>Ga0209689_1000037_pt1 | contig 63098 bp, 62 predicted proteins | sample GraSoiAngelo_149_FD_187119 | JGI IMG/M metagenome (GOLD analysis project Ga0209689, IMG submission 187119) | Grasslands soil microbial communities from the Angelo Coastal Reserve, California, USA - 14_1009_09_30cm (SPAdes) (version 2) | ecosystem: Environmental > Terrestrial > Soil > Grasslands ... | reverse complement strand
GCGGTGAACGTTCAGTCGGCCGGCGGCATCATTCTCGCCGTCGCGCTCGGCATCGTCGCCGGCGGGCCGCTGCCTGCCTTTGCCCTGCTGGGGACGGTGGCCACCATCATCGTGGTCGCGATCTACATCCTGACCAACCTCAGCAACCTCGTCTTTTATCTCCGCGAGCGGCGAGCGGAGTTCAACCTGTTGCTCAACGGGATCGTGCCGATCGTCGGCACCGTGGTTTTCCTTCCCGCCCTGGTGGCGGCCTTCGGCGTCGATTTTGCCGGCCTTGGCATTACCGCCCTCGCTGCGCCGGCGAACCTGGCGCCGATCATCATCGGCATCTGGATGGTGATCGGGTTGGCGCTGCTGATCTACTTTGCGGTCCGAGATCCAGGGCGAATCTCACAAACCGGGCGAGTCTTCATCGACGAAGCCGAGCCGGCTGCGGAACGGGCGCCGGCGCCGACCAGGACCTAGTTGAGGGCAGGGGTCCGCGCGACCCCTGCCTCGCTCTCCTTCTGAAGTCACAGCTCCGCCGGAGCGGGCAGCTGTCACACCGCGGCGCGCGTGACCGGCAAACCAGGGCGCCGAGATCCATCAGCCCCTGGTTGATCAGGTAGCCCCTGCCTTTCGGAATCACGTCAGCGGCCAGCCGCCAGAGTTCAGCGCTCCGCGCCCGGGCCGTCGCGCTCACGCCAAAATGCCGCCGCAGAAGCCGCGCCACGTTGGTGTCGAGCAGCGGCGCGTCGCGCCGGTGGGCAAAGTTCATCACGGCCCCGGCCGTATAGCGTCCGACGCCGGGCAAGCGCCGGAGCGCCTCGAGTGTGTCCGGGAAAGCGCCGGCGAATCGATCGGCGACCTGCAACGCGACCCCGTGAAGCCACCGGCCACGGATCTTGTAGCCCAGCGGGTCGGTGATCGCCTTTATTTCGCCGAGCGGCGCCCGGGCCATCGCCTGCACCGTCGGGTAACGGCGCAGGACCCTGTTGTAGACCGGCACCACCCGGGAGATCTGCGTCTGGTGCGACAGGATCTCGGAGACCAGGATGGCGTACGGATCGCGGGTCCTGCGCCAAGGCAGGTCGCGCCCATACGCGGCGTACCAGCCGAGCACGCGGCGCTGGAAGGAGCGTCGCCGTCCCCGAGCGATCATCGAAGCCCGGTCGCCAGCCGCAGTCCGGCATCGACCAGCCCAGCCGCCTCAACCAGGTCGTTGACGAAGCCGGCCGCATGTGCTTCGCTCGCCGTCATCAGCCGGCCGGTCAGCATCAGCTCCAGGCCCAGCTTTCGGGGGAGGGTGCGAAACACGGCCGGCATGATCGTCAGCGGCATGATGCCGAGTCTGACCCCGGGAAGCCCGAAGCGCGCGGTCCTCGAGGCAACCGCCAGCTGACAGGCGGCGACCAACCCGAAGCCGGCGCCGAGCGCGTCGCCATTGACCGCCGCGACCAGCGGCTTGGGGAACCGATCCATCAGCAGGAACAGCGAACCGAGCTCCCTCCGTTCGAGCGCCTGCGCCAGCGGCGGACGCGGCTCGACGAAACTATGCAGGTCGGCTCCTGCGCTGAAGGCATCGCCGCTGCCGACGATCAAGACGGCGCGAATCGCGGCATCGTCTCGCGCCCGGGTCAGCCCGGCCGTCAGCGCCCGTACGAGTGGCGGACCGAGTGCGTTGCGAACCTCGGGTCGGTTGAGCTGCAGCAGCAGAGTGCCGGCTTGACGGCTCTCGAGCAGGTCGCCGGCCGCTAGACGCCTCCCATGATGACGCTCTTCTCTTCGGTGTAGAAGTCCAGCACCTCGACCCCGTGCTCTTTGCCGAACCCACTGTGCTTGGTGCCGCCGAACGGTAGCTCGTCGTAGGCGACCAGGTTGACCTGGTTGATCCAGCTGTAGCCAACGTCGAGCCGGTCGATCGTCTGCTGCGCCTTCTTGATGTCGCGGGTAAACACGGACGATCCAAGCCCGAATTCGGAGTCGTTCGCGCGCTCGATCGCCTCGTCGAGGCTCTTAACGCGGGCGATCGGCAGCAATGGCCCGAACGTTTCCTCGCGCCAGACCCGCGCATCGGGCGGGACGTCGGTGATGACGGTCGGCTCGAAAAAGAAGCCGCGATCGAACGGCTCGCCGCGCAGCCGGTTGCCGCCGGCCAGCACCCGGGCTCCCCGATCGACGGCGTCTTTCAACTGGGCCTCGATCTCCTCGCGTCCGCCGGCGGTGTGCATCGGCCCCATTTGCGCGGATGCATCGGACCCGGGCGCGACCTTGAGCCGCTTCGCCCGGGCGGTGACCTTCTCGATCAGCTGGTCGGCAACCGCCTCGTGGACGAAGACCCGCTTGACCGCCAGGCAGGCCTGGCCGCAATTAAAGAAGCGCCCGATGGCGATCGCCTTGCCAGCCATCTCGACGTCGGCGTCGTCGCAGACGATGGCCGGATCGCTACCACCCAGCTCGAGGGTGACGTGCTTCAAGTCGGAGGCCGCCTCTGCCATTACCTGCTTGCCGGTCTTGGTCTCTCCGGTGAAGCCTATCTTGCGAACCTTCGGGTTCTTGATCAGCTCCTGCCCCACCACGGCGCCGGGACCGACCACGACATTGAGCACGCCCGGCGGCAGCCCGCCCTCGTTCATCAGCTCCACCAGCCGGATGGTGGAGAGCGGCGTGGTGCTGGCCGGCTTGGCCACCACCGTGTTGCCGACCGCCAGTGCCGGCGCGATCTTGTTCGCCAGCAGGGTCAGCGGGAAGTTCCAGGGGATGATGGCGCCCACCACTCCAAGCGGCCGGCGAACCACCAGGCCGAACGCCCCCGGCACCGAGAGCTGGACGTGTTTGCCGCGGATCGCACCCGAGGCGGCGATGGCGGCGTAAAACTCGATGTTCTCCACGAAGCGCTGGGCCTCGATCTTGGAATCACGCAGCGGCTTACCCTGCTCGCGCGTCAACAGCGACGCCACCTCATCGAGGTGCTGCCGAGCGAGCGCCGCGCCTTTCATCAGGATCTGGAATCGCTGGTGAGGCAGCATGTCCGCCCAGGCGCGAAAGGCCTTGTGGGCGGCGTCGATCGCCTGCCGCGTCTCCTCGACGCCGGCCTGCGGCACCCGGTCCACCAGCTCACCGGTCGCTGGGTCATGAATCTCGACAGTCGCGCCGGAGCGTGCCGCCACCGGCTTGCCGTCGATCACCATCGTGCTCATGCAGTTGCCTCTCCTGTTGTCGATCTGCGGATAGACTCAGGGTACACAAAGGAGGGACCGATGGAGCAAGCGACCACTTCGGCAAAGGTTGTGTCAGTCAGTAAGGAATCGGATGGCGTGGCGCTGATTCATCTGAATCGGCCGCCGGCGAATTCCTATGACCGCGGATTCATCGATGATCTGAACGCGGCGATCGACGAGATCCGCTTCGATGAATCGATCGGTGCGGTGGTGCTGACCTCGGATCTGCCGAAGTTCTTCAGCGCCGGCGCCGACATCGGGATGTTCCGCACGGTCACGCCCAGGGCGCGCGCCATGACGATCCTGCACATGCACGAGGTGCTCTTGAAGATGGAGCACACCCCAAAGATTTTCATCGCCGCGATCGGTGGCCACGCGCTGGGCGGCGGCCTGGAGATCGCGCTCGCCACCGATTTTCGGTTTGCGGCCGAGGGCGACTACCGGCTGGGGGTGCCCGAGGTCACGCTCGGTCTGCTGCCCGGCAACGGCGGCACCCAGCGGCTGCCCCGGCTGATCGGCCGGCAGAAGGCGATGGAGTTGCTGCTCACCGGCAAACCCCTCGACTCCAAGACGGCGGCCGCCTTTGGGATCGTCGATCGGCTGCTCGCCCCGGACCGGCTGCTGCCGGAGGCCGTCAGCTTTGCCGCGAGCATGGCCGCCGGCCCGCGGGCCGCCATCGGAGAGATCAAGCTGGTGGCGAAGCAGGGCCTCGAGATGTCGCTGGAAAGCGCCCTGGCCCTGGAGCGGGGCGGGATCTTCCGGCTCTTCGAAACCGCCGACGCCAAAGAGGGGCTGAGCGCCTTTGCCGAGAAGCGCAAGCCGGTCTGGAAAGGCGAATGAGTCACCTGAGAGGGACCCAGTAAGCTCCCGCCCTTGACGTGGCGACGCCGACTTTGGACACTGAGAGGCGGAGCTGTTTTTCGCGACTGCTGGAGGGAAGCCCGTTGCGACGCCGCGCCATCCTGCCGGGACTCTTCTTGTGCCTCGCCCTGGTGGCGCCATCCCTGCCGGCGCATGCGACCGGCTCCGTTGCCGGCTTGAACGACTGCCCGCGATACGGTGGCGTCCGCATCTGCTCGGGTGAGGTCGCCAGCTGGGATAAAGCGCTGCTCGATGTCGATCTGACGCTGCCCCAGCCGGGCACCGGCGCCCGCCACCCGCTGATCGTCCTGCTGCACGGGTTTGCCAACAACAAACACGAGTGGGAATCCCGCAGCGACGCCGGCGACGGCGCCGACAAGTGGCACTGGAACAATCACTGGTTTGCGGAGCACGGCTTTTATGTGTTGACCTACACGGCACGCGGATTCTTCGACGACGGCGTCACCCGCGCGGACCAGCCGGCAACGCCCGCCGGCGTTCCCGCCCCATGTATTCGCCCTGGTTCGGCCTGCCCACCCAACGGGACCATCCACCTGAAGAGCCGCGAGTTCGAGATTCGCGATACCCAGTGGCTGGCGGCGCTGGTCGCCCAGGCGTATCCGGACCTGGATGTCAACCAGGTCGCGATCAGCGGCGGCTCCTACGGCGGTGGCGAATCGTGGTTGCAGGCGAGCCAGCCGGTCTGGGACGCCAACACCTTCGTGACGCCCGCCCCGATCCCCGCACTGCCAATCCTCCAGCTCCAGGTCGCCATCCCGAAATACCCCTGGACGGACCTCGCCTACAGCCTGGCACCGAATGGTCACCCCGGGCCGTTCGATGCCACCATCTATTCGTCGTCGCAAGGAAGTCCCACGGACTTCACCGATACGGGTCAGGGAAATCCGCTGGGAACAGCGAAGTCCAGCTATGTCGTCGGCTTCTTCCTCCAGGGCTTGATCCAGGGCATCTTCGAGGCCGGCACCACGACGACACCCTCCGATGAAGGCCCGATCGACATCCCATCCTGGGCCGCCAGGGCGGCGCTCGTCGGTGATCCCTACGACGCGGACGGAAAGGAGGACGTTATTGTCGCCCAGATTCGGCGGGGTTTGACCGAATTTCGGGGATCCTTCTACCAGGACGAGGCCTGGGCCGCCGAATTGACCAGCCGCGAGGTCGCCGTCTTCTCGGTCTCGGGTTGGACGGACGACCTCTTTCCCCCGGTGGAGTCGTTCCGGCAGTTCAATTACCTCAAGTCACTGGACGCGCAATGGCCGGTGGCGCTGGCGGTGGCCGACGTCGGACATCCCCGGGCGCAAAACCCGGCCTTCGAGTGGCGTCCTATCAACAGCCAGGCGTGGGAGTTCCTGCTGAACCAGATCACCGGCAGTCACCGGCAGCAGACCAACGTGCTCAGCATGCCCACCGTCTGCGGCGCCCCTTCGGGCGGAGCAGGGGGGCAGGTCCAGAGCCTGACCGCTGGCACGCCGGAACAGCTCTTCAACGGATCGCTTACCGTTCAGTACGCCAGCGCCGGCACGCTTCGCAACACGAAGGTGACGGGGCCGGAGGATCCCGACAATCTGCAGACCGATCCCGTGGTCGGCTTCGAGACCGGTGCTTCAGGTTGCCGGAAATCACTGACGCCGGCCGCCTTCCCCGACGCGACGGCGCGCTACACCGGATACTCGGTCGCGCTCGACCGGTCCCGGATCTTCGTCGGCCTCGGTCAGGTCGACCTGACCTACACGCTGCTCGGCGCGACCACGGCGACGCTCAATGCGCGGGTCTGGGACGTCGCGCCCGACGGGACGGCGTTCCTCGTCACGCGCGGGACATATCGAATCGACACGCCGGCCTACAACACACTCAAGCAGACGATTCAACTGCCACTCTTCGGTAACCATTGGACGCTCGAACCCGGTCACCGGATCAGGCTCGATCTGACCCAGGTTGACTCCCCAACGTTTCTGCCGAGCAACTCGCTGGACGCGATCCTGATGTTTCCCGGTGCGCAACTGGTGCTGCCCACCAGTGAAGCCGGCGACACGGCGATTCCCGGCGCCTGAACTACTTCAGCCAGGCGCGGGACAGCGGCGGGAGGAGCGCAAGGACGGCGGCGGTCGCGAGCAGAAGGTCGAACGCGCTCCAGAGGCCGAAGTCGCGAACGGCGGGGACCGGGCTGAGCGCCAGCACCGCAAATCCCGCCGCCAGCGCCAACGCCGAGGCCGCGATCGCCGGACCCACGCCGCCGGAGGCTGCCCTTGCCGCGGTGTTGGGTTCAACGCCGGTCGCTCGTTCGCGGCGGTAGCGCGCCAGCCACAACACACCGAACTCGGTGGCGAAGGCGATGACGACGCCGCCCAGCAGCACCGTGATCGGGCTCGCCCGCTGGTTGAGCACGGCGCTGACCGCAAAGAGCAACGCGGTGACGGCGCCGGCGGCCACCACCGTGGGCAGGATGGCCAGCAGGGCCGGCACCGGCCGTCGATAGGCGAGCAACAGCACTACCAGGATCAGGGCGATGGCGAGCAGCGTGAGCGTGATCTGTTCCTGCTGCAAGTCGGTGAGCGCCCGGTCGGCGATGACGGCAAGACCGGCCGGGTAGGCTCGGAAGCCTGCCGGTGGATTGGCGCTGACCGCATTGAGCTGGGTGACGAGCGCGTGGTCGCGCTCCACCGATGTTACGTGGGTCAGGCCGAAGATCGAAAGCGCTAAGCCGTACTGGCTGCTGTAGACGGCGCCGCTGAAATAGGTCGGAATTCGGTCGAGGATCAACTTCGTCCGAGTCGGGTCGGGCAGTGTTCCCTGGTTGAACCCAGCCAGGAACTCATTCAGGCTTTCCAGCGTCCGCAGGTCACCGCCCGACTGCGATGTCGCGTTGCGGCTTGCCTGGTCGAGCCACTGGACGGCGCTGGTCGTCGCCGGGTCCTGTCCCTGCAGCACCAGGTCGATCTCGCCGGTGAGGCCGATCTCCCGCCGGATCAGCTCCGCCTGCGTCACCGCCGGGTCGCCGGCCGGCACCAGCTGTGATGGATCGGTCTCGATCTTGATGCCGGGAAGCGCGGCCCAGCCGGCGAGGCCGGCGACCACCAGCACCAGCGCCGCGGCGGCGGGCAGAGAACCGAGGGCGCGCACCCGACCGGCGGCAACGGCGCGGATCCTGGAGCCGGCAAAGATCGCCGGGAAGCGGCGGGCCATCAAGAACAACGCCGGCAGGCCGACGAGATAGTTCGCGAGGTAGGCCGCCAGCACCCCGACGGCCATGAAAAGCCCGAACTGCCGGACCAGGGGGATGCCCGAAACGACAAACGCCATCATCCCGGCGGCGGTCGCGACCGCGGCCAGGCCGGTCGCCGGCAGGACGCCGGCGGCGACGGCGGTGACCCGCGGCCCCGCGGTTCCCGGTGCATCCACCATCCGGTTGATCGACTGGATGAAGTAGTCGGTGGCGAGCCCCAGGACGACCGGCAGCACGACCAGTGTCGCAGGGGTGACCGGCAGCCCCAGCCAGCCCGCGATGCCCGCCGTCCACAGGGCGCCGAGCCCGGCCACCACCACGGCGGCCAGGGTGGCGGTTCCCAGCGCGAGCAGGGCGACGATCAGCGCGGCCAGCAACGCGATCGGGATGAGGAATTTCAGCGAGTTGACCACCGCATCGGCGACCGAGAGGGTCACCGCCGGGGAACCGGTCGCCGTAAAGCGCAGGTCGTGCAGCTCTTTCAGGTCGCTGCTGGTCGAGGCAGACTGCACGATGCCGAGGACGTGCCGCACCTGGTCGAGCGACGCATTGCGGTTGAGCCGGACGGTGATGACGGCGTGCGACGGGTCGGGCAGGGCCCAGTTCCAGAAGGGGCGGACGTGCTGGCCGTCGGGCTCCATCAAGACCCCCTGGATGAAGGTCGGATTGTTGAGCGCGGGAATGCCCAGCGAGGGAAACGCCTTCGCGTAGCGCTGGGCACAGGCACTGACGGCTTGCTGGAACGCCTGCTGACCAGCCTGGTCCTGATCCGCCTGCGATTTTCCGGCCGCGACCGCCTGCTGGCGGGCCGTCGCTTCGGCGGCCTTGCCCTCCTGGCCGCAGACATCGAGCATCACCGAGGTGGTGCTGATGGCCAGGGTATTGAGCAGGGTGCCGGGTCCGTACACCTTCTTGACGCCGGCCGCGAGGTGCAGCTTGCCCTCGAGATGCGAGAAGCCGACGAAGTGGTCGGGCGTGATCAGGCTGGCGCCCGGAGCCGGTTGCGCCATGATGACGACCGGGTCGGCGCCGAAGGTATCGGCGAACAGGCTCTGGTCCTTGTAGACGCCGGAGCCGGGATCGACCAGAAGATCCGCGCGGGCATCCGGATGCAGCCGTGCCAGGCCGAAGACGCTGCCGATCGAGAGCAACAGGGCCAGCAGCAGCAGCCCGATGGGCCAGCGGGTGGGTAGGTTGAAGACCGTCAAGAAGGACGCCGGCTCGCCGCGCGCGGCCGACGGCGTAGCGACGTCTTTAGTGGCCAAGGAAGAGCGCAATCAGGTCCTGATCATGGAGTGGCGCTGTCTGCGAGGTCGGGGATCCGGTGCAGTTCGGTGGAGGCGCGCTGCCGAGGCTGGTGGGCACCACCTGGACGCGGACGAAGTGGCCGTTGCCATCCGATCCGCCGAAGGCGGATTTGGTTTCGAGGACCGCCTGCATCAGGCAGGGCAGTGCCGGATTGACGCCGACGATGATGGCGTCGACCTCGGTGGCGACTGTCCGCAGCTGATCGATGGTGGCCGGGCCCTTCGCCAGGATATGCGCCAGGTTGGCCGAGTTGCCGCTGATCGCGGTATCGAGCTCCTGCATCACGTTGGCCGTGCGGTCGATGCCGGAACCCATCGAGTCCTCCACCTGGACCAGGCCGCTCAACACCAGGTCGGTGTCGGCGATCTGGCGATCGATGGGCGCGTTTTGAAGGTCGCGGTCGAGCTGCTCGCTGGCCACGATCAGGCCGGCCAGGTCGTCGGCCCGGTTGTGGAGCACCGCGGTGGTGGCGGACACATCTTTGGACGACTGCCCCAGCGCCTGGAAGGCGGCGTTCATCTGCGCACCGCGGCCATCGGCTGCGCGGCCGAGCTCGATGAAGATGGTCTTCAGGTTCGCGCGCACGTCCGGCTGCAGCGAGTTGATCACCTGGTCGAAGTCGGTCGAGGTCGTCGTTCGCGAAAGCGGGATCAGGGCGCCGTCCGCCAACCGGCCGCTCGACCCACCCTGCAGGTAGACATACTTCGGACCGAGGAGTCCGTGGGGCCGGACGGCGGCCGTGGTATCGGCGTGCAGCTGGTCGGCGTAGCGCGGGTCGATCGACACCCCGATCAACGCATAACCGTTCTTGTAGTCCACCCGGTCGACCGATCCGACTTTGGTTCCGCTCAGCTCGACCCAGGCGCCGGGATTGAGCTCGCCGTAGGCGCCCGCCTGCAGCTCAAGGTGCATCGGCCGGCTCCAGGGGAGCGAGAACGGGATGAAGACCAGGACCGCCAGCGCGACCGCCGCGACGGTCACCAGCAGGCCGAGCAGGCGAGCGCCGCGGAACCGTGACCTCACGCCGCGCCTCCGAACAGGAGCGCAAGCAGCCAGTCAGGCACGGCGCTCAACCCCGGAACCGAGACCGCGGGCAGGGACGGGCAGAGTGTCAGGCTGGGGGTGGGAGTCGGCAGCTTGGGCGGTTTGGGCGTGGCCGGCATGCAGGGAATACTGGGCGCGGCCGACGGAGCCGAGACCGATGGGCAGGGCAGGGGCGAGACGGTTGGCGTCGTCAGCTTGGGCGGCGTCGGGGTGGGTAGGCACTTCGGCAGCGGCAGGGTGGGGAGCGCGGGCGCGACCGGTACCGCGGACGATGGCGGCGCCGCGCCCGCCCCCGTCTGGCACTGCGGGTTGTTCGGCTGGTCGCACGCCGGGTAGACGACGAAGAACTGACGCAGGATGTGGTGGCCTGCGCCATCCGGCTGGGACACGGCGCTCACCAGCTCCGGCTGCAGCTGGCGGTTGTTGGTGTTGATCTGGCCGATCGCGTACTGGCTGTCCGAGTAGACGATGGCCAGGGTGCCGTTCAGCTGGTTGAGCAGGGGATCGAGGGTGACGATGGTGGTGTGGAAGTTCTTCTCGTTGCCGTTGAGGGTGGCGTCGAAGTCGCCCATGACGTTGCCCAGGTGCGCGATCAGGGAGGCGAGCGCCTGGTCGTTTCGCGCCAGGGTGCCGGTGACGTCGCTCATGCTGCCCACGAAGTCACCCAGCTGTTGATGACTTTGGGCCAGGCGTCCGCTGACGATGCCCAGGTTGGCGACGATCCGATCGAGGTCGGGGTCGTGCTGGTGGAAGGTACTCAGCGGCGCCACGGATTCCTGCGAGAGGCCGTTGAGCTGCGCCAGCAGGTCGTTGATGGTTTGCTGCTGGCCGGCTAGCCCGCCCCCCGTCTGCTGGATCAGCGTTTGCAGGCGAGCCCGAGTCTGTGGATCGAGGGCGCTCAAGAATTGATCGAAGTCGACCGGGCTCACGGTGTTGTCACTCTGGATCGATCCGCCGCTGGCGACCTCGGTGCCGCCGCTGACGGGCGTGATCTCGACGTACTTCTGTGCCAGGAGCGTCGAGTAGCGAATCCGCGCGGTGGTGTGCTGGTGCAACGGCGCGTAATGCGGCGACACCCGCATCGTGACCGTCGCCCGCGGGCCCGAAACCTCCACCCCGGTCACCTGTCCGACGGTGTGGCCGGCGATCACGACGTCGGCCCCGCGGCTGACGCCGTTGGCATCGGTGAAGGCCGCTTTGACCGAGTAGTCCTGCCCGGGGGGAAACAGGCTCAGGTTGAAGGGAAGGCCGAAGCTCAGGTTGATGGCCACCGCCAGCAGGGCCACGATCAGCAGCCCGACCACCGTCAGCAGGCCCGCTCTGAATTTGTTGCCCGCCGCTACCGCCTCCCGCGACCGGCGCTCCAGCCGGACCCGACCGCCGGCGCCGTTCCACCGGCTCATCACTGGCCTCCACTGCAGGCAAGCCGCGCCGGGTTGACGGGCTCGGTGCCGGTGAAGATGTAGGGATGTACCCGGAGCAAGTTGCCAGTCGCATCGCGATACGCCTGCGCGCTGCGCATCTCGGCGAGCGTCTGGACGATGTCCGCCATGCAGGGGTCGAGCACGGCGAGCGAGGTCGCCGAATGATCGGATAGCGCCTGCAGCTCATCCAGGAGCGAGGGCATCGCCCGGAGCATCTGGTTGAGGTCTCGCTCGTGACCCTTGAGCCCCGCCGCCAGCTGGGCCAGCACGTTGTCGGCGTAGACCAACTCCGCTTTCAGCTTGGCCTCATGGGCGGCGGTCACATCCAGCAGGCTGGCGCCGTTGGACAGGTCGCGGCGAAACGCCTGGTCCTCGCTAACCATCATCTGCGCGATGCGGTCGAACTCGACGTCGAGCGCGCTCAACTGCTGGTCCTGCTGCGCGATCTTGCCGGTAACGGCCGCGGTGTCTTGCATGATCGCGGGCAGGGCGGCGAGGAAGGTATTCAAGTCGCTGCCCCGATTGGCCAGCGACGCCCCGCCCTCACGAGTCAGCGTCTGGATGCGGGCCCGCGTCTGCGGGTCGAAGAGGTCCATCACCTGGTCGAGGTCGACCGGGGACGCGGTGTCCTGCAGGGGGAGAGTGCCACCGGAGGCGATCACCTCGCTGCCCGGCGAGCCGGGCGTGAGCTCGACGAAGGGGTTGCCCAAAAGACCCTTGGGCCGGACGGTGGCGCGCGTCCCGCGGTGGAGGGGGGCGGCGCGTCCATCGACCTCGAGAACGACCTGGGCGCCGCCGAGGCTGGGGCCGGCGTCCGGGGCGATCCCAACCGAAACGACTTTGCCGACGCGGGAGCCGTTGATGACCACGTCGTTCTGTGGCGTCAGGCCCTCGGCGCTGAGGAAGTAGGCCGTGATCGTGTACGGGTGGTTGCCAAACAGCGTGGTGGCGAGTCCGGTGAGCAGCGCCCCGGCGGCGATGATCGCGGCCACCAGCTTCATCGGGCTTTCCCCAGCGACTGCAAGAGGAGGCTGGCCAGGTCAGGCGGCGCCGTCGGTGCCGCTGATCTCCCGCCGGGCGGAGCCTCCCCGCCCTGCGGCGACTGAACGTTCCCGAAGATGCGCAGGCAATTCGTCTGGGGCACGCCGCAGTGCTGCGAAAACGCGGAGATCCACTCCTGCGCCAGGATCAGCGATTCGGAATCACTCACGTTCAGCTGGTCGTTCGGGTAACTGATCTGGCCGAGCAGCAGCTCCGGTAGCAGCTGGTCGACCTGCGGATTCGTCAGGCTGAGCACTCGCCGGCCGGCCGCGATGGTGGCGGGACTCTTTTTCAGCGAGGCGCGGTCCGCCGCCGTGGCGCCGCTGAAGGCCTGGTCGAGCGAACCGAAGACGGCGGCGCCGTTCCGCACGGTGCCGGCCAGCGCCTGGTCGCGTGAGGCGATCGCGCTCATCACCGTGTCGCCGCTATCGACGATGTGACCGAGCTGGTCCTGCTCGTCCGCGAGCGCCTGCATGATGATGTTGAGGTTGGTCAGGATCCGGTCCAGCTCCTGCTGGCGGCTCTCTCCAACCCGCGCCAGCGGCCGGAGGTTGGTGATGGTGCTGTCCAGGGGCGCCAGCGCGGCGCTGACATCGGCCTGCCGGCCATCGAGGGCCACGCCGAGCTCACGAAACGATTCGGACATCGCCTTGCGCGTCGGAGCGTCCATGGCGTTGAGGATGTCGTCGATCTCGATCGCCTGGCCGGTCTGCGCTTTCGGAATCGTCGCGCCACTCTGGAGGTAGGGCTGGCCGCTGCCCTGGGTCCGAACCAGCTCCACGAATTTCTCTCCAAGTAGCGTCTTGGGCCGGATGACGGCCCTGACGTCCTGCCGGAGGTGGATGTCCGGCTGCAGGGCCATCTTGACCAGGGCGCCGCCGTCGCTGGCGTCGGCGATCTCGAGCACCGTGCCGACGTGCACCCCGCTGACCCGCACCTCGGCCTGCGGCACCAGCCCGTTGGCGCTGGCGAAATCCGCGTTGAGAGCGAACTCGTTGCTCCAGGGCCCGTGCAGGCCCATGTTCAAGGCGATGAAGCCCAGCCCGCCAAGGCAGGCCGCGGCGAAGACGATCACGATCGCGACGCTGACGAAAACCCGACGGGCCACCCTCAGCCTCCCGTAAAGCACTGGTTGGCGCAGAAGACGCGCCACATGTGCACCCACGAGTGGGAATCGCTGCCGGCCTCATCCGGATGGCCAACGCCGCTCATCACCGAGGCCAGCTCGATGAACAGCTGCTTGATGCCCGGCGTGTCCTGCTGCACGACGGCGAAGGTGGTGGCGGCGCCGCCGAGGTAATGGCTGGCGTTGTCCACGGCGGCCGGCCCTTCGGCGATGGCGCCGTGCAGCTGTTCCGCCGCGCCGCCGCCGAGCGCCTGGTCGAGGATGGCCATCACCCGGTCCTGCTCGACGATGGTGCCCTGCAGGTTCTGCTCGCGGGCGGCAAGCGTCGCCATCACGTGGTCCCAGTCGGCGATCAGGGCCCGGAAATCGGCATGCCAGGCGGCCAGCGTTTCCATCACCTTGCGCAGGTCGGCGATCAGCGCGTCCAGGTGATCCGAGTTGTTGGCCAGGGTATGGGCCAGCGCCTGCAGGTCGACCGCCACCGACGACAGATCGGCGGCGGAAGCGTTCATATCCTGTCCCCGGCCGGCGGTCGCCTGGCCGAGCGTGTTGATCACGATGTTGAGCTGGTCGCGGACCTGGGGATCGAGGGCATTGAGCACCTGGTCGACCTCGACCGGGGTCAGCGTGTGGTCCTCGTTGATGGTGCCGCCGTCGGCGATCGCGCCTTGCGAGGCGTCTCCACGATTGACCTCGATGTAGGTCTCGCCCAGCAGATTCTTCTGCCGGATCACCGCCCGGGCGTCCCGAAACAGCGGCGTGAAGTCGCGGTGCAAGAGCAGGCTAACCTCGCTGCTGCCGGCCATCGGCGTCAGGCTCTCGACCTTGCCGACCCGCAGCCCGGCCATGGTGACCTCGTCACCGGCGACGAGGTCCGCCCCGGTCTTGAAGATCGCGTTGACGCGATAACCGCCGAAGACGAACTCGCCACCCATCTGCGCCGCCAGGAAAGCGGTGGCCAACAGGCCGATCACGACATAGGCGATAAAGACTGGGAGATTGGCGCGGCTCCTCACTTGCCGCCTCCCAGCAGCAGGCCGACGACGGCGTCGAACGAATCCGGCACTCCCAGCAGCCCGTTGCTTCCGCCGAGTTTCGGCGGGTTGCAGGGGGCGACGCTGCAGGGACCGGCCACCACGTTGATCCGGGTGGCGTAGCCCTGCCCGTCCTGCGCGCCGAAGATATCGGTGCTGAGCCGCATCCCCTGGTCGAAGGTGTTCAGGTCCGAGACGATCAAATCGGTGTTGGTCGCCAGCGTCCGGCTGAGGCCGTTGAGGAGATGGACGGTGGTGGGCGCCTGCTTGAAAATGTCGTTCAACTGCGCCGCCGTCCCCGCCAGCGAGGTATCGCTGCGGCTGAGGGCGGCATTGGCGGCCGCCAGAGTGGCCTTGATCTGGGCGTCCTGCTGGGACAGCGAATGGAGCAGCGTATGTGAGTTCTTGATCAGCGCGCCCAGCTCCGATCGGCGGTCGCTTTTGGCCAGCTCGGCGGTCACCTGGTCCAGGCCCTGGATGACTTTTTCCAGGTCCTGGTCCCGCGCGGCCAGGGTGTCGGTGATGGCGGCCAGGTGGTCCAGGTCCTGCCGTCCATAGCTCAGCGTCTGATTGGTGTCGAGTCCACGGCCGGCGAGCCCGCCACCCAGCGAGATCACCAGGGTGCGCAGCTTCTCGCGGGTCGGTTGATCGAGGCTGTTGACGACGTCCTGCAGATCGACCGCGCGGGCCACCTGGGTCTGCGGCAGTCGCGCTCCGGAGGACAACGCGTCGGCGGTCCCCGGCTCGAGCGCGACGTATTTCTCACCAAGCAGGCTCTTTGGCCGCACCGTCACCCGAGCGTCCGTATGGACCGGGGCATGGGCGTCATCGAGCACGATGGTGACGAGCGTCTGGTTACCGTCGAGCGTGATGTCCTGGACGCTGCCCGCCTTCGCCCCCGCGATCAGGACGTCGCTACCGGGATAGAGGCCGTCGGCGGAGTCGAGGGGCACCACCAGCCGGTACTCGGTGATGCCGTTGACGATCCGCGAGGACACGATCGCCAGCACCACGATCAGTGCCAGGACCAGCGCCACGCGGTACCTGGTCGCCCAGGCGCGGATGGCGTCCACCTACTCCATGCCGAGAGGGCCCTCGATGGCGCCCTTGATGAACTGTTGCGTAAACGGATTTTGTGACCGCTGCAACTCTTCTTTAGAGCCCTGGTCCACCACCTTGCCGCCGTGCAACAGAATGATGTGGTCGCCGATGTTGAAGCAGGATTTGATGTCGTGACTGATCACCACGCCGGTCGACTTGTACTTCTGCTGGATCTGCTTGATCAGGTCGCAGAGCAACGCGGTGCGGACCGGATCGAGGCCGGAGTCGGGCTCGTCGAAGAGGAGGAGCTCGGGCTCGAGGACCAGGGCGCGGGCAAAACCGGCGCGCTTGCGCATCCCGCCGGATAGCTCGTTCGGCATCTTCTTGACCGCGTCCATCAGCCCGACTTCCTCCAGCCGCTGCATCACGATCTCTTTGATCTGCACCTCGGATTTGTGGGTGTGCTGGCGGAGCGGAAAGGCGACGTTGTCGTAAAGGTTCATCGAGCTGAACAGGGCGCCGTCCTGGAACAGCATCCCCACGTTGCGTCGGAGCTCGAGCAGCTCGTCCTCGTTGAGGCTGGGCACGCTCTTCCCGGCGACCCGTACGTCGCCCTGATCCGGGTACAACAGCCCCACCACGTGGCGGAGCAACACGCTCTTGCCCGTCCCGGACGGTCCCATCACGACCGAAATCTTGCCGGCGGGAATCCGGCAGCTGACGCCTTCCAGCACCTGTTTGCCTTCGAACGCCTTGTAGAGGTCTTCGATCTCGACCATGGACTCGCTGCTCTTGCTCTCGCCGTTACTGGCTGGCTCGGGGGTAAACATTTCGGCTTCCGCCTTGATGAGTGGATATTCTTTGTCGGGCTTCATGCCGGCATTGGGAGGTTGGGGTTCTGGCCCCAAAAGATCTGGGTGAGGATGGCGTTGACCACCACCGTCAGCACCAGGCTGACGGCCATGGTCTTGGCGACGGCCCGGCCGATGCCGACCGCTCCGCCCGTGACGTGATAGCCGTAATAGACCCCGACGCAGATCACGAGAAAGGCGAAGATCACCGCCTTGATCAGCGAGTAGCCGAAGTCCGTCAGGTTGGTGAAGCGCCAGAAGTAGGAGAAATAGACGCCGTTCGATACCAGGCCGATCTGGAAGCGCTGCACCACCCAGCTGGCGAAGAAACTGGTGGCGAGCGCCAGCACGTACATGAAGGGCAAGACCAGCAGCGCCGCGACCATTCGGGTGGTGACCAGGAAGGGGACCGACGGGACCCCCATGGTTTCCAGGGCGTCGATCTCCTCGTTGATTCGCATCGTGCCCAGCTCCGCCACCAGCCCGCAGCCGACTTTGGCGCCGATGGCGAAGCCGAAGAAGAGCGGGGTGATCTCGCGCATGTCGCAGAGCGCGTTGAAGACGCCGGCCAGGCTCTCGGCGCCGCCCAACTGATGGAGCGAGTAGTAGGCCTCGACCGAGCACTCGGAGCCGCTGAAGTAGGTCATCACCAGCGCCACCGGGGTGGAACCGACCGCCAGAAAGGCCGCATACCACCAGATCTCGCGGCGGTAGCGCAGCGCCCGCGGGATGGCGCGTAGCGCCGCCGCGGCGAAGAGGACGATCTCGCCCAGGACCTCGAAGAGTCCGAGGCCCGGCGCCCAGAAACGCCGTGGGGTGGGACCGAACTGCTGCGCCGGCGGGCGAACCGCGGTGGTGGCCATCAGCGCAGCACGTTCTGGTTGTGGAACAGCGCCAGCACCGTCGGGGTGTAGAGATACTCGAGGGCCTGGATCCCGACGAAGCACCAGACCACTCCGGAGTGCACGGCGCGTGCCACGCCTTCGGCGCCACCGCGGGCGCTTATACCTTTATATATGCAGATGCCGGCGACCAGCGCCCCGAAGAGGATGCATTTGATCTCCCCGCCGAGCAGGTCGACCAGGGTTCCCTGGGTGAAGAAGCTCGCCAGGAAGGCGCCCGGGTTCACGCCCACCACCGCCACCGCGATGAAGAAGCCGGACAGCGTGGTGAAAACGATCATCGGCACGTTGTAGAGGGCGGTCATCACCATCAACGCCAGGGCTCGCGGCACCACGATGAACAGGACGTTCGATAAGCCCATCACGCTGAGGGCCTCTAGCTCCTGGCGAACCTGCCGGGCCCCCAGGTCGGCGACGATCGCCGTGCCGCTGACGGCGGCGATCATCAGGCCGGTGGCCACCGGCGAAAATTCGCGGACGTTGGCCATCACGGTGAAGCCGCCCAACCGCCACTCGCTGCTGGCGGAGGCGAAGAAGTGGCCCGCCTCCAGGGAGACGATCACACCCCAGCCGACGCCGGTCAAGAGAAGCGGAATGAAATTGGCGGTCAGGATGAAGCGGCACTGATCGAAGAACTCTTTCCAGTAGAAGGGCCGCCGGACGGCGCCCCGCAGGGCATCCGTGAACAGGAGGCTGAGCTCCCCGACGTTGGTCACCGAGCGTCGCGCCCGGCCGATCACCGGGTTACCACGCCCAATACTCCCAACCGCCACCCTACCAGTGGCGACTCACCCATCCTTATATCATTGTATACGCTCTTTGCCACAGGGCTTTGACACCTGATGGTGCTATCGGTGGCATCTGTCACATTCGGCAGGCCGGCGGTGCGTACCGGGTGAATGCTCAATGCCGAGGCCTGGCGCCCGACCGTGATCCGCGCGCCACTGAGCGCCATTAGCGGCCGCGCGCCCGACCCGTTCGAGCGGCTATTCCTGCTGGAGTACCCGAAGGTGGTCGCCATCGCCTACCGGGTGCTCGCCGACCGGCCGGCGGCCGAGGACATCGCCCAGGAAGTCTTTTTGAAGTTCCACCGGAGTTTCAACCCCGACTCCGAGCGGGCCTCCGGGTGGTTGCACGCGGCCGCCGTCCATTCGGCGCTCAACGTGATCCGCGGCGAGCGCCGCCGGGCGCAGCGGGAGACGGCCCATGCTCTGGACCGCTCCCTGACGGCGGGGAGCGACCCGGAGCACCTGGTCGAAGCGGCAGAACAACGGCGGGAAATCCGGCGGGCCCTGAGTCGGCTGCCGGAGCGAAGCGCGGCGATCCTGATGCTGCGCTACAGCGGACTGAGCTATGCGGAGGTCGCCGTGGCCGTCGGCATCAAGGTCACAAACGTGGGAACGCTGCTGCGCCGGGCGGAAGAGGCCCTGCGCAAGGAGGTCAATCGTGCGACATCTGAATGACGGAACGCTCCGACGCATCTACGATGAGCCGCTGGCGATGACCGCGGCCGACCAGGCGCACTTCGACGGGTGCGTCGAGTGCAAGGCCCGCTTCAACGGCATCGCGGATGAGGCGCGGACGACGGCGACCCTGTTGAGCGTGCCGGCCTTCGATCCCAATCCGGGTGCGGCGCTCGCCAGCGTGCGGGCTCGGATCAAGCGGGACGAGGCGGCTCGCCCGTCGCGCTGGTACCAGCGATGGATCGATCGGAACACCCCCCGCCTGCGGCCGATGGCGACACCGGCGGTCGCCGTGCTGCTGGCCGCCGTGTTGATCAGTGGCGTGGCGGTCACGGGCGTCGCGGGCCAACTGGTGCGTGTCTTCCAGCCGCGACAGATCGTGGCCGTGCAGGTGTCGCCATCTGGAGTTCCGAGCAACCTGCGGCTCGATTACGGTCAGGTCAAATGGCTGCCCGAGGCGCCCAATCCGCAGCAGGTGGCTGATCCAGTCACGGCGCACGCCCTGTCGGGACTCCCGGTGCTCATGCCCGGGTCGTTGCCCACGGGCGTGAGTGGCCCCGTCAGCTATGCCGTCGTCCCGCATGCGACGGGGTCGCTGACGTTCGATGCCGCCCGCTTGAGCGCGTCGGCGGCCAAAGCCGGCGTTCGGGTCAAGCCGATGCCGGCGGCGATCAACGGTAGCACCCTGGTGGTCAGCGGCGGTCCGGCGCTGCTCGAGGCCTGGGGTCTGTCGGGAGCCCAGGGCCAGACCCAGTTCCCGACGCTGGTGATTGCCCAGACCCGCGTGCCCACGGTGGATTCGACTGGTGCCACCACCGCGCAACTCGAGGACTACCTGCTGTCGCAGCCTGGTGTGCCGCCCGATCTGGCGGCGCAGGTCAAGGCCATCAAGGATCCCAGCACGACGCTGCCGATTCCAATTCCGAAGGGCTTCGCGACCACCGAGAACAAGGTGGTGAACGGCGTCCAGTACCTGGTCATCAAGACCGCGCTGGGCGCCGGCGTGGTCTGGATCAAGAATGGCGTAATCTACGCCGTCGGAGGCCAGCTGACCTCCGACCAGGTGCTCGCCATTGCAACGTCCCTCCACTGACCGCGTCGATCTGAATCCGATGGAGGCGGCCGACGCCGCCTCTCTTGCTGTCCATACCCAAGACCTGGCCAAGCGCTATGGCAAGACGGTTGCGCTCAGCGGCCTGACCATGAGTGTTCGTCGGGCCGAGGTCTTCGGCTTCCTCGGACCAAACGGAGCGGGCAAAACGACCGCCGTCAAGCTGCTGGTCGGGCTGGCGCTGCCGACCGCCGGTGAGGGCTGGGTGCTCGGCGCGCCGATCGGCGATCTTTCCACCCGCCGCCATCTCGGTTACCTTCCGGAGCTGTTCCGCTACCAGGGTTGGATGAAGGCCCGCGAGGTGCTCGGGCTCCACTGCGAGCTCTCTGGAATGGCGCGTTCCGAGTGGCAAAAGGAAATCGCGATCGCGCTCGACCTGGTGGGCCTGACCGACCGCGCCGACGACAAGGTCGAGGGCTTCTCCAAGGGGATGCAGCAACGACTGGGCCTTGGGGTGGCTCTACTCGGCCGGCCCGAGCTGGTCTTGCTCGACGAGCCGACCTCGGCGCTCGACCCGGTTGGCCGGCACGACGTCCGTGAGATCATCCGGCAGCTCAAAGCTCGCGGCACGGCCGTCTTTCTCAACTCGCATCTGCTCAGCGAAGTGGAGCAAGTCTGCGACCGCCTCGCGGTCGTCGACCACGGCCGGGTGATCGCCACCGGTACCATGGCGCAGATCCTCGGGCAGGATGGCGCGGTTCGGGTCCGGGTGACCGGGTTGTCGCCGGTCAGCCGAGCCGGCCTGCAGGGCTATGGCAATCTCGAGGACGAAGGTGAGTGGTTGACCTTCCGCGGCCTCGCCGCGGAACGCGTGCCAGACCTGGTCGGCGAGATCGTCCGCCAGGGCGGACGGGTCTATGCGGTCGAGCCGCGGCACGAGACGCTCGAGGATCGGTTCCTGCAGTTGCTCAAGGACCAGCAGGCATGAGCCGGGTGTTGACGATCGCGCGGCTCACGGTTCTCGAGGCCTCCCGACGCAAGCTCTTGCTCGCGCTGGCGGTCTTGACGGTGGTCGTCATCGTGCTCACCAGCTGGGGATTCAGCCGCTTGCCGACGATGAAGGACGTGACACCGGCCGAGGTGCGGCTCGCCGCCTCGCAGCTCACCATCCTGGTGGCCTTCATGTTCAGCGGCGTCCTGGCGCTTGGCTCGACGCTGGTGGCGGCGCCGAGCATCGCCAGCGATATCGAGTCAGGAATCGCGCTGGCCATCCTGCCCCGTCCCATCCGCCGCAGCGAGCTGTTGATGGGCAAGTGGCTCGGCCTGGCCGTGCTGGTCGCGGTGTATGCGGCCCTGAGCGGTCTGCTCGAGATGTTCGGTATCTGGCTGGGGACCAGCTACCTGCCACCGAACCCCGTCGCGGCCCTCGCGTTCGTCGCCGCCGAGGGCATCGTCTTGATGTCGCTGGCCCTGCTGTTGAGCACCCGGCTGGCGCCGATGACGGGCGGCGTGATCGCGCTGGTGCTGTTCTTCGTCGCCTGGATCGGCGGCATCGCGCTGGCGATCGGCCAGGCCTTTGCCAACGACACCATCATCAACATCGGTGTCGGCAGCCGGCTGCTGATCCCCACGGACGGGCTCTGGCACGGCGCCATCTTTTACCTGGAGCCATCGGAGGTGCTGGCGGCGGCCCGCGCCGCCGGTCGGGCGCGGGCCGGAAACCCATTCTTTGCCGAGTCGCCGTTGCCGTTCGCCTACCTCGCCTGGGTCGCCGCCTGGCTGCTCGCGGTGCTTGGATTGGCAAACTGGAGCTTCGCCAGGCGCGACCTGTAGCGCTCGGCCCTTAGAGGGCCACGACTGGAATGCAGATCTCACATTCGAAGATCCCGGTTTGTGGGTCGAACGCCGCATCGGTCGGGTAGTACTCGAAGAACGGCCGGGCATCGAGCTGCATCCCGCTGTCGGGCAGCCACTCCCGCAGCATCGACTCCCATGCGGGGCCAAGCTGGGATGCGGCGCCCTTGAAATGACCCGAGGCGTATGTGCCGCCCGGAATCACCGTCTTCATGTACGTCCCGCTGCCGGTGAATTCCGCCGGGACCTCGACGCCCGCGTCGTAGCGCAGCTTGTCGGGCGCCGTGATGCCTGGATCGTCCTGACTGATCCCGTAACGCGGCCTTCCGACGAGATTGTTGGTTGCCATCCATGGAGCCACGGTCTTGATCCAGAAGTCCACCAGACCCGGGCCGTATGGCCCGACATGGCGAAGATAGGCGACGGTGGTCGGCCGGCGGTCGACGAGCTTCACGTCGAGGGTGGTTGCGATCGTGTCCTTTTTCATGTTTCCATCATCGGGCTGGTCGATCATGGTTGCCTGACCGGGCTTGCCTTTGGCCTGATCGCGCTTGCGCTGTTCGGTGGACCTCCACCCGGTGGGTGTAACTCCGAAGCGGGTCTTGAACGCACGCGCAAAGGCCTCGGCTGAGCCAAAGCCGACCGATAAGGCGACCTGAAGGACCGGCAACCGTGGCTGCGCCACCAATCGCAGCGCGCCGACCTCGAGCCGTCGGCGGCGCAGATACTCGCCGAGGGTTTCGTCCATCCAGGCGGCGAACAGGCGGTGGAAGTGAAACGACGAAAAGTTCGCAACCCGGGCCAGCGATTCGAGCTCGAGTCGCTCGTCGAGTCGGCGGTCGATCTGCTCCAGCACGCGGTGCATCCGTCGCGCGTACTCCGAGCGGCTGTCCTGAGCCGGCATGCCCTTAGTTTGCTGACCGCACCGGGGGCCGAATGATCATGAGGGACGCACCCTGCACCGTCACGGCGGCGGCGACTGCCAGCAGGAAGGCGGGCGCAATGCCCAGGGGGACGAGGGTGCCGGCCAGAACGGTGAAGAAGGTCAGGAATGAAAACAGGCCGAGGAGGAGGCCGCGCCATACGGTGGCCGCCGCGGCCGGACCGGCCAGGCGATGCGCGAAGACGGCGAGGATCGCGGCGTACAGGGGAAACGGCATCACCAGGCCGCTCAGGTACGACCCCAGATAGGGGGCCACCGTCGTCAGACCAAGAACCAGCGCGGTTGCGACCACGATCCGCATCGGCAGATCACCGGGTGGCCCTGCCGGCACCCGGTTCGCAAGCTGCTCGCCTCGCGGCATCAGGAGGAGGGCCAGGACGAGGCACCCGACAACCAGGACGGGCTCGACGATCGCCGGCATGCGCGCGAAACGGAAGAGGTCGGTGGCGGCGCCGAAGGCTGCGGTCCCCGCGAGCAGCCGCAGCGGCCAGCCGGTTGCCCGCCCGCTCCAGACGTACGCCAGCGCAAACACGGCCTGCGAGGCGACGCCCAGGATCACGCCGAGCGACGCGTTGGCAGCAAAATGGCGGCCCTGATCGAGCGCCAGGAAGAGGACCACCGGCCCGGAGGTCAGCGGAAGTCCCACCAGCCAACCGCTCAGCGCGTGACCCCAGCGGCGTCCGACCAGGGTGGCGCCGGTGATCAGCGCCGGGGTGACAACCACCTTGAGCAGCAAGCTGCGCAACGGCCTGTAGTGTAGGCGGATGGCGGACTACGACGAGACGACCTACGGGGAGCGAATCGCCGATGTTTACGACTCGCTGCCCGAAGTCCCGACCGACACGGATGAGGCCGTTGCCTTGCTGGCCGAGCTGGCCGGAAGCGGTCGCGTTCTCGAGCTGGGAATCGGGACCGGTCGCCTGGCCTTGCCACTCCAGGCGCGCGGCATCAAGGTTGAGGGGATCGACTCGTCAGCGGCAATGGTGGAGAAGCTCCGCACCAAGCCAGGTGGGCGGGCGATCCCGGTCACGATGGGCAACTTCGCGGACCTGAAGGTCGACGGTCGTTTCTCCCTGATCTTCGTCGCCTTCAACACGTTTTTCGCCCTTCTCACCCAGGAGGACCAGCTGCGGTGTTTCGCCAGCGTCGCCGCGCATCTCGAGCCTCAGGGCGGGTTCGTGATCGAGGCTTTCGTGCCCGATCTGACCAGGTTCGATCGGGGGCAGCGGCTCCAGGCGATGGAAGTGGAAATGGAGCGCGTTCGCATCGATCTCGCCCGCCATGACCCGATCGGTCAGCAGATCGTGGCGCAGCACGTGGTCATCACCGAAACAGGGACGCGCTTCAATCCGGTCCGGCTGCGCTACTGCTGGCCGTCGGAATTGGACCTGATGGCGCGGCTGGCCGGGCTTCGGCTGGAAAATCGCTGGGGCGGCTGGCTCAGGCAGCTCTTTGGCGCAGGCAGCGGTAAGCACATCTCGCTCTACCGCCCTGCCTCGTGAAGGGCCCAGCAGGACCATTGACTTAGGCGGTCGCCGAACGTACATTTAGCTCGCTAAACGGCGATCCGGAACTCATTTTTGGAGGGGAAGCATGGGAGTTGCGACCTTCGCGCCTCCGGCGCAGCGTGTTGGAGAGGAGCTCGTTTACCCGGACGGCAGGCACGAGCTGGCCGACGATTCCGCGATCCGCGACAGTCCGCTCTACAACGGTGACCTGGCCCCAGTACCGATCAAGCAGCGGACCTGGACCACCTACAACTACATGGCGCTCTGGATCGGGATGGCGCACAACATCCCAACCTATCTGCTGGCGTCGGGTCTGGTGCTGCTCGGCATGGCGTGGTACCAGGCGATCCTGACGATCGCGATCGCCAACATCATCGTCCTGATTCCGATGCTGGCGAACAGCCACGCTGGCACCAAGTACGGGATCCCGTACCCGGTCTTCGCCCGAGCCTCCTTCGGCGTGTTTGGCGCGAACGTCGCGGCGCTGCTGCGGGCGGGGGTGGCGTGTGGCTGGTTCGGCATCCAGACCTGGATCGGCGGGGGCGCGCTCTACGGGCTGTCCGGCAAGCTGTTCGGCAGCGGCTGGACGAACTCGTCGATAATTGCCGGCCAGCACTGGACTCTCTGGCTGAGCTTCGCGATTTTCTGGGCGATCAACATTTTCATCATTCTTCGCGGCATGAACGCGGTCCGGCGGTTCGAGAACTGGGCCGCGCCGTTCGTGCTGATCGTCGCCCTCGGGCTCCTCGCCTGGATGGTGACCAAGGCCGGCGGCTTCGGGCCAATCCTGAGTGATCCCGGCAAGGTCGGCTGGGGTGGCACCTTCTGGTTCGTGCTGTTCCCGCCGGCGTTGATGGGCATGATCGCCTTCTGGTCGACGCTCTCGCTGAACATGCCCGACTTCACCCGCTTCGGTAAGAGCCAGCGGGCACAGGCGGTCGGTCAAATCCTCGGGCTGCCCACAACCATGACGTTGTTCCCATTGGTGGCGGTGCTCATCACTGCCGCCACGCAGGTGGTCTACAAGACGGCGATCTGGAACCCGGTCGACCTGGCCGCGAAGTTCGACAACCCGATTGTCGTCATCTTCGCGCTCTTCACGCTGGCGGTCGCGACCCTCTCGGTTAACGTGGCGGCCAACATCGTGAGTCCTTCGTACGATTTCTCGAACGTGCTCCCGAAACTGATCAGCTTCCGCACCGGCGGGCTGATCACCGGCGTCCTGGGCATCGTGATTCAGCCCTGGAACCTGCTGTCGAACCCCAACGTCTACATCTTCACCTGGCTCGGCTTCTACGGTGGCGCGCTGGGCGCGATCGCGGGCGTTCTGATCGCCGACTACTGGGTGATGCGCAGCACGGTGCTCAAGCTGGGCGACCTCTACAAGGCCAACGGAGAGTACCGTTATTCGGCCGGCTTCAACTGGCGAGGCCTGGTGAGCCTGGTGGTGGGTGGCGTCCTTGCGGTGGGCGGTGCCTATTCGACTCCCGGCAATGGCCCATTCCCCAAGGGCGGGATCATCGGCCCGCTCTACAGCTGGTTCCCGTTCCACGTCTACGACTACAGCTGGGTGGTCGGGTTGGTGGCGGCGTTCCTCTGCTACCTGGTGCTCTCAGCGGTGTTCCCAGCCGGCGCAGTATCGCGACGACCGCAGGCGGCGGCGGCGGCGGCGACTTAACCTCGGCGTACTAACGTGATTGGAGCCCCGACCTCGCGGCCGGGGCTCCAGCCTTTCAGGAGATCAATGGCGCGCTTGAGCTTCGGCGTCTGCTTTGCACCGGATCCTCCTCCCAGCCGGTGGGTGGACCTGACCAGGCTTGCCGAGGCCCAGGGCTTCGAATACGCCTGGCTCTTCGATTCGCACGTGCTCTGGCAGGAGGTCTACCCGATCTTCACCTTGATGGCGGCCAACACGAAGACCATCAAGATCGGGCCGTGTGTCACCAACCCCGGAACCCGTGACCCCACCGTGACCGCGAGCGCGCTCGCGACCCTGAACGAGATCTCGGGCGGCCGGATGGTGATGGGGATTGGTCGCGGCGACAGCGCCCGGCGCGTGCTGGGCCAGAAACCGATCTCGGTCGAGCAGATGGAAGCGGATTGCCGGCTGATCCGCGAGCTGGCGGCGGGCCGCGAGGTCAGCTATGACGGCGTCAAGGTCCGGCTCAAGTGGGCCGAGCACGAGCTGCCGATTTGGGTGGCCGGCTACGGGCCGAAGGCGCTTCGAGCCGCGGGGCGGGTGGCCGACGGCGTCATCATCCAGCTGGCCGACCCGGCCATCATCAAGTGGTGCCTGCAGTTCGTTCGGGAAGGCGCACAGGAAGCTGGGCGTTCGTTTGACGACATCCAGATCCAGGCGGCGGCACCCGCCTTCATCTCCGATGACCTGGACGCGGCGCGGGAGCAGGTCCGCTGGTTCCCGGCGCTGGTCTCGAACCACGTGGTCGACCTGCTCAAGCGTTACGACGCGCAGGACCTCCCAAAAGCCCTGACCGATTACATCAAGGCGCGCGACCACTATGACTATTCGGAGCACGCCAAGCGAGGTGCGGCTCATGCGGAGTTCGTTCCGGACGACGTCATCGACCGGTTCTGCGTGATTGGCACGGTGGAGCAAAGCCGGCGGCGAATCGAGGAGCTGATCGAGGTCGGCGTCGACCAGTTCAACCTTTATTTGATGGTGGAGAAACCGGAGGCGGTCATCAGAAAATACGGCGAGGCCATCATTCCAACGTTCAATTAGCGAGGAGGAGACAAGGCGAATGGCAAAGGTACGGGCGGCGCTGATCCAGGCGCACGCGAACATGCCCAAAGAAGAAGCGATCGTAAAGCACGAGGCGCTGATCGGGGAGGCGGCGGCTAAGGGTGCGCAGATCACCTGCCTGCAGGAGATCTTTTTCGGCCCCTACTTCTGCGCCGAGCAGGATCCCAAGTGGTACGACACCGCCGAGAAGGACGACGGGCCGACCGTCAGGCGGATGCAGACGCTGGCGAAGAAGCACAAGATGGCGCTCGTCGTGCCTTTCTACGAGGAGGCCCAGACCGGCGTCTATTACAACACCGCGGTGCTGATCGAGAACGACGGCGCGGTACTGGGCAAGTACCGCAAGACGCATATCCCGCACGTCGGCCCATGTTTTTGGGAGAAGTTCTATTTCAAGCCCGGCAACCTCGGCTATCCCGTCTGGGACACGTCCGTGGGCCGCGTCGGGATCTTGATCTGCTACGACCGGCACTTCCCGGAGCCGGCGCGAGAGCTGGGGCTGAAGGGAGCCGAGCTGGTCTTCAATCCGTCGGCGACCGTCAAGTCGCTCTCGCGATATCTCTGGGAGTTGGAGCAGCCCGCGCACGCGGTGGCCAACGGCTACTGGATTGGCGCCATCAATCGAGTCGGCGTCGAGAAGCCACTCAACGACGCCCAGTTCTACGGCTCCAGCTATTTCTGTGATCCGCGCGGCCGCATCATCGGCAAGGCGTCGGAAACGGAGGACGAGGTGCTGGTCTGCGACCTCGACCTGGACATGAACCGGGAAGTGCGCAACACCTGGCAGTTCCTGCGCGACCGCCGACCGGAAACCTACGACGACCTGGTCAAGGCGCTGCCGTGAAGACCCTGATCAAGAACGGGACGGTGGTCACGGCCAGCGACACGGCGCAGACCGATGTCCTGATCGACGGCGAGACGGTCGCGGCCATCGGTAACGGCCTGGAGGCCAGAGCCGACCAGGTGATCGATGCGCAGGGTCGCTACGTCATGCCGGGAGCGCTCGACGTCCACACGCACATGGAACTCCCCTTCGGCGGCACCTTTGCCTCCGACGACTTCGCCACCGGCACGGCGGCGGCCGCCTGGGGCGGGACCACCACCATCGTCGACTTCGCCGTCCAGACCTACGGCCAGACGCTGCGTCAGGGACTGGACCAGTGGCACGGAAAAGCCGAAGGCAAGGCGCACATCGACTATGGCTTCCACATGATCGTGCGCGAGGTCAACGACTCGATCCTCAAGGAGATGGATGGGCTGGTCAAGGAGGGCGTCCCTTCTTTCAAGCTGTTCATGGCCTATCCGGGAGTTTTCATGCTCGATGACGCCGCCATCTTCCGCGCCATGAGCCGGACCGCCGAAAACGGTGGCCTGATCATGATGCACGCCGAGAACGGCGGCGCCATCGACGTCCTGGTCAAGCGTTACCTGGCCGAGGGCAAAGGGGATCCGATCAATCACGGCCTGACCCGGCCGGCCAGCATGGAGGGGGAGGCGACCGGGCGCGCCATCGCGCTGGCCCGGCTGGCCGAGGTGGCGGTCTACATCGTCCACCTCAGTTCGAAAGAGGCGCTCGACGCGGTGCGGGAGGCGCGCGACGACGGCGCGCCGGCCTTTGCCGAGACCTGCCCGCAGTATCTGTATCTCAGCCTGGAAGACCTCGGCCGGCCCGGCTTCGAGGGCGCCAAATACGTCTGCTCGCCGCCGCTGCGACCGAAGCCGCATCAGGATGAGCTCTGGAAGGGTCTGGTCCAGGATGACCTGCAGCTGGTCGCGACCGACCATTGCCCGTTCCACTTCAAAGGACAGAAAGATCTCGGGAAAGGCGACTTCTCCAAGATCCCGAACGGCCTGCCCGGGGTGGAGGACCGCTTCACGCTCATCTTCCACGGCGGCGTCAACTCGGGACGGATCACGCTGAACCGGTTCGTCGAGCTGGTGGCGACCGCGCCGGCAAAGATGTTCGGCCTGTTCCCGCGCAAGGGGACGATCGCCCCCGGGAGCGACGCCGACATCGTGATCTTCAACCCGAATATCGAGCGCACCCTCTCGGCGAAGACCCACCACATGAACGTGGACTACAGTTGCTACGAGGGCATGAAGGTCAAGGGATTGCCCGAGATCGTGATGCAGCGCGGCAACGTCCTGGTCCGCGACGGCAAGTTCCAGGGCGTAAAGGGTGCCGGCCAATTCCTGCGCCGGGCACCGTTTCATGGGACGCCGGCGCCTGAGCCAAGTCCAGTAGGAGCCACAGCATGATCGCAACCAAGACGGTACGGAGCTACATCGGCGGAAAATTTCGGGAGTCGCGGGCGGACAAGACCGAACCCATCCCTAATCCCGCTACCGGCCAGATCATCGCCAGCCTGCCCTACTCGACCAGAGCGGAGATCGACGAGGCGGTGGCGGCGGCCAAGAAGGCCTTTTTGGGGTGGAGCGAGACGCCGGTACCGGATCGGGCCCAGGTCATGTTCCGCTTCAAGGCGCTGTTCGACCGGCACATCGACGAGCTCTCCGCGCTGGTAACGCAGGAGAACGGCAAGACGCTGGACGAGGCACGAGGCGAGGTCAAGCGCGCCATCGAGGTGATCGATTTCGCCTGCGGCGCGCCGACCCTGATGATGGGGCAGAACCTCGACCAGATCGCTAAGGGGATCGATGAGGAGCTGACCCGGTTCCCGGTTGGTGTGGTGGCGGGCATCACGCCCTTCAACTTTCCCAACATGGTGCCGCTCTGGATGATTCCGGTGGCGATCGTGACCGGCAACACCTTCGTGTTGAAGCCATCGCAGCTGACTCCGCTGTCCGCGGTACGAATCGCGGAGCTGCTGGAAGAGGCCGGATTGCCGGAGGGCGTGTTCAGCGTTGTCCACGGGGCCAACGACGCGGTCAACCAGCTGCTCACCCACCCGGATGTCGCGGCCATCTCCTTCGTCGGGTCGGCGACGGTTGCCGCCTACATCTACGCCACCGCGGCCGCCAACGGCAAGCGGGTGCAGGCGCTCGGTGGCGCCAAGAACCACATCCTGGTGATGGACGACGCCGAGCTGGAGCCGTCGGCCCAGAACGTGATCTCGTCCGCCTTTGGCAACGCCGGCCAGCGTTGTCTCGCGGGCAGCGTCGCGGTTGGCGTCGGGAAGATCGGCGACGCGCTGGTCCGCGAGCTGGCCAGCGATGCCGCCAAGCTCAAGCTTGGCCCGGGCACCGATCCCGAAACGACGCTGGGACCGGTGATTCGGGGCGAGCGCAAGACCAAGCTCATCGAGTACATCGATGGCGCGGAGTCAGATGGGGCGCAACTGGTTTCCGACGGCCGGGACGTCGACCTGAAGGAGGGTTTTTTCCTGGGGCCCACCATTTTCGACCGGGTGACGCCCAACATGAAGATCTGGAAGGAGGAACTCTTCGGGCCGGTGCTTTCGGTAATGCGGGCAGCGGACATTGATGAGGCCCTCAATCTGTTGAACCGGAGTACCTTCGGCAACATGGCCTCGATCTTCACCACCTCGGGTAAGAACGCACGGGAGTTCAAGCGCCGGGCGCAAGCCGGCATGCTGGGCGTCAATATCGGCGTGGCGGCGCCGATGGCGTTCTTCCCCTTCACCGGCTGGAAGAACTCGTTCTTCGGCGACCTCCATGCCACCGGCCAGGACAGCGTGCGCTTCTACACCCGGCACAAGGTGGTCACGACCCGATGGTTCTAGCAGAGAATTTCCCCTCCCCCGCTGGCGGGGGCGGGCCTGCCGGCCCACGCGAGCCGCGCTTTAGTGCGATGCGAGCGTTTGAGGTATCAGGGTGGGGGCCCGTTACGGCATGGCTCTAGAGACGAGCGCGCGCCCGCATGTCTTGAGCGGCGAGGAGATCGTCGCCCTCTGCCGGCAGTACACCCTCTACGACTGGACCGCCCAGTCCGCGGTAGACCCGATTGCAGTCGATCACGCGAAGGGCGTCTATTTCTATACACCGGACGGCAAGCGCATCATCGACTTCAACAGCCAGTTCATGAGCGTCAATGCCGGCCATGGTGACCCACGCATCATCGACGCCATCAAGCGGCAGGCCGAGAAATTGGCATTCATCAACCCATTCATGGCCCACGAGCCTCGAGCCAGGCTGGGTAAGAAGCTGGCCGAGTTGCTGCCCGGCGACATCAACAAAGTCTTCTTCACCCTTGGCGGCGCCGAGGCAAACGAGTATGCGGTCAAGATGGCGCGCTGGGTCACCGGCCGGCACAAGATCGTTTCGCGCTACCGCTCCTACCACGGCGCGACCGCGGGGGCCATCGCCTTGACCGGTGATCCACGTCGCTGGGCCAACGACATCGGCGATTCCGGCGTGGTGCATGTCCTCGACCCCTATCACGGCCCGCAGCGGGATGTGGACAGCGCCGAGGAGTCGCTGCGCTACCTGGAAGAGACGATTCAGCTCGAGGGCCCCGCGACCATTGCGGGCTTCATCCTGGAGCCGGTCACCGGGACGAACGGGATCCTGATTCCGCCGGACGGATACCTGCAAGGCGTCCGTGAGCTCTGCGACCGCTACGGCATCCTGATGATCTGCGACGAGGTGATGTCCGGTTTCGGCCGGACCGGCGAGTGGTTTGCCGTCAACCATTGGAACGTGGTTCCCGACATCATCACCCTGGCGAAGGGACTGACCAGCAGCTACGTCCCGCTGGGCGCCGTCGGGATGCGGCCCCAGGTGGCGGAGCACTTCGAGAAGAACGTCTTCTACGGCGGGCTGACCTACAACAGTCACCCGCTGGCGTGCGCCGCGGCGCTGGGAACGATCCAGGCTTACGAAGAAGACGACATGATCGGCAACGCGCGGCGCATGGGTGAGGTGATGAAGCGTCACCACGAGACGCTCAAGCGCCGCCACCCGAGCGTCGGGCTGACCCGGTCGATCGGGCTCTTCGGCATCCTCGAGCTGGTCCGGAGTCCCAAGACGCTGGAGCCGCTCGCGCCCTTCAACGGCACCTCGGATGCAATGAAGGCCGTCGCCAAGTACCTGCGCGACCACGGCCTCTACACCTTCGTTCGCTGGCACACCATCATGACGAATCCGCCGCTGTGCATCAACGAAGAGGAGCTCGCCGAAGGCTTCGCCATCATCGACAAGGCGCTCGATATCGCCGATCAGGCCGTCGACTAGCGCGTTTGCCGGCGGCCGGGCAGCATGACGATCGTTCGGGACGATCCGTTCGCGCCGGATCCGGAGTTTGCCGAATTGTATGCGAGCCTGCCCGATGCCACCGATCTCTGGCCGTGGAAAGACCTGGCGCAGCAGGCGAGGCCGCCGGTTCTGTATCTCGGCATCGGGACCGGCCGGCTGGCAGTCCCGCTGCACGCGGCCGGCATCCAACTGGTTGGCGTGGACAGCCACCCCGGCATGCTCGAGCGGCTCAAGCCGCGGCTTCCGGACACCGAGCTGGTTCAGTCGCGGATCGAAACGATGAACCTCGGCCGCCAGTTCGATCTCATCATGGTGCCCTCGAACATTCTCTGTTTCATCGAACGCCTTCGCGCCGCCGCGAGCCACCTGGCTGCGGACGGCACGATTGCTTTTGAGCTGACCAATCCATACTGGCTGCAAGCCGGGGCGAGCTCGGGGGTTCGGGTGCAGGCATTCGACAGCAACGGCGCGCGTTTTCAGGTCGACTACCAGCTTGGTGACGGCCGCATCATCACCCAGGAGGCCGAGATTCCCCTGGTCTGGCCCGACGATGTCGAGACCTGGTTGGCGCGCGGCGCCGGATTGAAACTGGGGCGGATGTTCGGTCGACCCGGCGCCGAGCTCGAAACGGCTCCCAGCTTCTACGTGCTCGCCGGCAGGTAGCGGTTAGAGTTAGCGGGGCGATGGGGGAAGATTCCACCGAACGGCGGACTGGAGGGATCGTCCGGCGTGGGGTTGAGCGGCAGATCGATGACCGCAAACTGCTGGAGCGTCCGGAGGGCGCCCCGGAGTTCCTCGAGAGCGACCCCTGGCGGGTGCTGCGGATCCAGGCCGAATTCGTGGCGGGCTTCGACGCGCTGGCCACGCTCGGTCCGGCCGTGACCTTCTTCGGCTCAGCTCGGGTCCGGCCGCCCGACCCGATGTACGGGGCCGCGCGCGCCCTGGCGGCCGAGCTGTCGCGCCGCGGCTTCGCCATCATCACCGGCGGCGGGCCGGGCACGATGGAAGCGGCCAACATGGGCGCGCGTGAAGGCCGCGGGCTCTCGGTCGGGCTGAACATCGAGCTGCCCTTCGAACAGGGGCTCAACGAGTACGTCAACCTGGGCATCGAGTTCCACTACTTCTTCGTGCGCAAGACGATGTTCGTCAAGTACGCGGAGGCCTTCGTCATCTTCCCGGGCGGCTTCGGCACCATGGACGAGCTGTTCGAGGCGTTGACCCTGATTCAAACCGGGAAGATCGTGCACTTCCCCGTGATCATGTTCGGCTCCGCCTACTGGAGCGGGCTGCGGCAATGGATCCGGGACCGGGTGCTGGCCGAGGGCAAGATCTCGCCCGAGGACCTGGACCTGATGGTCGTCACCGACGACATCCAGCAAGCCTCCGACATCGTGCAGCAGTACTACCAGCGCAAGGTGTTGGAGGCCCAACCGAAGGAGCGCGCAGCGCCGAAAAAGAGCGACGCGCAGTGACGGCATCGGTCGAGCTGACGTTTCTCCAGGACGGAGCGCAGCCCGCGGAAGCGGTCGCCGGACAACTCGCCGAGTTCATCGGGGCGGCGCAGCGCAGCCTCGATATCGCCATCTACGACCTGAACCTGACCGACGGGCCAGCTGAGCAGGTGCGGGCCGCGGTCAGGGCCGCCGCCGGCCGCCGGGTGGCCGTCCGCTTGCTCTACAACGTCGACTTCCCGAACCCGATCCCGGTGCCGCCGCCCTCGCAGGCCGACACGGCCTTCATCGCCAGCCTCGGTGTCCCGACCAAGCCGGTGTCAGGCGTACCGGACCTGATGCATCACAAGTACATCGTGCGTGATGCCTCGACAGATGCGGCCGCGATCTGGACCGGCTCCACGAACTGGACGAACGATTCCTGGACTAAAGAAGAGAATGTCATTGTCAGGATCCCGTCGACGGCACTGGCCGCGGAGTACGCGAAGAATTTCGGGGAGCTGTGGGAAACCGGCCGGGTGGAGGGTAGCGGGAAGTACGACCTCGCCGGCGTCCCGGTTGCCGGCCAGGACAATCCGGTGAAGGTCCACGCCTTCTTCGCCCCTGGGCGCGGGCGTCAGATGGCGCATGCGATCGCCGACCGGATCACGCATGCGAGGCGCCGCATCCGGGTGTGTTCGCCGGTGATCACCGCCGGAGTGATCCTGGGGACCCTGGGCGACCTGGTCCACCGAACGCATCCCGAGTTCAAGGGTGTCTATGACCGCACGCAGATGGCCGAGGTACTCGGCCAGTGGCGGGTCGACCCGCATGCCACCTGGAAGGGACCGGCGTTCCAGGCGGTGAGCGCCGCGCTCCCGTTCGCCTCCAAGGTCACCACCCCCTACACGCCAAGCAGCGTCCACGACTTCATGCATGCCAAGATCACCGTGGTCGACAACACGGTGTTCACCGGCAGCTACAACCTGTCGCATGCCGGTGAGGACAACGCGGAAAATCTGCTGGAGCTCGACAGCGCGCCGCTGGCCGATCGCTTCGTCGCCTACATCGACGCGGTTTTCGCTCGCTACGCGGCCTCCCCGGTTCCTGCGCCAAAATAGGGACATGGCGGGGCGTCATCGCGCAGCCCTCATCGCCGGATCGCTGCTGTCGGCGGGCGCGGTGCTGCCCCCGGTCGCTGCGCTGGCTGACCGGCGGCTGAGTCTCCACATGCTGCTCGAGATGCTGCTCCTGGCGCTGGTCGTTCCGCTCTTCGCCTACGGCGCCGGGGCACTGCGGCGGGTCCCGCTTGCCGCCCGGGTCCACCCGGTCATCGGGATCGTGGCTCTCAACGTCGTGCTCTTCGGCTCGCAGCTTCCCACCGTCATGGACCTGGCCTCGAAGAACCTGCTCGTCCAGCAGGCGACGCTGGTCGCGTTCATCGGCGGGGCCTTTTTGTTCTGGTGGCCGATCGTCCGTCCGGGCGGGCTGAGCCCGATCGCGAAGATCGGGTACTTGATGGTGGCGGGCGTGCCACCGACGATTCCCGGCATCACGCTCGCCCTTTCCCATCACCTGTTCTACCAGGCCTATCGATCGATCGAGGATCAGCAGCTGGCGGGCTTGATGCTCTTCGGCACGGCGAAGTTCGCGCTGGTCTTCGGAACCTTCGTCATTCTGTGGCGAATGCTGACCCCGCAGCCGGAGCCGCCCGAGCATGACGACCGGGAGGGACAGCCTGCTGACCTGCCACCGGGTGCGCCGGCATGGCTGGAGCGGCTGGACGGGGAGCTGCCCGCCGAGGCCGGCCGGCCGCGACTCCCCGTACCGACACTGTTACAGCGTCCCTCGTCGTAGCCGCCGGCCGGCCGCGTTGTACCGGCACCGTGATCCAGCCGTCTGCGCCGTTCCCCGGGCCGCCCGAGTCCGCCATCCCCACGCCGGGGGGCGGCAAGGCGATCGCCTCCTTATGCCTTGGCCTGTTCGGCCTGATCGCCTGGTTCCTGCCGATCATCGGGTTTCCCACCACCATCACCGGGCTGGTGCTGGGGATCAAGAGCCTGGGCGGGCCGCGCAAGGGGATGGCCACCGCCGGGGTCGTGCTCTGCATCATCGGCCTGGTTGCCACCACGGCCAACGCAGCCCTCGGCGCCTACCTGGGCGCCACCGGCCAGCTGAACTACTTCAAGTAGACGCAGGCTCTCAAATCAGCGGCCAGGGATACGCCCAGCGCGAGCTGGGCTCCGGATAACGGCCGGTTTCGGCGACGCGGCGGGCGCGCTGTGCCAGCGCCCGGATTTCCGGGCCCGTGATCAAGGCTCTGAGATCCTTCACCCAGCCCCGCGCAGCCAGCAGCTCGCCGGCCAGTCGCTCCGCGTCCTGCCGCAGGTTTGCCGCGATCTCTTCGCCACCGAATTCCCAGATCACGGTGCGCAGCTTGGGCAGGGGATGAAAGGTGAGCCCGTTGTCCACACCCCAGATCTGCCCCTCGGCATCGAGCAGGCAGTGACCGCTCTTGCGGTCGGCATTGTTGACGATGACATCGAAGGCGGCCATGGCGCGAAACGTCGACGCCCGCGCCGGCATCAAGGAAAAATAGTGCTCGCGGAGGTCAGCGACGATGAATTGCTGCAGCGAGCCGGGGCCGTGCGGGCCATCATCGCGGTAGACCGTGAGGGGGACGACGTTCCAGCCGAGGGCGGCGCTCACCAGGTAGGCCGCCACCTCGCGCTTGCCGAGCGTGCCATCCGGGAAATCGTCGAGCGGGGTCTCGCCCTGCGCCGGTTTGTAGACGGCGAGCGTCTGGGCGCCATTCAGGCCGCTCACCTGGGCCAGGTAGGTGTAGTTGGAACAGTCGGGCATCAGCCCGCGCGGCTTGATCCGCCCATCGCGCAAGAGGCGTCGCTGCGCCTCACCCGTAAGCTGTCGAGCCGCCTGCGCCATCGCTCAATGATGCCCGTTCAGCCGGGGGCAAACGCCGCCGTCGTGGTCGATTGGGCCGCCGCACATCGGGCAGGGTGGACGCCCGGCGCTGACCACGCTGGCTGCGTGGGCGGCGAGCGCCTGCATCTGGGCCAGGCTCGCCCGGAAGTGACCGGTGGCCGGTTCATCGCCTTCCTCCACCAGTTCCACCAGGGAGACCTCGAACAGCTTTTCCTCCTGGCTGTAGGTGAGCGTCATGAAGCCGACCCGCCAGACCGGGTTGATCGGTTCCTCGAGCGCCATCTCGGGGAGGCGGTCGGCGGGCGGGACCGACACCCGACTGAAGACTTCCTGCAGCCGCTCCGTCAGGGTCCGCAGCTGGTCTTTCTCGAGGGCCAGGCTGATCAACTCGCCGGCGGTGCGCAGCTGCAGGTAGAAGGCGCGCTTGCCCGGGTCGCCGATCGCTCCCGCGGTGACGCGGGTGACCTGCTCGAAGTCGAAGCTCGCCGATGCCATGAGCTTTATTGTGCGGCAGTCCTTCACGACCCTCCGGCAAGAAAAGAAAGCGGGCCACTGGGGAAGTGGCCCGCGAATGGAGGGGGAGGGAACCCTTGTCCGTAGCTATTTGTACCCAGTTTGCGGCCGGCTGAAGGCCCACCGGCATCGGGTGCGCACCTGAATGGAGCCCGGCGCCAACCGATTCGATCCGGCCGCGAAAATCACCCGGAAACCGGCGCCTAGAATGAGGTGTGAGAACGTCGTTGGACCCTCGGTGGTGGCACCGGAACCTCACCACGTTTCAGAAGGTCGTGGTAGCGAACAGCGCCATCATCGCCGCCGGCGCGGTCAGCGGCCCGCTGATCACACTCAATTTTTCGGGTCGGACCCGGCTGCCATTCCTGCTCGGCCTGCTGGCAATCGGATTGATCGCCATCCTGGTGGCTAACTTCCTGATCCTGCGGCTCGCCTTCAAACCGATGCGCGAGCTGGAGTCCACGATGGGCGCCGTCCAGCCAGGACTGGAGGAGCTGCGAGTCCACGCCAACTTCTCCGACCCTGACCTGCGGCGGATCGCCACCGTCTTCAACTCCATGCTCGACCGGCTGGAGCACGAGCGCCATGTGAGCGCGCAGCGGGTGCTGCAGGCGCAGGAGCGCGAGCGGCAGCGGGTCGCCCGCGAGCTGCACGACCAGACCGGGCAGGCTCTGACCCACGAGATCATCAGTCTCGATCTCCTGCTGGAGCGGACGATGGACGCCAAGGCCCGCCAGCAGCTCGAAGCCGTGAAGCGCACCCTGGAGGAGACGCTCGAGGAGGTCCATCGGATGTCCCAGGACCTTCGGCCGTCGGTGCTTGACGACCTCGGCCTGGTACCCGCGCTTCGCACCCTGGCGAAGCAGCCGTCCGGATCCGAGGTTTCGCTGCACGTCGACGGGCTGCGGGACCGCCTGTCGGCGCCGATCGAGACCGCGCTCTACCGAATCGCACAGGAAGCGCTGACCAACGCGAACAAGTACGCCAGGGCATCGCAGGTCAACATCGACTTACGCTGCCTGGATGGCCACGTCCGGCTGCGAGTCCGTGACGATGGCGTCGGCTTCGATCCAGACAGCATCCCGGAGAAGGAAGAGCCCGGGCGCGCCGGCCTTGGCATCTTTGGGATGCGCGAGCGCGCCACGTTGCTGCGGGGCACGCTGGAGATCCATTCGGCCCCGCTGAAAGGAACCGAGGTCATCGCGCAATTGCCACTGGAAGAACGCCATGCAGGTTGAGCGCCGGCAGATCAAGGTGATGCTGGTCGAGGACCACAACCTGGTCCGCGCCGGAATCCGCGCCGTGATCGACGGGCAGAGTGACATCCAGGTGATCGCGGAGGCGACCGAAGGACGGGAGGCGATCCGGCTGGCGCGGGCTAACTGCCCCGACGTGGCGGTGGTCGACGTCGCCATGCCGGGCATGTCGGGGATCGAGGTCACCCGCGACATTCGTCGCCTCTGCCCGCAGACCCAGGTGCTGATCCTCACTGCCCACGACAACGAGGAGTACTTTTTCCAGACGCTCAAGGCCGGCGCGGTGGGCTACGTGCTGAAGAAGGCAGCTGCCTCCGACCTGATTGCCGCCATCGAAGCCGCCAGTAAGGGCGAACCGTACCTCTACCCGTCGGTGGCGCGCCTGCTGGTGTCGGACTACCTCCAACGGGCGCCCGAGCGCGAGACCTTCGAGCCACTGAGTGATCGCGAGCGCGAAGTCTTGCGCCTGGTGGCTGAGGGCAAGACGAATCGCCAGATCGCCGATACGCTCTTCCTCAGCATCAAGACCGTCCAGACGCATCGCGACCACATCATGAAAAAGCTGCGGATGCACGATCGCACCGAGCTGGTGAAATATGCGATTCGAAAGGGTCTGATCGAGGCCGACAGCTAAGCGCGCAAGCGCGTCTCGCTAACGGTCAGCTCCAGGCCGAAGAAGTGCCCGATGTCGGAGACCTCGGCCGCGATCCCCTGGCGAATGGAGGGAGTCACTGTTTCGACGGTCTCGACCACGACCTGACCTCGCGGGCCGTTCTTGCGGATGGCCCAGGCGCCGATCGCCCGACCATCGACGACCACGGCTGGGTGTCGCCAACCGCCACCGCGTTGCAGCCGCCGCTCCAGCACGGCCGGGACCGCCAGGTCTCGGCTGCGGTAGCCGAGCAGGTAGGTGTCGAAGGCGGGCAGCAGCCGTACCGTCGGCGACCCGGCCGGGTGCTCGTTGCCACGTTTGATCCGTTGCTTCAACATCAGGCAGGCGCGGCCGCCGACCCTGACCTCGGCCAGCGACGGCGCGGCCATCGTGATGGCTGATCGCGCCTGGGAAACCGGCAGGCCGGACCAGGCGAGCAGATCCTCGGGCGCCGCCGGGCCGTAGGCGGCGAAATAGCGTCGAGCCAGCTCGCCAAGCGCCGAATCGCTCGACTGGGATCGCGGACGCTCGAGCCAGTCATCGATCAGCACGTAGGTCGCTTCCCCGTTTTCGCGTTCGGGCCCAAGGCAGAGCACGCCCTCCAGCCCGGCGAGCCGGATGAGATGGATGGGCGCCTGCGTCTTGCGATCGAGGTTCACGCCGTGACGCCGCAGCCGGTGGACGATCTCGGAGCGGGTGAGGGGCCCCGCGCTTAAGAGAATGCGGCGGATCGCGGTCACGCCGCGGCGCTTCACCTCTTGATCGAGGCCCAGCTGCGCGTGCCGTGCCTTGTTGCCTGCGGCGAACAGGGGGCCGAGTACTCCCAGCAGCAGGCCGAGATCCTCCGCGGCGACCAGGTGAAGGGTGCCGCGCATCAACCAGGTTCGCACGATCGACCGTTCCTCGTTGAGGGTCCGCGTGACATCCGCGCTCAGGATGCCGGTGGTCCGGGCTCGCAGGCCAAGGCTCGCTGCGGTCAGCAGTTGCGCCTGCAGTCCGCACACATCGTGGAGCACGGTTGCCGGTGTCGATCTCAGCGCGGTCTCCTTGGTCAGCCGCTGCGCCTCCGCCCGAAGCCGGAGCGTCCGCGCCGGCGAAAGCGCCGGATTAGCCGCTGGCTGCTCCGGTCTCGACGCCGGGTTGCGTCATCCGGGCGGGATCGAGCAACCGATCGAGCTCTTGCGGCGCAAGCTTGGTCCGCTCCCGAGCGACCTCGCGAATGGTTTTACCGGTGGTCAGCGCTTCCTTCGCGATCCTGGCCGCGGCGTCGTAGCCGATGGCGGGAGCCAGCGCGGTAGCCAGCATCAGTCCCTGCTCGACCATCTGCGGTCCCCGGTCAGTCGCCTTGATGCCAGCGATGCATTGCTTCGCCAGATTCTGGGTCGAGGCAGCGAGCAGCGCGATCGTCTCGAGCAGGCAGAAGGCCGCGACCGGCATCATCAGGTTGAGCTCGAAGATGCTCCCCGACTGCGCCGCGACCGCAATCGTTTCGTCGTTGCCCAGCACCTTCGCGACCACCATCGTCATCGACTCGATGATCACCGGGTTGATCTTCCCCGGCATGATGGAGCTCCCTGGTTGGACCTCCGGCAGCGTGATCTCGCCCAGGCCGGCCCGCGGCCCGGAGGCGAACCAGCGAAGATCGTTTCCGATCTTCCAGAGGCCGACAGCGACGATCCGCAGCGCCCCGGCGGCGGAGAGCACGGCGTCGAGCGTCGCCTGCGCCTGGAAGTGGTTGTCGGTTTCCCGCAGCGCGACCCCGGTGCGCCGGCTCAGATGGGCGCAGACCCGTTGGGCGAATTCGGGATGCGCGTTGAGCCCGGTGCCGACCGCGGTGCCGCCCAGAGGTAATTCGGCCAGCTCTTCGGCGGCCGCGCGGACGCGCTCGATCGAGCGCTCGACCTGGCCGCTGTAGCCGAGGAATTCCTGGCCCAGCCGGATCGGCGTCGCGTCCTGCAGATGGGTGCGACCGGTCTTGATCACGGGCATGAATTCTTTGGCCTTTCCGTCGAGGACATCCTTGAGATAGGTGAGCGCCGGCACCAGTTCTTCGTGGATGGCAACCGTCGCCGACAGCTGCATCGCCGAGGGGATGACGTCGTTGCTCGACTGGCAGCGGTTGACGTGGTCGTTGGGATGCACCGGCCGGCTCGAGCCCAGCGGATGGCCGAGGACCTCGTTGGCGCGGTTCGCGATCACCTCGTTGGCATTAGTGTTCGTCGATGTCCCGGATCCGGTCTGGAAGACGTCGACCACGAAGTCCTTGTCGAACTTTCCTTCCTCGACCTCCTCGGCGGCTTGCTGGATCGGGTTGGCGAGGCGTGTTTCGAGCAGCCCCAACTCGGCGTTGACAAGGGCGGCCACCCCCTTGATCTGCGCCAGCGCCCGGATGAAGCGCCGCGGCAGACGCAGCTTGCTGATCGGGAAGTTCTGGCGGGCGCGCTCGGTGCTGGCGCCGTAGTACGCGCCTGCGGGAACCTTAACCTCGCCCATGGAGTCGCGCTCCACGCGCGTGCCCTCCTCGGCCATGCGCGGTCATCGTACAGGGTCCGGCGCAACGGCCTGGCGACTGCCGGCAGGCGGTCGCGCGCCCCATCCCGTAATCTTTTACCGTGCCTCCGCGCATCGTGTCGATCCAGCTGTGCCCGGGGCACCGCGAGCCGATGCGACTGGTGCCGGCCGCGACGCTGATCACCGGTGTAGGGCTCGAGGGCGACAAGCACGCGGTCGCCGTCTCCGACCGGCAGGTATTGCTGGCGGACAAAGAGGCGCTGGACGCGGTCGGCGTCGAACCGGGCACCATCAAGGAGAACCTCACGGTCGAGGGGCTCAACGTGATGGAGCTTCCGGTTGGCAGCCGGCTGCACCTCGGGGCGAGCGCGGTGCTGGAGATCACCAAAATCTGTGAGCCCTGCTTCCGAATGGACGAGATCCGTGACGGGTTGAAGCAGGAGCTCGAAGGCCGGCGCGGCATGGTCTCGCGAGTGGTCCAGGGCGGATCCATCCACGTCGGTGATCCCATCATGGTCGAAGAAGCCGAGCCGCTCGCCTCATAGCTTGATCCGCGCCGTCGACCTGCACGTCCACCTGCCCCTCAAGGAGTGGCTCGATGGCAGCATGGGCCCTTATCGGGAGGGGGCGGCCCGCTACTTCCGCAGCGAGGTGCACGAGCGGACCGCCGATGAACTGGCAGTGGACTTCGCCCAGGAGCAGGTCTTCGGCATCCTGCTCGCCTGGGATGCGGAGACCGCGACCCACCGGCCGCCACTCACCAACGATTTCGTCGCCGCCATTGTCAAGCGGCATCCGAAGCGCTTCGCCTTCTTCGCCTCGGTCGACCCATGGAAAGCGGATGCGGTGCAGCAGTTGGAGCGCGCCGTCGCCGAACTCGGAGCCAAAGGCGCCAAGTTCCACCCCTCGCTCCAGGATTTCTATCCGAGCGACGAGCGGCATTTCCGGCTCTGGGAAAAGGCGATGGAGCTGAAGATCCCTTGCCTGTTTCACACCGGTACCAGCGGCATCGGAGCCGGACAACCGGGCGGGCAGGGGATCAAGCTCGACCCGGCCCGGCCGATTCATCTGGACGTGGTGGCGGCGCGCTTTCCGCAGCTGCAGATTATCGCTGCACATTTCGGTTGGCCCTGGCACCTGGAGCTGATCGCGATGGCGTTGCACAAGACGAACATCCATATCGAGCTCTCGGGTTGGTCCCCGCGCTACTACCCCGAGGAGCTGGTGCGCGAGATCGGCGGCCGGCTACAGGACCGGACGCTCTTCGGCAGCGACTACCCCTTCATCAAGCCGGCTCGGGTGCTCGAAGAGCTCGATGCCCTGCAGTTGAAACCCGAGGCGAAGGTGAAGATCCTGCGCGAGAACGCCGCGCGACTCCTGAAGCTCGAACTCAAGTAAACGCCACTCGGCGGACCCGCGCTTCATAATGCACGTCGATGCAACGCGGGTACGCGCGCTACGTGCTCGCCGTCATGGTGGGCATCAACTTCCTCAACTACCTCGATCGCTACATCCTGCCGGCGGTGGCGATGAAAGTGCAGGCGGAATTTCACCTCACCGATAGCCAGGTCGGGCTGCTCGGTAGCGCCTTCCTGCTCGTCTACGCCGTTTCGACCATTCCCTTCGGCCTTTGGGCGGACCGCGGCGTTCGAAAAACGGTGGTGGCCGTCGGGGTCACCATCTGGAGCTTCGCCACTCTCTTCACCGGTCTGGCTCGCAACTACCTGCAGCTCTTCAGCGCCCGCGCGGTGATGGGCATTGGCGAAGCGAGCTACTATCCGGCCGGCACCGCCCTGCTCGGCGACTACTTCAAGAAGGAAGGACGCGGCCGGGCGATGTCGATCTGGGCCGCCGGCACCGCGGTTGGTATCGCCGTTGGTTTCGCCGGCGGCGGCATCGTGGCCAGTCGCTTCGGCTGGCGAGTCGCCTTCTACATGACCGCCGTTCCGGGGCTCATCTTTGGGCTGCTGGCGTTTCGCTTGCGTGAGCCGCTTCGCGGCGCGGCTGAGGCACAGGGCCCGCGGACGCAGGCCGCGGCGGTCATCACCTGGCGAACCATGGTACGGCTGCTGCGGATTCCCACGCTGCGGGCGACGATTGCCGCCGAGACCGCCCTGTTCTTCGTGCTCGGCGGGGCCGCCTTCTGGCTGCCGACCTATCTCAGCCGGCGATTCGGCCTCGGCACCGGCGCCGCCGGCACGCTGGCGGGTGGCGTGCTCGTGATCGGTCTGCTCGCGGGGTCGCTCCTCGGCGGCACGATTGCCGATCGCCTGACCAGGGTGCGGCGATCGGCCAGTAACCTCCAGGTCGGGATTGCCGGCTTTCTTGCCGGCGCCGTGTTCGTCGCGCTTGCCCTGCTGATGCCCAGCCTGGTGCTCTTCATCCCGATGTTTCTGCTGGGCGGGGCATCCCTGTATCTCTACAACGGTCCCTATACCGCGGTCAAGCAGAACGTCGTGCTGCCAACCGTACGCGCGACGGCGGTCACGGTCGCCCTCTTGATCGAGCATCTTCTCGGCGATTCTTACGCCCCCTGGGCGATCGGGAAAGTCTCCGACGCGCTGCATGACCTGCGACTGGCGCTGTTGATCCTTCTGCCCCCACTGCTCCTGCTCGCGGTACTCTTGGCCGCCACCGGGCTGAGGCACGAGGAACCCGATGGCCAGGCGATGGAGGCCCGCTGGGCGGAGGCGCTCACGACGCCCTGATGGAAGCGTTCGCTCGGCTGGTGATCCGGTTTCGCTGGCCAATCCTGGCGATCTGGCTGATCGTCGTCGCGGTCCTGGTCGTCACCGCTCCCTTTGGTCCGGCGTTCAGCGAGCACGGCAATACCAACCCCCTCCCGTCGAGCGCGCCCAGCCTCCAGGCACAGCAGCTGCTCGCCAAGCATTTCCGGGCCACCCAGCCGCAAGCGGCCACCTTCACCGATTACGTGATCCTCGTCGATCCTCATGGCATCCGCTCCGACGACGAAGCGGCCGCCGTCCAGATCGGGTCTGACCTGCGGGGAGGACTCTCCTCGACGGGACTGGTCGACGTCGGATCCCCGCTCCACAGCCAGGACGGCAAAGCCCTGATGCTGGTCTTGACCTGGGATGGCACCGTCGCCGGCTCCGGTCAGGATGGGCACCGCCAGGCGGCCGCCATCATCGAGCGCGTTCATTTGCCCGCCGGCGCCACGGCGGGCTATGCCAGCGGGAGCGTGGCGAACGATGACATCAACCGGGGGATCGATGAGCGGCTGCCCATCTCTCTGGCGCTGGCCGTTGTGGCGGTGATCCTGGTCCTCGCCGTCATCTTCCGCTCCGTGCTGGGAGTGATCGCGCCCTTGCTGAGCATCGGCATCGGCTCCGCCGCCGGAATGGCCATCATCGCGCATGCCGGCGTCCACACGCCATTACTGACAGCCTCCTTTACCCCGCAACTCGTGCCGGTGGTGACCCTGGGAGCAGGGACGAATTACAGCTTGTTCCTGATGTCCCGCTACCGCGAGGAGCTCGAGCGAGGGATCCCGCACCGTGACGCGCTCGTGATCGCGCTCACCCGCATTGGGTCGGCAATCTCGGCCAGCGCGCTGACCGTCATCGTAGCCACCGGGGTAATGGCGTTTGCCGGCCTCGACCTCTTCCGCTCGGTGGGGCCCAACGTTGCGGTCGCGATCGCGGTGATGCTGCTGTGCGGCATGACGTTCATGCCGGCGCTGATGGCGGTGGTGGGCCCGGCGATGTGGTGGCCGGCCCACCCCGAGCGCCATGCCGGCGCCTCCAGGCTGCGATTCTGGATGGCGGCGGGCCGGCTCGTCGCCAACCGCCCGGCGGTGATCGCGGTGGTCACGGTCGTGCTGCTGGTCCCCTTCGCCGTCCTCGGAATCCGCAGCCAGATCACCTTTGACTTCGTCGGCATCCTTCCGACCGGCAGCCTGAGCGCGAAGGGGTACCAGGCCCTGGAAGCGCATTTTCCCGAGACCGGTCTCGATCACGAACTGCTGGTCGTGTCACCGACGGCGCCTGAGACGGAGCTGGCCGCCGCCCTCAAGCGCGTTCCCAGCGTGACCTCGGTCGGTTCACCACTGCCCGGATCGGACGGCCAGGTAATCGCCCTGCCGTTTTCCATCGCGACGCCGGCTGGATCCACGGCGTCGATGCAGGCCGTTGCCGATGTGACCGCGCAGGCGCGGCACGCCCTGGCAGGTGGCACCGTCCTGGTCGCCGGACGCAGCGCGTTCGAACGTGATCAGCGCAGCCAGCTTGGGAGCGACCTGCGCCTGATCATCCTGCTGGCGTCGGTCGGGATCGGCCTGATTCTCGCCCTCCTGATTCGCTCGGTCACGAGCCCGGTCTACCTGCTGGCGACCATCGGGTTGAGCACCCTGAGCGCGATTGGCGTCTGCCAGCTCGTCTACGGGCACCTCGAGTACACGACGCCGATCTTTGCGTTCGTCTTCCTGGTTGCTCTGGGCGAGGATTTCAACATCCTGCTAATCACCCGGCTCCGAGAGGAGGTCGGCCGCCTCGGCCACGGCGAGGGCACGGTGATGGCGGTGGCCACCACCGGTCGCACCCTATCGGGCTGCGGACTGGTCATGGCCGGCACCTTCGGCGCGCTGCTGACGGCGCGAATCAGCGTGGTGCAGCAGGTTGCCCTGGTGGTCGCCTTCGGCGTCCTGCTCGACACCTTCCTGGTCCGGCCGTTGCTGGTGCCCTCGATCGCGGAGATGCTGGGCCGCTGGAACTGGGTATGGCCGTTCGGTCCGTCAGGACGCCGCCTCGACGCCGGCAAAGAGGTCGTCCTCCGATAGGCCGTGGGGACCGCCGACCAGCGAGAAAACTTCGACATCACCCTGGGCCTCGACGAATTTCCGTAATGGCTCCCACTCCTGCGTCTGGGTCTGATGATGGGCGAAGGCGCGCAGCTTGGCCGCCTCGAAGCCGCCGATGGAAATCCGGGTCGTGATCGGTGGCTGCGCCGGCAGCTTGAGCGATTCCACGGTCGGGCTGGTCGCGCTCTGGAAGTACAGCTTGCTCGGTGACCATGGCGACAGGCCGACCGCGAGCGCGTCGAGCTCGTAGGCCTCCGGATCACCGCTCAACGTGCACGCCTGTACCGTCAACCGGCTGACGACTTTGTGGTCGGGGTGCCCGTAGGCCCCCTCCGGTCCGAAGCAGACGACCACCTGCGGCCGGTGCACCCGCAGGCAGCGAACGATATCGCCGATGAACCGCTCGCGCACCGCGTCCACCTCTTCGACCTTTTCCAGCGCGCCGTCCGGGTAGTCGAACACCTCCAGGAAGCGGACGCCGAGCTCGGCCGCGGCGTCGCGCAGCTCCAGCTCGCGGACATCGGTCAGCTGGCGAAGGTCGCCGGCCGCGCGCCCATTCCAGAGCCCGGCGCCGCCGCGCGTCATCGTCACCAGGCTGACGGTGGCGCCCTCAGCACCGTAGCGCGCGATGGTCGAGGCGCAGCCAAAGCATTCATCGTCGGGATGCGGCATCACCACCATCAGCCGCTGACCGTCACGCGTCACCAGCACACGATAATGATCCGATGCAGGTGGCCTGCTGAGCTTCTGGATCTCCGCCCACCAGTACGTCTTTCGGGTTGGGCTGCTGATCACCGTGATCGTCGGCATCTGGGGACTGGTTACCTACTTTCGGAGGCAACCGGCCAGCGGTGGGTACCGATCGCTGCTCGTCATCACCGAAGGTGTCTTCATCGCCCAGGGGCTGATCGGCATCGTGCTCTTCCTCGGCGGGCGGCGCCCGCACGACGGGCTGCACTGGCTTTACGGCATCCTGCTGGTGATCGCGCTCCCGATCGCCGCCACCTACGCCTCCGGACACGAGGGACGCCGCGAGTCGCTGGTCTACGGCATCGCCGGCCTGTTCATGGCGGGGCTGGCGATTCGCGCTTTCACCACCGGCGCGTAGCGGACAAAAAGAAAGGGGCTCCTTGCGGAGCCCCTTTCGTACCGCTCGCTAGCGGCTCTTCCGAGTCGACTTCTTGGCCTTCTTGGTGGCCTTCTTCCTGGTCGCCATGCGTCACCTCCTTATCGCGTGAGCGGCGAACCGCTGCGCACCGCGTCGATGTGCGCTTGGGGAAATAACGCTCCGTCCAAAACGATCTTGCAGAAATTGCTTGAGGCTGACTCAGAACAGCCGAAGCTGGTCGGCGGCGCCGAGCGCTTTTGCGCGCAACCCGCGACGACGGAGGTGCATGGCGAGCTCTTCGTCGAAGCCCAGCACCGTGTACGTCAGGCTCGCACCCACCTCCTCGGCGTAACAACAGAGCTCCTCGAAGTCGGCGTGGTCGGATAGCGGGAAGACGGCGTCGACCTCCAGCCGATCCTTGAGGCTGCGGTCCATCGCCCAACCCGTCAACGCCGCCGTTTTGAATTCGCCCACCAGGTCCTTGAGGCCATGGCGGCGGGCCGACGGGGGCGTGATGACGACCGTTGGCTGAAGTCCTGGTTCGTCGAGGCGATGATGTTCCGGGAAATCACAGCCGAGCTCCCGATACACTTCCGTCACGCCGAATAACGAGGGGTGAAGGGCGATGCGCATCCCCTCAGCGGCGAGCGCCGAAAGGATCTCCTGCCCTTTCCCGAGCGAGTAGCCGAGCAGCACCGGCGTGGCGTGCCGGTCGAGGACTTCGCGGCACCAGGCGACCATCGACGCGATCACCTCGGCGGCGTCGGGGAACCTGTAGTGAGGCTTGCCGAAGGTGCTCTCCAGCACCAGGACATCCGCGGCGAGCGGTGCTGCCGGGGCGCTGGTGAACCCGGCCCGCACCTTGAGATCCCCCGTATAGAGGATGCGCCCGAAGTCGGTGTCGACCAGGGTCTGCGCCGAACCCAGGACATGTCCGGCGGAATGGAAGCTGAAGGAGCAGCGATCGAGGGTGACCGTCTCTCCGTATGGGACGGCTTCGACCGTTCCCAGCGACGGGCGGCGGTGGGTGACGAGCCGGCGGGTGGCGGGCGTCGCATAGGCCAGCCGGTGAGCCGCCACGTGATCGCTATGTGCGTGGCTGATGACGGCGCGCGGCCGTGGCTTCCGGGGATCGAGCCAGAGCCGCTGCTCGGGAAGGTAGACGCCGCTATCCCAGAGAATCGGGAAGTTCAGCACGAGCTGCGGCTTACTCGGTCGCGGCGGCGCTGCGCTCGAAGAGCTCGTCGCGAAGCGCACAGTAGGTGCAAAAGCGCTGGCCGGGGGGGCCGGCGAAGACGCTAGTCCGACCGCAGGTTGGGCAGGTCTCCTTGCCCTCCGCGTCGGCCATCGCCTCGGGAAACGGCACGACCGCCGGCGCCTCGACCGTCTCGGTGACCATCAGGGCCTGGCTCACGGCGGGTTCGGCGACGGTCAGCGGTGGCGTTTGAAGCGGTGCTGCTGTTGCGGCGGCGGCGTCAGCCTCATCGCGCTGCCGGAATAGCCGGCTCAGCCAGCGAAGCACTCGCGGCTACGGTAGAACACTGGGGCGGCGAAGTCAAATGAAGGCGCCCGGCAGCACTGACCGACGCCGAATCCGGCTCGGCGCACCGCTAGACGGCCAAATCGAGTTGGCGCGGCTCCTCAGGCGGCTGCGCTCGCCAGCCGTGTCGATCCCCAACCCCGAAGCGACGCCTGAGTTCGTCGACCCGCTGCACCAGCGGCGTCTTGACCGCCGGCGGCGCGTAGGCTCCGGGGAACATCCCCCGGTATCTCGGCACCAGGTGTGGATACTCGCGCGCCAGGAACTCCATGAAATGCTCCTTGGTCCCTGGCTTCAGGTAGACGATGTTGGCCCAGAGGAAGCAGGCGCCCGCGTCCGCCGCCGCCGCCACCGTCGCCTCCAACTGGCGGGGTGAATCGGAGAGGCCGGGAAGAATGGGGGCCATGCCGACCCCGGCTTCGATCCCGGCCTCGACCAACGCCTTGAGCACCTTGAGCCGCTTCGCCGGCGGCGGCGTGCCCGGTTCGGTGCGCGCCCAGACCGCTTCATCGATGGTGGGGACGCTGAAGGCCACGGTCGTCTTCGCTCGGCTGGCCAGCTCGAGCAAGACGTCGATGTCACGGATGACCATCGTCCCCTTCGTGATCAGCCCGATCGGCGTCCGGTAATCGCGGAACGCTTCGAGGCAGCGCCGGGTCAGCCGATAACGGCCTTCGATCGGCTGGTAGGGGTCGGTGGCGGTTCCGAACGCCACGGTCTCACGCTTCCAGCCCGGCCGCGAGAGCTCCCGGCGAAGCAGCTCCGGGGCGTTGACCTTGACGCCCACCCGACCCGAGAAGCCCGCACCGGGATCGCGGTCGGCGAGCTTGGCGTGGGCGCGGGCGAAGCAGTAGACGCAACTGTGAAAGCAACCCTGGTAGGGGTTGAGCGACCAGTTGAAGCCCATGTGCTGCACCCGGTTCAACGCTGACTTGGCCTCGATTTCGAAGTACTCGGTACGTGCCATTGCGGGTCTCCAATCATAGTACAAACATCTGTTCGATCAGGCCCGATTTCCCCATAATGAAAGGAGCCAGCCATGAACGTCTTCGTCTGCGTCAAGCAGATCCCTGATCCCAACGCTCCCGGCAAGCTCGACCCGCAGACCAAGCGGCTCGTCCGGGAGGGGGTGGACCTGGTCCTCGACCCGGGCGACGAGCACGCGGTCGAAGCCGGGCTCCAGCTGGTCGAGAAGGATGGCGGCGAGGTCGTGATCATCTCGATGGGCCCGCCCCGGGCCCTCGAGGCGATCCGGCGGGCATTGGCCATGGGCGCGAACCGCGGAATCCTGGTGTCCGATCCCGAGCTCGAGAACTCCGACGCGCTCAGCACCGCGAGGGCGCTCGCCGCCGCCATCAAGGGTCAGCCCTTCGACCTCATCATCTGCGGCACCGAGAGCACCGATGGCTCGTCGGGTGCGATGCCCGCGCAACTCGCCGAACTCCTCGGACTTCCGCTGCTGAGCTTCGCCAAAAAGCTTGAAGTGTCCGACGGCAAGGCCACGATCGACCGGCAGACCGACGAAGGCTACGACGTGGTGGAGTCCCCGTTGCCCGCCGTGGTCACCGTCACGGGTGGCATCAACGAGGCTCGCTACCCAGCGCTGCGCGGGATCATGCAGGCCAAGAACAAGGACGTCAAGCAACTTAGCCTGGCCGAGATCAAGCTCGAGGGCCAGGCGGGAAAGGCGGCCCTCACCCAGGAAGTTGTCGCGGTAGCGCCGGCCGAGGCTCGCAAAGCCGGCGAGGTCATCGAGGACAAGGGCGAGGGTGCCAAGCGCGTCGCCGACTTTCTCAAAGAGCTGAAGGTGATCTGATGGCCGGCGTCTGGGTCTACGCCGAGACCGCCGACGGCGGGCCCAAGCCGATCACGCTCGAGCTGCTGACCAAGGCGCGCGCGCTGGGGGAGCCGACGGCGATCGCTCTCGGCCCGGGCGCCTCGAAAGCCGCGCCGGCGCTCGGCGAGTACGGCGCGAAGAAGGTCTACGCGCACCAGGATCCAGCGTTCATCGAGCTGCTCGCCTCCCCGGCCGTCGATCTGCTGGCGAGGCTGATCGAAAAAGAGCAGCCGGATCTCGTCCTCTTCGGCATGACCTACGAGGGGCGTGACGTCGCCGCCCGGCTGAGCGCCCGGCTTGGTACGGCGTTGATCGCCAACGCGACCGATGTCACCAAGAAGGACGGCGGTTGGGCGGTGGTCTCTCCAGTATTCGGTGGCAGCCTGCTGGTGACCACGGTGCCCAGGGCCAAGCCGCCGACCCTGGTGCTGATCCGGCCGAAGGCGGTCACGGCCGGGCCGGCGGCAGGGGCTGGCGCTCCGCAGGTGGAAACGCTGTCGGATCCGGTCGACAGCAGCAAGCCCGCGGCTCGCGTGCTGCGACGCGAGAAGGAAAAAGCCAGCGGGCCGCGGCTCGAGGACGCCAAGGTGATCGTGAGCGGCGGCCGCGGGCTCGGCGCGCCGGAGAATTTCAAAATGCTCGATGAGCTGGCGGCCGAGCTGGATGCCGCCGTGGGCGCCAGCCGCGCCGTGGTCGACGCCGGCTGGAAACCGTATGCCTTTCAGATCGGACAGACCGGAAAAACCGTCAAACCCAGTGTCTACATCGCGCTCGGGATCTCGGGAGCCATGCAGCACACGGTTGGCATGAAGGGCGCCCGGACCATCATCGCCATCAACAAGGATCCCGAGGCGCCCATCTTCAAGATGGCCGATCTCGGCGTCGTCGGCGATGTGCATAAGATCGTGCCCCAGCTGATCCAGGAAGTTCGCTCGCGCAAGGGGAAGTGATGGCAGGCGAGCTCAGCCTGCTGGCGGTCGAGCCGCATCCCGACGACGAGTCGATCGGCATGGGTGGAACGCTGGCCCGCTACAGCGGGGAGGGCGTGCGTACCACGCTGGTGACGGCCACCCGCGGCGAGGTGGGCGAGATCCTCGACAAGGATCTGGATCCCAAGGAGGCCGCCCCCCGGCTGGCGACCATTCGCGAAGCCGAGCTCCGCAATGCCGTGAAGATCCTGGGCGTGACCGAGCTGGTCTTTCTGGGCTACGAGGACTCGGGAATGGCCGGTCTGCCACGCAACCGTGAGCCGAAGACCTTCTGGCAGGCTGACGAAGAAGAGGCGATCGGCCGGTTGATCCAGGTCGTGCGCCGGGTCCGCCCGCAGGTGATGGTGACCCAGAACGAGTTCGGTGGCTACGCCCACCCGGACCACATCAAAACGCACCGGGTGGCGATCGGCGCGTTCTTCTATGCCGGCGACGTCGAGCGCTTCCCCGGGGGTGAGCCGTTCCGGCCGAGCAAGCTCTACTACTCCGCCTTTCCAAAGTCCGTGCTCAAGGAGATGGCCGAGGCGATGGAGCGGGCCGGGGTGGAAAACCGATTTTCGACGGATGGCGAGCCGCCGCCCTTCGCCGTCTCGGACGACCGGGTGACCACCTGGCTCGACGTCAGCCCGTTCGTCGATAAGAAGCTGGCGGCAATGCGGGCGCACCGCACCCAGATTCCCGAGGACAGCTGGTTCCTCAAGCTGAGTCAGGTGCTGGGTGATCGCGCCTGGCGGATGGAGACCTTCGAGCGGGTGCGCAGCTCGGTCGACGCGCCGATTCCGGAAAACGACCTCTTCGCCGGACTCCGGTGACGACGGCGACCGGCGCCGCGACCGCGGAGCTGGCCGCGCTGCTCGGCCGGGCCCGAGCCGGGATCGCCTTTACCGGGGCGGGCATCTCGGTCGAGAGCGGCATCCCACACTTTCGCGGCGAGGGCGGGCTGTGGACGAAGTTCGATCCCTACAAGGTGGCGCACATCGATACCTTCCTGAAGGAGCCGGCGCAGTACTGGACCTACAGCCTCAACCACCGGCGCACCGATGCCGAGCCAAACCCCGCCCACGTCGCCCTCGTCGACCTGGAGCGCCGTGGTCATCTCCGGGCCGTCGTCACCCAGAACACCGACGGCCTGCACCAGAAAGCGGGCAGCGGCCGGGTGGTCGAGTTGCATGGCTCGTCGCATGCCGTCGTCTGCCTCGACTGCGAAACCCGTTTCCCGCGCGCCGAGATCGATCGGTTGAATCGCGAACATTGCCCGCCGAGCTGTCCGGCGTGCGGTGGCCGATTCCTGAAACCGACGGTCGTGCTCTTCGGCGAGGGGTTGCCGGTGGAAGCCCTGCGCGACGCGCAGTCGCTCGCGATGGCGGCCGATGTGGTTCTCATCGTCGGCAGCTCACTGCAGGTGTATCCGGCCGCGGGGATCCCGCGGCTCGCCCTGGAGCACGGCGCCGAGGTCGGCATCGTCAACGCGGAGCCAACCCCCTTCGACGACCGGGCGACCGTGGTCATCCACGGCAAGGCCGGTGAGATCCTTCCGCAGATCCTCAGCCGGATGGCTTCGGCCTAACCAGCCTCCGCGACCGGAAACGTCTGGCCGCAGCTCGGGCAGACGATCAGGGTCTGGTCTTTCGGCGCGCTGAAGAGCTCTTCGCAGTTCGGACAGGCATATTCGCGGGGCTGGCTCTCGAGCACGACCCGGTCGGCGGCCATCGCCCCCGGCACCTCGCCCAGGTCGACGGCGGGACTCCCGCACTCACAGCAGCGATAGAGCGGCGCGTCGACCGCTCCGTAGTCGAGATAGCGACCTAAGGCATCGACGAAGACCGACGCGTTCCAGAGCTCGAACCGGTTGGTGCTGCACCGGTTCGGACACGCCAGGAACATCAGGCCACCCGCTTGAGTCGCTTCAACCGGTCGGCCGCGCGCCGGAGGGTCTCCATCTTCTTCGGGAAAGAGAACCGGATCTGGCGCCGCCCCCTCTCCGGCTCCAGGTAGAAGCTGCTTCCTGGAACGGTGGCCAGGCCGATCTCACGGACCATCCGGTGCGCCAACCGGACGTCGTCCTCGCGGAATGACGTGATGTCGGTCATCACGTAGTAGGCGCCATCGGGCGGGTAGGCCATAAAGCCGGCCTCATCCAGGATCTCCAGCATGAAGTCGCGCCGCTCCCGATAGGCGTTGAGCAGGTCGATGTAGTACTGATCGGGAAAGCGCAGCGCCGTCGCGGCCGCGACCTGCAGCGGATGCGGCGCCCCGACCGTGACGAAGTCATGCACCTTGCGGATGGCGTTCGTCATCTCCGCCGGCGCGATCGCGTACGCCAGCCGCCAGCCGGTGACGCTGTAGGTCTTGGAGAGACCGTTAATGGTCACCGTCCGATCGCGCATGCCGTCGAGGGTGGCGATGCTCAGATGCTCGCCGCGGTAGACGAGATGCTCATAGATCTCGTCCGTGATCGCCAGCGCGTCGAACTCCTGGCAGAGACCGGCGATGAACGCCAGCTCGTCCCGGGTGTAGACCTTCCCGGTCGGGTTGTGTGGAGTGTTGACGATGATCGCCCGGGTGCGGGGATTGAAGGCCCGGCGCAGTTGGTCGCGGTCAAAGTGCCAATCCGGTGGCACCAGCGGTACCACCACCGGCGTGGCGCCGGACAGGATGCAGTCGGGCCCGTAGTTCTCGTAGAAGGGCTCGAAGATGATGACCTCATCGCCCGGGTCGACGAGCGCGAGGATGGTCGACAGCATCGCTTCCGTCACCCCGCAGCAGACGGTGATCTCGGTCTCCGGATCGACGGTCATCCCCCGGAAATGGCGACTCTTGTCGGCGATGGCGTCGCGCATCACCTTCGCGCCCCAGGTGGTCGCGTATTGATTGAAATCCTGGCGAATGGCCTCGACGGCGGCTTCCTTGAGCTCGGCGGGTGCGGCGAAGTCGGGAAACCCCTGGGCCAGGTTGACGCAATCGGCGCCGTGCTCGGCGACGCACAGCCGGGTCATCTCTCTGATCACCGATTCCGTAAAGGTCTTCGACTTCTGCGAGACGGTCGCGCGTGACATCTTCCATAGAATGCCAGAAGTGTCGCGCCATCCCGACCAGGTCGACGGCGTCACGGCGTTTCGCAAACAGTTCCCCATCTTCGACGAGAAGGTGTACCTGAGCAGCTGCTCGCAGGGCGCCCTCGCCCGCCCGGTGGAGGCCGGCGTCCAGGAATTTCTCGAGTCGTGGCACCGCTACGGTAATCCCTGGGAAAGCTGGGTCGGGCGGATGGAGGAGCTGCGCGCGGAGTTCGCCAGCCTGATCAACGCGCAGCCCGACGAGGTCGCGGTCACCTTCTCGGTGTCGAGCGCCCTGAATTCCCTGGCGAGCGCGCTCCGCTACGACGTCCGGCCTCGGGTCGTCACCAGCGACTTCGACTTTCCGACGGTCGGCCACATCTGGCTGGCCCAGCAGCGCCGTGGCGCCGACGTCGTGTTCGCGCAAGCCCAGGGCGATCGCCTGCCGCTCACCGCCTTCGAGGAGACGGTGGACGGGAGAACCGCCCTCCTGTCAACCACGCACGTCTGCTACAAGAACGGGTTCAAGAGCAACGTCAGCGCCCTGGCCGAGCTGGCTCACGAGCGGGGCGCCCTGCTGCTCATCGACGCCTACCAGAGCATGGGGACGCAGCCGATGGACGTCAAAGCGCTGGACCTGGACATCCTGGTGACCGGCTCGCTGAAGTACCTGCTGGGCTCGCCGGGGGTCGCCTTCATGTACATGCGCAAGGACCTGATCGAGCGCTTCGAGCCGAGCGACTCGGGATGGTTCGGCCAGGAGAACGTCTTTGCCTACGACCTGCACCACCTGCGCTACGCCGGCTCCGCCCGTCGTTTCGAGACCGGGTCGCCGCCGGTGCCCAGTGTCTATGCGACCCTGCCGGCCCTGCGACTGATTGCCGGCGCCGGCCTCGACACCATCGAGGCCCACGTCCAGGCGCTGGCAAGTCGCCTCATCGAGGGCGCCCGCGCCCGCGGTCTCGCCCTGCTGACGCCGGAAGAACCGGCGTTACGCGGGCCGCTGGTGATGGTCCGGTGCACCGATGCGGTTCGGCTGGTCGACGCCCTGGCCCGGGATGGCATCCTGTGCTCGACGCGTGACGGGGCGCTTCGGGTCTCCCTCCATTACTACAACACGGGTGACGACGTCGACGCCGTGCTGGCGGCGCTCGACCGGCACCCTGAGCTCGTGCTCCATGCCGCTGATTAGAAAGGGTTAGGAACCGGCGTCCGGCGGTTGCTCTCCGTACTCCAACCGTGTATAAAGAGCGCACCGAATTTAGGTCTTCAACAAAGGAAGAGGAGGTCGACAGGGAGGATGACACAGCCAAAGATTCTCGTCGTGGTCGCCTTGGCCAGCGTGGGGCTGGCCGCGTGCGGCGGAAGCAGTGGTGCGGGTGGCACTGCGAACGCGCCCACCAAGGTCCAGATCGCGGCCGAGGGACCGTTTACCGGCGACCAGGCGTCGATTGGCGCCGGCGCGTTGCAGGCGATCAAGCTGGCGGTCAAAGACTTCAACAAAGCGGGCGGCGTCAACGGTACGCAGGTCAAATTGCTGGTCTGGGATGACCAGCACAATGCGCAGACCGCCCAGACGCTCCAGGCGCAAGGCACCTCGGATCCAACCGTGCTCGGCATCGTGGGCCCGATGAACTCTGGCGTCGTCCTGGGCTCGGTCCAGGGTCTGCAGAGCGCCACCCCGCCGCTGCCCTTCGTCAGTGAGTCGGCATCGAACGTCAAAGTCACCGATTCGAACAACAGCGTGGCGCACCGCGTCAACGCTCGCGACGACGCGCAGGGCCCTGCCGACGGCCGGTTCATGATCGACCAGGGCGCTCACAAGGTCTTCGTCATGGACGCCAAATCCGATTACTCGACCGGACTGGCGGACCAGACGCAGGCTTACCTCAAGTCGCACAACATCACCACCCAGCGCGACAGCGTAAAGGCTGGGACCAAAGACTTCACCACGATCATCACCAAGATCAAGGCGTTCAACGCCGACTGGGTCTACTTCGCCGACGAGGGGCCTGAGGCCGCGCCGCTCGTGACCGGGATGAAGGCCGCCGGGCTGACCATCGGCAACAACATTCAGTTCCTCGGGACCGACGGCGAGGAAGACGCCTCGATCATCACCAGCTCGCAGGGCGCCTATGACGGTGCCTACGCGACCAACATTACCGCGGACCCGGCGGGCGTCTCGGGCAGCGCGGCCGCCAACTATGTCACCGAGTTCAAGGCGGAGTACGGCGCGGACGCCGTCAGCAAAGCCGGACCCTTCTATGGATCCGCCTATGAGGCGGCGCAGGCGCTGCTCCAGGCGATCAAGAATTCGCCGGTGAACAACGGCAAGATTTCGCGCACCGACGTGCTCAGCCATCTGGGCAGCGACACCTTCACCACGATCTTCGGTTCGGTCAAGTTCGACTCGAAAGGCGATGTCCAGGGCGGCGGCATCTATGTCTACAAGGCCACCGGCAACGCGATGGTGGTGCTCAAGCAAGTCTCCGGATAAAGGAGTAAGAAGAAAGGGGACGGGTCTCGTCCCGTCCCCTTTTTCATTGCCGTGGGCATCTTCCTGCAGCAACTCGTCAACGGGCTCGAGCTCGGAAGCCTTTATGCCCTGATCGCCCTTGGCTACACGCTGATCTACGGCATCCTCGAGTTGCTGAATTTCGCCCACGGGGACGTGTTCATGGTGGGGGCCTTCCTGGCCGCGGGGGTCGCTGCCCTGTTGGTCCACAACGAGGTGGCCGCGGTCCCAGCTGGTATCGCCGTGGGCCTGATGCTGCTGGTCGCCATGGGGGGCGCCGGGCTGCTCGGCGTCGGCATCGAGCGGGTCGCCTACCGGCCACTGCGCAACGCCAGCCGCCTGGCGCCGCTGATCACCGCCATCGGCGTCTCGCTACTGCTGGAGAGTGCCGTCCAGGTGGGTGTCAGCCCGGCGCCGGTGCTGGTCCCCAGCAATGCCCTGGTGCCGCAGGCCACCATCCACCTCGGCAGCATCGAATCGCCATTGACGGGGGTCCTGCTGTTTGCCGCCTCGCTGGCGCTGATGATTGGGCTCGATGTCTTTGTCTTCCGCACCCGTTTCGGTAGCGCAATGCGGGCGACCGCGCAGGACCGGGAGGCCGCCACCTTCATGGGCATCGACGTCGACCGGGTGATCATGGTGACGTTCTTCGTCGCCTCGGCGCTGGCCGGGCTGGGCGGGGTCTTGTTCGGTCTTCGATACGCCAGCATCGACTTCTTCATGGGCTACTTGCTGGGGATCAAGGCGTTCACGGCGGCCGTCATCGGCGGCATCGGGAACATCCGGGGGGCGATGGTCGGCGGTCTGTTGCTCGGCGTGCTAGAAAGCCTGAGCGGAGGCTTCATCAGCACCCAGTTCCAGGACACGTTCGTCTTCCTGGCGCTGATCCTCGTCCTCCTGGTCCGTCCGCAGGGGCTGTTCGGACAGCCGCTGGCGGATCGCGCATGATCACCCAGCCGGCGGCAATCGACGACGCCGGATCGGGCCATCGCCTGAGGCGGTTCTGGGAGTCGGGGCCGGCAGGTTGGAACCGCACGCTTACCACCCCGCAGGTGCTGATCCCGTTCTTTTTGGCGGCGGCGGTGGTGCCGTACGCGCTGCAGTACGTCGAGGACAATTCCAGTTGGATCGGCGCCCAGTACTGGACCCTGATTCTGACCACCTGCGCGATGTACGCCTGCCTCGCGGTCGCCCTGAACCTCGTGGTCGGCTATGCGGGACTGCTCAATCTGGGCTTCATCGCCTTCTTCGGCATCGGCTCATACGCCTACGCCCTGGTCGCCAGCGACCAGATCCACCAGCACTACCCGCTCTGGGGAGCCCTGCTGGTGGTGATCATCATCACCCTGGCTTTTGCGCTCCTGGTGGGCGTCCCGGCGCTAAGACTGCGCGGAGACTACCTGGCGATCGTCACGCTCGGCTTCGGCCTGATCATGCGGGACCTGATCCTCGACCTGGACCGGCCGCCGGTGCTGGCCGGCCACCAGTTCGGTCCCGACACGCTCAACCTGACCGGCGGCACGAACGGTATTCACCAGGTTGCCCCGTTCGATCTGCCGACCACCGTGCCGTTGATCGGCTTCGTTCCCCACTACCGCATGTACTACTGGATCTTCCTTGGGTTCCTGGCGCTGAGCGTCTATTGCATGCTTCGCTGGCGGCATAGCCGTACCGGCCGCGCCTGGGTGGCGATCCGCGACGATGAGCTGGCCGCGCGCACGATGGGTGTGAACACCTTCAAGTACCGGCTGCTCGCCTTTTCCATGAGCGCGGTGATGGCCGGGATCGTCGGCATGATCAACGCCGCCCAGATCTTCAATGCCTTCCCCAGTCCGAACTTCGATGTGCAAACCACGGTGGTGGTGTTCATCATGGTGATTCTCGGCGGCCTCGGCAGCATTCCCGGGGCGATCCTGGGGGCGGTCGCCTTCACCGTGCCGCCATTCCTGCTGCAGCAGTTCGTCTTCATCAAGTACCTGATCATCAGCATCATCTTGATCCTGATCATGATCTACCGGCCGGAGGGCCTGCTCGGAACCGTGTCGATCCGGCCGCGGCCGGTCATGGGTGGCACGCTCGAGTTGATCACGGCCGAGTCGGCGGTCGAGGCCTCCGAGCTCCCACCGGTAACCGACACAGAGGCTGCCGATCTGGAAGAGACCGCCGGCGCCATCGTCGAGGATCCCGAGTGGAAACCATGAGCCAGGTCCGGCCCAACGTGCTGCAAATCAGGGGATTGACCCGCCGCTTCGGCGGCTTGACGGCGGTAGACCGCTTCGAGGTCGACGTCAACGAGGGAGAGATCGTCAGCCTGGTCGGCCCGAACGGAGCCGGCAAGACCACCGTCTTCAACCTGATCTCCGGCGTCCTGCGACCGACGGCGGGATCCGTGCGGCTGCTTGGACGTGAGCTGGTCGGCCGGCCCGCTCACCGCATCACCCATTACGGGGTTGCTCGCACCTTCCAGAACATCCGGGTGTTCCCCCAGTTGACGGTCCGCGAAAACGTCCTGCTCGGCACTCATCACTGGACCCGCAGCGGAATGCTCGGGTCCGTCACCTTCTGGCCGGCCACCATCCGCGCCGAGCGAGTGGCTCAGGCCGAAGTCGGTTCGGCCATCGACCTCTTCCGTGAGCGGCTCGGGCCCCGGCTGGACGATCCCGCCTTCACGCTCTCCTATGCGAACCGGCGGCGCACCGAAATCGCCCGAGCGCTGGCAGCGCGGCCGAAACTCCTGCTGCTCGATGAGCCGGCCGCCGGAATGAACCCCTACGAACGAATCGAAATCGCCGGCCTGATCCGATCGATGCGCGACCGCGGCCTGACGATTTTCCTGATCGAGCACCACATGCCGTTGGTGATGGAGATTTCGGACCGGGTCGTGGTAATGGATCACGGCGTCAAGATCGCCGAAGGTTTGCCCAAGGAGGTTCGCAGCAATCCCAGAGTCGTCGAAGCCTATCTCGGCCGACGGGCAGCGTCCGCCTAGCCCCGCGCCGGCAAAGCCGGAGGCCGTCCTGCGCTTGCAGGAGGTCGAGGTGCGCTACGGGCCGGTGCCCGCCTTGCGCGAGGTCAGCATGGAGATCCGGCGCGGGGAGATCGTCTGCCTGCTCGGCGGCAATGCCTCCGGTAAATCGACCACGATGAAGACCGTCATCGGCTCGGTCCGCCCGGCAAAGGGATCGGTCTGGTACGAGGGCCAGGACATCACGGGCTGGAACACCTCGCGGCGGGTCGCCAACGGGATCGCCATCGTCCCGGAGGCGCGGCGGATCTTTCCCCGGCTCACGGTCCGGGAAAACCTCATGATGGGCGCCTTCATCCGGCAGGACAGGGACGAGATCGACGCCGACCTGGAGCGGGTGATGGTGATGTTCCCGCGGCTCAAGGAGCGTCACAGCCAACGGGGCGGGACCATGTCCGGAGGCGAGCAGCAGATGCTCGCCATGGGGAGGGCGTTGATGGCGCGGCCGCGTTTCCTCTGCATGGATGAGCCATCGATGGGTCTGGCGCCGGTGCTGGTGGAGCAGCAGTTCGAGACGATCCAGCGGCTGAACGCCAGCGGGATCACCATCTTCGTCGTGGAGCAGAACGCGCGGATGGCCCTCGCGATCGCCAACCGCGGTTATGTGCTGCAGAGTGGCCGCGTCGTGCTCACTGGCACGGCGGCGAGCCTGCTCGAGAACCCACAGATGCAGCGGGCCTACCTCGGGATCTAAGAGCGGCTCAGCCGGCCGGAGCGAGCTTCGCTTCCGGTGAGCCCGCCGGCGAGAAGGCGCCGAGCACCTTCATGTCTTCCCGCCCGGTGTTCTCGAGCGTATGCCGGACACCGATCGGGAAGAAGACGACCGAACCCGGGCGCAGCTCACCCACCGGCTCGTCCTCGATCCACAGGCGGCCACTGCCGGCCAGAATGTAGACCGCCTCCTCGTGCGGATGCGCATGCACTGGGGCGCGGCCGGTGGGGATGACCCCGCTGAACTGGGTCATGCGCTGGCAACCGACCGCGGGATTGACCAGCACGCGAAAGCTCCGCTCGCCCATCAGAGTCGGCGTCACCTGGAGTTCGTCCATCATGGTGGGCGCGACACCGCGCTCATCGAGTGCCGCCGAGCGCAGCCCGCTCAGGTCGAGCCGTGGAATCGCCGGACGGATCTGAGCCGGATCCACGGGAGGGGCCATCGCCCCCACCACCACCAGCGGGTCCGCGCCGGTGTTGACGTAACTGTGCTCGGCGCCGTCGGGCACGAAGACGGCCTGACCGGGGCCGACGACATGGTTGGCCGCCTCGACGCGGATCTCGCCGCTTCCCTCGAGGACGTACATGACCTCCTCAGCGCCCGGATGGGCGTGGCTCGCCGTCGAGTCGGGGTTGACCGTCAGCCGGTAAGCCATCACGTGCTCGGCCCCGAGCTGCTGATCGACCAACCACTGCATGACGCCGGCATCGAAGGCGCGCCCGGGAATGTCGCGCTGGTGACGCAGGCGGGCGCGCTGTTGCACGGACATGGGCGTGCTGCCGATGATAGCAACGGCAAACCTTTACCATCACCTCGACGAGGGATGGAGTATCGGCACTTCGGTCGGACCGGGATGCGGGTCTCAGTCCTGGGGCTGGGCTGTGGAGGATTTGGCGGCGTCGGCTCGGCTCCGGAGCTGTTTGGCAGGGGAGAGGACAAGCAAACCGCCTTTGCCCTGATGAACCGCGCCTGGGAGGCCGGCATCACCTACTTCGACACCGCCGATAGTTACGGCGGGGGCGTCTCAGAGACGATCATCGGTGCCTGGCTCAAGGAGCGAAAGGTGCGCGACCAGCTGATCCTTTCGACCAAGGTCGGCTACGCGCTGGCGGAGGGCCCTACCGACCAGGGTCTGTCGCGCCGGCACCTCATCCAGGCGATCGACGGCAGCCTGCGCCGCCTCCAGACCGACTACATCGACCTCTACGTGACCATGGAGCCGGATCCGAACACGCCGATCGGGGAGACCCTGCAAACGATGAACGACCTGATGCATGCCGGCAAGGTGCGCCACATCGGCGCCAGCAACGTTAGCCTGCCGCAGCTGCGCGAATCGCTTGCGGCTAGCGACCGCCTCGGGGTCCACCGCTACCAGTCGGTGCAGAACGGCTACAGCCTGCTCGACCGCGGCATCGAAGCCGACGTCTTCCCGCTGGCGGCCGAAGAGCGGCTCGCGGTCACCCCCTTTGGTCCGACTGCGGGTGGTCTGCTCACCGGCAAATACCGGTTTGGCGAGCCGCCGGCGAGTGACTCCCGGTTGGGACTGCGCCCACAGCCGTACCGGCACCTCCTCACCGAGCGGACCTTCAGGTCGATCGATGCCCTGCGAGAGGCTGCGAAGGAGCGCGGCGTCGCGTTGGGGACGCTGGCGCTGGCCTGGGTGCTTAGTCACCCGGCGGTCACCGCTGCCCTGATCGGCCCGCGCCGGGTCGAACACTTCGAACCGTCGCTCGCCGCGGTCGCGGTCCATCTTTCAATGGTTGAGCGGGAAGCGATCGCTTCCCGGATCGAGGCGGTGGCCGCCTGATGGACGTGACGGTGCTGTCCGCCGAGGATGTGGCGAGGCTGCTGCCGATGGGGGACTGCATCCAGGTGATGCGGGACGCCCTGGCATCACTCGCTCGAGGGAGGGCGTTGGTGCCGCTTCGCATGGTGATGCGAATGCCCGATGCCAGTGGCTTTCTGGGGCTGATGCCGGGCCACATCGGGCCGGACGATGGTCGTGCTGGGGCGCTCGGGATGAAGGCCGTCTCCGTGTTCCCGGGCAACGCGCGCCGCGGCATCGACACCCACCAGGGCGCGGTTCTCCTGTTCGAGGAAGATACCGGGCGGTTGTCGGCGCTGATGGACGGCGCGACCATCACCGCGATTCGCACCGCGGCCGTCTCCGGTGTGGCGACCGACCTGCTGGCCCGCCGCGATGCGGCCGAGCTGGCCATCCTGGGGGCTGGTGTCCAGGCCCGCACCCACCTCGAGGCGATTGCCGCGGTTCGGCCGCTCCGGCGCGTCCGCGTCTGGAGTCGTAATCCGCAGCACGCCGCCGACCTGGTCAAGGCGTCGGCCGCCCGCTACGGCGCC
>Ga0209689_1000036_pt1 | contig 63632 bp, 57 predicted proteins | sample GraSoiAngelo_149_FD_187119 | JGI IMG/M metagenome (GOLD analysis project Ga0209689, IMG submission 187119) | Grasslands soil microbial communities from the Angelo Coastal Reserve, California, USA - 14_1009_09_30cm (SPAdes) (version 2) | ecosystem: Environmental > Terrestrial > Soil > Grasslands ... | reverse complement strand
CCCGCAAGGGAAGCAGCGATGGCAGGTCGGCAAGGGTCTAAAGCGAGCTACTGGCTGAGACGAATGAACTCAACATCATCTCGGAACTCTTAATTTTTTTTACTACTTTCCGTTATTCTGCTTCGTTCACTTCTCGCGGTTTATTGCTAATCCTTAAAGAAAATAAAGACAATTTTTGACTTCCGCACTCGTGCCTCGGACTTGGAACGTAAAAGGCATCGTCTCTATCGTAATTTTCCAGTAAGTCTCTTTCTTGCGTTCCTTCGAAGGCTGCGCCGCGTCAGCCATATCCCCATCGCCAACAAGATTATTGCCAACACCCAATGAAAATGCTGTTTGAAGAACTGCCCCGTGAAGTGCACGAACTGAGGTCCAAACTTGATGGTTAGCAATGCCAGCAACAGGAAGCGCACGAAGCGCCCGGCAAAGATGGCCGCTAGAAAGTGACTGAAACGCATTTCGAAGGCAGCGGCGGCAAGTACGAACAATTTGAATGGTGTGGGTGGCGGCAGCATTGCTGGGAACATGAGCGCCCAGAACTCATGGTGATCGAAAGAGGCGCGGATTTTCTCGAAACGCGTGGGCGAGAGTCGCTTCCGAAGCAGGACCTCGCCGCCCATGTATCCGATTAAATAGAGAATCGAACTGCCCAGGGCCGAACCTGCCGAAGCCAGAATGACGTAAAGCAGAAACCGCGGCCGGTCGTTGTAAACATAACTAGCCACCACGGCGTCCATGGGCAGGCCCATGAAGGAAGAGTCCAGAACGCTGATGACGAAAACGCCCCACACCCCCAATGGTTTCAGAAGCGCCCATATCCACGCGCTGTAGCGCTCCAGGATGTGCTTGATGGTCTTCAAAAGGAACTAGCAGTTCACCGAAGGCGAAATAATAGAGTCTCGTGGTTACGTTGATCCTAATTTCTGCGAATGGCGAGTATTTCCATCCAGCAATTCCAGCGCGTGAGGCAATAAATCAATCACTGCTTCCAGGGATTCGGTCGCGCCCGCCGGACTTCCGGGCAAGTTCAAGATTAGGGATTTGCCCCTCACGCCGCAAACTGCCCGGCTCAGTGCTGCCATCGGACTTTTCTTGCCGCTTTCAGCCCGCATGCGCTCCACCACTCCTTCCACTAGGCGATCACAAACGGCGCGAGTCGCCTCCGGAGTTACGTCGCGGGGAGCGATGCCCGTACCCCCAGTAGTAACTACCAGCCGGGCCTTGTCGCTCAGATGCGCAAGAATGTTTTGAATGGATTCTTGCTCATCTGGCACTACCTCTCGGGCCACAATCTTGAAGCCAGATTTTTCCAGTACCCCAGCTACAGCCGGCCCGGAAATATCGGCCCGTTCGCCACGTGAGGAGGAATCACTGACTGTGACCACTGCGGCAGTGAAGGCGGCTGACGTCTCAATTGTCGAGGAGGACATCCTCTTCCTCCATCTGCTCCCCCTCGCCATCGCGACGGGACTCGTCCAGGCGGCGCAGACCCTCCATAAGCAGGCCCTGAGTATTGAGGTGAGTAGTCTGCTCTTTGGTCTTGCCGGAGAAATCGACCTGGAAATTCCCGCCAGTCCAACGCAAAACTTTGAACACTGCCTCGTCGCCAGTCAGAGCACCATAAGCGGCATGAACGATCTGGCCTTCGGTAAAATACAACTCGCATTTCTCGCCTTCGTTAGTCATGGTGAGCAGGCAACTCTTGCGGCCCATCTCGAGGGATTGCACCAGGTCGATTACGTTCATCTGAGAAAGGCTGCCGCGTAGAATGCCATCCGTCGACGCCGCCTTGGCCATCTTTTCCAGCGCAATCTTATCGATGACCCGCTTGATGCGATGAGTCGCTTCTTTCAAAAAGAAGGGTTTCTCAACGAAATCGTCGGCAGGATCCTGCTGCGACAGCTTCTCGCTGATGTCGTTCTTGGTGGCAAGCAGGATCACCGAAACACCCGCTGTCGCGGAACGGCTCTTGAGCTTCTCCACGAGCTGCCGGCCGTCCATGCCGGGCATCCGGTAGTCGCTGACCAGGAGGTCGGGCGGGTCGTCCACTGCTTTGAGCAGGGCATCGGCTCCATCCGTGGCAGTCGAAACGATAGCCAATTGCGAGAGGGACTGACGCAGCATTCCAAGAACCATTGGATTGTCGTCCACCAGCAGGATTTTGACGTTACTCGACATTTAGCCCGCTATTTCCCTTGGTTCTGTCTAGCCTTCTGACTTCGGACATACTCGCCACTTTTACCGCCTGACTTGCGTTGCAAGACAATCTCTTGGATTTCGATAGCCTTGTCCAACGCCTTGCACATATCGTAAATAGTGAGTGCTGCGATGCTAGCGGCCACCAGGGCCTCCATCTCGACGCCCGTGCCGGCCGTAGTCTTAACTGTTGAGGTAATAGCGACGCCATTCTCGCACAGCCGAATACCCACATCAATGTGGGAGAGTGGCAGCGGATGGCACATGGGGATCAGTTCCGCCGTCCGCTTGGCGGCCATGATGCCAGCGAGGCGCGCCACTTCCAGTGGGTTGCCCTTGGGATTGCTGGGTAATGCTTGAAGAACGTCGCGACTCATGGCCACGAAGGCGCTGGCCTCGGCCTCGCGTTCGGAAGCCAACTTGGTGGAGACGTCCACCATCCGCGCTCGCCCCGCTTCGTCGTAATGAGAGAGCTTCTTAGGCATCTTGGAGCGAACTATCTTACATGGAGTGCGGGCGTAGAGACGGGTGCTCCCGTAGTGCTTTCAAAGCGCCTCGAATTCTCCCACCAACTCGCGGTGTCTGGTCCTGGCGGCCTTGACCAATGCCCGGAAAATAGCCCTCGACGGCTCATCTTGATCTACTGAGCGCTCCGGGTGCCACTGCACCGCCAATACAAAATGATCGGACGAGGTACCTTCAAGCGCCTCAATGACGCCATCGTCGGGACAGCGTGCCACGACACGCAACCCGTCGCCGAGAGCGCCGGCGGCCTGGTGATGACTGGAATTTACGGGAATCACTGGGTCAGCAACAATCTCCGCCAGCAACGATTTCCTCTCAATCCTGACGTCATGCGCCACCGGCGCATTACGTCCAGCCGCATGATCCACGTTCTGTTTTTCAGGCGGCAGGAATTCTGCCAGGTCCTGGATCAGCGTTCCGGTCCGGTACACGTTTAGAATTTGCAGGCCGTAACAGATCCCCAGGATCGGTTTGCGCATGTTGTACGCATCTTGAAGTAAAAGTTCGTCTACCGTATCGCGTTTCGGGTCGGCTTCTGCTGTATTGGCATGCCGCTGCGCCTCGTACTTGGAAGGATCCACGTCGGCGCGACTGCCAGGCAGCAAGATCGCGTCGCAGCGCTCGATGATTTTCATTATTTCGGCAGGAGGCCGATCCAGCGGGATGCGAACTGGCGTACCGCCGGCCATCTCTACGGCTCGTTCGTATTGCGGCAAGGATCGCTCGGCGTATTCGGGATCACCTGAATGTGGAACCGGAATGGCAATACGTGCTGGCATCTTCTTCATTGTAGCGCCGCCTCTGCGCGGGCTGCCGCGGCTCTAAGCGGGTATGGACCTCTCGGCATCATCCCGCTTTCTCGATTTCCCCCAACGCCTTGGTTTGGCGATAATGGCGGATCTCCATCGCCACTGACAGCACAAATACGATTAAACCGACCACGGCAGCCACGGGAGCGGCAATGTTGCGGTAAGCCAGCGCTACATTGGCTGTTTCTCCCCGTAATTTGGCGACGAGTACGGTTCCGACAATTCCCAGCAGCAAGCTTAATGCGAATGAAAGAATCGACAGCAGAAGAGTGACGACAGCGACACGCAGCGGGATGCCATACCAGCGTGGTTTACGGATTGCGCGTCTCCGTCCCATTTTCTTCCTAAAGTATACGATTCCAGCCATGCCACGATTGGGCTGCGACCGGTGCGCTAGAATAAGGTTCATGTCGCAAGCCGCGCCCGCGATTACTCACGCTCCAGCGGAAATCGTTCGCAGGTCTCCCGTCTCACAGGCGCCAAATGGTATCTGCTATGCGATTTCCGGTGAGATCACGATCTCCGAAGCCGACCTGGAGCGAATGGTTGCTGCCGTGCCGCGCACTGCCGCGTCCGCGCTGGAGCGCAAGGCCTATTATTTTGTTCCGCTGACGGTTAGCCAGGGGGAGGAAACCCTGATTGCCGACCGCTACGATGTTGCCCTCAGCGATAACGCTGTGTGCCATCGCAACCTTGACCTTGGCGATTCGCAGTGCGTCTTCATCTCCACACGTTTGATGGATGACAAGTTTTCGGTCGCGTTTGAGTTTTATATCAATGTCGGCCACGCGGTGGTTGAGCGCACGGGGGTTTCCGAGGCGTTCGCCGATATGGTCTGGAAGCAGGTAGAAGCGGGGGTGCGGGGGGAGACTTCACTCGATGCGTGGGAGTCCCGTAAACTGGCTACAGGCTCAGGCCCAGACACCGAGAAATACAAGAATGAATTTTTCGCCGCTACTTTTGCGGACTCGCTTTCCATTTACATGCTTTCCTTGTTCCTCGATGTGGACTATTACGACCTCCGGGAGCGTGACTACCCTCTGCTGGCGCCTTCCCCTCTGGCAGAACGATTGCGGAAAGTGGCAGAGCTGTTTCCTTCAAATCCGGGATTTGACTTCGCTATCTACTACAAGCGAAGGACCGGGAATGTATAACGCGCTGTCGGGAATGCCATCATAAGCTATAGATAATTGTGTACTTACACCCGCTTGAGCCGCGTCCCCAAGCGGAAACGACTTCTTCACGCGCCGCGGGTTATAGATACAGAACAGGTTGCATTGGCAGCGAAGTCTGCCAAAATACTGTCGCAGCGACGGGCTTTCGCCAACATCTAAGTTTATTGAGGCCCGATTATGGGGTTGCAATTGGGTTATTATTTCGCGGTGCGGTCGTCCATTCTTATCCTGTGTTTGGCTCTCTTATTCGTGCCGATACTACCCGCGCAGATTCACGGCGTTCCTCCCTCAGTGACGTCTTTGGGCCCGGGTCGAGGTTCAGCACCGGGCGTGCCAGCTAGCGTTACATCACTCGGACCAAACGGCTTCGAGCCAGACAATCAGTTCTTCCAGTTTCCGCAGTGCTGCATGAACCCTTTGTTTCCTCTCAATCCCAATCCGCCACTGTTCCGGCGTCGTCATCACCCGGTTCCATTTTTCCCGGTAGCAGTGCCGGTCTACACCATGCCGTACTATCCCGAGATTGTCTCAGCGCCCGTAGACGACTCGATGGAGGAAGAGGACTATCGCGGGGGGCCCACAATTTTTGATCGTCGCGGTTCCGGTGAGCGGAGATTTGAAGATCGGCGAGACGAAGATCGCCGAGATAGAGATGACGGTCGTGGAAACGATTCCAGATACGCTGACCGGAGAAATGATGATCGGAGAAACGACGAGCGGATTAGTCGAGAAGACTCGATAGCATCCGCGCACAAAGCCAATCCAGAAGCTCAACCGGCCGCCGCTATGCCGGAAACTGATCAACCGGATACAATTCTGGTTTTCAAAGATGGTCACAAATTGGAAGTGAAAAACTACGCGATCCAGGGTGACATGTTGTACGATCTGACTCCGGGACATCCCCGCAAAATCGCGCTGGCTGAATTGGATGTGCCCGCCACTCAGAAGCAGAATGACGACCAGGGCATTATTTTCCAACTTCCTGCTCATCCCAGCGGCAACTAGATCCCATGCGATCTCGAATCGCCATAGCGCTGCTGGCAGCGATGACAAGTCTGCCGTCGCTAGTTGCGCAGCATGTCAGTATCATGGGAAATTTCTCGGCTTCATCGGGCTCCTTAGGTTCACGCCCGTTGTCTTCATCGCCCGGCAGCATGAGCGTTACGTTCGGGCAACCGCGGGAACCAGAAAGAATATTTGGGCATAGACTTTTCCCCTCGGAGTTCTTCTTAGGTACGCCGCTATTCGCCGACTATCCCCTGGCTGACGCGCAACGAACAGCAGCCGTGGTAATCATACAAACCTCGCCGGCAACTCCGAGCGGTGGGGAGGGAACCGAACCGGCGATGCCCCCGGTGGCCCCATTGCTGATCGAGTGGCGGGGAGACCGGTACGTGCGTTTGAGCGATACGACGCAGAGCGCGAGCCTGCGAGGAGAACGCAATCTCCAACCCGATTATGCGGAAACCTTCGACACAAGAATAAAACCCTCCGGTTTGAGAAGGAACACCGCGGATGCGGCGCCGCGGCAGCTCCCTCCGGCCGTACTGGTCTACCGGGATGGCCACCAAGAATTTGTCACTAATTATTGGATTGGGGGCGGGGCCATCTACGTCGATAACGACTACTGGACCCGCGGCTCCTGGAATAGGAAAATCGAGTTAGCCCTGCTTGACCTCCCACTCACCCTCAGGCTCAACCAGGAACGCGGAGTGCAATTCCTCCTCCCTTCTGGGCCGAATGAAATTGTTACGAGGCCGTAGCCAGTCTTGGCCCACGTGTCTTTTTCGGCACCTCATCGATTGCCCGCCACCCCGCCACGACCAATTTCCAGCACTTGCATGATATAATTTATCTGTAGTCTTTCAACCACTAACATCCTGTGAATGCAATCATTTAGCAACAACCTTAGAGCTGAATTTTGATGAGGCGAGAACTGAAACATGCCAGATGACCAGAACCCCCAATTACCCTTGACTCCACCGCCCGGCGACGGCGGAAGTCCGGGCGCTTTAAACATTCAACCCGTCAACATTGAAGAGGAGATGCGACGGTCGTATCTCGACTATTCAATGTCGGTAATCATCGGCCGCGCTCTGCCTGATGTCCGCGATGGATTGAAGCCGGTGCATCGCCGCATTCTCTACGCCATGCACGACATGGGCATCCTTCACAACCGCAAGTACGTGAAGTGCGCCAAGGTCGTTGGTGAATGTCTGGGTAAGTACCATCCGCACGGCGACAGCGCGCTGTACGACTCGCTGGTTCGCATGGCGCAGCCGTTCTCGCTGCGTTACCCGCTGGTGGACGGTCAGGGAAACTTCGGTTCAGTGGATGGCGATCCGCCCGCGGCCTACCGTTACACCGAGTGCCGCATGACTCGCATCTCGGAAGAGATGTTGTCTGACATCGATAAAGAAACGGTTGATTTCGTTCCCAACTTTGACGAGTCGTCGGTCGAGCCTACGATTTTGCCTGCACGCGTTCCTAATTTGTTGATCAATGGCTCGAACGGCATTGCTGTAGGCATGGCGACGAATATCCCACCCCATAATCTTACTGAGATCGTTGACGCCACCATCACGCTGGTCAACAATCCCACGGCGCAACTCGCCGAACTGCTGAAGTTTGTGCAGGGTCCCGACTTCCCCACCGCCGGCATCATTCACGGCAAGGCGGGAATTTTCGAAGCCTACAGAAACGGGCGCGGCCGCTTCATGATGCGTGCCAAAGCGGCGATTGAAACCTTCAGCAAGGATCGCCAGGCTATCATCGTCACTGAGATTCCTTACCAGGTGAACAAGTCGCGCCTGATCGAGCGCATCGCCGAGCTGGTCAACAACAAGAACATCGAAGATATTTCCGACATCCGCGACGAAAGCGACCGCGACGGCATGCGCATCGTCGTCGAGCTGAAACGCGGCGCAGAGCCGCAGATCGTGCTCAACCAGCTGTTCAAGCACACATCCATGCAGGAGAGCTTCAGCATGATCCTGCTGGCGGTGGTCAACGGCCAGCCCAAGGAAATGGGCCTGGTTCAGGCGATCAAGCATTTCATCGATCACCGCGTAGATGTGGTTCGCCGCCGAACTTCGCACCTGCTGGCTAAGGCCAAGGAACGCGAGCACATTCTCGAAGGCTACCTGACGGCACTCGATCACCTCGACAACGTCATCATCATCATTCGCGCCAGCGCTAATCGCGCCGCAGCGCGCGAGAGCCTAGTCGCCTACTTCGGCGGCAAGAAGATTGAGATCAACGTTACCGGTCGCGCACCCAAACGCGATCCCGAGAAGCCTTTTACTGCCACGCAGGCTGATGCGATTCTCGAACTGCAATTGCACCGCCTGACCAAGCTCTCCATCGACGAAATCACTAAAGAATTGACCCTGGCCCGGGAAAATATTGCCGAGTATGAATCGATTCTCGCTTCCGAGAAAAAGCTTCGCGGCGTGATCATCAAGGAACTCGAGGAAGTCAAGAAACAATATGGTGACGAGCGCCGCACCAAGATTGAAGATGAAGCGGCCGAGATCCAGCTCGAAGACCTCATCGTCGACGAGCAGGTGGCCGTCACAGTAAGCCACAGCGGCTATCTCAAACGTACTGCAATCTCCACGTACCGCAACCAGCGGCGCGGCGGACAGGGCCGCATGGGTATGAAGACGCGCGACGAGGATTTCGTCGAGCATCTGTTCATTGCTTCCACCCACGCCTACATTCTGATTTTCACCAATAATGGACGGGTGTACTGGCTCAAGGTTTACGAAGTGCCCGACGTTGGCGCTGCCGGCAAGGGCAAGCACGTCGGCAACCTGGTCGGCCTGCAACCCGGCGAAACCGTGCGCACTATGCTCGCTGTGCGCAATCTCGAAGTGGATGGCAAGTACATCTTCTTCGCTACCCGCAACGGCCTGGTGAAAAAGACCGAGCTGAAGGATTTTTCACACGTGCGCTCCAACGGCATCAATGCCATCAACATCGAGCAGGGCGATGAGCTCGTCACCGCGCGCCTGACCGACGGCCAGCAGATAGTCTTCTTGGCATCGCACGAAGGGATGGCGGTACGTTTCGATGAAAACGACGTACGGCCCATGGGGCGCGCTGCCTACGGCGTCTGGGGCATTGACCTGGCAAAGGATGATTACGTGGTCGGCATGGCCACGACCTTCAAGCCTGAAGCTCAACAAGCCGGTGCGGCCACCGCTGTCGGAGAGGCCATTGAAGCAACTGCCGCCGCGACCGCCGAGGGCAAAGTCCCCGAGGTCGTCGAGGTCGGCAAGAAGGGATCGCTCATTCTCTCGGTCACCGAAAACGGCTACGGCAAGCGCACTCCGGCGGACGAGTATCGTCTGACCCGCCGCGGCGGCAAGGGCGTCATCAACATCAAGACCACCACGCGCAATGGCAAAGTCGTGGGCATCTCGCAGGTGGAAGAGAACTCCGAAGTCATGCTGATCAGCCAGTACGGCAAAATCATCCGCATCGAGTCGAAGTTCATCCGCGAGTCCGGACGCTCAGCCCAAGGCGTGCGCCTGCTGAACATAGAAGCTGGCGACCGCGTAGCGGCGGCAGTGGTGATTCCGCCAGAAGAAGAACCGGTGAATGGCGGGACGCTGATTCAATAGCGGTTTTCGAGTCGTGAGTGGGGCACGAGAAATCGTGCCCCTTTTTATTGCGCAGCACTAGGAGAGTGACGACAGAATCATGCACGCTGAGGTTTTTACAATCGTGTCTATCGGGATGAAAGTATCTTCTTCAGTTCGGCCAGGAGCGTGTCGATATCTTCCGGCGAATTGTAAAAGTGGCAGGAGACGCGAATGCCGCCGACGTTTGAGGTGTAGCGGACTGAAGTCAGGATTTTCTTTTTCAGCAGGCGCTGCATTACGTTGACATTCTGCACAGCGGAGCCAACCGAGAAAGTCACGATGCCGGAACGATTTTCACGGGCACGTGGAGTCACAATCGTTACCCCGAGGCGATCCAAGCCGGCGATGAGTTGGTCGGTCAGGCTGTAAATATGTTCAGCGATGCGGTGGAGACCGAGTTCCTGGATCATTTTCAGGGACGCCGCGAGACCGATTGCGCCCGGATAATTCGAAGTCCCACCAGTCTCATAACGGCGAGCAGCACTTACAAACCGATACTCCTTCACGGGAGTGGTGTCGGGAGATTGGAAATATTCGCCCCACCCGCCTGGAGGATCCTCGATAGAAAGATATCCAGCCAGTGGCGGCAATAGATCCGGAAGCACGTCGTGATTTATATAAAGAAAGCCGCAGCCGAAAGGCGAGTTGAGCCACTTGTGCCCGCCACACGCGAGGATGTCGACGGGTGTTTGGCGGACGTCTAAAGTAATGGCGCCGAGTTGCTGAGTGGCGTCGGCGACAAGCCAGACGCCATGTTCATGGCAGAGTTGGCTTAGTGCAGCGAGGTCGAGGCGGTAGCCGTTTGTCCACTGAACTGTGCTGACGGTAATTACGCGGGTGCGTGGAGTGAGGCGCTCGGCCAAATCTTCAACCCGCACCTCGCCGTTACGGTTGGGCAAAACATCGATTGCGATATCGTCTTTTTTAGCCTTCTGAACCCAAGGGACGGCAACTTGCAGAAATTCGAGATCGGACAGCAGCACACGGTCGCCGGGCTCGAGGGGAATCGCATTAACGGCGAGAGCCAGCCCATGAGTTGTGCTTTCGACGAGCGCGATTTCATCTTCGTGCGCGTTGATGAGGCGAGCGACGGCCGGGCGGGCGGCGGCACGCATCTCGTCCATGAAGATGTGATGGTGAGTAGAGGAGTCGAGCGGGCACACCATGGCGAGGTTGAGAAACTTTTGGATGGCTTCGACAGCCGGACGAGGGGCCAGCGAGATACAGGCAGCGTCGAGAAAGACTTTACCAAGGAGACCTGGAAAATGGGCGCGGGCGTTCAGCATTGAGATAATGATTTAACCATACAGACTGCGCAGGATAGATCGCGAACCAGCAAGCAAAAAGCCGGTTTCGAAAGATCTAGATTGCGGCGGCTTGCTCGCGGCGGCGGCCCTGAATCTCAATGTAGACATTTACCAAAGAAACCGCTGCGGGAGTTACCCCCGGAATCCTGCTGGCATGGCCGAGGGTGCGGGGTTTCACCCTGGCGAGCTTCTCCTGCATCTCGCGGGAGAGGCCGCTGACTGAGCCGTAATCGAACCAGTCAGGGATGGAACGCTGCTCGGCTTTTTTCAGGCGGTCAATGGACCGCTGTTGCTGCTGCAAGTATCCCGCGTATTTGATTTCTGTTTCCACGGACTTTAATTCGTTACGGACTTCTGAGGGCAGGTGGTCAGAAGTCACTTGTCCGTGGCCAGTCTCGCGATGAAAAAAGTCCGGCATCAGTTCTAGCAAGACTGGTGCGAGATGCTCAATCGAGACCTCTGGCCGCTTGAGCAGTTGGGCACAGGTCTGACCGATCGCCGCGGAAAAATTGACTTCGGAAGGTGAAACAGGTCCTTTGGCATCGCCATTCTTCCCATCGGTTAAGCCGTCTTCTCCCTTACCATCGGAGCCGAGGGCGGCCGTCTCCACGTGACCATGGCCGTTCACCCACTTCTCGATTTCGTCGAGCATCGCACTCGTCAGCCTGGTTTGTTCTAACAGTTCTTTCATTGATTCGTGGCGTTGCTGCTTGGCGAGGAAGTCAGACCAGGCCGCATCTGAGATCAGGCCGACACGGCGGCCGTGCGGCGTTAGACGGCGGTCGGCGTTGTCAATGCGAAGATGCAGGCGGAATTCGGCGCGCGAGGTAAACATGCGGTAAGGCTCGTTGGTGCCTTTGGAAATGAGGTCGTCGATCAGGATCGCCGTATACGCTTCGGTGCGATTCAGGATGAGTGGCGCCTGACTCTTTACTTTCAGGGCAGCATTGATGCCCGCGATAATTCCCTGGCAGGCGGCCTCCTCATATCCGCTGGTGCCATTAATCTGGCCAGCGAGAAAGATCCCTTCGATTTGCTTCGTCTCAAGCGTGCGTTCAAGTTCGGTGGGATCGATCGAATCGTATTCAATGGCGTAGCCGGGGCGAAGCATCTCCGCGTTCTCGAGGCCAGGAATGGATTTGATGATGGCGAGTTGCACGTCAATTGGAAGCGAGGTGCTCATACCGTTGACGTAAATCTCGTGTGTGTTCATGCCTTCAGGCTCGAGGAAGAGCTGGTGCGTATGCTTGTCGGGAAATTTAACGATCTTGTCTTCGATCGAAGGACAGTATCGCGGGCCGATAGAGTGAATCTGGCCGCTGTACATCGGGGAACGATGGACGTTCTCGCGAATGATGCGATGAGTTTGTTCCGTCGTGAAGGCGATGTAGCACGGGACCTGCGAATCGTGATGTGCGACGCGTTTGGTACGGAAACTGAAAGGCGTGGGATCGGGATCGCCCGGCTGAACCTGGAACACCGACCAATCGATGGTGCGTCCATCGAGACGGGGAGGGGTGCCGGTCTTCAGGCGGCAACCGCGCAGGCCGAGTTTCTTCAGAGATTCTCCGAGCAGGACGGCGGCGGCTTCGCCGGAGCGTCCGGCGGGATATTGCTGTTCGCCGCAATGGATGAGCCCGTTGAGAAATGTGCCGGTGGTGATGATGACAGCATCGGCGCGGACGGTGCGGCCGTCGCGCAGACGAATACCATAACAGCGTCGGCGTGCCGAGCTGGAATGTTGCCCGCCCGATATTTCCTGGACAATCAGGTCCGCAACTTCGGCCTGCTTGATCTTGAGATTTGCCTGCGATTCCAGCACCTCGCGCATCTTCAAACGATAGGCTTGCTTGTCGCATTGGGCACGTGGCGACCAAACGGCGGGCCCGCGGGAAGTGTTGAGCAGGCGAAACTGGATGCCGACGGCATCCGTGACTTCGCCCATGATGCCGCCGAGCGCGTCTACTTCGCGGACAAGATGTCCTTTGGCAATACCTCCAACGGCGGGGTTGCAAGACATCTGTGCGATGAGATCAACGTTGAGGGTATAAAGGGCGGTCTTCAACCCCATCCGCGCCGCGGCCATGGCGGCTTCGCAGCCAGCGTGTCCTGCGCCGACCACTACCACTTCGAATTGTTCGGTGAACTGCTCCATAAGCGGAACGCCAACGTAGTACTGCAATGACTTCGGACTTCGCATTTTATTCTACAAGTTATGTGATGCTGCGTGCTCCTCAACTTGTCAGCGACCAAATCGCTCGCTTATAGTGTTGACCTCCACCTAAAAGAGGAACCTTTATGATGAACCAGGAATTCTTCGAACAACTGGATGCGCGCATCGCCAAATACGATCTGCTTTGCCATCCCTTCTACAAAGCCTGGACCGCGGGCGAGCTGACGCGAGACGATCTGCGAGAGTATGCCCTGGACTACTACCATCACGTCGCGGCGTTTCCGCTCTATCTTGCCGCATTGGCAATCCGGCTGGAAGAAGGGGGATTGCGGCGAGCTGTCCTCGCCAATATGTGTGAAGAAAATGGATCCACGGATACCAGCGGCATAGCAGACCGATCCCACGCAAAATTATGGCTCGATTTTGCTGAAGGTATGGGAGCAACCCGCGACGTGGGCAATCAAGAGCCATTGGCAGAGATCAAAGATCTGATCGCTTTCTTCAGCCAAGTCGCGGGTGACAGAACGCCCGAGGAAGCACTGGCCGCTTTCTATGTTTACGAGTCACAAGTGCCGCGGGTGGCCGCCGAGAAGGCTCGCGGGCTGCGCGACAGGTACGGAGCCGACGAGTCTACTTGCGCGTATTTCACGCTACACACCACCGCCGATGTCTATCACTCCCGCGTGTGGCGTCAGCAACTCGGAAAACTTCTGGAAGCCAATCCGCAAGCTGCGGAGAACGCATTGGAAGCTGGCGAAAACGCCGCTCGGGTACTCTGGGTGGCGCTGGACGGAATCGAGGCACGGCGAATGGCACGGGCAGCGGCTGCTTAATAAGAAGAGTTACGACCACAGAAGAACTCAGCCTGTGATTCGGTAGATCATGGGCTTCTTTCTTTTAGAGGACGGCAGGCATGGCGAAGACGATTCCTATCGGCGCGCGCGGCGAAGCAGAAGAGACAGTTGAGTTCGAGCATACGCTGACGGCACATCATCCGACGTTGCCGTCGGTGTATTCGACTCCGGACATGATTCGTTTGATGGAAACGGCGGCGTTCCAGGCATTGCAACCATACTGTGAGGGCGATGAGATCACGGTGGGGACCGCGATCAATGTCGAGCATCGGTCGGCCAGCGGAATCGGGGCGCGGGTCAAGGCGGAAGCGGTGTTGGAAGCGTTTGACGGCAAGTTTTATACCGTGCGAGTGACGGCACGTGATGACCTGCAGGAGATTGGCCGGGGAACGGTGGGACGTGCGGTAGTAAGTGTGGGAAAATTCTTGGAGAGGATGAACAAGAGAGTGCGGGTTTAGCACGCTGCTAGCCTGGAAGACTTAGCACTCAGCAATCGGCCATGTTGGTTTCCGGTTAAAGATGGTTTGTGAGCCAGAAGGAACGCCCCTATTGCAGTCCAGCGAGTCTTCATGGGCCGAATGGTGAGTGCTGAACGCTGAGTGCTGATCTTGACGCGTCAATTATGACTGACCTCCAAAAACCAGCCAACCAGTTTCGTGCAATGCATCATGGACCCAAGATTCTGCTACTGCCGAATGTGTGGGATGTGGCCAGCGCAAAAGTTATTGAAGAGGCTGGGTTCGGCGCGGTGGCCACCACGAGTGCCGGTATCGCCTTCGCGCTGGGATATCCCGACGGACAGCGAATTTCCCGCGAAGAGATGTTGACGTGCGTGGCACGAATCGCAAAATCAGTCAAAGTGCCGGTGACGGCCGACGTGGAGGCAGGTTATGGCGATCGAGCGGAAGACGCCGCACAAACAACATTGGGCGTGATCAAAGCCGGCGCCGTCGGTATGAACCTGGAGGACGGTACGGAGGATCCCGAGCATCCGCTGGCAGATCTGAACCTACAACTCGAGAAAGTACGTGCCGCGCGGGAGGCGGCAGCTTCCAAGCATGTGGCGGTGGTACTGAATGCTCGCACGGATGTGTACCTGCTACCCGCGGGAACGGGTCCGGTGAATCGCTATGACGAGGCGCTGCGTCGGCTGACGTCCTTCCGTGATGCTGGAGCGGATTGCGTATTCGCCCCCGGCCTGCGGGAGCCAGACACGATTGCGCGGCTGGTGAAGGATTTGCGATGTCCCATAAACATTCTGGCGGGACCCGGATGCCCTTCCGTGCCCGAACTGGAAAAATTTGGAGTAGCGCGCGTGAGCCTGGGATCGGCGCCGATGCGGGCGACGCTCGCGCTCCTTCAGCGCATGGCCAATGAGTTGAAGACGGCAGGGACTTACCAGGCCATGCAGGGAGCTCCATCACACGCGGATGTGAATCGGATGATGGGTAGCACTTAGCACTCAGCACTGCTTGGGTCTGAATGAAGTATCTCGAGACCAGGTGGGCTGGGTGCCCCGTCTGGCCGGGCTCAGTTCCGTATGAGCAAGCATGTGGTGACCATAGGGGTTATTTCGGATACGCATGGATTGCTGCGCCCGGAGGCAATTGAGGCGCTCGGCGGGTCGGATTACATCATTCATGCGGGCGACATCGGCTCGGAAGAAATTTTAAAGCAACTCGCTGCAATCGCGCCTCTTACTGTGGTTCGCGGGAACGTGGACCGCGGAGCCTGGGCAAGAAAATTGCCAGCAAGCGATTTGCTCGAGGTAGGCGGACTCTCGATTTACGTTCTGCACAATCTGCAAGCAATTGATCTGAATCCCGAAGCGGCAGGCTTTCGACTCGTCGTCTCAGGGCATAGTCATGTGCCAAAGCCGGAGGTGCGAAACGGAGTGCTCTATTTTAATCCGGGAAGCGCGGGTCCCCGCCGCTTCAGGCTGCCGGTTACGGTAGGGCGGCTCCGCATCGCAGGTCAGCATACTGAAGCGGGGATCATTGAGTTGAGAATCACTGCGAATTTGGCGACAAGCCTCAGTGATCGCTAACGTTTGGCATCCCACCACGAGTCGCTACAGGCCAGCCACGCACACTTAACACTTGACCCCACCCGTTTGCAGGATTGGCGTCGTTCACTTTAATGGAGGGCCTGCGGGGTTGCCAACATTTCCGGATGCTGATCAACCAATCCTGCCTGCTCCGTGCACTGTCCGAGATCTTTCTTTACTGACATCACCTGCAGCTCATCCACGCCCGTATCGTTCTTCTGTTTTTTCCCGACGAGCGAGAGATGTTCACCAGCCGTCATCGGAGAGCCGGTGAGCTGGTAGGTGTGCTTGCCATTGTCCGTGGTTAAAGTCTTGCCATCCTGTCCCACGCAGCCGATGACCTGTTTATGATGGTGGCGAAGCGCCAGAAACAGTATGGTGGCGCCCGCGCCAGCACCGACAGCGGCTCCGATTGCGGCGCCATGTCCGTAACTGCGTGAGTTGGGCGTGTACCCACCGGCGCCGGTCGTGCCACCGCCCATACCCCCGCCGCCATACTGGGCCAGCGCGCAACCGCATGCGGTCACCGTGACTAAGAGTAAGCGGATCAACTTCCCCAGTTGAGTTTTCAACATTTTGCGGTTCTCCGTTTCGCATGGAGCTGTCTGCACCCTGCTCCAGCGTGGATTTTGAGCAATAGCAATAAGAGTTCGAAAGTAACTTAGGAAAACTTAAGACGTGTCATGAGCAAGTAAAATTCTCGTCACGTTTTTTGCAGGCATCGTCTCGAGCCTTCGACCCCCTCAACGCAGCCTGCGGCTACAATCTCTACAGTGTCCACTGAATTTCAGGTCGAAGCTACGGTCGGTAAGGCGCGAGTTGCGCACTTGATCACGCCACACGGTGTAGTCGAAACTCCCGTTTTCATGCCGGTAGGCACACTGGCCTCGATCAAAGGCGTGCCCCAGGATATTCTTGAGGAACTCGGCATTGAAATCCTGCTCGCGAATACCTATCACCTTTACTTAAGGCCCGGGGTCGAAACAGTACGAAGGCTGGGCGGATTGCACTGCTTCATGGCCTGGCCACGCGCAATTCTGACGGATTCGGGTGGATTCCAGGTTTTCAGTTTGAATGATTTGCGAAAGGTGAGTGAGGAGGGGGTGACATTCCGCTCACATCTGGATGGATCTTCACATTTCTTAAGCCCGGAAAGTGCGATGGCAGCGCAGATCGGGTTGGGGGCCGACGTCATCATGACGTTTGACGAGTGCACCGAGTATCCGGCCGGGGCATCTAGGGGGCGGCAATCGATGGAGTTGACTTTGCGGTGGGCGGAACGGAGCAAACGGTATTTCGAGCAGCATAAACAAGAGGTGCCGTGGTGCGGTCAGTACTCAGCTGTCAGCGTTCAGCCAATGCAGGATAGGGTCGCCGAGGCGAGGGACTTACGGATTTCTCGTGAACCTGGGAAGACAGCTCAGAATGACAACTCCGAGAATGGCAATTCCGTGGGAGAGGGGCAGCATCAGTCCTTGTTTGCCATTGTGCAGGGCGGGATGGATCGGGGGTTGCGAAGAGAATCGGCGCAGCGAACGATTGAGATTGGCTTCCCCGGATATGCTATTGGCGGTCTGAGCGTTGGCGAACCGCGGGCGCTGACCCGAGAGATCGTCGAGTCTACGATCGAGCATCTGCCCCAGGACAAACCACGCTACCTAATGGGTGTGGGAACTCCGGAAGAGATTGTCGAGTATGCAAATCTGGGTATTGACATGATGGATTGTGTGCTGCCCACCCGAGCGGCTCGCCATGGATTGCTGTTTACGTCACAGGGCAAGATTTCCATCAAACAGGCGCGATATGCAAGCGATGAGCAGCCACTGGATTCCAATTGCGGTTGCCGGGTGTGCCGCCGGTACTCGCGGGCATACTTGCGACACCTGTACGCATCGAACGAAGTATTGGCGCAAGTATTAAATACCGTCCACAATTTGAGCTTCTACCTTGACACTATGCGGGCGGTACGGCATTCTATTCGACTTGGGGCAAGGGTGCGGTCTGCTTCTGCTGACCGGACCGAGCAGCCGTAGCTCGATGCCCCGATTCAAACCTTACGCTAAAGGAAGATCCGGCCTTACAGAGATAGAGAATTCCCGCAGTGAATAAGCAAGCTTGCCGGACGCGCCAAGGTAGCGCCCTCGCCAAGATGCCGGGATGCCCTAAGCTGTGCGCTCAGCTTTTTTTCGGCAAGCGCAAGACCACCTCAATTAGCCGCTGACATACGGCGGCCTGAGGCGGACAACTGATCGGATTCATTCCGCAGGTCTTCATGAGCATTCATCTACTGGTAGCGGGCAATTTGTCGGGGTTGGCGCTGTTCCAGTCGCCGGGTCCGCTGGCGTGGGGCGCGGCGCCGTTCGTCCTTATGTTTGCAGTTTTTTATTTTCTGCTGATCATGCCTCAGCAAAGAAAGCAGAAGAAATGGCAGCAGATGTTGAGTGAGTTAAAGACGGGCGACAAGGTGGTCACCAGCGGTGGTTTGCGGGGAACTATCATCGCGCTGAAGGACGATTATTTGCAGTTGCGGGTTCCCCCGGATAATTTGCGACTGGAGGTAAGCCGGGCTTCGGTGGTTTCATTGTCTACCGAAGAAGCGAAATAGGGTCGCGTCTCAAAACCGAAAGAGTTGAGTTTTCGTTTGGGCGCACAGAGTTACAACAACGAGATTGCTGAGAAGCACAAAGACTTTGAGCTATGAATAAGACTCTTACCTGGAAGTTAGCACTCACCATCGCAATACTGCTGTTTTTCCTATACGGAATCTTTGGAATTCCAAGCAGTTGGTCGAGACAGGGACTGCTCGCATCCCTGCAGCAGCGAATTCATCTTGGTCTCGACTTAAAGGGCGGAACTCACCTCATCTTACAAGTTCAGGTGAACGACGCGGTGAAAGTCGAGGCGGATAACGCCATTGAACGCCTCAAGGCAGAGTTGCGAGCCCGTAAAATCAATTACACGGAAATCAGCCAGCCGGATCCTGCAAACAATCCTGACAAGATCGTAATCAAAGGCGTGCCCCCGGAGGTGAGCGCCGATCTGCGGTCAATTGTGAGTGAGCGCTTACCGGAGTACAACCTGGCTTCAGGCGCGGAGAACACCTGGACCGTGAGCATGAAGCCGCAGGCCCTGGCCGAACTGAAGCAGCGCGCGGTATCGCAGGCGATTGAAACCATCCGCAACCGTATTGACCAGCTCGGCGTCTCCGAACCAGTCATCCAAGAGCACGGATTGGGGCAGTACCAGATTCTGGTGCAATTACCGGGCGTGGACGATCCGGCGCGAGTGAAAGAGATTATGCAGTCTACCGCCATGCTGGAAATCCGGCAGGCGCTGGGCGGACCTTATCCAAGCGAACAGGCGGCGCTACAGGAACATGGTGGCGTTCTCCCCCCGGACGCCGTGTTGATGAAGGGCAAGAGTATCGGCGACCGCAACAGCGACACTAGCGGTGAGACTTGGTACCTGGTGTCACGGGTCTCCGCAGTGACCGGGCGTGACCTGCGCACAGCCGACCCCGGCCGTGACGAGAATGGCCAGTCGGACGTGCGCTTTACCCTGACCGGAGAAGGTGGCCGGCGTTTCTACGCGTTCACATCCGCACACGTGGGCGATGACCTAGCAGTAATCCTGGACAACAAGGTTCAAGAAAAAGCCGTAATCAAGGAGCCGATCCACGATACCGGCGTCATCAACGGACGCTTCAGTGAGCAGGAAGCTAAAGATCTGGCGATGATCTTGCGCTCGGGCGCGCTGCCGGCGGGTATCAAGTACCTGGAAGAGAGGACTGTCGGACCGTCGCTGGGGACAGACTCGATTCGCGCAGGCGTGCGCGCTGCGGTTGTGGGAATGTTGGCAGTGCTGATTTTCATGCTCGTCTACTATCACGGCGCAGGGATCAATGCCGATGTGGCCCTGATCCTTAATCTCATTATCCTGCTCGGTTTTTTGGGATTCAGTGGAGCAACGCTTACCTTGCCTGGGATTGCCGGGGTGATACTCACGGTTGGTATGGGTGTGGACTCGAACGTTCTCATCTTTGAGCGGATACGTGAGGAGTTGCACAACGGGAAGACGCCGCCGTCGGCGGTGGACCAGGGTTTCAGTCACGCCTGGATCACAATTGTGGATACGCACGTAACCACGATTGTTTCGGCGTTCATCTTATTCATCTTCGGGACGGGTCCGGTGCGCGGATTTGCGGTGACGCTGACATTTGGTCTTCTGGCAAATCTGTTTACGGCCGTCTTTGTTTCGCGAGTCATCTTTGATTACGTCCTGAGCCGGAAGCAGAGAGGCGAGGCGCTGAGCATTGGGTAGATTGCCCAATTGAGCAATTGAATCATTGGATAAGGGGCTGGGAGCAGAGTGGAATTTTTTCGAAATCCAAATATAGATTTTCTTGGGAAAAAGTGGTATTTTCTCGCCTTTTCATTGGTGTTCAGCATAGCGGGGATACTTTCTATGCTGTTCTGGCATGGAATCCCGTTAGGTGTAGACTTCCGTGGGGGCACGCTGGTCTATGTTAAATTTGCCCACCCGCCGGACGATAATGCGGTCCGCGCAGCGATGGACCGGGCGGGGCTGCATAATGCCCGCATCCAGCGTTTCGGTCAGCTCAGCAATAACGAGATACTGATTGACCTGGATGTGCAGGAAACCAGCGAGCAGGCACTCGATCAAGGCAAGAGTAAGATCATCAGCGCTCTGGAAAGCAATGCTCCTGCCGGAAAGCAGGATCTGAATAACGCGAGCTCTTTGACAATTGCGAATTACCTGTTGGAAAAAGATCCGCAGCATCTGGGCACAGATGCCAGCCAGCGCTATACGGCCGAGGCGCAAGCCGTGGTCAATTATCGCGACAAGACCAAAGGTGGCGTGCTCGCGTCGTTCGACGAATTGAAGAGCGTGGTGGATCCGGCCGTGGTCGCTTCCCTGCAAGAGGGATTTTATCTCTCCGATTTCGGCGTTCGAAGCGTGGAGATCGTAGGCCCGCAGGTGGGCAAGCAGCTACAGACGCAGGCTGAACTGGCAGTGTTGTACTCGTTGGCGGGAATGCTGGTTTATCTCTGGTTCCGGTTCGAGTGGATCTACGGGGTTGCCGCCGTGGTTACAGTTTTTCACGACACCCTAATCACCGTGGGCGCGTTTTCGCTGACCAACAAACCAATTTCGCTGACAGTGATCGCGGCGATTCTGACGCTGGTTGGATATTCGAATAACGACACCATCGTCGTCTTTGACCGCATTCGCGAAAATATCAAGCTGCTGCGGCGGGAAAGGCTAGCCGAAATCGTCAACCGCAGCATTAACCAAACCTTAAGCCGGACGATTCTGACGGCCGGGTTGACATTTCTGACGGTGCTGGCACTTTATTTATTCGGTGGCGAAGTGCTGCACGGCTTTTCCTTTGCGCTGGTAATCGGCATCTTAATCGGGACTTATTCTTCGATTGCGATCGCTGCCCCCATTCTGGTGGCTTACCAGGATTGGCAGCAGGGCCGCCGCGGGCAGCGGCCAGTCGTAATGTCCGTAGAACCGGCAAAGCGGGACCGAGCTAAGGCCAGGGCTAAAGTATAGCTGGCACGGTAAGTCATTGAGAGCAAATGGTTTACTTTATTCCTGAGGGGATTTGTTATTGAGAATTGGTTTCTGCGACTGCGAACTTCGAAAGTTGGGAGCAAGGAACAGGCGGGCGGTGTCTAAGCCAAAGTAGGGCCTGTTGTAGGGAGAAACCTTATGTTCGAAGATAGCTTGATCGAATCGGGTGGCAGACTGAAAACGAAGCGGGGAGCAACCACCTTAGTTTCTTTTATTTTGCAGGTGGGTCTGGTCGGTCTTTTGGTGCTTGTCCCACTGATTTTCACCGAAGCGCTACCCAAACAGCAGCTAATGACCTTCCTCGTGGCGCCCCCGCCGCCACCTCCACCTCCACCTCCCGCGGCGCCGATGCCCAAGGTCGTTAAGGTGGTTCAAACCGACATCGTGAATGGTCAACTCCGCACCCCCACCAAGATTCCCGAGAAAGTACAGATGATTAAGGAAGAAGAGGCGCCACCGCCAGTGATGTCGGCGAGCGGCGTGGTGGGCGGTGTTCCGGGAGGCGTGCCGGGCGGACAGATGGGCGGCGTGATCGGCGGCATTATAAGTTCCACTCCGATGGCTGTGCCAAAAGTCGCCACGCCACAGCGTGTCCGGGTATCGCAAGGCGTGTCACAGGGTCTTTTGATTAGGAAGGTTCAGCCAACCTATCCACCCCTTGCGCGCCAAGCCCGCATCCAAGGGCAAGTGATGTTGCAGGCATTGATCAGCAAGGATGGCTCCATCGAAAACCTGCGACTGATCAGTGGCCACCCCATGTTGGCGCCGGCTGCCCTTGAGGCCGTGAAGCAATGGAAGTACAAGCCCTATATGCTGAACGGCGAACCGGTCGAGGTGGAGACGACAGTGCAAGTGAACTTCACACTCGCAGGTGGCTAGACCAAAAGTTCGCAGGCGGCATGGCGGTCTGATGGGAACGTCGCACTTATAGGGGACGCCTATTCCTCCTTCGCGTGGACGGGAGGGGAGCAGCGTTGTAGGCCTAAACCGTCGTGTTCGACATGTTCGCGCGGGCATCTGGCAGAGATTTAGAAAGAAAGCTTTTCAAGGCGACAGAGGACCGGATCGGCATTTAAACGAGTTCTGAGGAGGAGAAAGCAACTCATGTTCGCAACCTTGGCAACAGCAACCCTATGCAACGTATCCAGTCTGGCTGCCTGGATTTTTCAGGAACAGCCGATTGGTTGGGACCCGATTTCACTGTGGCACCAGATGAATTGGGCGGCGAGAATCGTGGTCATCATCCTGTTCATCATGTCGGGCTGGTCTATCGGTGTAATGATTGACCGCTGGATGGCATTTAACGCCGCGCGCAAACAGTCGCGAGCATTCGCTCCGGCCGTTGCTGGCGCCTTGCGCGATGGCAAAATTGACGAAGCCATTAAAGTGGCGGAGCGCAACAAGAAGAGTCATCTGGCGAAAGTAGTCACCGCCGGATTGATGGAGTTCAAGGCACACCAGGACAGTCCCGGTGAGATCCCAGGCGAGACGATTGAGGCCTCGAAGCGCGCACTGGAGCGTACCGAAGCCATTGTGCACGCCGAACTCAAACGCGGCTTGGGTGGATTGGCAACCATCGGCTCGACTGCTCCATTCGTGGGGTTATTCGGGACGGTGATGGGCATTCTGCACGCGTTCCAAGGAATTTCGGAGCAGAAGGCCACTGGTCTCGCCGCCGTCGCTGGCGGTATCGCTGAAGCGCTGGTCACCACGGCCATCGGACTGTTCGTTGCCATTCCGGCCGTGATGATGTTCAACTACCTCACCGGCCGCGTGGAAGCGTTCGACGTGGAAATGGATAACTCTTCCAGCGAATTGGTGGATTATTTCCTGAAACGGCGAGGAATGCGCCGGTCGTAGATCCTGGAAAGGGCAGGTGCTGTACTTGAGTTGCTAGTGCGGCGCCAGGATAAAACTGGCGCCGATACTTAACCTGACGGGATCGATCGTGCTGGCAACCGGGCGCAGTCTCAGCGCAGGAGAAAGAAATTTATGGCATTAGCATTACGAAACGAAGGGGCCAAGGTCAACTCCGACATCAACGTCACGCCCATGGTGGACGTAATGCTGGTGTTGTTGATCATCTTCATGGTGATCACACCCATGTTGCAAAAGGGCGTGAGCGTGGACCTGGCAAAAGTAAATAACCCTACACCCATGGCCGATGCGGACAAGGAAGATGCCCTGATCGTGGCAGTTATGCGCGACGGGAAGGTCTTTTTCGGCAGCGACCAGATTGCCCCCGATCAATTAACTGCGAAAGTTAAGGACCGTCTCGCGTCGCGAACCGATAAGCGGGTGTTTGTCCGCGCAGATGCCCGGGCCAAATACGGCTCAGTGGTGGAAGTGGTAGACAACGTTCGCTCCGCAGGGGTGGATGATCTAGGTTTGCTAACCGAACAGCGCAAGAGCACTCCGAACGCCCCGGCGGCTACACCGGCAGCGCCAAGCGGCGGCGGACACTAGAGGAGATCGACTATGTCAATGGCAGTTGGCCCGACGAGCGGGGGTCCAAGCGCAAATATTAACGTCACACCGCTCATTGACGTACTTCTCGTACTACTGATCATCTTCATGGTGATTACACCACTCACGCCAAAAGGCCTGGATGCCCTGGTGCCGCAGCCGCCACCGCCGAACCAGCCGAAGACCAATACTCCTGACCGCACCATCGTCGTGCAGCTCATCGATCGAGGCGCGGGACAGGACCCGGCACTCAAGATCAACCAGGAGGACGCGACCTGGGATAACTTGCAGGGAAGGCTGACCGATATCTTCAAAACGCGCGCGGAGAAGGTCATGTTCGTCAAGGGGGACAGCAATGTCCCATTTGCCGACGTCGCTAATGTGATTGACATTGCCCACGCGGCAGGCGTAGACAAGGTCGGTCTCATTACTGCAAAGATCGAAGCGGGCGGTTAGATCGGCCGGTTAGATCAAGCGCGCCGATGACGCATCGGGCCTAAGAAAGTCCGCGCTGCGCGACCGTGGTGGGATCCATAGTGAACGGCCCTGGGTTACCGGCGTGGACGAAGGAGAGGTTCGCGTGTATGCTTCGCTGACGTTCTTCGCGGACATACTTAGGAACGGGGATTAAGTCTCTCCGGGTTCCTGGCAAGGGAGACACATAACGCAATGAACAGAAGCTCAAGACTGATGACAATGGTCGCGGTAGCCCTGACTTTATTATTCACCTCGGGGTGTAACAAACTGAGAGCTCGCGACCAGCTCAACAAAGGCGTTCAGGCATATAAGAATGCCAAGTACGAAGAGGCTATTTCCCGTTTTCAGCAGGCTGTGTCGCTCGATCCCGGCCTGTTGAACGCCCGGTTATACCTGGCGACGGCCTTCGCCCAGCAGTACATTCCCGGCGCAGACACGGAAGACAACAATCGCATGGCGCAACAGGCCATTGACCAGTACAAGGAAGTTCTGAAGCGCGACCCGAAGAACATCAATAGCGTCAAAGGAATTGCTTATCTCTATTTGCAGATGAAGAAGTTCGATGAGGCCAAGGAGTATTACCGAAAGGCAACCGAACTCGACCCCAACGATCCCGAGCCTTACTACTCGGTCGCCGTCATCGACTGGACGCAGGCCTACCAGCCCCGTATGGAAGAGCGCGCCAAGCTGGGCCTGAAGCCGGAAGAGCCGTTGAAAGATAAGAAAGTTTGTCATGCTCTGAAAGGAAAGAGCAGTCAGTTCATTCAAGACGGCATTGACGACTTGAACAAAGCCATACAGTTACGTCCCGACTATGACGATGCCATGGCGTACTTAAACCTGCTCTATCGTGAGAAGGCGGATTTGGAATGCGATGATCCGGCAGCTCGCGCCGCCGACCTGAAGACTGCCGACGAGTGGGTGGACAAGACTATGGCTGTTAAGAAAGCCCGCGCCGAAAAGCAGCCTGGAGCGCAAGGCATCACGATGCAACCGAATCAGTAGGATTCTCCCTCCTCAGACTGAAAAGCCTCTTCCGCGGTGGCGGGGGGAGGCTTTTTTGCTTCAAGGTGCTGGCAGTCAGCCCGATTCCGCAATCAATATCTGCTTTCAGGCTACTGCTTGCTGTAGAGGCGGACTTCTATCCAGGGGAAATTTTGTTTGTCGAAGTGTGGGTAAGACTCGCCGAACAGTCCATTGATTAGAGCGGTGGTAGGGTCGGTGCCTGTCTTGGTTTCGTTATTCTTCAGCACTATCCAGACACGGTCATATTTAGAGGGCACAGTCCGCAGGAATTCGTTAGAGGGTCTTCCCATGAAGTCGCGATAGTCGAATCGGGTGCCATGCGTCGGATAAATGACGGTTGGGCCTGGCGAGTTGCCGGTATAGACGGATTTATAAAATTCATAGGGCATGCGGCCCATAGCGATGTGAAACAAGATGACGTCACTGGGACGAGCATGATCGAGAATGTAAAAAGAGGCCGCTCGCCACTCGTCCCGGTCGAGATCAAAATCGTGGTCGTAGTAGGAGAAAGTGCCCTTCAAAGATAACGCCATCACCAAAAGCAGTGCGGAAATAATGAGCCACGATTTGGACAGACGGGCGAGGCCGACAGCAGCGAGCACAATGAGCGCTGGCAAACAGAAAGCCAGGTAGCGAGCCAGAAACATCGGGCGAACGATCGAGATCAGGACAGTAAATACCACAGGGACGATCAGCCAGAGCAGCAGAAACTGGTAGCGCCAGCTGTCCCACGAGAGGCGGCGCTGGAACAGACGTCCTCCTACTTCTGTCAGCGCAGCCAGACAAGCGCAGAAGTAGACGAGCACCAGAAGAATTCCGCCATTGCCGGCCATGTGTTCGTAGTACTCGTAGAGTTCTTTGAAGCCAGGACGTTTAATCCAACTAATAGGACCCGCGCCGGTAGTACCCACGAAAAGCAAGGCGGGAAATATCAGGATGGCAATCCACCGCCAGTTTTGCTTTGTATTCAGCGGGATTTTGATCCCTTCATACTTCAGAAAACGCAACGAAAGCCATTGGGCCACGATCAGCAGTACCGCATACAGATGGGCATAGACCGCCAAGCTGCTGGCGAGGATGTGTCCGATGCGATTTCTCCGAGTAGGCTGTTGCAGAAGATCAATGAAAAAGGCGCTCGAGAGCGTGCCGAGGAAGATGAAAAACGAGTAGCTGCGGGCCTCCTGTGCGTATCGAATGTGGTAGGCATTGAAGGTCAGAAGGGTGGCAGCGATGAGTCCCACGCGGCGATCGAAAAGGCGGCCGGCAAGCCAATACACAACCGGGATCGTGGCCAACGATGGCAGGATGGACAGGCTGCGAATGAAAAACTCACTATGTCCGAAGTGCAGCCATCCTCGTAGCAATACGTAATAGAGTGACATGTTGCCTTCACGCCGCCACAGGATGCGGGCGAAGTTGTACCAGTCGAGGCGGGCAATTTCCACGCTGACTCCTTCATCGAACCAGAAAGATTTCCTGGTGAGATACAGACAGCGCAATACGGCGCCGATGACAGTTAAAGCGAAGAGGGATGGCCAATCTTTCGGAAAGTGGCGGACGCCTTCGCGCGCCGAGCCCGTGCGAGTGGAGGTTTCGCTCACCGCAGGCTGGGAAAAAAGCATCTGGATCTTTAGCAAGGCTGCTGGCAGCACATGATATGCTATCGCCAAGTATCGCCAAAATTCAGGAAATTCCTTAGTTCTAATGAATGCGCGCTCCCTGGCTCCGATGATTCCAGCTCCGACGGCCGACCTTTGGACAAGTGAAACTCCAACAACCCAGGAGAGCGCCGTGGCAGAAGCGGCCGCATTCAAGGGCTGCGTGTCGGTAATTGTGCCGATCTACAACGAGGTCGGGCACCTCGATGAACTGCTGCAGGCCATTCAGGCTTCTCCCGCAAAGAAAGAAATGATCATTGTGGATGATGGTTCCACCGACGGTACGCGGGAAAAGTTGCGCGCTCTGCCCCACCTTGACGGACTAACCATCGTCTTTCATGAAAGAAACTGCGGTAAGGGCGCGGCCATCCGAACGGGACTGCAGTACGCGCGCGGAGAGTACGTACTGATTCAAGATTCGGACCTTGAGTACGATCCGCAGGATTATCCAGCTCTGCTGCGGCCGCTTGAAGAAGGTAACGCGAATGTGGTGTATGGCGTGCGGCCAGACCGGCCGGAGCGTGGGCTGCGGTTTTTCCTCGGCGCGAAGCTCCTGACGCACTTGACCAATGTACTCTACGGTGCCGGAATTCACGACGAGGCAACCTGCTACAAAGTCTTCCGGAGATCGTTGCTGTCGAGCGTGAGCTTGGAATGTCACCGTTTCGAATTCTGTCCAGAAGTCACTGCCAAGCTTTGCCGGCTGGGAGAGAGAATTCAGGAGGTGCCAGTCTCCTATACGCCGCGTAGCGCGGGGGAAGGCAAGAAAATCCGTCATTCCGATGGATGGCTCGCCATTTGGACACTCGTGAGACTGCGATTCGCGCGCAAAGAGCGGTTCGTCCAGCCGCAAAACAGTAACGAAGGCACGCCGTTCCCGGTAGTCTTCTTCCGCTTGCCGCCACGTTGAATACTGCCAGCAGCAATCTCAACCGCAGTCGTCCAAGCTCCCGGCATTGGCGTTCTCTACTGCTGATGATGCTTGTGTCTTTAGTTTTACAGATTGCTGCCATTGGCCTGCTTCACACGTACCGGTTTCGCCCGGGCGAAGACCATTTCGCTTTCGGCTGGGAGATGGGGCGCGTAGCCCGATCCATCGCTTTGGGCCAGGGATTCAGCAATCCCTATGGGGATTCAACGGGACCGACGGCGTGGGAGCCGCCGCTGTATCCGTATTTGATCGGCGGAGTCTTCAAGATTGCGGGTGTCTATTCAGATGCGTCTGCTTGGGTGTTGCTGATCATCAACAGCTCGTTCACTGTCCTCACTTGCATTCCAATTTTCCTCATCGCAAACAAAGTTTTTGGGGCGCGGGTAGCCGCCTGGTCGGTATGGATCTGGGCGTTGCTCCCCTACACGATGTATTGGTCCATACATTGGGTCTGGGATACGACGCTCACTCCGCTGTTGCTCAGCCTGATCGTTTTGGTGTCTCTCGAACTTGAGGACTGGCACGGGTGGAAGGGCTGGGCCATTTTCGGCGCGCTGTGGGGAGTAGCTGCGCTGTCGAATCCATCGATGTTATCGTTCCTCCCATTTTCCGGATTGTGGGTGTGGTACCGGCGCCACAAGCGAGGGCTGCCTTCGACCGCTGGCGTGGTGTTGGCATCGGCCATTTTCTTTGCCTGTTTGACGCCCTGGCTGGTGCGGAATTACCGAACGTTTGGTCAATTTGTTTTCATTCGTGACGATTTTGGACTGCAATTTCGCTTGGGTAATGGACCTTACGCGGATGGGATCCTGATGGCTTATCTCCAACCCAACATGAATAACCTCGAATTTGAGAAGTTTCGCAGCATGGGGGAGCGTGCGTACACGGAAGATTGCAAACGTCAGGCCTTTGCCTGGATTCGTAATCATCCGCAACGTTTTGTGGCGATCAGCTCGAAACGGTTCGTTTACTACTGGGCTGGGGTGCCGCGAGCAACCGGCAGCCTGAGGATTTTCGAGTTCGGCCCATTTGATTTCAGAAATTCGCTCTTTTTGGCGTCGTCGGTGTTAGCGATCTTGGGCCTGGTACTAGCCGTACGCAGGAAGAAACCTGGAGCCTGGCTGTTCTTGTGGCTGGTGTTGTCGTATCCCACGGTTTACTACTTAGTATTTCCCCATGCACGCTACCGCCATCCCATCGAGCCGGAGTTATTGATTGTGGCGGTGTTTCTGTTCTCGGAAACAGGGCTGAACGCAACCTCATTAGAAGTCAGAACGCCACGAGTGGAGCGCTTCAGCAGAACCCGCTTCAGTACAATTGCCGCGACGGCGTTTTTGGCCAACTTTTGCATGGCGGGAGCGGGGCGAGAATGCTGCGGCCATATACCAATGTTCAAGAAGATTCTAGTTGCCAATCGAGGAGAGATAGCGGTACGCGTGATTCGGGCTTGCCGTGAATTGGGGATCGCGTCGGTAGCCGTGTATTCGGACGTGGACCGAGCTTCCCTGCACGTGCGCAAGGCGGACGAAGCCTACCACCTCGGAGCCGCGCCTGCCGCTCAGTCTTACTTAAACATCGACAAGATTCTTGAAGTAGCAAAGCGAACTGGCGCCGATGCCATCCATCCCGGCTATGGGTTTCTGTCGGAGAATGCAGAGTTCGCGCAGGCGTGTGCCGACGTAGGAGTGAAGTTCGTGGGCCCAACCCCCACTGCGATGGAGATGATGGGCTCGAAAACGCGGGCGCGGCAGGCGATGGAGAAAGCTGGAGTGCCGTTGGTGCCGGGCGCCTCGCGCGGACTCGAGTCGTTCGCGGAAGCGGAACGCATCGCTGCGAAGATCGGCTTCCCCGTAATGCTCAAGGCTGCTGCGGGCGGCGGTGGGAAGGGTATGCGCCTGGTGCATGCGCCCGGCGAGCTGAAATTGGCGTTGGAGGCGGCGCAGAGCGAAGCGCAACGCTCGTTCAGAGATAGTGAAGTCTATATCGAGAAGGCGATGGTTAACCCGCGACACATCGAAATGCAAGTCCTGGCTGACGAGCATGGAAACACGATTTACTTGGGAGAGCGCGAGTGTTCCATCCAGCGGCGGCACCAGAAGGTTCTGGAAGAATCTCCGTCGCCAATTGTTGATGAGGAAATGCGGCGGCATATGGGTGAAGTCGCGGTACGAGTAGCTAAGGCTGCGGGGTACACCAATGCTGGCACCGTCGAATTCCTGGTGGATCAGAAAAACAACTTTTACTTCCTCGAGATGAACACGCGTCTTCAGGTAGAGCATCCAGTGACGGAGGTGATCACCGGGCTTGACCTGGTGCAGTCACAGATCCGCATTGCTGCGGGCGAGAAGCTGCCGTTGATGCAAGAAGACGTCAGCTTACGAGGACATGCGATCGAGTGCCGTATTTATGCCGAAGATCCTGACAACAATTACTTCCCCAGTCCCGGGAAGGTTACATTGCTCTTGGAACCTTCCGGTCCCGGAATCCGCTGTGACAGCGGCATTTACGAAGGTTGGACGGTCCCAATAGATTACGATCCACTGCTGGCAAAGTTGATCGGCTATGCGACGGATCGCCAACAGGCGATCGCACGGTTAATGCGCGGGCTGGACGAATATTTTATCGGCGGTATCAAGACCAATATTTCTTTGTTTCGAAGAATCCTGGGCGACTCTGATTTTCAGGCAGGAAAGCTGGACACGGGATACCTGGAGCGTTCGTTGGCCCGGCCCGTCGAACATCCGCAGGCGGGTGGCCGGGCGGAAGTCGCAGCTATCGCGGCAGGATTGTTCGCAGTATTAGATCCGTCGCTGTCCCAGAACTCATCTATCGCGGACGGCGGTGGTCGGATCGCCGAGATACAGTCGAATTGGAAACGAGTTGGGCGGGCAGAAGGGTTGAGCTAACCGGGTGGTTGTGCCACAGGGAATGCTCCAACACGCCAGCAGACCGCGAACTGAGAACCGGCCCTGATGACCTACGATGTCAGCATTGACGGCAAGCGATACCGCCTGGAACTGAGTCGGGCGGAGGGCGGCTGGGACTGCCGTCTCGATGGGCGCACCGTACACATTGATGCAGTGCTGGCACGGCGCGACGTCCTTTCCGTGATAGTTGACGGTAAGGCGCACGAGATCAAACGGGAACGGACTGCCACTAATACGTATTTATCGGTGGGCAGTGCACGCTATTTGGCGGAGCTTCGGGACCCACGCTCCCTACGGGATCGCAGAGATGGTGCCGGCGACGAGCAGGGGCCCCAAAAACTGATAGCCTCCATGCCCGGCAAAGTTGTGCGAGTGCTGGCGCAGCCAAACAGCGAAGTTGAGGTCGGGGAGGGCGTAATCGTGGTGGAAGCTATGAAGATGCAGAACGAAATTAAGTCGCCGAAAAAGGGCCGTGTGCGGAATATTCTAACCAGTGTCGGAGCGACCGTAAACGCGGGAGATGTGCTGGCAATCGTGGAGTGACAATCAAGCAGGCCTTCTTCGAACATGCACCAATCATTGCCGCAGAAGAGTACGAAATATACAACTAGCACATGCGATCATTTTGCGGTGCCGATATTCCTTAAAATGTCCTGGGCAAAATAATTCTGTACCTTGGCGTGCTCCCGCAAATCCTCGTAGTAGGCGGACTTTAGAAGCTGTTCGCGCCTTTCACGCAGTTGCTGGCGTATGCCCTGCTGCACCCGCGGATCACTTAGCTCGCGCTGTCCCGCAGGTTCCCTGGCGATCAGCTTTACAATGCGAAAGCCGAAGACCTGCTTGCTGGACGAACTGCCCACGGTGATCACCGGACTGTACTGGCCAGGCTTCAGTTTCAACACGGCGTCCCGCGTAAGGGGATCAGTGTTGTGCAGCGCCGATTCGGGAGTGAAACCAAGATCGCCACCATTCCCCGAAGTTTCGGTGTCCTCGGAATAGTTCATGGCGAGCGTGGCAAAGTCGTCCCCACTGTCGAGACGATTCGTCAGCATTTGAATCTTCTTGCGCGCTTCCGCCTCATTCTGTGCTTTGCTATTCTGCAGATTGTGGACCTGCGGGTTGGGCTGGGTCGTGACCCAGATCTGCGCGAGATGGTATTGCGGCTCGATCAGGTTGAACTCGGATTTATGGGCGTGGTAGTAGTCTGCAATGTCCTGATCAGAGATGTTGATCTTTGAAGTGATCTCTTTGTTAATCACTTTTTCCACGGTCAATGAGCGGCGGAGATCACGCTTGAAATCATCGACGGTAATCTTCTTCTCCTTTAGCTTCTTATCGAATTGCTCTTGCGAATAGGGCGACTTGATCTCGCTAAGTTTGTGGTTGACTTCCTCATCGGTCGCGAGCAGGCCGAGCTTTTCAGCGCGGTGCATGAGGATTTCATCATCGATAAGTTCCTTCAGAATCCCCAGGCGGAGACTGGTGGCTTGCTCGGCGATCGGCTGTTGGTCAGATCCGGCGGTCTGATTTTGATAGTACTTCTCGACGTCGTTGCGGTAGATCTTGCGGCCATCCACGGAGGCCATGACGTCGTCGCCTCCCTGCCTGGATTGGCAGCCAGCGAGCCCGAGCAGCAGCATGGCGCCAAACAGCAGTGTGCAGGACTGAAGCGAATTCAGTTTCAATTGGGCAACCCCTCTTAAGATCGGTGCCTGGATTCGACAATCCAGGAGGTTACATTCCAAGTGCGCTACCTGGCTGGCGGATTCGGTTTCGACGGTGTGGAAGCTGCCGGCGTCGTATGATCGGGGATGGGCACTCCAGCCTGCTTCAACGCGCGATCTAAAATCACCCGCAGATCCGCAATGGGCACCGCACCATCAACTTTTTCCCCGTTAACGTACAGGATTGGTGTCGCGTTTATACCGAGCTTCTCACCTTCCTGCACGGATGCTCTTACTGTGTCCTGGTTCTGGGCCTTGACGCAGGATTGCAGCTTGGCCACATCCAGATTGTGCTTCTGGCCTTCTTGGAGCGCCTGTTTGTCGATAGCCGCGAATTGCGCGTCTCGGCCTTTTTCGCTATTTACATCCTTCTGGTTGGCGTGAATGTAATCCGCAAATTCCCAATATGCGTCGTTGTTTTGGTTCGCCAGGCAGTTGGCGTCAATCGCTGCGTGCGTGGCCCAGGGATGGATTTCGACCAGCGGAAAATCTTTGTAGATGAAAAGCACGCGATCGCCGTATTCTTTCAGCATCTCCGGAAATAGCGTCTGGTGCATGCGAGAGCAGAAGGGACACTCGAAGTCGTCATAGCTTACAACCACAACCTTGGCGTCCTTATTGCCGCGGGTCGGCCGTCCCTTTACATCAATTTTCTTCATCACCTCTGCATAGGGATCTTTCGTTAGATCCAGCTTTGTAAGCCGCGCCAGGGTTTTGTGATCTTTGGAAAGCAGGAAATCGTAATCCTGCTTCTTCTCCCCATTATCGAAAGTAATGGTCACGGCATCGTAATTGGCGAAATCGCTAGGCTTAAACTGTCCAATAACAACCTTTACATCCGCTGGGATGCTGTAAAAAGCGCGCACCTGCCGCTCCATGACCTTGGCAACATCAGGGGGAGGGGACTGAGCCGAGCAGCCCAGGCAAATAAGGACAAGGACAATGAAGGAACGTCGCAGAACCGCCACTAGAAACCACCTTAGCATTTTAGGGTAAAAGAAATTATCTCACAGGGCTGGATTGAAGCCCGAGGAATCCGGCCAACCTTGATGGAGATAGAGAGACAAGTCGTACGACCGGTCAAGAGCTTCGTCGCTGTTCCTCTGGCGGCAAAAGCGAGTTCATAGAACCAGAACGAAAGCCCTCAAGATCGAGAGTAACAAACTTAAATCCAAGACCTTTAAAGATGCGGGCGAACTCGGCCGCCATCGGCGCAGTGAGCGCTCGGGCGAGTTCGTCTGGCGCGACTTCGATGCGGACTATTTCACCGTGATGGCGAACACGGAATTGGTGGAAGCCCAGGGAACGTAGAGCGTCCTCGCCTCGCTCCACCACGCCCAGCGTTTCGCGGGTTACGGGGCGTCCGTACTCGATACGTGACGACAGGCAAGCGGACGCCGGCTTATCCCACACGCGAAGACCAGCGTTACGGGCGAGTTCGCGAATCTCCTGTTTAGTAAGGCTGGCTTCGAGCAGTGGCGCAGCCACGTGATGCTGCCGGGCGGCTTGCTGGCCGGGACGGAATTCGCCTTGATCGTCCACATTTACACCGTAAGCGATCGAATCAAAACCACGAGCCCGGCGAAAATTCTCCATGACATCGAATAATTCATCCTTGCAATGGAAGCAGCGCGAGGCATCGTTGCGCGCGTATTCCGGGCGATCGAGTTCGGCGGTGGGAACGATTTCCAAAGGGATGTCATGTTCCTTCGCAAAAGCAACTGCGTCCGTGAGATGAGTGCGCGCCAAGCTGGGGGAATCAGCAATGACGGCAAGCATGTGGTGGCCAAGAAGCTGGTGGGCCGCCCAAGCCAGGAACGCGGAATCAACACCCCCGGAATAGGCGATCAGCGTTCGACCGAGCGCATGGAGGCAGGCGTCAAGGGTGACACGCTTGGAGGCCAGGTCTGCGGTCATTGGCATAGACATATGGTAATACGAGGGGGCGGGTCAGGTGCACCAAGCTTTTGCGCCGGAGACGGACGAAGGTCGCTCTCCGGCCTATCATTCGATTCGTTCCTGGCTAAAATAGCCGTTCCTGACGGCGCAGGTTGCCGATAGCGGCGACATTGGCCAGGCTGAAAACAAAGCGAAACTGATTTTCATTGCGGACTGAACCCAGAGCGAAGCGGCGGTATTCGAGACTCACACCGCAACAGTCCCAATTGTAACTAGTTTGGACCGAGGAGTACTGAAGAAAGCCCGCCTCCGCGTCAAACCCAAAACTGCCGGCGCCACTGAGGCCGGGCTTGTTGGCATAACCATAACCCAACAGGACACGAAACTGGTTGAACGACTGAGCGGGAGTCGTCGAGGTGGGTCCACCAAGAAGCCGTAAGAATGCATCGCCACCCCCTAGCGTGAATGGACCGAAATGGTAGTTCAAGAACGTAGTGCTGCCATTTATCCGGCCTTTCTTGAAATCGTAATCGAGGTCCCACTCCGCATCAGTGCGCGCGTTAGTCTGAATTCGCAGGCGCGATGTAATCGGTGAGAGATGACGCGCATCGGTCACGAACGCGAGCCCTGTAAAGTCCGCCGTAGTTGTGAACACATTGCGCTGCCCAGATAGCAGCGCTCCGCCAAAGTTGGGATCGAGAAAATACTTCTGAGCAAGCTTCCAAGTGACGACCTCGCGTACTTGAGGCCCGGTTTCACAGGGTTCGTTTTCGGCAGCCGCGACTCTTTCCCACGGTACAGCGGCTTGTTGCTGAACAGCGCCGATGGCCAGGGATGGCATGCCTTGGGGTCCGCAGTCCTCTGCCTTGCCGGAGGTGCGTTTGGCATAAAGACGGTTGATCACCGCGTACTCCACTTCGTTGGTATTGCTGAGGATGTCGCGCTCATCGAAGCGCAGGATGCTGCCGAAATTGTCCACACCAGTGACCACGTTATAGACAAAACGAGGTTCGATGACGTGCTTAAACTTGCGGCCCAGGAGTTCGCGGCTAAAGATGTGAGACAACGGGGGCGGGCGTAATTCTACGGATGCGCCGAGCGTTTTGCGGTTGATGGGATTGTCCGCCGCGATACCGATCGTGCTGCTCGGCACCAATTGCTGGGTGTAGAAGGTGTCGCGCACCGATAGCTCCGGGCGAATCGACCAATCGTGGAAAAAGATTGGCAGAGAAAGGGTTGGATTAATGTCCAGGCGCCCCAGCAGCGGGGCTGTACGGAAGGATGGCTCACTGCGGGAAAGGCCTTCGGCCGCAGCATCAAACGACCAGTAAAAGGGCGAGTGGCCGAGAGCGTGATCGACGCCGGAAATCTCCAAACTGGGCGCGTGCAAGATGGTAATCACGTCGCCATTCTGGGTGCTCTCAAAGTTTTGGTAACGCTCGCTGCTAGCGTTGTAGGAGAACCCGTGCGAGGTATTAGAGAGGAACGCCTCGGATTTCACTTCCGAATTCACCGCCTGGCTATAAATTTCGTTGAAGGCAAGACGGAAGACAAACGAACTGAGATAGTCGAGGTTAGCCACACCGCGGAAGTGCCCGAAAAGTCCCTCTGCGTTTAGGCGAGCGTTTTCGCCACCCTGCTTAACCGGAGGGAATCCGATTCCGCGATCCAACACGCCAAGATAGTTGAGATCCAGGAAGGACGTTTCGCTGGGACGGACACGCAATTCGCCGCGCTGGCCCCAGCCGCGGATGGAATAGTACTCCGCGCCGAGAGTGGCGTCCATGCTGCGATTGATGTCCCAGTACGCGGACTGGCCGACGATGTAACCCTTGCGTGAAGAATTTCCGAAATTCGGAATGAGGAAGCCGGAGTGCCGCGCCTGGCGCTCTACGGGATGGGTGGCGAATGGAAAATAGAAGACCGGAACACCCTTAATGCGGAATGTGCTGCGATAGATTTTCGCGTTTCCGCCGACATCCACCACAACTTTATGGGCGCTGAATTTCCATTTGGGATGAGGTAATTCGCAGGTGGTGACCGTGCCGTCGTATACCAGGTAGTGGTCGGGACCAGTCTTTTCCACGATCTTGCCGGTGAAGGCGAAGGGATTGGAAGAGGTCAGGATTGAGCGCGTTCCGCGAAAGCGCAGCCCGATGGAGCCAACGACGCTTTCGAAATGGCCGGTTTGGGAGTGGATGTTGTACCTCCCTCGGCTGGCTTCGATGTGCTCATCATTTGGACCGCCGTCAAGCACGACGTGGCCCTCCGCCGTCGCATCCCCGCTTTGGGAGTTGTAGCTGATCTCGTCGGCATAGAGAACATAAGTTTCGTAGTGGATTTCGGCGTGGCCACGCAACTTGAATATAGGACCCACCTTTTCTTGCTCAGTAGCGCGGATGGTTATTTCTTCTTCAGACGCGGCGGACGGCGCTGTAGGTGCCACTTGAGGAGAAGTAGCTGTCGGGCTTCCCACTGGGTTTTGCGCAAAAAGCAACTGCCTGGTAACTAACGGAAAGGTGGGAAGCAGATGACAAAGCAACGCCGCCGTGATAATGAATCGTGTGCGGGAGATCATCGGAAGCGCACGAGTAGCCCACGAATGAATCGCATAAGTGGGGACATCGTGACCTTAGCACGGTGCTGGCCCATGAGGCAAAGATACTAGCCGGGGAATTCCTCGGATGATTGCACCGCGGTTCATTGATGCTGCTCTGGCTTCTGGTGTTCTCATAACTGTTCATGGCCTGCTCACTGTGCGGAGACGTTTGTCGTTGTAACCCGGCAGCATCCCCTGCGACGACGCGGTCCCGATTTCAGCCGAAACCTGAACCTGAAGTGCAAGCAGGTGGAACTCTCTCCGAAGATACGGTCTTGGTGGATCCAGATGCGGCTGACACCAGTGAGCAGCAGTTTGCGGCAAGTCTGGAACTGGAGCAGGTAGATCTCCCCCGCTTCGTGATGGACGAGAATGGAAGCGTAGGCGGGCAACCAGAAGCGACTGTGACTGAGGTGCCGCATAGCGATGCGCCGCAGGAGCTTCCCGAGCCGGTTGGAATGATGAGCTTCGATGGCGAGGACAGGCAAGTGCCACGATCGCTCCAAGACGCCAGCGATCTTGCGCGAACTGCTGACAGTTGGAGAGACGAAGTAGCGGCGCGAGTACATCGATATCAGTCGCGGAGAAAACCGCGAGGCCCGCGATTCCCATCCTTGCGGCTGAAGTTCGATGGAAGTGCGCCAGCGCGGAATGATTCCTCCTGGACATCTGGCATGGCGCCCGTCGCTTCATCCGTGCAAACTCAACCAAGCCACCAGGCTTTGGCGGTTGAATATGCGGAGCCCACATTAACCGCTTCACCGGTAACTGCGGAAATAACCGGCCGGCTCATTGAGTTTCCGCGCTCGTTCTTGCCGCCGATACGGTTGAACGAACTTGCGGACCCGGTGATCGACCGGCCGCGCATTCTGGAAGCTCCGGAAATCGTGCCCCCACCTCCGGCATTGGGCGGAATTCTGATGGAGCCAGCGGAAGAAAGACCGGCGGAGAAACGGCCGGGGTTTGAGATACCGTTACAATCAGCGGCCACCTCACATCGGCTGCTGGCCGCCGCCGTCGATGCACTTGGAGTCATCGCTGCAACCGGACTCTTCGGGTGGATATTCTTCAAACTAGCTGAAGCGAGGCCTGTGATGCCAAGAATAATTGGCCTGGCTGCGGCACTTACCTTCCTGTTCTGGGCGGCATACCAATATTTGTTTGTTGTCTACACTGGCAGCACTCCCGGCTTGAAATTAGCAAAGTTACAATTGACTAAATTCGATGGGTCGCTGGCGAACCGAAGGCTGAGGCGTTGGCGGGTTTTGGCCTCGGTGCTCTCTGCGCTTTCTTTGGGCATGGGTTTTGCCTGGTGCTTCCTCGACGAGGATGCCTTGTGCTGGCACGATCGGATCACCCACACATATTTGGGGCCGCGAGCCGAGCAATAGAAAAAGGCCCACCCGCTGGCGATCGCGGATACGAATTCTGGAATGAAGCAATCCGCAAGCACTTAATCCTTGGCGGTGGGCAACGAAAACATTCTGCTAAACTGTGTTCCGGCGATGGAGTTCGCCACAACCGCCCTTGGGCTGATGACTCCTACCAATCCCAACGTAGGAGGTTCATGTGGCTACAGGCATTTTTTATCTCTCCATCGGAGCAATTCTAGGTGCGATTCTGCGCTTTGTCATCACGCACTACTCATCTGAACTATCTCACCATCACGGGTTCCCCTTCGGCACATTGCTGGTCAATGTTTTGGGAAGTTTGCTCGTAGGCTATGTGCTCACCTGGTCTGCGGATCACGAACATGATTACTGGCGGCTGTTCGCAGCCACCGGTTTCTGTGGCGCGTTTACAACCTTCTCAGCCTTTGCCTACGAAACCCTCGCCTACTGGCACGAGGGACGGGTTGGCGCGTTCGTCCTCAACCTGGTCCTGAACAACTCGCTCTGCATTTTGGCGGTAGCCTGGGGCATCAGGCTGCATAATTCGAAATGATCTGCCGTCAATTCAAAACAGCCCCCGGTCTACTCGTCCTGCCCGAGCATGTCACGTTTCCCGTATGCTATCTTTTGTAAGTTTGCTCCGATCTCGAAATCGAGACGGCGTTGACGGCGCGATCTGAATATGTCCACGTTCGTCCAAAGTCCGAACCGGCCCGCAGTCAAGGTTTTCGTCGCCACCACGGTGATGTTGAGCTTTATCTCCTTCTGGCGGGCGGCGGCCATTGTGCTCGCCGACTTAGCCTCATCCGCGTACTACGCTGGTGGCGACGCAGAGAAGGTTATTGGCAAGTCCGCGCCCTGGTTCATTCTGGCGGTAATGCTGTTCAGTTATGCGGTGCGGGCGTTGTATATCGAGTCCAGCAGCATGTTCGTGCGAGGTGGTGTCTATCGCGTGGTAAAGGAAGCCATGGGAGGCACGCTGGCCAAGATCTCGGTCTCGGCGCTGCTTTTTGATTACGTACTGACTGGTCCTATCAGCGCCGTGGCTGCAGGCCAATATCTGGCGGGCTTCATCGAAGATATTGCGCGGTATCTCGGTCATCCCTTTCATTCTTTTCCAGAGAACGGCTTTGCGGCGGCGTTTGGCGCCATTGTGGTGCTCTACTTCTGGAAAAAAAATACCCAAGGCATGCACGAGTCCAGCCAGAAGGCCATGCAGATCATGATCATCACCACCGTGATGGTTGTAATCCTGATCGTATGGTGTGTCATCACTGTGTTTCGCGTGCCGATTCAGATCCCGCCTAATCCGCTGCATCCCGGCGTGGTCTCACTGACCAAAGAATCGCTGGGATGGCTGTATGGAACCTGGATCAGCCGCTTGACGTTGGTCATTCTGTTTGTCGGGTTCGGCCACTCCGTGCTGGCGATGAGCGGCGAAGAAACCCTGGCGCAGGTAAACCGCGAGATCGAGCATCCCAAGCTGAAGAACCTGGAGAAAACCGGGTTGGTGATTTTTGTGTACAGCCTATTCTTCACTTCGTTGGTGTCCTTCTTCGCGGTGATGATCATCCCCGATAAAGTGCGGCCGGAATATTTCGGCAATCTAATCGGCGGAATTGCCATGTACCTTGCCGGACCCACCTGGGCAAGGCTGGCTTTCCGTGCCTTTGTTGTGCTGGTAGGCGTTCTGATTCTTGCCGGGGCTCAAAATACATCGGTCGTCGGCGCAAGCGGTGTGCTTAACCGTATGGCTGAGGGGGGTGTGTTGACCTCAGCTTTCCAGAAGCCTCACCCGCGCTACGGCACCACTTATCGTATCGTCAACTTGATCGTCGCCTTGCAACTGGTCACGATTATCGCCACTCGGGGAAACGTGTTTGTGCTCGCAGGTCTCTACGCCTTCGGCGTCATCTGGAGCTTTGCGCTGATGTCGTTGGCTGTGCTGGTTCTGCGTTATAAGGAGCCCGCAAATCGGGAGTGGAGAGTTCCGGGCAATCCAAAAATCTTTGGGCGAGAGATACCGGTCGGCTTATTCATGATTGCTACCGTGCTGTTTACGACGGCGATAGTCAACCTGTTCACCAAGTATCAAGCGACGATCGCCGGCGTCACCTTCAGCGTTGTTTTCTTCGCCCTCTTCACCTATTCGGAACGTAGAGTTGCGCGCGAGCGCCAAGGCGAGCCGGAAGGCCTCGGGCAGTTCCGGGTATATGGAGACCAGGAATTGGGAAGCGGTGCTCTTGGGGTTCGGCCAGGGAACATCCTGGTGGCAGTGCGTGATCCCAAGAATCTCTACTATTTGAGAAATGTTCTGGCTCGCACCAACACGGCGAACCAGGATGTCGTGGTCATGAGCGCCCGGCTCTACCACCGTGAACATACTTTCAGCGGCAGTGCTGTCTTAGAAACCAGCGAAGTTTTTGATCATTACGAGCAGGAATTGTTTACAGCAGTAGTCTCGGTTGCGGAAAAGGAAGGCAAACCAGTCTCGTTGCTGGTGGTGCCAGCCGCCGACGTGTTTGATGCCATTGTTGTCACCGCACAGCGACTCGGCTCCAGTCGTATTGTTTGTGGCCTTTCAAACAAGCTTAGTGCCGATGAGCAAGCCAAGCGGACGGGGGACGCCTGGGAGCGCCTGCCGGAGTCTCGCCCACGGCTGGTTCTGGAGGTTCACGCTCCCGATGGCACTATCCACGAATATCCCCTGGGGCCGCATACCCCGCGTCTGCGCCCACAAGATCTTGAATTGATGCACAAAGTCTGGCTGGACGTAACTTCCGATCCCCGATTTGCCGGAGCACATCACTATCACGTCGTAGCATTGGCTCTTGAAGAACTGCAGCGGGAACTGAACAGCGACAAGCGCGAGGAACTGCTGGCGAAATTGATGAACGAATTGAACCACCCCGGTAGTGATTCCGGACCGCCGAGTCAGGCCTAACCGGTGGCCTCACTAAATTGCTCTTCGTTGAGCTACTCGTCGGTTCGGTACCCTAATTTTTCTTCTGTTAACATCTTCTCGTGAGTGCGAATGCTGCCGTACGGGTGCGTTTTGCGCCTTCGCCGACTGGCCAATTGCACGTGGGAAACGCACGTACTGCCTTATTCAATTGGCTTTTCGCCCGTCAGACAGGCGGCACCATGGTGCTGCGCATCGAGGACACCGATGTCGAGCGCAGCGAGGCACGTTTCGAAGATCAACTGATCGCTGACCTGAAATGGCTGGGGCTGGACTGGGACGAAGGTCCGGATATAGGCGGTCCCTACACTCCTTATCGACAGTCCGACCGGCTCGATCTCTATCGCGAGCATGCCCAGCGGCTGCTTGACGAAGGTAAGGCCTATCTCTGCTTCTGCACCGAGGCCGAGCTGCAAAAAGAGCGCGAACAGGCCCTTTCGGAACAGCGCCAGGCGATTTATTCCGGCAAGTGCAGGATGATTGATCCGGGGGAAGCCAGCCGGCGGCAGGCCGCAAGAGAAGCCGCGGCAATTCGGCTGCGGATTCCCGAGCACCCCATTCGCTTTCACGACATCGTTCGCGGTCCGGTTGAGTTTTCGAATGAGGTAGTGAGCGATCCCATCATCCTGCGTTCAAACGGAATGCCAGTCTACAACTATGTAGTTGTTATTGACGACGCGTTGATGAAAATCACGCACGTCATCCGCGGCGATGACCATTTATCGAACACCCCCAAGCAGGTTGCACTTTACGAAGCTCTAGGTTGGCCGGTGCCCGAGTTCGCACATCTTTCCACAATTCTGGGCGCCGACCGGGAGCGGCTCTCCAAGCGGCACGGCGCAACTTCCATCGCCAATTTCCGCGATATGGGCGTGCTGCCAGAGGCGTTGATGAACTATCTGGCACTTTTGGGATGGGCGCCGAGCGGAGGGACACGGGAAATATTCAGCCGCGAGGAACTGATCAAAGAATTTTCGTTAGAGCGCCTAACACCATCACCGGCAGTATTCGATATGGAAAAGCTGTACTGGCTCAACCGGCACTACATCAAGCAACGGCCGGTTGCGGATCTGTATCAACAAGCGCTCAGCTTCTTCGTTCGCGCCGGGTTGCTGTCGCCGCCCGGGGAAAGTGGGCAGGGTGCGAGCGTGATGCTGCCTGCTGGCTTTCGTGAGTGGTTCCTCAAAGTACTTGAACTGCGGCTGCCCGCGGTGGATCGTCTGGATCAATTGCCCGAACGTGCATCCCTGATTTTCAACTATGACGCAAACGCCGCCCTGGCAGATCCGGACAATGCAGAAGTCCTCAACTGGCCCCATACCGATGCCGTCATTTCCCGGTTCACCTTCAAGATTCTTGAAAACGAATCCGCCCGCGCTGGCCAGCTAACACCGGAAGAATTCAGGGCGATCGTCAATCATGTGAAAGCCGAAACCGGGACGAAAGGGAAGGAATTGTTTCATCCCATGCGCCTTATGATTACGGGCTCACACTCTGGCCCGGACTTCGACAAGCTGATTCCCATTCTCGAGGAGGGCAGCCGATTACAGTTGCCCAGACATGTGCTTAGCGTATTTGAGAGGGTGCAAGCCTTCGCGAAAGCCCGAACGAAATAGCTCGAGAGAATCCTCTGGAACAAGGTTCACCACTCGCAGGTTCTCACCGCTTCAATATCGCCTCCAATGCTTTTCTCAAATCCGAATAGTGAAACGGATATCCGCTGGAAATAAGCTTTGCGGGTTCCACGCGCTGGCTGGCGAGCAGGAGTTCATCTGCCATCTGGCCGAACGCGAGGCGGGCCGCGAAAGCGGGCATGGGAAATATCGCCGGTCGGGAAAGCACTGAGGCCAATGTCTTGGTGAACTCTGCATTAGTAACCGGCCTTGGAGCCACCAGGTTTACGGCTCCCTGCAGCAGGTCGGTCTTCAATATGTGATGAAGCGCCCCAACCCAATCCTGAATATCAATCCAACTCCACCACTGGCGGCCGTTTCCGATATTGCCACCGACCCCGAGACGGAACGGCAGCAACATTTTTTGCAGCGCGCCGCCGTCCGGGCTTAGCACCAGGCCGGTGCGCAATTGCACAATGCGAATCGCGGCTTCCAGTGCGGGTTGCGAGGCAGCTTCCCAGTCGCGGCAAACTTCCGCCAGAAACCCTTTGCCCGGTGCACTGCTCTCGCGCAACACCTCATCGCCGCGGTCACCGTAATAGCCGATCGCGGATGCGCTAATGAACACCTGCGGACGATCTTTCGCTTTGGCTAACGACTGGGCGAGGCTGCGAGTGGGTCCTACCCGGCTTTCACGAATCCGCTTCTTCTTGGCGTCAGTCCAACGGCTAACAATACTTTCTCCCGCCAGGTGAATCACTGCCGCAAAACCCGAAACCGTTCCCGGAGACAGGGGGGTAGCCGGATCCCAACTAATTTGTCCTTTGCCGCTTGCAGGCCCGCGCACCAATCGCGTGACCTCATAACCACGAGCATGCAGAGACGGTAAGAGAGCGGTCCCAATGGGACCAGAAACTCCACTGACGAGGACTCGGGAGGAATTGAGTACGCCCATGGCAAATAAATGTAGCAGATGCCCGTGGCAGCCAGCGCAAGGCTGGCAATGACGGGCCTCGCACGAAGTTATGAAGCTATAATGACGCCACTAGCACCAAGCCACGGGAGACCGCTTGCCCGCTAGCTCTTTCCCGCTTCCCCCGAGCTATAATCCAACATGGCGACTCTACGCCAACCGATCGCGACCAAGGTCCCCACGGCAACCCGCTTCCGTGAGTTGATGAGGTTGCTGAGCGCCAACCGGCCCAATGACGATCTGGGAATTGTCGAAAAAGCTTACGAGTTTTCACAAAAGAATCACGCGGGGCAGTTGCGCGCATCAGGCCAGCCCTATGTGATGCATCCCTTGGAAGTCTCTTGCGTGCTGGCGGAGATGAAGATGGATCCAGTGGCCATCGCCGCCGGGCTGCTCCACGATTCCGTCGAAGACACCTCCGTCACCATCGTTGACATCCGCAAAGAATTTGGCGAGCAGGTGGCTCACATTGTGGAGGGCGTCACCAAAATCGGCAGAATCGATTTCTCCTCGCGCGAGGAGCAGCAGGCCGAGAACCTGCGCAAAATGATGCTGGCCATGGTGGACGACATCCGGGTCGTGCTTATCAAACTTGCCGACCGCCTGCACAATATGCGGACGCTTGAACACCTTCCGCCCGAGCGGCAGCAAAAAATCGCAAAAGAGACTTTGGATATCTACGCCCCGATCGCTCACCGACTGGGAATGGGCAAGATTCGCGGCGAACTGGAAGATCTTGGATTCCGCTACACCGATCCCATTGCCTACGAGCAGGTCCGCGAGGCGGTGGAAGCAAAACGCAAACAGGGAGAACAATTTCTCGCGCGCGTGGAACACGTGTTGAGCGACAAATTAAAGGAAGCCGGCATTACCGCTACCGTCGAGAGCCGAATCAAGCGCCTGTATAGCGTCCACAAGAAACTGGTACGCCAGCGCATCATGGTCGACCAGGTATATGACCTTTTCGCCATGCGTGTAATCACGCGGTCGGTGCAGGATTGTTACGCCGTGCTGGGAATCATTCACAACGTGTGGCGGCCGGTGCCGGGACGAATTAAAGATTTCATCGCCATGCCGCGGCCAAATTTCTATCAATCACTGCACACTTCGGTGATCACCGAAGATGGCACACCGTTCGAAATGCAGATTCGTACCGAAGAGATGCACAAAATGGCGGAAGAAGGCATTGCCGCCCACTGGAAATACAAAGACGGCCCAGTCTCGGCCCAGGACGAGCAGCGGCTGGCATGGCTGCGGCAGGTGGTCGAATGGCAGCGCGATGTCTCCGATCCCAGCGAATTTCTATCCACCTTGAAAATCGATCTTTACCCGGAAGAGGTGTACACGTTCACTCCCAAAGGCAAGGTCGTGGTAGTTCCGCGGGATTCCACTCCAATCGATTTCGCCTATTCCATCCACACCGAAGTTGGACACAGTTGCGTGGGCGCGAAAGTTAACGGCCGCATGGTGCCGCTACGCTATAAGCTGCACAGCGGCGACATCGTGGAAATCCTTACCCAACCTGGCCACAAGCCCAGTCGCGATTGGCTGGCGGTGGTCAAGTCATCGCGCGCGCGCAACAAAATTAAACACTGGCTGAATGTCCATCAGCGCGAGCGGGCTATTGAAATCGGGCGGAAGCTGATCGAGAAAGAAGCGCGCAAGTACCGCATTTCTCTGAAAGAGATCAAAGACCCGGAATTGCAAAAGATCGCCTCCGATTACGGGCTGGGACGTCCCGACGATCTGATGGCCGGCATTGGTTATGGAAAATATTCTGCTCGACAAGTGCTGGCGCGACTGGTTCCGGCCGGCAGCGAGCCGATTGGAGAAGGCGAAGGACTGAAAGCCAGCACCATTGCCAGTGTGGTTCGCCGTGTGTTTGGTGGCGACAACAACGCAATCTCGGTGAAGGGACACGGCGACCTTCTGGTTTATCGCGCCCGATGTTGCAACCCCATCCGCGGGGAAGGGATTGTCGGGTACGTTACTCGTGGTAAGGGTGTGGCCGTACATGCGGTAAATTGTTCGAACGTAACTAACTTGATGTATGAACCCGACCGGCGCATTGACGTCCAATGGGGGCGCGATAACGAGAGCGTGGCTAACGCCTATCCCGTTAAACTCACGCTGTTTTGTGACGATCGTGCCGGCATGCTAAAGCAAATTACCGCCGTGATCAGCGACACCAACACAAATATCCGCAACATCGAAGCGCGCACCGCAAACGGGCAGGCTAACATCGACGTCGTGCTCGATATCGCAGATCTGAAACACCTGCAAAATATCATTAACGGAGTGCGCAAGATTCCCGGGGTGCACGACGTGCAGCGGTTGCAGAAAATCTAGAAAGTCAGTGGCCAGTGGCCACTTACCGGTCTAAGACCGCAAAGACGATCAAGTGTCGCATTTCCAATTCTGCGGCCTGCAATCTACAATCTCACGTTCCGAACTAAATCATTAACTGACCACTAGCCACCTGGCACTGGCTACTCGTTGGAGGGCAAATGCGCGAAGTGATCTCGACCAAGGACGGTCCCCAGGCAATTGGACCGTACTCACAGGCCATCAAGGCAAATGGGCTGGTGTTTGTTTCCGGGCAGGTAGCCATTGATCCCGCAAACCAGCAGGTCGTCAGCGGGGACGTGGCGATGCAGACCGACCGCGCGCTCAAGAATCTGTCGGCGATCTTGACAGCGGCAGGTAGCGGGCTGGAAAAAGTTGTGCGCTCCACCGTGTTCCTGAAGAATATGAATGACTTCACCGCCATGAATGCCGTCTACGGCAAGTATTTCAAGTCGGCGCCGCCGGCCAGGTCCACGGTCGAAGTGGCGAGGCTTCCCAAAGATGTGCTGGTGGAGATTGATGTGATCGCGCTGGCGTAACCAAAATTATCGCCAGCAGGCCGGCTCCGCCTTTTTCCAATTGGCAAACCACAAAAAGGCCATCAGGAAATCAGGCGCCAAGCGTATATTCATAGAAAATTGCACTTCAAAGTTCTCGTCGTTAAAGGAGCAGAACTGATGCTGAAAACTGTTCTTCTGATTGCAACCTTCGTCGCGCTGGCAGCGACAGCCGTCTGGGCACAGAAATCGCAGAGCAAGGCGACCAAGAAAGCTTCTGCCACCCACTCCAGTACTGCCGCGCCAACAAAAGTCACGGGCGAACCAACCAAAACGCCTTCCGGACTCGAATACTGGGAGATCAAAGTAGGCACCGGCCCGACCGCCGAAAAAGGACAGAAGGTTACCGTCAACTACACCGGGTGGCTGCCCGATGGTAAGAAGTTCGACAGCTCAGTGGACGCACACCGGCCTTTCGATTTCACGCTTGGTGCAGGCGACGTGATCAAGGGTTGGGATGAAGGCGTCGCTGGCATGAAGGTCGGTGGAAAACGGCAGCTGCGGATCCCTCCACCGCTTGCGTATGGCGAGCGCGGCTATCCCGGCGTCATCCCACCAAACGCAACGCTGATCTTCGATGTGGAACTGCTGGGCGTGAAATAAGGAGCGAACTGGTCTAAGGCCTCACGCTTTGACGACTTTGCCGCTGCGCAGGCAGGAGGTGCAGACGCGCAGCCGCTTGGTGGCGCCCTTCACTTTGGCCCGGACCGGCCGCAGGTTGACGTTCCACCGCCGCTTGCTCACATTGTGAGCGTGACTAATAGTATTCCCGAACTGCGGCCCCTTGCCGCAGATATCACAAACTTGCGCCATTGAATGCTCCAGAAAGTTCTAGGACTTGATGGGCGAAACATAATTTTACAGGAGCGCGTCGGCATCGGCAACTTGCCTAGGCGCTGCCGCTCATCAGTGCTCCTCGACCCACTTTCGCACCTCTCCCAGTATTTTCTGCGTGTCCGGATCCCACAGCGTTGTATGGCGGACGCCCGGAAAGAGTTCCAGATTATTCGGAGCGGCCAACACCTTCGACAACTCTGCGCAATCTTTCTTGCTCACGATCCGATCTTCCGCTCCTTGAACAATCAAGGTGGGAGCTTTCACGCGCGGAGCAATCTCAGTTTTCCAGTTCTTAACCAGCGCGCTAATCTCTCTCAAATATCTGAAACTGACCTTTTGATACGCCAGAGGATCAGCTCGGCGCGCGGCAATAAAAGTAGCATCGCGGGAACTTTCATCCAAACGCTTGGCAATCAGGCTGATGGCCGGAGTGTTATGCCAGAAAAGATAATAGGGCAGCAGGGGAAGATTACTTAACCTGAAAAATTGTCCCATAGGAACCCCAATGGCTGGCGCCAAAAGAATCAGCCCCGTGATTTGATCGCTGTTCTCTTTGGCGTAGTTCAAGGCGAAAGCTCCTCCCATACTCTCGCCCAGCAAGAAGAATTTGGCCGAAGGGCGTTGCGCTTTGACCAGCCGAACCATCGCCGAAACATCTTCACGGACTTTCCCCGGACTGCCCACAGAGCCGCGCTTCCCGCAAGACAATCCATGGCCTCTGGCATCTAATGCATAGACGTCGATACCCGCCGGGTTCAGGGCATCCCCGATCACTTTGTAAGGAGCGCTGTGATACCCAATGCCGTGCAATACAAGTACGACGGGATTGTCGGGATGTTGTTGAGCAGCGGGCCAGTACCGGTAAAACAGGCAAGTTCCATCCGCCGATTTTAGATATCCGTGCTGGTCATTGATGATGCCCTTGTCGATTGTCGCCGCTAGTTGGTATCCGTCCTCGGGTGATTTGACTTCCCGAGGCATCTGCGCGGCTGAGGGTGACGGGATCAGAACGAGAAAGAATACGGTTAAAGATACGGAAGCGCAATTTTTTCCCACGAGTGAAACTTTCAATGTCTCCAGCCTCTGGACCGCTCAAAACCAAGCTTAGCGGGGTTCCCGCTGTGCGATACTGATTTTATGGCATCGGCGGACCCCAAGTCGGTAAAGGTCAACCTTACCGCCGGCACCGGCGTTGAGATTGAATGGAAGGATAGCCACCGGTCGAGCTACAGCTTTACTTTTCTACGAGATGCCTGTCCATGTGCGCTCTGCGACGAGGAGCGCTCCAAGACCGGTCGCAGGCCTGGCGATCCGCCCAAACTGGCCGCCGGCGCGCTACCCATGTTCAAACCGGCGGCCAAGCCGAAATCAGCGGAGCCGGTGGGGAAATACGCAATTAAATTTAATTGGAATGATGGACACGAGCTAGGACTTTATTCCTGGCAGTTTTTAAGGGATGTCTGTCCGTGCGAAGAGTGCAAGGCGGCACGGACGACGGCGAAGGTGGGTTAGGGTATAACTTTTTGCGGGTTAAGGTTTTGAATGCGGACACTTGCTCAAACTGTGGATTCTGCAAAGCAGTTCCTGCTCTCCAAGCTTCTCGAACAGGCACAACGAGACGAAGTGTCATTATCCGAAACTGAAAAACGCATGTTTTTGTTCTCGGAAACATCGGAAACTGGACCCGATATGGGGGCGGCAGAGAAGTTCGATGAGGAATGTGACAGCAGCGAATATGAGGCCAAGGTCGCCAAACTGCAGCGGCGGGCTTATGCGCGGGAGAAGAAAACGGCTGATGGGACGGAATCCTGGACGGAGGCGCTGACCACCTTGCGCGACCAGGACTTCTATGGTCTGGTGATGATTGACCAGGCAGGGATTCCTCGAGCCAAATTTCGCGTGGTGACAAGCACCACATTTCGCTCTTTATTTACTGCGTTTAGCGCGTCGGATGTCCTGTTCGTTTGTGCCGAACTTGCGATTATAGGAATCGGATCGATCGTTGTATTCCAGCCCTTTCGACTCCACCTGAACCTCCCAGACTGGCTGCGATTAGTGTTGCTGGCTCTTTTCGCGGGTCTATGCTGGGTCGTCGGCGACATCCACAGCCGCACTCAATTCGCTAAAGCCGTTGCCAATGCCCGCAACCGCGCTCCAAACAACCCTAGAGGCTAAAGTTGTCATTTCTCGATCAACTCAATCCCCAACAACGTGAAGCCGTGGAGACTACTGAAGGCCCGGTGCTCATCCTCGCCGGCGCAGGCAGCGGCAAGACGCGGGTCATCACCTTCCGCATCGCTCATTTGATTGAGAATCTCGGCGTGATGCCCGAATCCATCCTGGCCATGACCTTCACCAATAAAGCCGCCTCCGAGATGGTCGAACGCGTGGACAAGCTGGTGGGCGGCCTTTCCATTGCCAAGCCCGTCATCTCTACTTTTCATTCCTTTTGCGTGCGCGTGCTGCGGCGCGACATCGAGGCCCTCCGCATTCCCTCAACCACTCCCGGCCAGCCACCGATCGGCCACACCAAGAGTTTCGTCATTTACGACGAGAGTGATCAGCAGCAAGTCGTGAAAAGCGTGATGCGCCGCCTCGGAGTAGATGACAAGCAGCTCACGCCACGCACCGTGCTTGCGCGAATCTCCTGGGCAAAGAATCACATGCTCGATCCCCAGGAAATCTATCTGCAATCGGGAGACCCCAAGACCGAACGTGTGGCCCACATCTACGAGGAGTATCGCAAGGAGTTGCGCAAGGCCAATGCCCTTGACTTCGACGACCTGCTGCTCGAGACCGTTCGCCTGCTGAAGGCGGCCTCGGAAGTTCGTGACTACTACACCCGGCGTTTCCAATACGTCATGGTGGACGAATATCAGGACACTAACCGCCCACAATACGAGCTCATGCGAATGCTTGCGGGTACGCGCCACAACATTTGCGCTGTCGGCGACGAAGATCAGTCCATCTACTCCTGGCGCGGGGCGGACATCCGCAACATTTTGGAATTCGAAAAAGATTTTCCCGAGGCGAAGATTGTTCGCCTGGAGCAGAACTACCGCTCGACCCAGAACATTCTGCAGGCGGCATCTTCGGTGGTAGCCAACAACATCAAACGCAAGGGCAAGAACCTGTGGACGTCGCGTCAGGGCGGCTCGAAGATTGGCTACTACGAGGCGCCGGATGGCGAAAATGAGGCCCTCTTCGCCGCCGATTGGATTGCGCGCTACCTGCGCGAAGCCGCGGAGCAGGGTGAGAACCAGCGCGCGGCAGTACTTTACCGCATCAATTCGCAGTCGCGATTATTTGAAGAAGCCATGCGTCGCTACCAGTTGAAGTACCACGTGGTCGGGGGATTTTCGTTTTACGAGCGTGCCGAAATCAAGGACATGATCTCGTACCTGAAAGTCATTCACAATCCGGATGACTCGATTTCGTTGCTGCGCGTGATCAACACCCCCACGCGCGGAATTGGAAGGACTACGCTTGATACCCTGGAGCGCGTCGCGCTTGAAACCGGCCTTTCCCTGTGGGGCGCCATTGGTGAGACGCTGAGGCGCAAGCTGTTGCCGGCCCGCGCCTTGGCAGCGCTGAAAAGCTTCAGGGATTTGATTGAAGATGCCCGCGCCATGCTGGCGGGAACCTACGTTGAGCGCTTGGAGCAAACGGCTCGCGAGGATGAGTCGGGGGAGAGTCCAGCAATCGACGCAACTTCCGGTGAAGAGGAAACCATCGAGTTCGATCCCACCTCGTTCGATTTTGCCGCCGCGGAAGACGAGAGCCAACCAGCCGAAGCACAAACGCCGGTTGAACAAGATGTTTCGAACGCGAGTTCCGAGAATTCAGAGAGCGACCCAAGCTTCCCCACGCCCCGCCTGACCACCGCGGAAATCCTGAAATTCCTCATTGACCGCACGGGTTACATCAAGCAACTCGAAGAAGAAGACACGCCGGAAGCTTACTCCCGCATCGAGAATCTTCGCGAACTGGTAAATGCGGCCATGGACTCACGTGATCGCGGCGAAACTCTCGATCAATTCCTCGATCATGCGGCCCTGGTGAGCGATGCCGATGCCTACGACGAGCGCGCCCAGATCACTCTGATGACGTTGCATGCCGCCAAAGGCCTGGAATTTCCTCTGGTTTTCCTGTGCGGGTTGGAGGAAGGCCTGTTTCCGCATTCGCGCACCATGCTCCAGCCTGACGACATCGAGGAAGAGCGCCGCCTCTGCTATGTCGGCATGACGCGCGCCATGCACACGCTCGTCCTGACCCGCGCGGTGTACCGCCGCCGTTATGGCACGGATCTTCCCGAGGCCAGTGTGCCCTCGCGTTTTCTCGATGAGGTCCCCGCTCAGTTGCTCGAAGAGATGGGCTCACCTCGGCGTGTGGCGCGGCCGCCCTCGGCCGCGAGAAGTGACGCTTCCGAACCCGGTTCGCCGCATTATGCCTACGAGGATGAAGACCAGAGCGCGACCTGGAATCGGGCGGGACGTGGTAAGCAGCGCACCTCGCATATTCCGACATCTTACTCGGGAAAGAATTACAACTCGATTGATAACATTGCCGAGTTCTTCGCCTCGCGCGGCAAGAAATTCAAGATTCCCAAAATGCCGTTGGAGGAGCCGAAAGGTAATCGAGGATTCCGTCCTGGCCAGAAGGTACGTCACCCTAAATATGGGGAAGGGCTGGTCTATCAGCGCGAAGGAGAAGGTGAAGAGGCCAAGATTACGGTACAATTCCCTCGCTTCGGTCTGAAGAAGCTGGTAGAAAAGTACGCCCAGTTGGAGAAGGCGTGAAACGTGGCTCCGGCGAATAGCTCTAGGCGCCCTTTTGGAGATCACAACTACCGACCGAAGATTTTCGCTACATAAACTTTGCGCAAGGAAAAAACCGCAGTCATGGCAAATACATCCACACTGAGTAAAGAAGAACGCAAGAAAGCAAAACGCGAAGCGCGCAAGAAGCGCAAGGTAGCAAAGCCGCTGGCGAAACGGGACTACGCGCGCGGATCTAAAAAGCGCAAAGTCAAAAAGATGGTCCGCGGCCAGGCGAAACGTTAACCGTCGGCGCTTAGCATTTGGCACTAAGCAACCGCTCGCGGCCGTTCGGGCGCAGCTGCAAGGCAATTGGCCAAGACGCGAGGCCCAACTGCTAAGTGCTCATTCGTTAGGAGACAAGGCTCTTGGCACGAGTACCAGGGACGAACCAGCGTACCGACACCGAGATCGCCCCGTCGGGCAGCCAGCTTTTTACCTGTAAGTCCATTGACAAGCTGATTTCCGATTCGGAAGCGCCCGAACGACGACTCAAGAAGACTCTTGGCCCAGTGTCCTTAACCGCCCTGGGTATCGGTGCGGTGATCGGATCCGGAATTTTTACAGTGGTAGGCACGGCAATTGCGGGCCAGAAATTCGACACCTCGTCCATTTTGAACGCTCCGCTTCTCGACTACTTGGTGAGGCATGCGGCCACGCAGGGTCGACCTGGTGCAGGGCCGGCCCTGGCCCTTTCGCTTGTACTTGTCGCAGTGGTATGTGGATTCACCGCGCTTTGTTATGCGGAGCTGGCTTCGATGATTCCGATCGCGGGCAGCGCTTACACTTACACCTACGCGACTATGGGCGAGCTGATTGCGTGGATCATCGGCTGGGACCTGATCCTCGAATATGCTGTTAGCAATATGGCGGTAAGCGTCGGGTTTGCGGCCCATCTAGTGGACATGTTTGACTGGTTCGGTTGGCATCCCGCTTTGCGATGGATCTCCCCAGCCTACCTTCCCGCTGGGCTAACCGACTTGAGGGGCAATCCGCTCTATACTCCCGGTCTTCACTTCGGTTTCAACTTTCCAGCGTTTCTGGTCGTAATGATCCTTACTGTAATCCTGGTGCGTGGAATTCGCGAGTCAGCGGAAGCCAACAACACCATGGTGATATTGAAGATCGCTGCCATTTTCGCCTTCATCATTGCCGGCGCGCACTACGTGCGTCCTGGAAACTGGCACCCATTCGCGCCTCAAGGTTGGTCCGGCATTCTTACCGGCGGTTCTATTATCTTCTTTACCTATATTGGTTTCGACTCAGTATCAACTGCCGCGGAAGAAGCTAAGAATCCACAGCGGGACTTGCCCATCGGCATCATTGCCACTCTGGTGGTTTGCACGATTCTCTATGTAGGCGTCGCCATTGTGCTGACCGGGATTGTTCCCTGGCAGTCGCTTCTCGATGACGCTGCTCCGGTAGTCAATAGCCTGAAGAAGTTGACACTAGCCACGGGATCGCACAGCCTGCACTGGGTGCGGCTCGGAGTGTTGTTCGGCGCCATGATGGGAATGATCTCGTCTCTACTGGTTTTTCAGCTGGGCCAGGCGCGGGTATGGTTTGCCATGTCACGTGATGGCTTGCTCCCAAGACTGTTCGGTCGCGTACATCCGCGGTTCCGCACGCCTTCTACCGCGACTTGGATCGCGGGCCTGGTGGTAGGAATTCCTGCGGGGATTCTGGATATCGGAACCCTTGCCGATCTCTCCAATATCGGTACGCTCTTTGCTTTTGTTCTGGTCTCCATCGGTGTGATCATTCTTCGCTACCGCGACCCTGGACGTCATCGTGGATTTCGTGCTCCGGGGGGTATCGCAGCCCCAGCACTTAGCGTTTTCTTTTGTGTGCTGTTAATGAGTGGTCTGCCTATACTGACCTGGCTGCGGTTCTTTGCCTGGCTGGCAATTGGCTTGACAATCTACTCACTCTACAGCCGCCACCATAGCGAGTTCTGCAGAAGTCAGAAGTAAGAAGCCAGATCGCAGAAGAACTTCCTGGCCTCGACTTGTGAGTTGTGACTTCTGCATTCTTACATCTGCCTCCCAAATCTGACATCATGTATCCCGTGGCCAGTTCCTTCATCCTCGCGCTTCCCAAGGCCGAACTGCACCTGCATCTCGAAGGCTCCATCGAACCGTTCGCTTTGCTGGAGCTCATGCAGCGCCACGGCACAGCAGATGCTTCTCTTCGTGCCGTCGAACAGCTCTATCAGTTCAAAGATTTCAATGGCTTTCTCATGGCTTTCAAAGCTGTAACGGAACATCTGCAGGCCCCCGAAGACTACGAGCTGATCACTTATCGCCTGATGGAGCGTCTTAAATCTGACAATGTGTTGCATGCCGAGGTTTACATTTCAGTGGGTGTCTGCCTGTGGCGCAAACAGGAGTTCGACGCCATCTTCGAAGGACTGGAACGAGGACGTGAGCGCGGGCTGCGTGATTTCGGCGTATCCCTGCTCTGGATTTTCGACGCTGTCCGCCAGTTCGGTGCCGAAGAGGCGCAACGAGTAGCCGAGATAGCGGTTCGACATCGTGATCGCAACGTGGTTGGGTTTGGGATCGGTGGCGACGAGCGCCGTGGCCCACCAGAACTTTTCCGCGACGTCTACGCTTACGCCGCCGGCAATGGTCTGCGTCTCACCGCTCATGCGGGCGAAAGCGCCGGGCCAGAATCCATCTGGGGGGCGCTGAACCTTGGCGTGGAACGCATCGGGCATGGTCTGACGACAGCCCACGATCCTGAACTCATCGAAGAACTGGCGCAGCGGCAGATTCCGGTGGAAGTCTGCGTGACCAGCAATCTGCGGACTGGCTGTTGCAGGGCGATTGGCGAGCATCCGGTGAAGAGCTACTTTGATCAGGGACTGATGATCACACTCAACACTGACGATCCGGCAATGTTTAGTGCATCGTTGCCGCAGGAATACCAGTTGGTTCAGGAAGCCTTCGCATTCACCGACGAGCATCTGCGGGAACTGGCTCGAAACTCGTTCGAGGCATCATTCCTGCCGGCAGAAAAGAAACTGGAATTTCTGAATTCATTTGACGCGGCGGCCTCCCGCCCGTAACTTTTAGCTTCCTTCTTAAGTGGGAGTCAGGATGAAGTTCTCCGCCGCCGTTCTTCTCTTCATCAATCTCTTTACCCTCCAGGCCGCTCCCGCGGCCGCTCCCGAGACACTGATCTTCACCAATGTAAATATCGTCGATACCCGCTCCGGCAATTTGGAACGCAACATGACGGTCGTCATAAAAAACGGTCGGATTGACGGTATTGCCAAGGTTGGCCTGATTCAGGAGAGTCGCAAGATCCGGGTTGTCAATGCCAATGGCAAGTTCCTTATCCCTGGCCTGTGGGATATGCACGTGCACAGCGCCGGCGGGTCAGCCCCAGCATGGGACGAAAAGATCATCTATCCGCTTTACATCGCCAACGGTGTCACCGGCGTGCGTGACATGGGCGGCGATCCAGCTCTGCTTGAGAAACGTCGGGAGCACATCGAGCGGGGCCAGGTGCTTGGTCCGCACATGGTTCTTGGAGGACCCTTTCTCGCGGGTGGCAAGAGCGATTCCCAAACTATAGCCGTGAACAACCCTGCCGAGGGCCGACAGGCTGTGGTCACCTTGAAGAATCGCGGAGTGGACTTCATCAAGATTCTCTCCAATATTACTCGGCCCACGTACATGGCTATCGCAGAGGAAGCCCGCAAACTGAAAATTCGTTTTGTCGGCCATGTTCCCGACACAGTGAGCGTGGAGGAGGCTTCTGCTGCCGGGCAGAGAAGTATTGAGCACCTGACCGGCATCTTGCTGGCGTGCTCGTCGCGGGAAGCAGAATTGCGGCAACAGAGATTGGACGCTCTCGCGAAAAAAGACTTCAAAAGCTATTCCGAAAACGAAATGCAGGCAGTTTCCACCTACAATTCCGTTAAAGCCCATCACTTATTCGTAGAGTTGACGGACAACAATACCTGGCAGGTGCCCACCCTGGTCTGGGACAGCGCGGATGCGCATATTGGTGATCCGGATCCTCCGGATGAGCTCAAATATGTTCCGGCGTCGGTACGAAAACAATGGGATCCGGCGAAGCTCTCAAGCGCAACCACTCCGGAAGAGATGGCAGCGAAGAAAGAACTGGCCTCACGCTACATTGAATTGGCGGGCGCCATGCATCATGCCGACGTGCCCTTCATGGCGGGCTCGGATGGCCCCGATCCCTTTGTGGTCCCTGGATTCAGCTTGCATGAAGAATTGGAATTGCTGGTACAGGCGGGATTTTCTAATGCCGAAGCCTTGCAGACAGCGACATTCAGCCCGGCATTGTTTCTGGCCAAGCTCGACCACTATGGAGTGATCGAGAAGGGCCGCGAGGCGGACATGGTGCTGCTCGACGGCAATCCGCTGGAGGAAATCGGCAACACACAGAAGATTGTGGCGGTCATTGTGCGTGGGAAATACTATCCGCGTGGCGAGCTGGACAAGATTTTGAGCGGAATAGAGGAAGCAGCCGCAAAGGAATAAGTAGGTAACGTCGCCTCTATTGCCATGATCGACAAGTACGAATCCCGCCGAATTAGAACTGAGATTCGCCGTGTGTTGCTGAACGTCTGGGACGCAATTGGTATCGGGGATCAGGCTAATGCGCAGGATGAGTACGACTGTTGTCTGGGAACCATCTATCACTTGCTAACCGACGGCGCGAGCAACGAGAAGATACGAGACTATCTTTGGACGCAGGCAACGGAGCACATGGGATTGAACGTTCGTAAGGAAGCAATGACCCCACAGTAGAAGCGCTCCGAAAAATCAACCTGCCCTAGTTCAAAAACTGTCCACCACTGACCGCCGCGTCTATACTGACACATTCATGCCCCAGCACATCGGCATCGTCGCATGCAGCGCGGAAGGCGCCGCGTTGTGTTATCGCACCATCTGCCTGGAAGGCACGGAGTTGCTCGGGCGCCACAACCATCCCGAGGTCTCGCTGCACACTCACCCCCTGGCCCAATACATGGAGTTCATTTACAAGAACGACTGGGCCGGCGTCGCGGAGCTGATGATGTCTTCCGCACAGAAGCTGGCCAGCGCGGGTGCGGATTTCCTCATCTGCCCGGACAATACCATTCACCAGGCATTCGAACTTGTTGCGCATCGCTCCCCACGCCCCTGGCTGCACATTGCCGAGGAAGCCGCGAAAGAGGCCAAACGATGCCATTTCAAACGGATCGGCGTGCTGGGAACGCGTTACCTGATGGAAGGGCCGGTGTATCCGGAAAAGCTGAAGGCAGCGGGTCTTGAGCATCGCATGCCGGGACAAAACGAACGCATAAGAATCAACCAAATCATCTTCGACGAGTTGGTCAATGCGCAGTTTTTGCCTCGATCGCTGGCATACTTTACTGAAGTCATTCGATCGCTCAAGGATGAAGGTTGTGATGCAGTGGCACTCGGCTGTACCGAGATCCCGCTCTTGGTGACGCCGGATTCGTCACCCCTGCCAACGCTCGATTCCACGCGCCTGCTGGCGCGAGCCGCATTACGCAAAGCGGTAGGGACTTGAGCCCGAATTGACGCCAAACTTAGCGCAGATGACGCCGTAACCGATGTAGGCGCGGAGGTCCTCGCCCGTGCCACTTCGGACGGCCAAGGCCCGTAGGGGCCGGCTGAAACTTCCGAAAGAAAAATTCTACCCAATGAGGTTTACATAGTTGGTGCTCATGTTGCACTCCCGGCCTTCGAGATGCCCGATACGCGTTAGATTGAGAGCAGACTGATGGCCACGCATGAGTCGTCACAAGCTCAAATTCGACACGCTGCCAGACAGGTTTGCCATCTGCCGCCTGTCACCTGACTCGGCCATCCCGCCATGGGCGAATCAGGGCGCCTTTGTTTCAATCACCCGCACCGCCGATGAACTGTCCATAATTTGTGCAGCAGCGAATGTGCCGGCAGACCTGAATGTGGAACGAGAGTGGATATGCTTTAAGCTGGAAGGTCCCATTCCATTTACACAAACCGGAGTGGTTACCTCGTTCGTCCAACCACTCTCGGACAATGCCATTCCGATCTTCGTGCTGTCGACTTACGATACGGACTACATTTTGATCAAAGAAGCTTTTTCGGAATTGGCCTTCGAAATCCTTCGCAAGGCTGGACACCAACTCACGCATTGAACAAACCGCGCTCGCTGGTACGGCGCTGCCGGCCTGCCGTTGACACCCAAAATCAGACCGAACGCTGCTGAAGACAGCCTGCTTATCGAAAGGCTGTGGTCTAATAGTTAAAACATCTGCCATGTCTTCCAGTCAGAAAACCGTGCGTCGCCGTTTTAATGACCTCCGCCGCAAAGTTTGCGGAGCCCGCGAGATGCTGCGCGCCCTGGCTTCCACCGACCACCCGCTGCTGGCGCACATCATTCCCATAAGGCGCTGCAATCTGGCCTGCACATACTGCAACGAATTCGACGATTTTTCGCAACCTGTCCCAACCGAGACCATGTTCCAGCGCGTTGACAAGCTGGCAGAGCTGGGTACCTCGGTCATCACCATCAGCGGCGGCGAACCCCTGCTCCATCCCGAGCTCGACGCCATTATCAGCCGCATTCGCAAGAACGGAACCATCTCCGGACTGATTACCAATGGTTATCTGCTGGTCGCTGAACGGATTCAGCGCCTTAACCAGGCGGGATTGGAGTGGCTGCAAATCTCGATTGATAACGTCGCACCCGACGATGTCTCGAAGAAAAGTCTCAAGGTCCTCGACAAGAAACTGCAACTGCTGGCCGAGCATGCCGAATTTCACGTGAATATCAATTCAGTTGTGGGCGGCGGCGTGCATAATCCACAGGACGCGCTGGTCATCGGCAAGCGCGCGCTGGAGTTGGGTTTTAGTTCGACGATCGGCATCATTCATGATGGCCAGGGACAACTACAGCCGCTGGGCGATGAAGAGCGCCGCATTTACCACGAGATGAAGTCCATGGAAAAGCGCAGCTTCACCCGGGTGAACGCCTTCCAGGACAATATTGCCCTGGGACGCCCCAACCAGTGGCGCTGCCGCGCCGGAGCGCGTTATCTGTACATCTGTGAAAATGGACTGGTGCACTACTGTTCGCAGCAGCGCGGATATCCTGCGATCCCATTAGAAAATTACTCAGTTGCAGATATTCGCCGCGAATTTGTCACCGAGAAGTCTTGCGCCCCGCACTGCACGGTTTCATGCGTCCACCAAGTGTCAATCTTCGATTCCTGGCGGGCTCCACAGCATCCCGCTCCTGAGCCTGTCGAGTCCAATACCAACCAACTGGTGCGGATCGAGTAGGTTGTGAGTCTAAGATTTCCGGTTTCCTGCTGACCTTTGCGGTTTGCTCTCACGTTCAGCATTATTCTCTATAAGCTATAATCAGTGTTAGCGACGATTTAAGGCGCACCCGCGCGTCGGCCGCCCCTTTTCTCTGGCGAGGAGGGAGATCGTGGCTAGAATCGAATCCTAGACGCCTCTACACGCATCGTACGCAATGCCTGCATGCCAGAATTGGCAAGTTTAGCTTCTAACCGTCCCCGAGTGTTTTCAATAACTTAAAGATAACGGTATGATAATAAATGGTGTCATGGACTGTGCCAAGGGTAGGCAGTCGAAGTCAAGGCCGCTTCTTAGTCTGTCTTACTTCTTCTGCGCCGTAGGCGGTAACAGGCCGTTAAGGCGGAGATACATGGCAGCGGCGCCATAGTGGTCGGCCCAACTGCTGGCCAGGGCGATCCACGCCCAGGCACGAGGTTGCTTGCGGCCGCCGAAGCTTTCGATGGTGTCGCCCAGCTTGGAATCGTCTGCCTTGGCCAATGCAGTCGTGCAGAAATCAAACGAGGTCTTGAGAGCGGACACAAGCTTGTCCTTACCGTCGCTTTCTTTCGCCTCTTCTGTCTTCGGGGCGGCCACGTCGCCCGCCTTGGCACAAAAAATGTTGTTGGATTCGATCATATGCGCCACCAGGTGGCCGAAGGTCATCTGGTCGGCGGTAGGCTTGTAACTGAACTTGTCAGCCGGCATCTCCTCCACCGCAGCCACGATATTTTTCTGCTGGCGAGGGAGCATTTCCTTCACCACGCTACTCACCGGATTCTTGGTTTGCTGCGCCGAAAGTGGTGAGGCGAGGATGGCGACGATTGCACACAGAACCAGCAGATTAAAATTTCGTTTCATCGTAAATCCTCCAAACCGTCCCGAGCATAACAGCCGCAAGTCGCATCCGTAGCTGGCGATGACAAGATGCTGCTGAGCGTCTTTCCCTACGAGAACAGGGCTCCGAATCCCGCGCTAACGAGCATGAACACAACGTACCAGCCGAAGACCACCGCCAAGGCAGTGGATCTCTTAATCTTGCCAACGCAGCTCATGCCGATGGCGGTAAGGATCAGCGTCCAGATCATGAAAATATCGAGGGAGGTCGCCAGGCTGTACAGAAACGGCGAATCTGCCGGGTTTAGACGGTAACCCGGGTTCGTGGCCACGGGGTTCTGAAAAGTGAATGAGTCCGTGTTCATGCCGGCCAGCAATGACACAATTGCCAAGAGACTCTTCATCAAGAGCGGCAGACTGGCATACATCACCACCGCAAGGGAGGTCTTGAAGGTGAGATCTGCGCCCGCACCAAGTTTAAATGTGCCCAGCAGGATTGCCGCGACAATCACGTTCCAGATCAGGATCAACAGCCAGAAGCCGTAGGAAATGTAACGTGTAACCGTGGCCTGGCTGGCGATCGCTTTATTGCCTTCAGCGGCGGGCATCTGGTCCAAGCGAGCCGACGCTTTGGGTGACATTTGAATCTGATTCTCTGTCACCTTGCGGAAGCCGACCTTCTGGTCCACCACAGCCACGAAGATTATGGAAACAATCACCGACAGCAGGAACGGCGCCCACCAACTGGCATTGCGGCGCAAATCAGTGAATGTTTTGGCGGGTGCGATGAAGGTGTTGACAATGCGCGCGCCTTGGGAGAGCGGTGCGCCGTCGGCCATAGCCGTGGGTAGAGGAGCAGCAGCCATTGAAGCCCTCCTGAGAGCGTAGCGGCGGATTGTAATCCGTGGAGCCCGAGCTAGACAAGGGGACAACTGCCGGTTTGCTAAACAGCGATCTCCGGCGTGGCTTCCAGCAAACTGCGGGTGTACGCATGCTGCGGGCGTTCAGTGATTTGCTCAGTGGATCCGATCTCTACGATTCTTCCTCGATACATCACTGCAATGCGCGTTGCCAAATAGCGCACCACGGGCATGGAATGTGAAATGAAGAGGTAGGTCAATCCGAAGTCGCGTTGCAGTTGTGCCAGCAGGTTGACAATCTGCGCGCCCACACTGACATCGAGAGCCGAGACTGGTTCGTCGGCCACAATGAATTTCGGGCGCAGCGCCAGGGCCCGTGCGATGCCGATGCGCTGCCGCTGGCCGCCGCTGAATTCGTGCGGAAAACGCCGGAGAACAGAATCGTCGAGGCCCACGGCACGCAGCAGCTCGGCGACGCGAGTGCGTTGCGCGTCTCGGCTCATATGTTCATGAATGACCAGTGGTTCACTGACAATGTCTTCCACCCGCAGGCGAGGATCGAGTGATCCGAAGGGATCCTGAAAAACGATTTGCATTTCGCGACGCAGGCGGCGCATCTCGGAGTGTCCGGCGGAAACCAGCTCCTGACCGTTGAAGCGAACACTCCCCGAACTGGGCTTGATCAGATTCAAGACTAGACGTCCCAACGTGCTTTTGCCCGAGCCGGATTCGCCTACCAGGCCAAGTGTTTCGCCTTGCGCGATGTCGAGCGACACATCGTCGACAGCGCGCACTTTAACTTTAGCGCCGCCTCCGAATATGGATTCGCCGAGCGGGAAGACTTTGGTCAGGTTGCGGACTTCGATCAGTGCCATGCTATGAGTTTAGCTAATGGCATGTTAGTCGCGGCGCTATGGTCATGTCCTCCCAATCATTCCACATTCCGGAATATGGAATGAGCGCCCTATTGCAGCGCGATCATCGGCACCGCCAAAATTGCCGTCACCATTCCCACCGTCTTCCAGCGGGTGAAGCGCTCTTTGAGCAGCAGGCGCGCAAGCAGTACGGTGACGGCCGGATAAAGCGAACTGAGCACCACGGCGGCATCGAGACGGCCGCTCTGGCTGGCACGAACGTAGAGGGCGGTACCGGTAACGTCCAAACATCCAGCGAGTCCGCCCAGCAGCAAGGCGTTGCGTTGAATATTTCTCGCCGATCCGGTGACCAAAACGATAGCGCCGACCAGGACAAGTGATGCGGTGCGGGAAAGCGCCGCCGACCATAACGCCGAGCTTGCGCCAGTCTGCTTCATGCAAATGAAGAAACCTGCGAAGCCAAAGCCGGCAAGGACCGCCAGCCAGAAGCCCTGGGGACGGCCGGCCCCGCCTTCCGATTGCGAGATCAGAACAATACCTACCGCCGCCAGACAGAACCCGATTAGTTGAATTAAATGAGGCAGCCCCTCGGTAAACATGCCAAACGCCACCGAAATAGCTGCGGCAAGAACGGCCGAGATCGGAGCTGTCATTCCCATTTTCCCGCTGGCCAGGGCGCGATAGAAAATTGCCAGGGCGCCGCCGCCACTTAGCCCACCCGCTACCGCCCACAGAGCGAGTGTCCGTTCAGGGAAGGGACCACCATCGAGCAGGGCGAGCATGGTCATCAGAACAAGACCGCAAGCGTGGGCACCGGCAGTGAGAACGACCGCATTCGCGCGTTTGGCAGCGTATCCCCCGAGAAAATCGCCCGTTCCCCAGCAGAAGATTGTGGCCAGACTGTAACCAGTGAAAGCGAGTTGGGACGGGAAAGGCATGACTTCTCGAATTCACGAGATTAGCACGCCGTCATTTCCTCCCGCCGTGAACGCTCATTGACTTGCGCAGTAATCACGGCCTAACATGGCCCTCCATCTCGAACTCGCCATGATCGCCAAATCATGATCGGCCAAAACATGATCGGTCAAACCATCTCTCACTACCGCATTCTGAGCAAGCTGGGTGGCGGCGGCATGGGAGTGGTCTACGAGGCCGAGGATCTTCGGTTGGGACGCCGAGTTGCG
>Ga0209689_1000035_pt1 | contig 64176 bp, 46 predicted proteins | sample GraSoiAngelo_149_FD_187119 | JGI IMG/M metagenome (GOLD analysis project Ga0209689, IMG submission 187119) | Grasslands soil microbial communities from the Angelo Coastal Reserve, California, USA - 14_1009_09_30cm (SPAdes) (version 2) | ecosystem: Environmental > Terrestrial > Soil > Grasslands ... | reverse complement strand
GTAGCGGGCGTCACTATCAGCTCCGCCGGCGCTACCGAGGGCGGTTTCGACGAGAACGACCGTGTCAGCATGCGCGGCACGGGTCCCAGCCTCACGCAGACGCTGATCAACGGCCACAACGTTTCCTCCGGGGACTGGTTCGTGTTGAACCAGGTGAGCACCGTCGGCCGCAGCGTCAGTTACACGCTGCTGCCGTCCGAGCTGGTTAGTAAAGTGGTCGTGCACAAGAGCTCCGAAGCGTCGCTCGTGGAAGGCGGCGTGGCGGGCTCGGTCGACATCATCACGCGCAGGCCCCTCGACTTCAAAAACCCCTTCGGCTTCGAAGCCTCGGGCGGTGCGGTGTATGCCGACCTGCCCTCGAAGACCGACCCGCAGTTGAGCGCGCTCGTCAACTGGAAAAACGCCGACTCCAACTTCGGGGTGCTGCTGCAGGGCTTCTACGAGAAGCGCCACCTGCGGCGCGACGGGGTGGAGCTCCTGGGGTACGACACAATTGGGTCGAACAGCATTCTCGTGAAAGGGTCAAACGGTTTTGCCGACCCACAACCGGTAACCGCAGTCCCGGTCGCGGCGCACCCGGATCTCGCTGGCGTCCAGTACCCGACCGACATTGGAGCCGCGTTTTTCGAGCAAGAGCGCAAGCGCACCGGCGGTCTCATCGATGCCCAGTTCAAACCGAACGACAACGTGAATCTCGACCTTTCGGGCTTCTATTCCAAGCTCGACGGGCCGAACTACAACCGCAACTATCTGCTGTGGAACACCCACTACATCAGTTCCGGCAATGGCTTCGTCCCGAATTCGCAGCATCCGTGCGCGCCGGCCACCCCGGACGGTTGTAACGTGGTCGCGGTTCCGAACGCCGGTTATCTCATTCAGAGCAGCACACTGACCCAGGCGGCCTTCTCTCCGGTCGCGGGAACGGCTTACGGCATCTATGACCAGATCTCGCGCCCCGATGAGAGCGCGGACTCTAGTTTTGTCAACCTCGACGGTGCCTACCACATCAGCGACCGGTTGAACCTCACCTCGCAGGTCGGGTACTCGCAGGGGCATGGCAAGACCCCGACGCAGGACGTGTCCGAGACCACCCCGGGCGTCGGTAACGGCGCGGGATGGCAGATGAACGGTATTGGCAGCGGGACGAACTTCAATCTCGGCTCGACCAACAACACCGTGCCGTTCCCGGCCGGCAATCCTTCGGCGCTGGGCTTCGGCTGGATCTTCGGCGCTCAGAACGTCGACATCGTCGACAAGGAGACCTGGGGCAAGATCGACGCCAGCTTCGCGATGCTCGACAGCGGCGCGTGGAAGGACCTGAAATTTGGCGCGCGCTATGTCAAGCACGATCGCACCTCGGACAATGCGATCGCGCAGGGCCCGACGTTCTTCGCTGGCGGTGGGGCCGACCCTGCGAGCTATCCAACGACCTACTCGAACTACCCGTCGAATTTCAACACCTTCGGCGGCTCGATCCCGACCGGCGTGTGGTACTGGACGCCGGGACAGTTGTCGGTCTACAACACACCGTGTTACCTGCCGGTGGTGTCTCCACCCCCCTTGTGCACTTCAGGGCAGGTGCAGCGTAATCCGCTGGAACGCGCGTACTACCAGTTCCTGTTCCAGGTGCACGAGAAGGATCTGGCGACTTATCTGCAGGCCGATTTCAAAGGCGAGGGCTGGGCCGGGAATCTCGGCGTGCGTATCGTGAATACGGAGGAAAACATCGTCACCTACTCGGGGCAGAACGTCAGTGCCTCGACGCCCGGCGCGGTCCTCACTTCGCTCTTTGGACCGTTCGTCGGCCTGCCGGTGAGCCACAACTACAGCGACTTTCTGCCGAGCGCCAACCTCAAGATCGACATGACACCGGATGTCATCGCGCGCTTCGCCGCTTCACAGACCATGACGCGCGCGGATTACTCGGCACTCGCCGGGCCCACCAACCTCGCTCCGCCCGGGACCCTCACCGGGATCGGCAGCGGCACGGGTGGCAACCCGGACCTGAAGCCGATCCGCTCGACCAACTACGACGTCGGCCTGGAGTGGTACTTCGCGAAGCGATCGTTGCTTGCAGGGACGCTCTTTTACATGGACCTGCAGAACTACATCGGCTTCGGCAGTCAGACCCTCAGCTACCTGACTTACGGACCGCCAGCCCCGCCGCAGGGCGCGTTGGTGCAGTACAACCTCACGGTGCCGGTGAACACCAAGGGTCGGGTGCAGGGTATCGAGCTCGTGTATCAGCAGGCCCTGGCTGATCACTTCGGTCTCGAGGGGAACTACACCTACACGGATGGCCGGCAGACTGAGGGTGTGCCCCAGGGCGGGGACGACCGTCTGGTCGGGACGTCGAACAACACCTACAACGTGGGCGCTTACTACGAGGACGCGCACTTCAGCGCACACGTGACCTACAACTACCGCTCGTCGTTCTTCAGTGGTCTGGATCGCAGCACGGCCTTCTCGCAGGATTCGATCGGCACGCTCGCGGCGTCGGTGGCCTACGCGTACAACGAGCACCTGAGCCTGAACTTCGACGCCCAGAACCTGAACGATCCGACGCTCAAGTACTACGCGCTCAACACCACCCAGCCGCGCGCCTTCTACAAGAACGGCCGGCAGTTCTACCTGAGCGTGCGCGCGAAGTTCTGAGCGGCGCGGGACGGATGGCGGGCGGCGCGGCATGGGCGGCGCCGTCCGTCGGGGCTCCCTGCGGGCCTCGGCATCTCGGCCGTGGCGGGCACGTCGCGGGACGGGTAACGTGGAGTGCCATGACGACCGCCACGCTCTTCAACTACTCCTATAGCCCGACGAGCGGCCGCAACCCCTACCCGGCGCCCGTGCCGGTGCGGCGCATCGTGATCGTCGGCGGCGGCACGGCGGGGTGGATGACGGCGCTGATCCTCGCGCGCTCCCTCATCGAGCGAGGCGTCGAGATCACGCTGCTGGAGTCCCCCACGGTCGGGATCATCGGCGTTGGCGAGGGCTCGACCCCGTGGCTCCGCGGCTTCTTCGACAGCTTGGGGCTCGAGGAGTCGGAGTGGATGCCCGCCTGCCACGCGACCTACAAATGCGGCATCCGCTTCGACGGCTGGTCGACCAAGCCGGGGTTCGGGAGCTACTTCCACCCCTTCGCCTCGATGCTGGACAACCTGACGATGAAGCAGTTCGTCCACAACGTCGAGGCGCGCATCAACGGCGCCGATCTCGAGGCGCATCCGGACCGCTACTTCATCGCTGCGCGCCTGGCCGCCAAGCGTCGCGCCCCGAAGGCGAGCGAGAGCTTCCCCTTCGATATCTGGCACGGCTATCACTTCGATGCCGTGCTGCTCGGGCAGTTCCTGCACCGCAAAGCGGTCGATCGCGGCGTGCGCTACAAGAGCTGCCACGTGACGCACGCGAACCTCGACGCCGACGGCAACATCGCCTCGGTCGGCACGGAGGAGGGCGAGACGATCGCGGCGGATCTCTTCGTCGACTGCAGCGGCTTCGCGGGTCTGCTGATCGACAAGGCGCTGCACACGCCGTATGTAAGCTTCTCGAGCAATCTGTTCAACGATGCAGCGGTCGCGATCCCAGCGCCGATGGAGGGCTCGATTCCCTCGGAGACCGTCTCGACCGCGATGAAGCATGGCTGGGCGTGGAAGATCCCCCTCACCACTCGCTTCGGCAACGGCTACGTCTATAGCAGCCGGTTTTGCTCGGCGGACGAAGCGGAGACGGAGCTCCGCCGGCATCTGGGCCTCCTCGATGCGGACGTGCCGGCGCGGCATCTGAAGATGAAGATCGGGCGGGTGACCCGGCACTGGAACAGGAACTGCCTCGCCGTGGGACTCTCGCAGGGGTTCATCGAGCCGCTCGAGGCGACCGCGCTCCTCTTCATCCAGCAGACCGCCGCCACTTTCGTCGAGTCCGTGGAGCGGGGGGACCTGAGCGAAGCGGCTCACGAGCGCTTCAATGACATGATGAATACCCACTTCGAGGGGATCCGCGATTACATCGTCACGCACTACAAGACCAACACGCGGACCGACACGGAGTACTGGCGCGCCAACGCCGCCAACCTGAACCTGTCGGATGACCTGAAGAAGCTCTACTCACTGTGGATGGCGGGCAAGAGCATCGCCCCCGCGGTCGGCCAGCAGGTGCTTGGCAAGGGTTATCCGGTGTTCTCCTGGTACTCGATCATGGCGGGCATGGGCATCTTTCCCGACCCGCAGGACCTGCGGCCGCCGACCGCGCAGGAGGCGCGCTTCAGCGAGGCGGAGATCGACAACCTCCTCGAGCGCAGCTCCGCCAACTATCCGGATCACCGCGCCGCGCTCGAGAGCATTCCGCCGCGCCGCACCGAGCCGGCGTTGCAGGTCTATTTCTGGTAGCCGCCGCCTGCGCCGCCGCCCTCGCCGAGCCCGCCGTGTCAGAGCCGCTCACTGCCATCCGCGAATTCCCCGCCCTCGACGACGAGGCGATTCGCCGCGAGGTGTTTGCCTCGGCGCGCCCTGCAGTGCTGCGGGGACTCGTGAGCCCCTGGCCGGCGGTCGCGGCCGGCCGCCGCTCGCCGGCCGCTCTGGTCGAGTACCTGCGCGCGTTCGACAACGGCGCACCTGTGGATGCCATCATGACGCCGCCCGAAGTCGAAGGCCGTGTCTTCTACAACGAAGACATGAGCGGCTTCAACTTCCTGCGCAACCGGCTGCCGATCTCGGCGGTCGCGGAGCAGGTGCTGCGCTACGGTGCGTTCGCGCGTGCTCCGGCGGTCGCCGCGCAGAGCGCCCTGGTCGGTGATTGCCTGCCGGGCTTTGCCGCCGAGAACGCACTCGGCGTGCTCGATGCCGCCGTGCTTCCGCGCATCTGGCTCGGCACCGCGATCACGACCCCGACGCACCTCGATGAGTGGAACAATATCGGCTGCGTGGTGAGCGGCTGCCGGCGATTCACGCTCTTTCCGCCCGAGCAGATCGCGAATCTCTACATCGGGCCGCTCGACTTCGCGCCGACCGGCGCGCCGATGAGCCTGGTGCGGCTGCACGACCCGGATTTCGGGCGCTTCCCGCGATTTCGCGAGGCGCTGAAGGCGGCAGTCACCGCCGAGCTCGGCCCGGGGGATGCGCTCTTCATTCCGCCGCTCTGGTGGCATCACGTCGAGTCGCTCGAGCCCTTTAATCTATTGGTGAACTACTGGTGGCACGCCGTACCCGGCGTGCCGGTCGGCGGCACGAGCGGGTTCGACGCTCTGATGATCGCCCTGCTCAACCTGCGCCCGCTCCCGGCGGCGACCCGTGAGGCCTGGCGGGCGCTCTTCGATCACTACGTGTTCGCAGCGCAGGACGGGGTCAGCGAGCACATTCCCGAGCCGCGGCGCGGCGTGTTGGGGGAGCTCTCGGCCGCGGACGCCGCGCGCGTGCGAGCGTATCTTACAGAACGTCTGCAGGCTTCGAAGTGAGGCGTCCGGCTCCGGCCTGCCGTGCCGCGGCGCTCCTCGTATGGGGCTGCGTGACCGGCGGTCCCCCGGCGCACGCGGGTGGCCCGGACGCCGCGCACGGCATTCGCACCACGGCCGACATCATTCCCGCCCCGGCGCAGCTCGTCCCCGGGCGCGGCGCGTTCCTCGTCAGCGAGCGGACGGTCGTGTGGCTACCGCGCGACCCGGGAGCAGGCGAGAGTGCGCGCTACTTCGCCGACCTGGTGCGCCGGACGCACCCCGGCTGGCTGACCGCGATCGCGGGCTCGCCCGGCCGCACAAAGAGGCCTGCGATCGTCTTCGATCTCGAGCGCGCGCCGCCCGGCGCGAGCCCGGAGAGCTACGAGATCCGCGTCACGCCGCGGCGAGTCGTGGTGTCGGCGGGCGATCGGCGCGGCCTCTTCTATGGCGGCGTGACACTCTGGCAGCTGTGTACCGCGGGCATGGGGGCGCCGGCAACCGGCGCGCAGTCGGCGCGCCGCATCACGCTGCCCGCGCTGCACATCCCCGCGCTGCACATCATCGATGCGCCGCGCTTTCGCTGGCGCGGCCTGATGCTCGACTCGGCGCGCCACTTCCAGTCGCCCGAGTTCGTCATGCGCTACATCGACTGGATGGCGCTGCACAAGCTCAACGTGCTCGGCTGGCACCTGACCGACGACCAGGGCTGGCGGCTCGAGGTGAAGAAGTATCCGCGCCTCACCGAAGTAGGAGCCTGGCGCGTGCCGGCGGGCCGCGCGGCGGCCCGGGACATCGACCCGGCCACCGGCCGGCCGCGCCTCTACGGCGGCTACTACAGTCAGGATGAGGTCCGCCGCATCGTTAGCTTTGCCGCCTCACGCAACGTCACGATCGTGCCGGAGATCGAAATGCCGGGTCACGCGAGCGCCGCCATCGTGGCCTATCCACAGCTCGGCGTGATGAGCGATCCGCCGCCCGCAGTGCCCAGCGACTGGGGCGTCTTCACCAACCTCTTCAACGTGGAGGAATCCACCTTCGCCTTTCTCGAGGACGTGCTCGCCGAAGTCATGGAGCTCTTTCCGGGGCAATTCATCCACGTGGGGGGCGATGAGGCGGTCAAGGACCAGTGGCAGGCCTCCGCGCGGGTGCACGAGCGCATGCGCGAGCTCGGGGTGGCGAGCGAGGATGCGCTGCAGGGCTACTTCACTCACCGCATGGGAGAGTACCTGCGTGCGCACGGCCGGCGCCTCGTCGGCTGGGACGAGATCCTCGAGGGCGGCGTGCCCTCCGATGCCGCGGTCATGTCCTGGCGCGGCGTGCAGGGCGCGATCGCGGCGGCCGCCGCCGGACACGATGCGGTGCTCTCGCCCGACCCGACGCTCTATCTCGACAGCCGCCAGGGCCGCTCGCCGAGCGAGCCACCGGGCCGCGGCACCGTCGAGACGCTCGCCGACGTCTATCACTTCGACCCGCTCCCGGGGCCTCTCGCGGGGGACCAGGCTCACGTGCTCGGGCTCCAGGGGAATCTCTGGACGGAGCACGTGCGAACCGAAGAGCGCGCGGCCTACATGACCTGGCCGCGTGCGGCCGCCCTCGCCGAGGTCGGTTGGTCGCCGCCGGGCCGTCTCGACTGGTCGGATTTCACGCTGCGGCTGCCCGCGGAGTTCCGTCGCCTGAAGTCGCTCGGCGTGCACTACTCGGACGATGTGTTCGCACCGCCGCGGAGCGTCGGGCCGCACGATCGGCACATGAGCCAGGACCTCAAGACCTGCACCGGCAAGCTCGTCCTGTCGCTCGAGGATGACGCGCCGATCGAGGGCGCGCGCGCGGTGTTTCTCATCGACATCATGAATCCCTGCTGGATGCTGCCCGCCGCCGAGCTCTCGCCCACCTCGAGACTGACGGTGGCGGTCGGGCAGGTGCCGTTCAATTTCCAGATCGGCAAGGACATCGAGGCGATCAAGCTCGACCCGCCGCGCACGGCCGCCGGAGAGCTCGAGGTGCGCCTCGACTCCTGCGACGGAGATCCGGTCGCGGTGCTGCCGCTCGCGCCGGCGGCCGACAACGACGCCGTGACCGAGCTCCCCCCGGTGTCGGTGCCGGGTGCGCCCGGAGCGCACGACCTGTGTTTCCGCTTCACCCAGCGCACCCTCGATCCCACGTGGGCGATCGACTGGGTGCAGCTCTCGCCATGACGGCGGTGCGCACCGTGAGGCTGCTCGCGCCGCTCGCGGGCTGGAGCACCCCACTGGAAGAGGCGCCGGACGAGGTGTTCGCCAGAGGTCTGCTCGGCGACGGAGTGGCCATCGATCCGACCTCGGCCAGGCTCTGCGCCCCCTGCGACGGGGAGCTGATCGTGATCGCCGCCGCGCGACACGCCGTGACGCTCCGCACTCCGGAAGGGTGCGAGGTGCTGCTGCACGTCGGCATCGATAGCGTGGAACTCGGGGGGCAGGGTTTCGAGCTGCACGCGCCGCAGGGTGCCCGGGTCAGAGCGGGCGAGCCGCTCCTCAGCTTCGATCTGGATCTGCTCGCGCGGCGCGCCAAGAGCGTCCTCACCCCCGTGATCGTGACTGCCGACAGCGGCTTTCGGATCGTGCGCCGGAGCTCGGGCTGCGAGCTCGCGGTCGGGAACTTCCTCATGGAAGTCGCCTCGCAAGCGGCTGAGGTGCCCGCGCCGACTGCGCCGGGCGATGCGGCAACGGTGCGCCGCCTCAGAGTCGACTTTGAGCACGGCATTTACACGCGGCCGGCGGCGCTGCTTGCGGGCTCGGTGAGGAGTCTCGCCGCGGACGTGCGCATCGCGGCGCACGGACGCGAGGCCAACGCGCGCAGCATCGTGGCGCTGATGGCGCTCGGCGTCGAGCGCGGGGAGGAGATCGAGATCCGTGCCACCGGGCCCGACGCCACGGCCGCCGTGCAGGCGCTGGCTGCGGTGCTGACCGGGACGCTGTCGTGAGGCTCGGGCTCGCGGGATTGCAGAAGGTGGGCGGCGCCCTGATGCTGCCCATCGCCGTGCTGCCGATCGCGGGCCTCTTGCTGCGACTCGGGCAGCCGGACCTCCTCGACTCGGCGTCCGTGGCCGCGGCGGGCGCGGCGATCTTCTCGAACCTGGGGCTGCTCTTCGCGATCGGCGTCGCGGTCGGGCTCGCGCGCGAGAATCACGGTGCGGCGGGGCTCGCGAGCGTGGTCGCGTATCTGGTCGCGACCAGGGGAGCGGAGGTGCTGATCGCCGTGCCGCCGGACGCAGTGGCGGACTTGAGCGGCCGCGCGCGCGAGCTCGCCGCCGCCGCCTACAAGACGCGCGAGCTCGCCAAGCTCAGCGTGCCGACGGGAATCCTCTCCGGACTGATCGCCGGAGCGCTCTACAACCGCTTCTACGACATCAAGCTCCCGAGCTATCTCGCCTTCTTCGGCGGACGGCGCTTCGTGCCGATCGCCAGCGGGCTCGCGGGACTCCTTCTCGCGGGCGCATTCGGCACGCAGTGGCAGCACCTCGAGGCGGGCATGGACGTGCTCAGCCGCTCGGTGCTGCATGCGGGCGCCTTCGGACTCTTCGCCTACGGGGTGCTGAATCGCGTGCTGATCGTGACCGGGCTCCATCACATCATCAACAACATCGCCTGGTTCATCCTCGGCGACTACCACGGCGTCACCGGCGATCTGAAACGTTTCTTCGCGGGCGATCCGACCGCCGGAGTCTTCATGGCGGGCTTCTTTCCGGTGATGATGTTCGGGCTGCCGGCCGCCTGCCTCGCCATGTATCACACGGCGCGCCCCGAGCGGCGCCGCGCGGTCGGGGGACTCCTCGGCTCGATCGCCCTCACCTCGATACTGACCGGGGTGACCGAGCCGATCGAGTTCACCTTCATCTTCCTCGCGCCGGCCCTCTATGGCGTGCACGCGCTGCTCACGGGAGTCGCGTTCATCATCATGAACGCGCTGCACGTGAAGCTCGGGTTCGGCTTCTCGGCGGGACTCTTCGACTATGTGCTGAACTACAGCCGCGCCACGCGGCCGCTGTGGCTGTTGCCGGTGGGGCTCGTGTACTTCGCGCTCTACTACGGGCTGTTCCGGCTCGTCATTGTCAGGCTCGATCTGAAGACTCCGGGACGCGACGCCGCCGAGAGCGCCGCGGCGCCGCCTCCCGCCGCGCCGGCCGATCGCGCGCGCGCGTGGATCGCGGCCCTCGGCGGCGCCGCCAACCTCGTGTCGGTGGACGCCTGCACCACGCGGCTGCGGCTCGTCATCGCCGATCAGTCCGCGGTCGATGCCGCGGCGTTGACGAGGCTCGGGGCCCGGGGCCTCGTGCGCCCCGCCGCCAACGCGCTGCAGGTCGTGGTCGGCCCCCAGGCCGACCAGTTCGCCGGGGAGATCCGCGGCGCGCTCCCGGCGGCGCGGGCGCCCGCGCACGCCGGTTCCGGCGCCGACGCGGCGGCGCTGCTCGCCGCGCTCGGCGGCCGTGCCAACGTGCATGCGGTCGAGACCGCCTCGAGTCGTCTGCGTGTGAGCGTGGGCGATGCTGCGCTCGTCAACCCAAGCGCCATCCGCGGCCTGGGGCTGCGCGGGGTGGCGGTGCCGGAGCCGCGGTGCGTGCACGTGATCGTGGGTCCGGCCGCGGCCGAGGTGGCAAGCGCGCTCAGGAGCCTGCTGGGTTAAGCCCACGGTTTGGATGCGTGAACATACGTATGGCGCATACATTCAAGCGCTTGCTACCGTGGGGACAGTAGGATTCTCTTTATCGAAGTTTTCCCGTACTCTGACATGGATAACTGCGTGCACGGAGCGAGCTTCGAGTCGAGCTTGAGTCGCAGTGGGATACCTAAAACTAGAAAGATCTAGAGGGATTTGAAGATGCTCATTCTTACGCGCCGGGTTGGCGAAACCGTAATGATCGGCGACGAAGTCACCATTACAGTTCTGGGGGTCAAGGGAAATCAGGTTCGCGTTGGCATCAATGCGCCGAAGAGTGTCGCGGTACACCGCGAAGAGATCTACGAGCGCATCAAACGCGAGCAGCAGGCGGAGGCGCCGGAGAAGCCCAAGGCGGAATACGCCCCAGCCTGAAATCGCGCCCGGACGGAATATGTCAACAGGCGCCGGCCTGGGCGAGGCCGTGCGCTTACGCGTTTGAGCGGCGTGCTCAGCGGAAGCTCGGTAGCACGGAGCTGACGAGCGACTGCACCTCGGAGCGGCGCACGACGAGAGCGGCCTCTGCGATGTCGGGTGCGAGCAGCCGGTCGCTCTGCGCGAAGGGAACCCGAAGCCGCAGTGCCCCGTGGGCACCCGCGAGTCGCGCCGAGGTCTTGAGCGGCGCCCTGAAATCCAACCCCTGACAGGCGGCGAGAAATTCGAGCGCGACGACGTTCAGCGCGTTGCCCGTCATGGCGAGCAGCCGCCGCGCGCCGTGCGTGGCCATGCTCACGTGATCTTCCTGGTTCGCCGAAGTCGGAATGCTGTCGACGCTCGCCGGGTGGCAGAGCATGCGGTTCTCGGCGACGAGCGCGGCGGCGGTCACCTGCGCCATCATGAAGCCGGAGTTGACTCCGCTGTCGGGCGTGAGGAACGGCGGCAGGCCGCTCATTTTCGGATCGATGAGCAGTGCCAGGCGCCGCTCGGCCAGCGAGCCGACCTCGGCGCAGGCGAGCGCCAGGATGTCGGCCGTGAACGCCACGGGCTCGGCATGGAAGTTCCCGCCCGAGAGCGCTTCGCCTGCCTCCGGAAAGATGAGCGGATTGTCGGTTACCGCATTCGCTTCCACGGCGAGCGTCGCGGCCTGCTGGGTCATGAGATCGAGGCAGGCCCCCATCACCTGCGGCTGGCAGCGAAGCGAATAGGGGTCCTGCACGCGGCTGCAGGTGCGATGCGATTCGCGGATCGCGCTGCCCTCGAGGAGCTCGCGGTACACCTGCGCCACCCGCGCCTGGCCGTCGTGACCGCGCACGTGATGGATGCGCGCGTCGAAGGGCGCATCGCTTCCCTGCAGTGCATCGAGCGACATCGCCCCGCTCACCACCGCCGCCGCGAACACCGTCTCGAGCTCGAAGAGCCCCGCGAGCGCGAGTGCGGTCGATACCTGCGTGCCGTTGAGGAGCGCCAGTCCCTCCTTCGGCCCGAGCGCGAGCGGCGTGAGTCCCTCCTGCGCCAGAGCCTCCGCGGCGGGCAGCACCTCGCCGTGACGGCGGATCTCCCCGAGGCCGAGCACGGCGAGCGACAGGTGCGCAAGCGGGGCGAGATCGCCGGAGGCGCCGACCGACCCTTGCGCCGGCACGCAGGGCATGAGACCGGAGTTGATGAGCCGCTCGAGAAAGCGCACCAGCTCGACGCTCACCCCGGAGAATCCCTGCAGCAGGCTCGCGAGCTTCAGCACCAGCGTCAGGCGCACGATCGCGTCATCGAGCAGCGGGCCGACCCCGGCGCTGTGCGAGAGGATGATGTTCCGCTGCAGGAGCGTTCTCTGCGCCGGGGCGATGCGGGTGTTCGCAAGCAGCCCAAAGCCGGTGTTGATCCCGTAGACGGGCGCATCGCCGGCGGCGAGGCGCGCGGTAACGGCGTGCGCCTCGCGCACCGCGCCGAGCGCTGCCGCATCGATTGCCACGCTCAGCGGGCCCGCGTACACGCGCCGCAGCTCCCCGAGTCGCAGCGGCCGGGAGCCAAGCTTCAGGCGTTCGGGTTCGGCCATCGCAGCACCTCTGCCGCGCGGACCACCGTCCGGCGGGGATTGAAGCCAATCCAGTAACCGAGCTCCTCGATCGAGCGCACGTTCCACGCCACGAAGTCCGCCGCCTGCCCGGGGGCGAGCGCGCCGCGCTCGTATTCGAGCCCGAGAGCGCGGGCCGCATGGCGCGTCGCGCCGAGCAGCGCTTCCTCCGCGGTCAGCCCGAAGAGCCGCGTCGCCATGCTCATCGCGGTGAGGAGCGATGCCGCGGGCGCGGACCCCGGATTGCAGTCGCTCGCGACCGCGAGCGCCACGCGGTGCGCGCGCAGCGCATCGAGCGGCGGCCGGCGCTCGGGCGCCAGGCAGTAGTAGGCGATCGGGAGCAGCACCGCCACGGTGCCGGCGCGCGCGAGCGCCGCGGCCTCCGCTTCGCCCGCGTACTCGAGGTGATCGCAGGAGAGGGCGCCGGCAGCAGCCGCCATCAGCGTGCCGCCGAGGTTGCTGAGCTGCTCGGCGTGCATCTTCACCGGCAGGCCGAGCGTGCGCGCGGCCTCGAACAGCCGCGCGGCCTGCGCCACGCTGAAGGCCATGCGCTCGCAGAACACGTCCACCGCATCGACGAGGCCCTGTCCGGCGAGCTCCGGCAGCCACTCGCGCGCGACGACGTCGATGTACTCGTCGGCGCGACCCTGGTATTCGGGCGGCAGCGTGTGGGCGGCGAGCAGCGTCGTGCGCACGGTCACCGGGAATGACCGCCCGAGCGAGCGCGCCACGCGCAGCATCTTCGCCTCGTCCGCGAGGGTGAGGCCGTAGCCGGACTTGATCTCGACGGTGGTCACGCCCTCGCTGAGGAGCGAGGCGAGCCTCGGTGCGCTCTCATCGAACAGCTGCTCCTCGCTCGCCGCGCGCACCGCGCGCACCGTGGTGAGGATGCCGCCGCCCGAGAGCGCGATCTCCTCGTACGAGCGCCCGCGAAGGCGCTCGGCGTACTCGGTGGCGCGCGTGCCGGCGAACACCAGGTGGGTGTGGCTGTCGACGAGTCCCGGGGTGACCCAGGCGCCGGAGAGGTCGTGCACCTCGTGCGCCGCCGCCCCGGGAACCGCGGCTTCGTCCCCGACCCACTCGATGCGGCTGCCGCGTGTCAGGAGCGCGCCGCGCGCGATGATCCGCGAGTGCCCGTCGCAGGTGTAGAGCTGCGCGTTGCGCCAGAGCTTGAGCGCTTCGGCCATGGCCGACCCGTTCCGCGCTCAGCCCCGCAGGAACGGCAGGTTGAGGCCGCGCGCCCGGGCGCACTCGATGGCGCTCTCATAGCCGGCGTCGGCGTGGCGCATCACGCCGCTCGCCGGATCGTTCCACAGCACGCGCTCGATGCGGCGCGCGGCCGCCGCGGTGCCGTCGCACACGATCACCACGCCGGCGTGCTGCGAGTAGCCCATGCCGACGCCGCCGCCGTGATGGATCGACACCCAGGTGGCGCCGCTCGCGGTGTTGAGGAGGGCATTGAGCAGCGGCCAGTCGGCCACCGCGTCCGAGCCGTCCTTCATCGCTTCGGTCTCGCGGTTGGGGCTGGCGACGGAGCCCGAATCGAGGTGATCGCGGCCGATCACGATGGGCGCCTTGAGCTCACCGCGACCGACCATCTCGTTGAAGGCGAGGCCGAGGCGGTGCCGGTCGCCGAGCCCCACCCAGCAGATGCGCGCCGGCAGCCCCTGGAACTGGATGCGCTCGCGCGCCATGTCGAGCCAGTGATGCAGGTGCGTGTCGCCTGGCAGGAGCTCGCGCACTTTCTTGTCCGTGCGGTAGATGTCCTCCGGATCGCCCGAGAGCGCGACCCATCTAAAGGGACCCATACCGCGGCAGAACAGCGGCCGCACGTACGCCGGCACGAAGCCGGGGAAGGCGAAGGCCTGCTTCAGGCCCTCGTCGAGGGCGACCTGGCGGATGTTGTTGCCGTAGTCGAAAACCGGGACCTTCTGCTTCTGGAACTCGAGCATCGCCTCCACGTGAGCGCGCATCGAGGCGCGCGCTTCGCGCGCGACCTGCGCCGGATCCTCACCGCGCAGGCGGTCCCACTTTTCGAGCGTCCAGCCGCCCGGCAGATAGCCGTTGACCGGGTCGTGCGCCGAGGTCTGATCGGTCAGCGCATCGGGGCGCACGCCGCGGCGCAGGAGCTCCGGGAGCACCTCGCAGGCGTTGCCGAGCAGGCCGACCGACACCGGCTTCGCGGCGCGCCGCGCGCGCTCGAGGATCTCGAGAGCCTCGTCCAGCGTTCGCGCCTCGACGTCGAGGTAGCGCGTCTTCAAGCGCTTGGCGATGCGCTCGGGGCGGCACTCGACGGCGAGCATCGAGGCGCCCGCCATGGTGGCCGCGAGCGGCTGCGCGCCGCCCATGCCGCCGAGACCGGCGGTCAGGATCCACTTGCCGGCGAGCCGCCCGCCGTAGTGCTGGCGCCCCATCTCCACGAAGGTCTCGTAGGTGCCCTGCACGATGCCCTGACTGCCGATGTAGATCCAGGAGCCGGCGGTCATCTGGCCGAACATCATGAGCCCCTTGCGATCGAGCTCGTTGAAGTGATCCCAGTCCGCCCAGCGCGCCACGAGGTTGGAGTTGGCGAGCAGCACGCGCGGGGCGTCTGCGTGCGTCGGGAATACGCCGACCGGCTTGCCGGACTGAATGAGCAGCGTCTCATCGTCCCCGAGCGCCTTGAGCGCCGCCACGATCTCGTCGAAGCACTGCCAGTTGCGGGCCGCCTTGCCGATGCCGCCGTAGACCACGAGTTCCTGCGGCCGCTCGGCGACCTCGGGATCGAGGTTGTTCATCAGCATGCGCAGCGGCGCCTCCGTGAGCCAGCTGCGGCACGAGAGGGCCGTGCCGCGCGGGGCGCGCAGCGGCGGGCGGGTCTTTACGGAGTCGTTCATGGCACTACCTCGGCTGGCTGTTCGCCGCGAGCTCGTAGCGGGAACCGGGATGATAGAGGTCGGCGACGCTGGCGACGCGTCCGCGGGAGAAGGTGCGGCGCAGGATCAGCAGGCACGCCTCGTCCCCGTCAAGCTTGAGGAGCCGGCGAATACGCCGCTCCGGCACCACCGCGCGCACGATGTGCTCGGCGCGCTGCAGCGGCGCCACGCGGATCAGGAACTCGTGGGGCGTGATGTGGGAGAAGTCGTTGCGCAGGTAGCCGGGAGCGACCTGCGGATTGACGTAGCGCTCCTCGACCTGGAGCGGGGTGCTGTCCTCGAAATGAGTGAGGAGCGAGTAGTCGAGCGCCGCGCCGGGCTTGACCCCGCAGCGCTCGGCGAGCTCGCGCGAAGCGCTCACCGACTCGAGCGCGTGCACGCGCACGCGATGCTGCCTGCCGCGCGCGCGGATCTCGTCGGCGATGTTGCGCACCTCGAGGGGGTGGGCGTGCACGCGCTGCTCGGCGACGAAGGTGCCGACTCCGGCCACCCGGACCAGCACCCCGTCCGCGGCCAGCTCGCGGAGCGCCCGGTTCGCGGTCATGCGCGAGACGGTCAGGGTGCGGGTGAGCTCGTTCTCGGAGGGCACGCGCTCGCCGGCACGCAGCGCCCCGCCCGCGATCCGCTCGAGGATGAAGTCCTTCACCTGGAGGTAGCGCGCGGCGGCCTGGGGCAGCGACATTGGGGGCGGATCGCGAGGGACTGCGAGGGGCGCCATGGTGGCACCGGGAGGGCCGAGTTGTCTATACAGGTCCAGGGTGGAGACCGGGGGGTCCAGGGCGAGGACCGGGCGCGGCGCGCTGCCCGAAGCCCGGCGCCCTTTGCCGCGCTGTTCCCTGCGCGCCCCGGTTCCGGTAAAATGCGCGCCCCGCGCGGGCTGCGGCCGTGCGGGGACGGGTGGCTGGTGTCGCGCGGCGGAGCGGACTAAAGAGCGCGGCGCCCCCGAGAATAAGATATGACCGAAAGCCCCCCGCGGGGCTTTTTGTTTTTCGGTGGGCCTTGGGGCCCTTTTTTTGTTTGCGGCACTGGGACGGACGGGAACGAAGGCGATGAAGACGGTCACGGCAGGTCTGCGCGAGCGCTTGTGGGCGCTGCTCGAGCCGCTGCTCACGCGGCTCGGGTACGAGCTCGTCGAGCTCGATTACGCCCCGGGCCACGGCCGCTCGCTCCTGCGGCTCTACATCGACGCGCAAGCGGGCGTCGGGCTCGATGACTGCGAGCGCGTCAGCCGCGAGGTGTCCTCGCTCCTCGACGTCGAGGACCCGATCCCGTCCGCCTACACGCTGGAGGTGTCCTCGCCGGGATTCGACCGGCTGCTGCGCACCCGGGCGCACTTCGGGCGCTTCGTCGGCTCCCGGGTGTTCGTCGAGCTCAAGGAGCCGCGCGCCGGGCGGCGGCGCTACACCGGGACGCTGCTCACGGTGGATGAGGGCGGCATCGCGCTCGAGGTCGACCGCGAGCGCGTCGCGATGGGGTTTGCGGAGATTGGCGAGGCGAGGCTTGCGTCCTGACGGGCGAAGCGCGTGTTAGAGAGGTACGCGGCACAGTGAACAAGGAAATCCTGATGGTGGTGGACGCCGTCTCCAACGAGAAGGGCGTCGACAAGGAAGTGATCTTCGAGGCGCTCGAAGCCGCGCTCGCGTCCGCGACCCGCAAGAAACACGGCGAGGAGTGGGACGTGCGCGTCGCCATCGACCGCAAGAGCGGCGACTACGAGACCTTCCGGCGCTGGAAAGTGTTCGCCGACGACTCCAAGGAGCTCGAGGTGCCCGAGCACGAGCTGCGGCTCGAGGACGCGCTCGAGCTCGATCCCAAGGCTGAAGCGGGCGGCTACGTCGAGGAGCCTATGGAGTCGGTGGCCTTCGGGCGGATCGCCGCCCAGCAGGCCAAGCAGGTGATCGTTCAGAAAGTGCGCGAGGCCGAGCGCGCCCAGGTCGTCGACGCCTACCGCGACCGCGTCGGCTCGCTGGTGGGCGGGGTGGTCAAGCGCGTCGACCGCAACGGCATCTACATCGACCTCGGCGGCAACGCGGAAGGCTTCGTGCCGCGCATCGACATGATCCCGCGCGAGCAGGCGAAGCCCCAGGATCGCATCAAGGCGTACCTGAAGGAGGTGCGCTCGGAGCCGCGCGGTCCGCAGCTGTTCCTGACGCGCACGGCGCCCGAGTTTCTGATCGAGCTCTTCAAGCTCGAAGTCCCCGAGGTCGGGCAGGGCCTCATCCAGATCCTCGGCGCGGCGCGCGACCCCGGAGTGCGCGCCAAGATCGCGGTGCGCAGCAACGACCCGCGCATCGATCCGGTGGGGGCCTGCGTCGGCATGCGCGGCTCGCGCGTGCAGGCGGTGTCCAACGAGATCGCCGGCGAGCGCGTCGACATCATTCCCTACGTCGATAATCCTGCCCAGTTCGTGATCAACGCCATGTCGCCGGCGGAGGTCATGTCGATCGTCGTGGACGAGGACGCGCACAGCATGGACATCGCGGTGGCGGAGGACAAGCTGTCGCAGGCGATCGGGCGCGGCGGCCAGAACATCCGCCTCGCGAGCCAGCTCAGCGGCTGGGATCTCAACGTCATGACCGAATCCGACGCCGAGACCAAGAGCGAGACGGAGGCGAAGGAGCTCGTGCAGAACTTCATGAAGCAGCTCGACGTCGACGAGGACGTCGCCACGATCCTCGCGCAGGAGGGCTTCTCGACCATCGAGGAGATCGCCTACGTGCCGCAGGCCGAGATCGCCGCGATCGAGGAGTTCGACGAGGGCATCGTGAAGGAGCTGCGCAATCGCGCGCGCGACGTACTGCTCACGCAGGCGATCGCGAGCGAAGAAACGCTCGATCAGTCGATGCCGGCCGATGACCTGCTGCTGCTCGAGGGCATGAGCCCGGACCTGGCGCTCACCCTCGCGCGGCGCGGCGTGCGCACGCGCGAGGATCTCGCCGAGCAGTCGGTCGACGAGCTCGCGGACATCGAGGGGCTGGCCGCCGACCAGGCGGCGAAGCTCATCATGACCGCGCGCGCCCCGTGGTTCGAGGCAGGTTAAGCGTATGGCGGAAGTGACCGTTTCCCAGTTTGCCGAGGTTCTCAAGGTGCCGGTCGACCGGTTGCTGGTGCAGCTCGACCAGGCCGGCATCAAGGTGTCGGGCCCCGACGCGCGCATCAGCGACGACGCCAAGCTCGAGCTGCTGACGCACCTGCGCCGCAGCCACGGGAGCGAGGCGGACGGCGACGGCGCGCCGCGCCGCATCACGCTCAAGCGCAAGACCCAGAGCGAGCTGAAGCTGGCGAGCGTCCAGGGGCGCGCCCGCACCGTGAACGTGGAAGTGCGCCGCAAGCGTACCTACATCAAGCGCGACGTGCTGGAAGAGCGGGCGCGCGTGCAGCAGGACGAGATCGATCACCGCCGACGCGAGGTCGAGGAGGCCGCGCGCGCGGAGAGCGAGCGCGCCGAGGCCGAGCGGCGCGAGCGCGAGCGGCTCGAGGCCGAGAACCGCCGCCGGGTCGAGCAGGAGGAGGAGGCGCGCCGCCGCGCCGCCGAAGATGCCCGCCGCGCCGCGGAGCAGCGCACCCGCGAGGACGAGGCGCGACGCACGCGCGAGCGCGAGGAGCACGAGCGGCGCGAGGGCGACCGGGAGCGCCCGCCGGCGAGTCCCCCGCCCCCACCGGTCGCGCGCGAGCGCGTCGCCGCCGCCGCCGCCACCGTCGCCGCCGCTCCGGCGGCCGCGGCCGACGACAAGCAAACCCGCTACGGCCGCCAGGAGCTGCACGTCACCGGCGACGTCAGCTCGCGCTATAAGAAGAAACGCCGCGCCAAGGCGCGCCCCGTTCCGGCGGCCGCCGAGGGCCGGCACGGATTCGAGATGCCGACCGCACCGGTGGTGCGCGAGGTCGGCGTCGGCGAGACCGTCACGGTGGCGGAGCTGGCGCAGAAGATGGCCGTGAAGGCGACCGAGGTTATCAAGGCGCTCATGAACATGGGCGTCATGGCCACCATCAACCAGCCGATCGACCAGGACACCGCGGTGCTCGTGGTCGAGGAGATGGGCCACACGCCGAAGGTCCTCAAGGAGAACCAGATCGAGGAGGGCCTGCAGGGAGCGCAGGCCGAGGCGGAAGTTGCGCCGCGTCCGCCGGTCGTGACCGTCATGGGTCACGTCGACCACGGCAAGACCTCGCTCCTCGACTACATCCGCCGCACCAAGGTCGCGGCAGGCGAGGCGGGCGGCATCACCCAGCACATCGGCGCCTATCACGTCGAGACCCCGAAGGGCGTGATCACCTTCCTCGATACCCCGGGCCACGCGGCATTCACGGCCATGCGGGCGCGTGGCGCCAAGGCCACCGACATCGTGGTGCTGGTGGTCGCGGCCGACGACGGCGTGATGCCGCAGACCATCGAGGCCGTCCAGCACGCGCGCGCCGCCGGCGTGCCGATCGTGGTGGCCGTCAACAAGATCGACAAGAGCGACGCCGACCCGGACCGCGTGCGCACCGAGCTCTCGAAGCACGAGGTGATTTCCGAGGATTGGGGCGGGCAGAACATGTTCGTGCCGGTCTCGGCGCGCACCGGACAGGGGATCGATCAGCTGCTCGATGCGATCCTGCTGCAGGCGGAAGTTCTCGAGCTCGGCGCGCCGCGCACCGGGCTCGCCTCCGGTGTGGTGATCGAATCGAGCGTGGAGAAGGGGCGCGGCGCGGTGGCGACGGTGCTCGTGAAGAAGGGTACGTTGCGCCTCGGCGATCCGATCATCGCAGGCTCCGAGTACGGGCGGGTGCGCGCGATGTTCGACGAGAACGGCAAGGCGGTCACCGAGGCGCCGCCCTCGATGCCGGTGGTGGTACTCGGCCTCTCGAGCGCTCCCAACGCCGGGGATGACCTGCTGGTGGTGGAGAGCGAGCGCAAAGCTCGCGAGGTGGCGCTCTACCGGCAGGGCAAGTTCCGCGACGTCAAGCTCGCGCGCCAGACACCGCGCGGCGAGGACGCGTTCTCGCAGATCGGCGAGGACAAGGCGGGGCTGGTGTCGGTGCTCATCAAGGCCGACGTGCAGGGCAGCGCCGAGGCGCTGCGCGAGGCGCTCACCAAGCTCTCCACCGAGGAGGTTCAGGTGAAGATCGTCGCCAGCGGCCTGGGCGGCATCACCGTCTCCGACGTGCAGCTCGCCGCGGCCTCCAAGGCGCTCGTCATCGGCTTCAACGTGCGCGCCGATGCCGGTGCGCGCGAGGCGGTCAAGGAGACCGGAGTCGAGGTGCGTTACTACAGCATCATCTACGAGGCCATCGACGACGTGAAGCAGATGATGACCGGGATGCTGCGGCCCGAGGTCAAGGAGCAGATCGTGGGCGTGGCGCAGGTGCGCGAGGTGTTCCGCTCGAGCAAGTTCGGCGTGGTGGCGGGCTGCCTCGTGACCGAGGGCTACGTGCGGCGCAACCATCCGATCCGCGTGCTGCGCGATAACGTAGTTATCTTCGAGGGCGCGCTCGAGTCGCTGCGCCGCTTCAAGGACGACGTGAACGAGGTGCGCGCCGGCACCGAGTGCGGTATCGGCGTCAAGAACTACCAGGACGTGCGCGCCGGCGATCAGATCGAGTGCTTCGCGCGCATCGAGGTCGCGAGAACCCTGCAGTAATGACGCAGGCCCGCACCCAACGGCTGGAGTCCGAGATCCAGCGGGCGCTCGCGACGCTGATCGCACGCGAGCTGAAGGATCCGCGCGTCGGCAACGTGACCATCACGGCGGTGAGCATCGCGGCCGACATGGCCACGGCGCGCGTGTTCTTCACGCCCTTTGCCTCGCAGCACACCCCGCACGAGGTGCGCAGCGGACTCACTCACGCCGCGGGCTTCCTGCGGGGCGAGCTCGGGCGGCGGCTGGCGCTGCGCTATGCGCCGCGGCTCGAGTTCGTGTTCGACGAGAGCGTCGAGGACGCGGCGCGCCTCACGAGCCTCATCAACCGCGCGGTCGCCGGCGCGCCAGCCGGCGCCGGCGCCACGACGTCGCAACCCGCCCCCGGCGCGGACCCCGGGCCGCCTGAGACCGGCGCCGGCCCCCCGGGGCGCTGCAACCCCTGACCCGCATGCCCAGCGGCATCCTGCTGCTCGACAAGCCGCGGGGCCTCACGTCGAATGCAGCACTGCAGCGCGTTCGGGCGCTCCTCTCGCGTCCGAAGGCGGGCCACGTCGGAAGCCTCGACCCGCTCGCCACCGGCATGCTGCCGCTTTGCCTCGGCGAGGCCACCAAGATCGCCGGCGAGATCCTCGCCGCCCGTAAGCGCTATCGCTTCACGCTGAGCCTCGGCGAGCGCACCGCGACCGGCGACGCGGAAGGCGCGGTCACCGCGAGCGCGCCCGTGCCGCCGCTCGAGCGCGGCGCGGTCGAGGCGGTGCTGGCGCAGTTCCGCGGCCGCCAGAAGCAGACTCCACCGATGTACTCGGCGCTGAAGCGCGCCGGACAGCCTCTCTACCGGCTCGCACGCTCAGGGGTGACCGTCGAGCGCGCGGCGCGCGAGGTGGAGCTGTTCGAGCTCGAGCTGCTCAGGCTCGAGACCGCGGGCCTCGAGCTCGAGATACTGTGCTCGAAGGGCACCTACGTTCGCGCGCTGGCCGAGGACCTGGCGCAGGCTCTCGGTACCTGCGGCCACGTGAGCGCGCTGAGAAGACTCTACGTCGAGCCTTTCGCAGCCGAGCCGATGCAGACGCTCGAGTCGCTGGCAGAGGTGCGGGCCCGGGGAGCCTGGCCCGCGCTGCTGCCGCCCGACTGGCCGCTCGCGCATCTCGCCGCGGTGCGCCTCGAAGCGGACGAGGCGCGCCGGCTCCTCCAGGGGCAGAGCGTGCCGGCGCAGGTTCCCGAAGCGCCCGCGCGGGTGCGCCTGTACGACGACAGCGGCGTGTTCCTCGGTCTCGGAGAGGCGGACGGGCGCGCGGTGCGACCGCGCCGGCTTCTCAACCCCGGGATTTGAGCCTCAGCGGCCGTGCACGGTCACCGAGGGATCGAGCATCCGCAGCGCCGGTCCCAGCTCGCGCTGGCCGGTGCGCTGGAGGTCGTTCTGGGTGTACGTCTGGCCGAATCCAACGCACTCGTCGGCCTTCACCGGAATGCGGGTCGCCGTGTCGGAAACGCAGTCCCGCCGGGGGGCCGCGGCGAGCGAAGCGGCTCTCGCCACATCGCGCGCCGGGGTCGGGGCGACCGTGGCGCATGCCATGAGCGTGAGGAGCAGGAAGGCGCCGGTGAGGAGGGTCTTGAGCATCGGAGGTACCTCATCCCGATGCTAGAACCGGCCCGAGCGCCGCGCAAGCGTTTCCGCCTCCGCGGTGGGCTTCGCGGGCGCGAGGAACTGCCGCTCGAGATCCGCGGGCGAAAGCGGACGCGCGAGGAGAAACCCCTGCGCCTCCTGACAGCCTCGCGAGCGCAGCCACTCGAGCTGCCCGGGACGCTCGATCCCCTCGGCCGTCACGGTGACCCCGAGGCTCTCGGCCAGCGACAGGATGGCGTTGGCGATGGCGGCGTTGCCCGCGGCAGTGTCCACGTCGTGCACGAACGCCTTGTCGATCTTGATGCGGTCGGGCGGAAAGCGGGTGATGTAGGCGAGCGAGGAATAGCCGGTGCCGAAGTCATCGAGCGCGACCCGGCAGCCGAGCTCGCGCAGCCGCTTGAGCGCGGTGCGCCCGGCGGCGGAGTCCTTGATCAGCACCGATTCGGTGATCTCCACCTCGATCAGAGACGCAGGAATCATGGCCGCCGCCGTCTCCTCGGCGATGACGCGCGCCGGGTCGCCATGCAGCAGGTCCTTGCCCGAGACGTTGATGGCCACCGGCACGGTGAAGCCGCGGTCTAGCCACGCGCGCAGCTGCCTGCACACCGCGCGCACCACCCAGCTGCCGATGTCGAGGATCAGGCCGCTGTCCTCGGCGATCTCGATGAAGCGCGTCGGCGGGATATCGCCGTACTCCGAGTCGCACCAGCGCAGCAGCGCCTCGACGCCCACCAGTTGATTGTCCCGCAGACGGAATTTGGGCTGATACACCAGGCGCAGGCGATCCTCGGCCACAGCGCGGCGCAGCCGCGCCTCGAGGTCGAGCCAGTTGCTCAACCGGCTGCTCATCGCAGGCGTGTAGACGGCAACCGACTCGGCGGCGCCGCTCTTGGCCTGGTACATGGCGGTGTCGGCGTGCTTGAGCACGGTGACGACGTCGCCGCCGTCGTCCGGATAGACGGCGAGCCCGACGCTGGGCGCCGGGTAGAACTCCAGCCCCTCGTAGAGAATCGGCTCCTTGAACGCCGCCGCGCAGGCTTCCGCGATCGAGATGGCGCGCGCGCGCGCCGCGGGATGCCGCAGCAGGATCACGAACTCGTCGCCGCCGAAGCGCGAGAGCGACAGGTGCTGGTTCTCGGCCCTGAAGCCCTCGAGCACGCCGCTGAGCTTCCCGGCGACGTTACGCAGAACCGCATCTCCCACCGAGTGGCCGAAGGTGTCGTTCACCCGCTTGAAGCTGTTGAGGTCGAGGTACACGATCGCCACGGCTTCCTGAAGGTGCGCCGCCTCGGGCACGAGCCGCTCGGCGGTCTCGATGCAGCACTGGCGGTTCGGCAGCCCGGTGAGCGGGTCGAAGTACGCGAGACGCTCGATACGCTCGGCGGCGGCGGCATTGCGCAGGATGTAATCGAGGCGTCGCGGCAGCAGCGCCCAGTTGACCGGCTTGCTGATGAAGTCCGTGGCTCCGGCGTCAAAGGCGCGGCCGATGGCCTCGGCGTCCTCGTGCCCGGTCACCATCACGATCGGCACGGTGGCGAAGCGCGGCTCCGAGCGCAGCCGGCGGCACACCGAGTAGCCGTCGAGGCCCGGCATGTCGACGTCGAGGAGCACGATCGCGACATCCTGCGAGCGGGCGGCCTCGAGTGCGGCCCCGCCGTTGTCGAAGGCCAGCGGCGTGAGTCCGCTCGCGCTGACCGCCTCGGCGAGCAGCAGGCGGCCGAGATCCTCGTCGTCGGCGATGATCGCGACGCCTGTCGTTGCGACCGTGCCGCTCATGCGCTCGCTCGCAGGCGCATCGCCGAGAGCTCGGCAATGAGCGCGGGATGGGCCGCGGCGAGCCGCTGACTGAGCTCGCGCGCGGCGGGGGTAGCGCCCGCCTTGCACAGCCGCTCGAGCTGGCGGACATCCCGCGCGAAGGCGCCGGCGCCGACGTTGGCGGCGCTCGAGGCGAGCTTGTGGCAGACGGCGGCGGCCGCGGCGAGGTCGGAGGATTCGAGCGCGCGGGCAAGCTGCGCCAGGGACTCCGCGCAGCTCGCCTCGAAGAGCTCGACGAGCTTCGAATAGAGGTCCCCGTGTCCGTCGCCGCGCAGGCGGCGGAGCCCCGCGATCGCGGACGGATCGACGCTCGCGAGCGGCTCGGCGCGCGGGGCGCTGCCCGTCGGCGGGGCGCTGCCCGTCGGCGAGGCGCTGCGCGCGCTGAAGCGGCGCACCGCACGCGCGCACTCCTCGAGGGTGTAGGGCTTGCTCAGCATCTCGTCCATGCCCGCACGCAGGCACGCCTCGCGGAAGTTGGCAGCATCGTGCGCGGTGAGGGCGACGATCGGGACGCGTCCCGCCGCGCCGCCCCGCTGGCGGATGAGAGCAGTGGTCGCGAAGCCGTCCATGACAGGCATGCTCAGGTCCATGAGGATGAGGTCGAAGCGCTCGGCGGCATTGCGGGCCACGGCCTCTGCGCCGTCCTTGACCCAGACCGACGTGCACCCGAGGGCCGTGAGATATCCCTGGGCGACCGCCGCATTCACCGCCTCGTCCTCGACCAGCAGCACGTGTGCGCCGAGAGGCTCCGCGGCAGGCACGGCGGCGGTAGCGGGCGCGGCTCCAGCTGCGCCCGCCGACTCGGCGAGCACTGCGGCGAGGGCCTCGCGCAGCGCGCTGCGCTCGACGGGCTTGAGCACCACGGAGCGCGCCTCGAGGCCCGCGAGATCCGGGGAGTCGAGCTCGGCCGTGCTGGCGACGACGATCAGCGGCGCGTGGGAGGCGCTGCCCGCGCCGAGGCGGCCCTCGAGGTAATCGCGCTGACTGCTCGCATCGACGAGCACCAGGTCTTCGGGCCCGTCGGCGGGCGAGTCGGCCTCGCCCTGCACGGTGAGACCGAGCGCGCGCACGTGACGCGCGAGGGATTCGGCGAGCGCGGGGCGGCGGCTGAGAATCCGAACGCGGCGCATCGGCAGGGGCGGCTGCGAGGCCGCCGGTGCCGGTCCCGCCGGGAGCTCGAGCCGCAGATGGAACGTCGAGCCGACCTGCGGCCGGCTCTCGACGCTGAGGCTGCCGCCCATGAGCTGCGTGAGCTCGCGGCAGATGGCGAGCCCGAGCCCGCTGCCGCCGAAGCGGCGGCTGGTCGACTCGTCGGCCTGGGTGAACGGCTCGAAGATCCTGCCGATGGTGGCAGCATCGATCCCGATGCCGGTGTCGCCCACCGAGATCTCGACGCTCGCGCGGTCGGCGGTGGTGGCGGCACGCACTTCCGCCCGGACGAGCACTTCGCCCCGCGCGGTGAACTTGACGGCGTTGCCGATCAGATTCATCAGGATCTGCCGTACACGCAGCGCATCCCCGCGCAGCGAGCAGTGCTCGGGCGGCGGCGGCGAGACGATGAGCTCGATGCCCTTCGCCTGGGCGGCGCCCGCGAAGAGGCTCGAGCATTCCTCGAGAACCTGGCCGAGATCGAAGGGCAGAACCTCGAGCGCGATCTTGCCGGCGTTGATCTTCGACAGGTCCAGCAGGTCGTTGACGATCTGCAGCAGCACGCGCGCCGAGGAACGGATGGTCTCGGTGAGGCGCGACTGGGTCGAGGAGAGCGGCGTGCGGGCGAGGAGCTCCGTCATGCCGACCACGCCGTTCATGGGCGTGCGCAGCTCGTGGCTCATGCGATCGAGGAAGTCGCTCTTCGCCCGCACGGCTTCCGCGAGCTGGCGGTTGCTCTCGGTGAGCTCGCGGGTGCGCAGCTTGACCTCGGATTCGAGGCGCTGGCGGGCGTCGAGGACCTGCTGGAACTTGAGCCGCTGCAGCCGCACGCGGTAGGCGATCACGCCGAGCACGGCGAGCGCGTAGCCGATGCAGGCCCACCACGATTTCCACGGAGGCGGATCACGGTGGATGGTGAGCTTGAGCGGCGTGCCGCTCCAGACCGAGTCGGAATTTGCGGCCCGCACCTCGAGCAGATGATCGCCCGACTCGATATTGGTGAGCGTGATGCGGCGTTGCGTGCCGAGATCGAGCCACCGGTCGGTCAGGCCCGTCATGCGGTAGGCGAGGCGATTGCGCTTCGGGGAGGCGAAATCGAGCGCGCCGAAGTCGAGCGACAGGATGTTGGCGCGGTAGCCGAGGTCGATGCGCTCGAGGAGCCAATAAGGCTTCGGTCCCGGCGCCGGCGCGCCGAGCACCTCGACGCGCGTGAGCGCCACGTGCGGCGGCAGGCGGTTCTCGGTGAGGCGCGCGGGGTCGAAGATGTTGAATCCGCCGGGCCCGCCGAAGGCGAGGCGCCCGTCGCGCAGCCGATGGTAGGCGCCGGAGTTGAATTCCTCGCCCTGCAGGCCGTGCTCGCGATGGTAGGTCTTGATGCCGTCGCTCTCGGGGTCGTAGCGCGTGAGCCCCGCATCCCCGCTGAGCCAGATCCGGCCGGCGGCGTCCGCCACCACCCCGTACACGGTGTCGCTCGAGAGGCCCTCCTCGCGGGAGAGCACCTTGAAGCGGATGGCATCGGGCGCCGCGACGGATCCCTGCACCAGCGCGAGTCCGCCGCCGTCGGTCGCGACCCAGACGCGGTCGTTCGCATCGACGGCGAGCGCATAGACGGTGTTCGCCGGCAGGCTCGCGGGATCGCGCGGGTCGTGCCGGAACACCTTGACGACGGTGCCGTCGGCGCGTGCGAGGTCGAGCCCGCCGCCTTCGGTGCCGAGCCAGAGGTCCCCGTGTGCATCCTCGGCGATCGCGGTGACGTGGGGCGAGCTCACCGCGCCCGGCGCCGCGGAGCCGTAGGGGAGCTGGCGCACGCGTCCGCTCGCGGGGTCGACGACGTTCGCGCCGCCGCCGTGCGTGCCGACCCAGATCGCGCCGTCGCGCGCCTCGAAGAGGCTCATGATGCCTGCGGCGCTCAGCGAATGTTCGTCGCCCGGCTTCACACCGAACGACTGCAGGCGTCCGTCGCGCGAGAGCCTGCGCAAGCCGCTCGCAAAGGTCCCGATCCAGAGCGTGCCGTGCCGATCCTGATGGAGCGACATCACGCGCTGATCGCCGATGGCGTTGCGGCGGCCGGTGATCGCGTCGATGTCGGTGGTCTGGCCGCTGTCGTCGTCATAGAGCGTGAGCCCGCCTCCGAGGGTGCCGATCCACACCCGGTTGTCGGGCCCATCGGCGAACGCGGTCACCAGCTTGTCCCCGAGCCAGCCCGGCCGGTGGCCGCCGAGCTCCCAGCTGCGCGGATTCCAGCGGCTGACGCCGCCCGCGCGCGTTCCAATCCACACCAGGCCGGTGGCATCCTGGTACAGCGACATGACGAACGAGTCGCGCAGCGAATCCGCATCGCTCGGGTCATGACGGTAGTGGCTGAACTGGCCGGTGGCGCGGTTCAGCATGTCCAGCCCGCCCGCGGTTCCGACCCACAGATGACCTGCCTGATCCTCGAGCAGCGCCCGCACGTCGTCTGTGGTGAGCGAAGCGGGGTTCTCCGGGTCGTGACGCAGCACCTGCAGCAGCTCGCCGGCGTGATCCAGGCGGCGCAGCCCCGCATCGGACGTGCCGACCCAGAGCGAGCCGGAGGAATCCTGCAGCACGCGCGCGACGTGGCTGCCACCGACCGAGCTCAGGTGCGCGAAACCATGATGCTCGGGCTGCCAGCGCTCGAGCCCGGCCTCGGTGCCGACCCAGAGCGTCCCGGAGCGATCGAGCAGAAGCGCGTTGATGTGGTCGTGGATGATGGAGCTCGGGTCGCCGGGATCATGACGCAGGTGCTCGATGCGGCCCGATGCGGGCTCGAGAACGTCGACACCCGCGTCGAAGGTTCCGACCCACACGCGATCGTCGGCATCCACCAGCAGCGTGTGGACGGCGTTGCTGGCGAGAGAGCCGGTGTCTTTGGGATCGTGGCGGTAGACGCTGAAGTTGTCGGTGGCGCGCTGCCAGCGCGCGAGACCGCCGTCCTTGATGGCGATCCACAGATCGTGGTGACGATCCTCGACGATGGCCTCGATGTAGTTGCCCGGCAGCCCGCCGTGGGCGGTGCGCGAGTAGGCGTAGCGGAACAGCTCGTGGCCGTCGTAGCGCACCAGGCCGTCCTCGGTCGCGAGCCACACGAACCCCTGCGAATCCTGCAGCGTCGCGAACACCGTGCCCTGCGGCAGGCCGTCGGAAGTGGTCAGGTGCTCGAGAATGAGCGGCGCATCGGAGGCGCGCGCGCTCAAGGCCGCCGCGAGCAGGCACGCCGCGGCAGCGAGCCGCGTCGCCGTCCGGATGCCCCTATGCGAGGTGGTGCTCACGCGCCAAGAATGCATGGGGGCGGTTCCGGATGTGTTGACCGAAGTCAGGCTTGCTGCTGCCGGTCCGCTTTACGAGAGCTGCGTCACAGTCGGCTTACTGGTTGGGTGCCGCAGCGGCGAGCGCCGTCATCGACAGCAGCGCGATCAGTATCGAGGCGCTGGCGCGCAGAGTTCGCATATCCCGGAGTCTCTTAGTTGGTTTCTTGGGGCGGCATTGTCATCGGGAAGTGACGCCGGTCACAGCGGAACCGGACTCGCATCGCCGGCAGCGGCGTGTGACGTGCTTCGCATAAGAGGCCTGTCGAATCGCCGGCGAGTCTGCGACACAGACAGACTCACGCGCGCCTCCAGCGCGGCGCGGCCGGTGAGGCCCGGGAGAGGGTCGGTGAGGCCCGGGAGGGCCGGTCAGGCTCCGACGGCCGCGCGCGCGGGCGCTGTTATGTCAGGTGCGGCATCGCGGAACAGGTCGCCGCTGCCGTAGCGGCAGCCGAGCGCCAGGAGCGCTTCGCGCTGCCCGGAATCGTCGACGCCGCTGGCGATCGGAGTCAGCCCGAACGCCTGGGCGACCGCGATGCCGGCCTGGCACACCTTGCGTGACTGGGTCTCGCGGCGCAGCCCCGTGACCCAGGCGCGATCGAGCTGCAGGCCCCAGAGCGGCGCGCGTGCCAGCAGCTCGAGTGAGCCCATGCCGCGGGCGACCTCATCGACGACCACTCGGGCGCCGAGCCGCGCGAGGTCGTGAAGGTCGAGCGGGTCGCGGGTGACGAGCGCGCGCTCGGCGATGCGCAGCTCGAGCCGCTCGGGCGGCAGCGCCCCTTCCGCCAGGAAGCGGCCGATGTCGGCCGCAAAATCCTCGTGCAGCACGTGATGGCGCAGCGCTCCGAAGGACACCCGCACGTCCGGGTCGGCAGCGGCGGCGAGCGATGCGAAATCCTCCTTGAGGCAACCGAGGACGGCCCGGGACAGCTGCGCCGCAAGGCCCGTCGTCTCGGCGACCCGCAGAAACTCGGCCGGCCGGATCTCACCGCGCAGCGGGTGCAGCCAGCGCAGGTACCCGACCCAGGCGGTGAGGCGCCCGGTCTCGAGATCGTGCCGGCCGACGTAGCGCAGGCGGATGTCGCGATTGGCGATCGCCTCGCGCATCTCGCGGGCGATGTCGAGGCGCGCCAGCGACTCGAGCCGCATCGTATCCGTGAAGAAGCACACTTCGGATGAGCCGCGGCGGCGCGCTTCGGTCGCCGCCGCGCGCGCATGATCGAGGAGCAGCTTCGGCGTGGAGGCGTCCTGGCCGAGGATGGCGACGCCCGCGTACGGCGTCAGATGGAACTCCGCGCCGCCGATCGCAATCGGCTCGCGCAGGCTCGCGGACAACCCCGCCACGCACTCGCCGATCGCTTCGCGATCCGCACTCTCGAGCACCAGCGCGAGCAGGCTCTCGCTCAGCTGCCCGAGGTACCACCAGGGCTTACCGTCCCGCTCGTCCGATTTGGCCGGCAGACGCAGGATCGCCGTGCTCATGATCTGCTCGGAGACCTTGGTGGCGATGATCTGCGCGATGTCGCTGATACCGTCGAGCTGGATGACGGCGACCGCGAGCGGCCGCTCGCGCAGCGCCGCCATCGCCATCGACTCCTTGCAACGTCTGAGGAAGCCGCGGCGGTCGAGCTGGGGAAGGGGCCGCTCGTCGCTCCCCTCGAGCGAGTCGTCCCGCGAGCTTGCCGAGGCCTGCCGGATGATGCACAGCGCGCGCTCCGGACCCCGGGCGCTGGCGCGTGCCTCATAGGCGATGCCGTCGTGCTCCAAGCGCGCTTCCGCCGTGGTGCGCAGCGCCAGCGACCGGCGCATGAGCAGCTTCAGGAACTCCGCGACGGGCGCCGGCCAGAGACTCTCGATCCGCTTGCCGGCCGCATCCAAGCGGCAGCGAAGGCCCGGCACGCCGTGTCCTCCGCCGCATTCCAGCACCAGGCCGTCCCGTCGGATCAGGACGACGAGATCGGGCAGTCCTTCGATCAATGCATCAGCGCTCATGCGGGCAGACGTTTCAGGATCGCGACAGAACTGCGTGCGATCCTACGGACGCCCCGGCCGGGGAGTCGTAGATGCACGTCGCGCCAGCGCAGTGCGCTCTGAGACAGGATTCGTAAGTCGCTGATTTGTCGGCCGCATTATGTCGTGAGCGGCGCCTGATGGAAACCGCGGACAGGGCGCGGCGCACTTCGGAATCGCACGCCGCCCCCGCGATTCTCGCGCCGCATGGCAGGTGAGTCGTCCCGTGCGGCTCGCCGATGAGCGCACACCGTTCCGCCGCTCATCGGACGGCCGCGTAACGGAACGCATCGCGTGCGGCTTGTAGCGGCACGCTACGGGCGGGTAGAATCCCGCGCTTGCTAAAAGGGCTCTTGAGACAATTAGTTAGGACGATCGCGCCATGGCCTTAACCAGCGAGAAAAAGGGCGGAATCCTCGCGCAGTTCCGCCGCGGACCGGCCGACACCGGCTCACCGGAAGTTCAGGTGGCACTGCTCTCCGAGCGCATCAACGGACTCGGCGAGCACTTCACCGCGCACAAGCGTGACCACGCCTCGCGCCGCGGGCTCGTGAAGCTCGTGAACCAGCGGCGCAAGCTCCTCGATTACCTCAGAGCCACGCAACCCCAGAAGTACCAGGAGCTCGTCGAGCGACTCGGGCTTCGCCGCTGAAAACTCAAGGGCCGCCGGCAACGCGCGGCCTTTGTGTTTTCGCCCTTGAGATTTCCGAAGATCCAACTTTTCGAGGATTGAGCCTTGAGCGTCGTCAGCAAATCATTCTCATATGGTCAGCATTCAGTCACCATCGACGCGGGTGAGATCGCCCGCCAGGCGGAAGGCGCGGTGCGCGTCGCCATGGGCGATACCGTCGTGCTGGTCACCGCCTGCATACAGCAGACCCCGACCGCGGGGCGCGATTTCTTTCCCCTGACCGTCAACTACGTCGAGAAGACCTACGCCGCCGGGCGCATCCCGGGCGGCTTCTTCAAGCGCGAGGGCCGGCCGACCGAGAAGGAGACGCTGACCTCGCGCCTCATCGACCGCCCCATCCGTCCACTGTTTCCGGACGGGTTCTACAACGACGTGCAGGTGGTGGCGACGGTGCTGTCGATGGACCCGGACATCGATGCCGACATTCCGGCGCTCCTCGGCGCATCCGCCGCGCTCGCCCTGTCGGGCATTCCGTTCAACGGCCCGATCGGAGCTGCGCGGGTCGGGTGGAAGGACGGCCGTTATGTCCTCAACCCGACCGCGAAGGAGCTCGCGCAATCGCAGTTGCATCTGGTGGTCGCCGGCACCGCGCACGCGGTGCTGATGGTCGAGTCGGAGGCGAAGGGGCTGTCCGAGGAAGTGATGCTCGGAGCCGTCGTGTTCGGACACGAGCAGATGCAGACCGCCATCCGCGTCATCAAGGAGCTCGCCGCGGAAGCGGGCAAGCCGCGTTGGAGCTGGCAGCCGCCGGCGGAAAACGCCGAGCTCATGAGCGCGCTCAGCCTCCATGCGCAGGCGGCGCTCGCCCAGGCTTACACCATCACCGAGAAGCAGCAGCGGCACGCGCGGCTCACCGAGATCAAGACCCAGACCCTCGCGACGCTCGCCGGAGGGGATCAGCCCAAGTGGACCCAGGAGGCCGTCGAGAGCGCGCTCTTCAGGCTCGAGAGCCGCATCGTGCGCCAGCGGATCCTCAACGGCGAGCCGCGCATCGACGGGCGCGACACGCGCACCGTACGCCCGATCACGGTCAAGGTCGGCGTGATGCCGCGCACGCACGGGTCGGCGCTCTTCACCCGCGGGGAAACCCAGGCTCTGGTGCTGACCACGCTCGGCACCACCCGCGATGCGCAGATCATCGACGCCCTCGAGGGCGAGCGGCGCGAGCCGTTCATGCTGCACTACAACTTCCCGCCCTTCTCGGTGGGCGAGACCGGCATGATGGGAGCCCCGAAGCGGCGCGAGATCGGGCACGGCAATCTCGCGCGTCGCGGCGTCAGTGCGGTGATGCCGGACATGACTGCCTTTCCGTACGTGATCCGCGTCGTGTCGGAGATCCTGGAGTCGAACGGCTCGAGCTCGATGGCGAGCGTGTGCGGCACGTCGCTGTCGCTCATGGACGCGGGGGTTCCGATCAAGGCGCCGGTGGCGGGCGTTGCCATGGGGCTGGTGCTCGAGGGCAGCCGCTATAAGGTGCTCACCGACATCCTCGGCGACGAGGATCACCTCGGCGACATGGATTTCAAGGTCGCCGGCACCAGGGACGGCGTGACGGCGCTGCAGATGGACATCAAGGTCGAGGGCGTCACGCCCGAGATCATGCGCGTGGCGCTCGAGCAGGCGCGCGCTGGCCGCCTGCATATCCTCGATGAGATGAACAAGGTCATCCGCGAGCCGCGCGCCAAGATGTCCGAGTGGGCCCCGTCGATCATCACGCTCAAGATCGATCAGGAGAAGATCCGCGACGTCATCGGCAAGGGCGGGGCGGTCATCCGCCAGATCACCGAGGAGACCGGCACCACCATCGACATCGAGAGCGACGGCACGGTCAAGATCGCTTCGGTCTCGGGCGCCGCCGGGCGCGAGGCGCAGCGGCGCATCGAGCTCATCACCGCCGACGTCGAGGTGGGCCAGATCTACGAGGGCAAGGTCGCGCGGCTCATGGATTTCGGAGCCTTCGTGACCATCCTTCCCGGCCGCGACGGGCTGGTGCACATCTCGCAGATCTCGAACGAGCGCGTCGAGCGGGTGAGCGACAAGCTCAAGGAGGGCGATCTGATTCGCGTGAAGGTTCTCGAGGTGGATCGCCAGGGACGCATCCGTCTGTCGATGCGCGACCTCGACTCCTGACGGCCGCGGCCCCGCGCGCTTGCCTCTCAGCCCGGGGGCCCGCGTCCGCCGTTCTGGCTCGCAAACAGCTTCAGGCTCTGCTCCAGGTAGCTGCCGACGGTGCTGCGCATGGCGTCGCCGTAGGAGCGGATCACCTGTGAGAGGAAATCGCGGCTCATGAGCGGCTCGCCGTCATGCTCCTGCTCCGCGATCACCTGCAGCAGGATCGGGCGGGTGATGTCGCCTTGGGTCTTCTTGTCGATGACCACGAAGTCGACCCGCTCGATCACCAGCCGGCGGATATCGGCGAGCGTGATGTACCGACTCTCTACCGTGTCGTACAACCGCCTGTTGGGATACTTCTTAATTATTCGCGGTGCGCTCATCGCAGGTCCCTCACTATGGGTTATGCACCTTCCCTAGTGCTGGGCCGTTTCGACATACCATATTACATCCGTCGGTAGCGGCGCCGCGAACCCAACTCGCCGGGCGCGCTTCCGGAGACTCCGCTTCAGTCGGCGCCGGGGGCGGCGGCGCGGACTTCCCGCACGCCGTGGAACCGGTCCAGTTCCCAGTGGGCGCAGGCCCATTCGAGCACCCGGCTGGGTGGCTCGAGCTTGAGCGTGTCCGGAGGGCCCTGGTTGAGGAGCCTGAGGGCCTCGTGCAGCTCCCGGCCTGAGGGGTGCGGATCGAGCGCCACGGAGCGCCGGGCCTTGGCGAGCTTCGCGCCGCCGGGCTCCGTGACCAGCGGCAGGTGGAGGTAGTGCGGGGTGGGCAGCCTCAATGCCCCCTGCAGCGCGATCTGCCAGGGCGTGCTGTCGAGCAGGTCGGCACCGCGGACGACGTCCGTCACCCCCTGCAGCGCATCGTCCACGACCACCGCCAGCTGATAGGCGAACGCCCCGTCGCGGCGGCGGATGATGACGTCCCCGCGCTCGCGCAGCTCGAAGCGGCACTGCCCCTGCGCGCGGTCCTCGAAGCAGACCGTTCTGTCATCGACGCGAAAGCGCGTGGCAGTGGCTCCCCGGCTCTTCGGTCCGTTGCGGCACGTGCCCGGATAACCGCCGTCGGCATTGCGCTCGGCCCGCGTGCAACTGCACTGGAAGGTGAGGCCGAGCGCCTCGAGGGTGGCGAGGGCCTCGCCGTAGTGATGCGTGCGGGCGCTCTGGTACTCGACCGCGCCGTCCCAGGTGAGCCCGAAGGCCTCGAGCATGCGCAGCGTGCGCTCGGCGCAGCCGGGAATCACCCTTGATGCGTCCAGGTCCTCCATCCGCAGCAGCCAGCGGCCGCCGCGACTGCGGGCATCGGCGAAGCTGCCCACCGCGGCGACGAGCGAGCCGAGATGGAGCGATCCGGTCGGGGAGGGCGCGAAGCGCCCGACGTAGTCCGCCCGCGCGGCCCGGGGTGCTCTAGCGATAGCGGTCGTCGCGGTCGCCGTACTGGCGCTCGCGCCGTTCGCGGCGTTCCTGGGCTTCGATGCTGAGCGTGGCCACCGGGCGCGCCTCGAGGCGCTTGATCCCGATCTCTTCGCCGGTCTCGAGGCAGTAGCCGTAGGAGCCATCCTCGATGCGCTTCAGGGCGTCGTCGATCTTGCGGATGAGCTTCCGTTCGCGGTCACGCGTGCGCAGCTCGAGGCTGAATTCCTCCTCCTGCGTTGCGCGGTCGTTGGGATCCGGGAAGTTCGCCGCCTCGTCCTTCATGTGCGTGACGGTGCGATCCACCTCGACCATGAGGTCGCGCTTCCAGCTGTTGAGAATGTTGCGGAAGTGCTGGAGCTGCTCCTTGCTCATGTACTGCTCGCCCCGCTTGGCGATGTACGGCTGGACGTTGCGGGGACCGGCGAGCAGGCTTCCCGGCTCGATCAGCTCGGCGTCCTCGCCGTCGGCCGTCGCAGCGGGCGCGGGCCCGACGCGGTTGCCGCCGAGCATCGAGGTCGCAGCGCGGGGCGGGCTCGCGGGAAGCCCGGGGCGCAGCGGCTTTCTCGTTTCGGCAGCCGGCTCGCTGGCAGCGGGGGGTGCGGCCGCGCCGGGCTTCTTCGGCGGGGGCGGGGTCTTGTGCGGCGGCGCCGCGACCGCTCTCACACGCAGCGGTTCGGGCTTGTGCGCGGTCGCCTTCCTGACCGCTGGCCGGCTGGCCGCCTTCCTGCCCTTCGCGGACCTAGGCGCTGGTCTCTTGGCCGGCATCTAATGGCTCCTCAAATCGGCATCAGCCTCGTGAAGAACGCGCGATTATACCGGCGGTCCCCGGGCTGTACAGGTGGTGAAACCTGAGCTCTTTCGGGGTGGTGGTTTACCTGATGTGCGCCCTCCGCGGGTGCTGCGCTGCGCGGGTGCGCTGCGCTGCGCCGCCGCGGCCGCGGGACTTCTACGGCAGGACCGCCTTCGGCTGCGGCTCCCAGGCGTCCTGTCGTCTGTCTGCGACAACGGTCGTGCAGATCCCGCCGCGCACGTTGAAGCGCGCAGTGAGGCGGAGGAACCGCGCGCGGAGCGTCGCGTCGAGGTGATCGACAATTTCGTTCGTGACCGCCTCGTGATACGCGCCACGGTCGCGGAACGACCAGATATAGAGCTTCAGCGATTTCAGCTCCACGCACAGCCGGTCGGGCACGTACTCCAGATCCAGCGTCGCGAAGTCCGGCTGCCCTGTGCGCGGACACAGACACGTGAACTCGGGAATCTGCATGCGAATGGTGTAGTCGCGATCGGGCGCGGGGTTCGCGAAGGTCTCGAGAGCCTTGGTGGGCGTCGTGGGCATATTCCTCTACACTACACCATCCTCGGGGCCGCCCAGGAGGCGGAAGACAGGCGCGATGCGGCTGACCAAGATCAAGCTCGCCGGCTTCAAGTCCTTCGTCGATCCCACCCAAATAACCTTCCCCAGCAATCTCACCGGTGTCGTCGGTCCCAACGGCTGCGGCAAGTCGAACGTCATCGACGCCGTGCGCTGGGTGATGGGCGAGCTCTCCGCCAAGCATCTGCGCGGCGACAACATGGCGGACGTGGTGTTCAACGGCTCCGCCGCGCGCAAGCCGGTCGGCATGGCCTCCGTCGAGCTGGTGTTCGACAACTCCGACGGCAAGATCGGCGGCGCCTACGCGAGCTACGGTGAGATCTCGCTGAAGCGCCAGGTGGCGCGCGACGACACCTCGGCGTACTTCATCAACGGCGTGCGCTGCCGGCGCAAGGACATCACCAACCTGTTTCTCGGCACGGGGCTCGGCTCGCGCAGCTACGCCATCATCGAGCAGGGCACGATCTCGCGCGTCATCGAGGCGAAGAGCGAGGACATGCGCGCCTTCGTCGAGGAAGCCGCCGGTGTCTCGCGCTACAAGGAGCGGCGCAAGGAGACCGAGGCGCGCATCGCCGAGACCCGCGAGAATCTCGAGCGGCTCCAGGACGTGCGCGACGAGGTGGAGAAGCAGATCCGGCACCTGCAGCGTCAGGCGGCGACCGCCCGGCGCTACCAGGCGCTGAAGGAGCAGGAGCGACGCCTCGCCGCGGAGCTCCTGGCGCTGCGCCTGCGGGACCTCGACAGCGGCGGCAAGGTGCACGACGCCGCGGTGCGCGGGCGCGAGCTCGCCATGCAGGAGGCGCTCGCCGCGCAGCGCGCCGCCGAGGCCGCGATCGAGAAGCAGCGTGCGGTGCAGACGGCTCACGGCGAGCGTCTGTCGGCGGTGCAGGGCCGCTACTACCAGGTCGGAGCCGACATCTCGCGGCTCGAGCAGTCGATCGAGCACACCCGCGAGCTGCGCGAGCGCCAGCGCGCGGATCTCGCGCAGGCGCAGGCGACACTCGGGGAGCTCGCGGCGCACATCGCCCGCGACCAGGGCGAGCTCGCCGCGGTGTGTGCGGAGATCGCGCGGCTCGCGCCCGAGCGCGAGGCCGCGCAGCAGGCCGAGCAGCGCACCGGCGCGGCGCTCGAGGCGAGCGAGCAGGCGCTCCAGGAGTGGCAGCAGCGCTGGGAAGAGCACACGCGGGCGGCGAGCGGGGCGCAGCAGTCCACCGAGGTCGAGCGTACCCGCATCGAGCAACTCGAGAACCAGCTGCGGCAGCTTCGGGCGCAGGCCGAACGGCTCGCCGGAGAGCGGCTCAGTCTCGGCGCGCAGGAGGGCGGCCCGCAGCTCGGCCAGCTCGCGCTCGAGGAATCCGAGGCGCGTCGCGCGAGCGAGCGGTGCGCGGGCGCGCTCGCCGAGGCGCAGGCGCGGGTGCAGGCGCTGCGCACCGCGCAGCTCGGCTGCGAGGAGCGCCTCGAGGGCGCGCGCGGCGCGCGCGAAGCGGCGCGCGGCGAGCTCACCTCGCTCGAGGCGCTGCAGGCGGCGGCGCTCTCGGATCATGCGGGGCAGGCCGCCGAGTGGCTGCGCGGTGCGGGCCTCGCCGCGCGGCCGCGGCTCGCGGCGGATCTCGAAGTCGAGCCGGGCTGGGAGCGCGCCGTCGAGACCGCGCTCGGTGACTACCTGGAGGCCGTGTGCGTCGAGCGGCTGGAGGAGCTCTCGGGCGCACTCGCCGGTCTCGCCGCCGGGCGACTCACCCTGGTGGAGAGCGGCGAACGCGCCCGCGGTGCTGAGGCGAAGACGCTCGCCGCCCACGTCAAGGGTCCGCCGGCGGTCATCGCGCGGCTCGCCGCGGTGTCGACGGCCGAATCGCTCGGCAAGGCGCTCGCGGCGCGCGGCGCCCTCGTCGACGGACGCTCCTTCATCACGGCCGCGGGCGAGTGGGTCGGCCGCGACTGGCTGCGCGTCAGCCGCGGCCCCGACCCGCGGGCCGGGACTCTCGAGCGCGAGCACCGCCTGAGGAGCCTGCGCGGTGCGTCGGCGGAAGCCGACCAGCGGGTCGCGGAGGCCGAAGCAGAGCTCGCCGCGGCGCGCGAGCGGCAAGCGCAGGCCGAGACCGAGCGCGAGCGTACCCAGACGGCGCTGCAGGCCGCACAGCAGAGGCACGCCGAGCTCCTCGGCCGGCTCAAGGCGACCCAGGCGCGCGCCGAGGAAGTGAGCGAGCGCGGCGAGCGGCTGCAGCAGAGCGCCGCAGACATCGCGCGCGAGAGCGCGGTGGCCGAGGAGGCGCTGTCACGCGCCGCCGCCGAGCTCGCGCGCGCGCAGGCGCTGGCCGCCGAGCTCGCGACGCGCGAGCGCACGCTGAGCGAGGAGCGCGAGGAGCGGCGCGCGGCGCTTGGCTCGGCGCGTGCGCGCTCACAGGAGGCGCAGGCGAGGGCTCGCGACCTGCACGTCAGCTTCGAGTCGCGCCGTTCGAGCGAGAGCTCGATGGCCGTGGGCCTGCGTCGCATGAGCGAGCAGCGCGAGCAGCTCGAGCGACGGCGCGCGGAGCTCGAGCAGGAGCTGGCCACGGGCGATGAGCCGATCGCCGCGCTTCAGGCGCGCCTCGACGAGGCGCTGGCGCTCCGACTCACGGTGGAGGCGGAGCTGGCCGTGGCGCGCAGCGCCGTCGAGGAAGCCGACGCCGCCCTCAAGGCGCTCGATGAGCGGCGCCTGATGGCCGAGCAGCGGGTGAGCGCTGCGCGCGAGGAGCTCGATGCGGCGCGCCTCGCCGCCCAGGAGACTCACGTGCGGCGGGCGGCGCTCGCCGAGCAGTTCGCGGAGACCGGCTGCGACCTCGGCGAGGTGCTCGCCGGGCTCGAGCCGACCGCCGACGTGGCGGCCTGGGAGCAGTCGCTCGCCGAGGCGCGTGCCGAGGTCGAGAAGCTCGGACAGGTCAATCTCGCCGCCATCGACGAGCTCAAGGAGCAGACGCAGCGCCAGGAGTATCTCGACAGTCAGTACGCCGACCTCACGTCGGCGCTCTCGACGCTCGAGGAGGCGATGCGGCGCATCGACAAGGAGACCCGTGCGCGGTTCGAGGACACGTTCGAACGCATCAACACGGGGCTGCGCGACAAGTTCCCGCGCCTCTTCGGCGGAGGGCACGCCTACCTCGAGCTGGTCGGTGAGGACAAGCACACCGCCGGCGTCGCCGTCATGGCGCGGCCCCCGGGCAAGAAAAACAGCACCATCCACCTCCTGTCCGGCGGCGAGAAGGCGCTGACTGCGGTGGCGCTCGTGTTCGCGATCTTCGATCTCAACCCCGCCCCGTTCTGTCTGCTGGACGAGGTCGACGCGCCGCTCGACGAGCACAACGTCGGACGCTTCTGCGACATCGTGCGCGACATGTCCTCGCGCGTGCAGTTCGTGCTCATCACCCATAACAAGGCCACCATGGAGCTCGTCTCGCAGCTGATCGGCGTGACCATGAACGAGCCGGGCGTCTCGCGCCTGGTCACGGTCGACGTCGACGAGGCCGTGCGGCTGGCGGCGGTCTGAGCATCCTTACGGAGCGGGGCACTCATGTCCGAGCTGCGCTGGACGCTGCTGATACTCGGGGTGGCCTTCGTCGCCGGGCTCGGGTGGTGGGAGCGGCGTCGACCGCGCCAGGGGGGCGGCGCCGGTGGCGCGTCGCGCATCGCACCGCGCGAGCCGCCCGCGCAAGCTCCCCCGCCGCCGCGGCGCGAGCCGACTCTCACGCTGCCGACGATGCGCGCCCGCGATCCGCTCGTGAGCAACGCTCTGCCGGTCCTCGGAGCCGCGGGCGCAACGGTTGCCCCGGAGCGCACGCCGGGGCGGTCGGACCCGCGCGAGCGCGCCGCCGAGGTGCACGCAGCCGCCGCGCAGGACGAGCGCGAGCCCCCGGTCTCCGGCGCGGGGGGCGCCGTGGCGGGCGTGCCGCTCGAGAGCCTGCCACGACTGCCGCCGGCGCCCGTACCAAGGGTCGAGTGGCCGCCGGATGAGCGGCGGCGCGTCGTCGCGCTGCGGCTGGTCGCGACCCAACCCGAGCGCTTCGCGGGCCGCTCGCTCCGCCAGGCGCTCGCGGCGGAAGGCTTCGTGCTCGGTCGCTTCGCGATCTTCCACAAGCCGGACGAGGAGCAGCGCGCGGTGCTGAGCGCTGCGAGTCTCTCGACGCCCGGCACCTTCGATGAGGACACGATGGACTCGCAGCACTACGGCGGGCTGTCGCTCTTTGCGGTGCTGCCGGGGCCGAAGCCGCCGCCCGAGACCTTCGAGGAGCTCATCCTCACCGCCCGCAGCCTCAACGACCGCCTCCAGGGAGAGCTGCAGGACGAGCAGGGCAGTCCCCTCACCCCGGCGCGCATCGCGCTGCTGCGCGAGCGCCTTGGCGCCGGGGCGGGTGCATGACGGAGGAGGCGACGGCGCGCGCGGCGGAGCTGCGCGCGCAGATTGCACAACACGACTACCGCTACTACGTGCTCGATGATCCGCTGATTCCCGACGCCGAGTACGACCGGTTGATGCTGGAATTGCGCGCGCTGGAATCGGCGCATCCCGAGCTCATCACGCCCGACTCGCCCACGCAGCGTGTGTCGGGAACGCCGGGCGGCAGTTTCGGCGAGATCGTGCACAAGGTTGCGATGCTCTCGCTCGACAACGCCTTCTCGGAGGAGGACGTGCAGGCCTTCGACCGCCGCGTCCACGAGCGTCTCGGCGTCACGGGCGACCTCGACTACGTCGCGGAGCCGAAGCTCGACGGGCTCGCGGTGACGGTGATCTACCGCGACGGCCTGCTCGCACAGGCCGCGACGCGGGGCGACGGCCTCACCGGCGAGGACGTCACCCCCAACGTGCGCACCATTCGCGCCGTGCCGCAGCGCCTGCGCCCGCCGGCTCCGCCCTTGCTCGAGGCGCGCGGGGAGATCTTCATGCCGCTCGCCGGCTTCGAGCGCATGAACCGCGAGGCGCGCGAGCGCGGCGAGAAGGTGTTCGTGAATCCGCGCAACGCGGCCGCCGGGAGCCTGCGGCAGCTCGACGCGCGCATTACCGCCTCGAGGCCACTCACGGCTTTCTTCTACGGCCTCGGGGCACTCGAGGGCGCCGCCCCCCCGGCGCGCCAGAGCGAGCTGCTCGAGTGGTTGCGCAGGCTCGGCCTGCCGACATCCCGGGACGCGCGCACCGTGCGCGGAGTCGCGGGCTGCCTCGGCTACTATCGCGAGCTGGGCGAGCGGCGCAGCTCGCTCCCCTACCAGATCGACGGCGTCGTCTACAAGCTCGATGACCGCGCCGACCAGGAGCGGCTCGGATTCGTGTCGCGCGCGCCGCGCTGGGCGATCGCCCACAAGTTTGCTCCCGACGAGGCGCTCACCGTCGTCAGGGACATCGAGTTCCAGGTCGGCCGCACCGGAGCGCTCACGCCGGTGGCGCGGCTCGCGCCGGTGTTCGTGAGCGGCGTGACGGTGAGCAACGTCACGCTGCACAACATCGACGAGGTGCACCGCAAGGACGTGCGGGTCGGAGACACCGTGGTGGTGCGCCGCGCCGGGGATGTGATCCCCGAAGTGGTGAGCGTGGTGCCCGACCGGCGGCGAGAGGACGCCCGGCCGGTACAGCTGCCGGAGCGCTGTCCGGTGTGCGGCTCGCGGGTGTTGCGCGTCGAGGGCGAGGCGGTGGCGCGCTGCACCGGCGGCTTCACCTGCAGCGCTCAGCGCCAGGAGGCGCTGCGGCACTTCGCGAGCCGCCGCGCGCTCGACATCGAGGGTCTCGGCGAGAGGATGATCGAGCAGCTGGTCGAGCGTGACCAGGTGAAGTCGCCCGCCGACCTCTACGCGCTCACGCTGCCGCAGCTCGCGCAGCTCGAGCGCATGGGAGAGAAATCGGCCGCGAACCTGCTGGCGGCGATCGAGAAGAGCAAGCAAACGACCCTGCCAAGACTGCTGTACGGGCTCGGTATCCGCGACGTCGGCGAGGCGACCGCGCTCGCCCTCGCGCGGCACTTCGGCTCGCTCGAGCGGCTGATGAGTGCCGACGAGCGCACGATCCAGCAGGTGCCCGACGTCGGGCCCGTGGTCGCGGCGCACATCGCAGCCTTCTTCGCCTCCGAAGAACACCTTAGAGTTATCAAGGCGTTACGCGATAAAGGTGTGACGTGGCCTGATCTGGAGCCCGCGCCCCGCAGCACCGGCTCGCTCACCGGGCGCACCTTCGTCATCACCGGCACGCTCTCCAGCATGACCCGCGAGCAGGCCCAGGAGGCGCTCACCGCGCGCGGCGCCAAGGTGACCGCGAGCGTGTCGAAGAAGACCAGCTACATCGTCGCCGGGGGCGAGGCGGGTTCGAAGCTCGCACGGGCCGAGGAGCTCGGTGTGCCGGTGCTCGACGAGCAGCAGTTCCTGGAGCTGCTCGGCAGCGACGGCGGCTGAGCGGGTGAGCGGCGCGCTTAGTTCTTTCTCGCTGTTGGGCTCGGCGCGGGCGCCGCGGGCGTGCCAGCCGGTGCCGCCGGAGTCGCCGCGCCCGGCGCAGCGGCGCCTCCCGCGTTGCCCGCCGCCTGACCCGAGGGCGCCTTGTCGAGAAACCTCTGGATCTTGGCGCTGCGCATCAGCTCGTCGGCGTAGCCGTGGAACTTCTTGTTCTGCACGATCTGCTCGAGGCGCTGGCGCACCTGCTCGAAGGGCGGCGGCGTCAGCTCGCGCGTGTCGAGCAGCTGGATCACGTGCCAGCCGAACTGCGTCTGCACGGGCTTGTGAGTGTATTCACCGGGCTTGAGGCCCATCACCGCGCCCGAGAATTCCGGCACCATGCGATCGGGGGTGAACCAGCCGAGGTCGCCGCCGTTGCTCTTGGAGGGATCCATGGACTCGCGCCTGGCGAGCTCGTCGAACTTCTCACCCTTGCCGAGGCGCGTGACGATCTTCTCGGCGAAGGGCTCGGTGGCGACCAGGATGTGGCGCGCGTGGTATTCCTGCTTCGGTTGACTGCCCAGCTGCGTCTCGTATTCCGCGCGCAGCTCCTGCTCGCTCGCCTTGCGATCCTTCAGGTAGCGGTCCGACACCGCCTGCTGCAGCACGTTGAGGCGCGAGAGCTCGAGGAGCGCTGCGGTGTCGGTGCTCTTGTCGAGACCTTCTTTGGCGGCCTCCTCGGCCACGAGGCGCGCGCGGATCAGGTTGTCGAGCGCGAGACTGCGCTGCTCGGGGGGGAGCTCCGCGGAAGTCTTGCCGCTGATTCCCTTGATGTAGAACTCATAGAAGTCGCGGCTGATGGGGGTGCCGTCCACGGTCGCTACCGGCGGCGAGACATCGCCGGCGGTCGCCGCGGTCTTCGGCTGGCAGGCGCCGAGCGCGGCGAGCGCGGCCGCGAGGAGCAGGAGACGCAAGTGGTTCATGGAGACACCGGATTGGCTGTTGGAAACGACTTGTTGGTGACGACTCATCCTCGATCGGATGCTTCCTCGGGGCTGCGCGCGACGATGTTGAGTGCGTGCACGGCCTCGCCCATCAACGGGGCGACCGCGGCGTAGACCATGCGGTGGCGCTCGAGGCGGCTGCGGCCGCGAAAGGCACCGGCCACCAGCGTCACCTTGAAATGGCCGCCGCCGCGTGCGCCCGCGTGGCCCGCGTGGCGCGCGCTGTCGTCGACGATCTCGAGCGTGCTCGGCGCGAGCGCGCGCTCGAGCGCGGTCCGCATCTGCACCATGACCGATTCGCTCATACGCTTGCCTCCGTTCAGCCGCCCTCGCAGGCGCCGGGGCGGGCGGCGATGCGCGCGCGTGCGAGCCACAGCAGCTGCAGGGTGATGCCGGCGAAGGTGAGCAGCGTCAGCCCGAACATCTTGAAGTTGACCCAGGCGCGCTCGCTGGCGTTGTAGGCCACCACCAGGTTCAGTGCGCCCAGCAGCGCGTACAGCACCCCCGACGAGAGGTTCAGCCGCTGCCACTGAGCGGGGCTCGCCCGCAACCGCTCGCCGAGCGCCGGCGCGAGCAGCCGCTCCGTGAGCGTGCGCTCGCCGATCCGCGAGCTCGCGAGGAAAGCGAGGCCGAGCGCCCAGAACAACACGGTGGGCTTCCACTGGATGAACAGGCGATTGTGCAGCAGCAGCGTCGCCGAGCCGAAGACGAGCACCAGCACCGCCGACAACGCGTGGAGCGCGGGGATGCGCCGGTGGCGCAGCCAGTCGAGGGCGAGCACCAGCACCATGGCGGCCATGAGCACCGCGGTCGCCGCGTACAGGCCGCGCAGCCGGTAGGTCGCGAAGAATGCCACGAGCGGCGCGAGGGCGGTGAGAGCCTGCATGGGGAGCGGTGCGCGGGTGTTCCGAAGTCGAGGCTGTACGCGGCAAAACGGCCGCGTATATTGTCATGCGCGGCGTCCGAGTTCCATCGTCAGGGAGTTCTGCGGCAGCGCGAAGCAATGGCCGAATACATCAAGCTGCACCCCGTCAATCCGCAGCCGCGCCTCATCCGCAGCGCCGTGGAGCTGCTGCGGTCCGGAGCGGTCATCGCCTACCCGACCGATTCCTGTTACGCGCTCGGCTGGCACATCGGCGACAAGGCCGCACTCGAGCGCGTGCGCCGCATCCGCCAGGCGGATCGCCATCACCACTTCACGCTGGTGTGCGCGGATCTCGCCGCGGTCGGCCGCTTCGCACGGCTCGAGACCTGGCAGTTCCGCATGCTGCATGCGTGTCTGCCCGGGCCGTACACGTTTCTGCTGCGCGCGACGCGCGAGACGCCGCGCCGCCTGCAGCACCCGCGCCGGCGCACCATCGGCGTGCGCATCCCCGATCATCCGGTGCCGCGGTTGTTGCTGAAGGAGCTCGGCGAGCCGCTGATGAGCTCGACGCTGCTGCTGGCCTCCGACCCACAACCCCTCACCGAGGGGCGCGAGATCATGGCGCGGCTCGGCCACGAGATCGATGCGGTTCTCGACGGCGGCGACTGCGGCATCGAGCCGACGACCGTGGTTGATCTCTCGGTGACGCCGCCGCTGATCGTGCGCCAGGGCAAGGGCGATCTCGGCCCGATCACCGGGCGTGCGCTATAATTCGCCCTCGTGAATCAGCGCCTTTCCGTCGTGCGCCGTGCGGGGCAACCGCGCGCCGCCGCCATCCCCCGCGACGCACAGCCACCCGTGCCGGCAGCCGCAGCGCTGCTGCGGCCAGGCACGTGAGCCAGCCGGCGCCCGCGCGGCGCGTCCTCTCCGGCATGCGGCCCACCGGCCGGCTGCACCTCGGCAACTACCACGGCGCGCTGCGCAACTGGGTCGAGCTGCAGTACCAGTACGAGTGCTTCTTCTTCGTCGCCGACTGGCACATGCTCACCACCGACTACGACGAGACGGCGCCGCTTCAGGAGCACATCCGCGAGGTGCTCATCGACTGGCTGGCCGCGGGCCTCAACCCCGGAGTCGCGACGCTCTTCATCCAGTCGCACGTGCCCGAGCACGCGGAGCTGCACCTGTTGCTGTCGATGATCACTCCGCTCGGCTGGCTCGAGCGCGTGCCGAGCTACAAGGATCAGCAGGAACAGCTGAAAGAGAAGGATCTCGCCACCTACGGCTTCCTCGGCTACCCGCTGCTGCAGAGCGCGGACATCCTGGTGTATCGCGCCGCCTACGTGCCGGTGGGCGAGGATCAGGTGGCGCACGTCGAGCTGACGCGCGAGGCTGCGCGGCGCTTCAATCATCTCTACGGACGCGAGCCCGACTTCGAGGCGAAGGCGGAGCGCGCCGTGAAGAGCCTCGGGGGACGCAACGCAACCAACTACCGCCAGCTCCGCCGCAGGTTCCAGGAGGCCGGCGACACCGAGGCGCTGCAGCGCGCGCAGGCTCTGGTGCACAGCAATAACCGCATCACGGTGGCCGACCGCGAGCGACTGCTCGGCTTCCTCGAGGGCACGGGCGTCACGATCCTGCCCGAGCCGCAGGTGCTCCTCACGGCAACTCCGAAGGTGCCGGGACTCGATGGGCGCAAGATGTCGAAGTCCTACGGCAATACCATCGGGCTGCGCGAGGAGCCCGAGCAGGTGGCACAAAAACTCCGTGCCATGAAGACCGACCCCGCGCGCGTGCGGCGCACCGATCCCGGCGACCCCGACAAGTGCCCGGTGTGGGACCTGCACCAGATCTATTCCGACGAGGCGACCCGCAAGTGGGCGAGCGAGGGTTGCCGCAGCGCCGGCATCGGCTGCCTCGACTGCAAGCAGCCGGTGATCGATAAGATAGTCGAGGAGATCAACGGCATGCGCCGGCGCGCCCAGGAGTACGAGGACAACCCGGAGCTGGTGCGCGGCATCGTCGCCGAGGGCGCCGACAAGGCGCGCGAAGCGGCGCGCGAGACGCTCGACGAAGTCCGCCGCGCCATGCACCTGCGTCCCGACTGACTTACGCGGTGACCCCCATGAAGGCGAAACCGACCCTTTCGATCGTGGTCTCCAACACACCCCAGCCGAGCGCGCCCGAGCCGCCGCCGCAGCAGGTCGAGATGCCGTTCGCGGTCGTCAACGGCGAGCCGATCTCGCAGCTGCCGCGCGACCTCTACATCCCGCCGCAGGCGCTCGAGGTGTTCCTCGAGGCCTTCGAGGGGCCGCTCGATCTGCTCCTGTACCTCATCCGGCGGCAGAACCTCGACATCCTCGACATCCCGCTCGCGGAGATCACGCGCCAGTACATGAAGTACATCGAGCTGATGCAGGAGCTGCAGCTGGAGCTCGCGGGGGAGTACCTGGTGATGGCCGCGACGCTGGCGGAGATCAAGTCGCGGATGCTCCTGCCGCGGCCGAAGGCCGAGCAGGGGGCCGAGGAGGACCCGCGCGCGGAGCTGGTGCGGCGGCTTCAGGAATACGAGCGCTTCAAGCGCGCCGCCGCCGAGATCGACAGCCTGCCGCGCCTGGAGCGCGACGTGTGGCCGACGAGCGTCGAGCTGAAGGACCGCCGCCCGCTCGAGGCGCTGCCGCAGATCGCGCTGCAGGAGATGCTGATCGCGTTCAAGGAAGTCGTGGCGCGCTCGGAGATGTTCGCCCACCATCACATCCAGCGCGAGCGCCTGTCGGTGGGCGAGCGCATGAGCGACATCCTCGCGCAGCTGGAGGGCGCCTCGGGGTTCGTGCCCTTCGTCCAGCTGTTCCGGCCGGAGGAAGGGCGCATGGGCGTCACGGTCACCTTCGCCGCGGTGCTCGAGCTCCTGCGCGAGGCGCTGATCGAGATCGTGCAGGCCGAGGCCTACGGCCCGCTGCACGTGCGCGCCGCGAGCCCCGCGCCGGGCTTGCGCGTGGTAGCTGGCCCCGCTGCGGCGCCCGAGGGCGCCGACCCGCGCGCACCGCACGCCGGACAGGATCCCCGATGAGCGATTCATACCTGAGGAACGTCATCGAAGCGGCGCTGCTCGCCGCGGGCGCCCCGCTCCCGGTCGCGGAGCTCACGCGGCTCTTCGATGAGAGCGCCCGCCCGAGCGTGCAGCAGGTGCGTGCCGTGGTCGCCGCGCTCGCGGAGGAGTACTCCGGGCGCGGCATCGAGCTCAAGGAGACCGCGGGCGGCTTCCGCATCCAGGTGCGGCGCGAGCTCGCCGGCGAGATCTCGCGGCTGTGGCCGGAGCGCGCGACCCGCTACTCGCGGGCACTGCTCGAGACGCTGGCGCTCATCGCCTACCGCCAGCCGGTCACGCGCGCCGAGATCGAGGCGGTGCGCGGCGTGGCCGTCAACCCCAACATCATCCGCACTCTCATCGAGCGCAACTGGGTGCGCGTCGTCGGCCACCGCAACGTTCCCGGCCACCCGGAGCTGCTCGGAACCACGCGGGAATTCCTCGACTACTTCGGTCTGAAGAGTCTCGATGAGCTGCCGCCGCTCGCCGAGCTCAAGGCGATCTCCGACGTGAACCTCCAGCTCGGGCTCGCGGAGGAGGAGAATCCCGAGGACGATGAGCTGTCCGCCGAGGGCGGCGGCTCGCGCGAGCTGGTCGCCGGGCCGCGCGATCTGGAGGGCTGATGCGGCGCGCACCGCGGCCCGCGGCCGCCGCGCGTCGCCGAGCTCCCGGCCGCCCGCGTGGCCCGACTGCGGCGCGCGCGGCGGTGCGGCCGCTCACCGAGCGGCTGCAGAAGATGCTGGCGCGTGCCGGGCTCGCCTCGCGGCGCGAGGCGGAAGTCTGGATCCGCGCCGGCCGGCTCACCGTCAACGGCCGCACCGCGACGCTCGGGGCGCGCGTCGCTCCCCACGACGAGGTGCGTCTCGACGGTCGCCTGGTGCGCGCGCACGCCGCGCCCGCTCGGGCGCGGGCCTTCGTCTGTCACCGCTCGCCCGGCGAGCCGCTGCGGACGCCGGCCGACCCCGGGGACCCCGCTGCGGGAGAGACACCCCGGACGGCGCTCCTCGAGCGGTTGCCGCGGCGCTCGGGGCGGCGCTTCATCGCGGTGAGTCCGATGCCGCGTCCGGATGGGGGCCTCGAGCTCGTGACCTCGGACGGCGAGCTGGCGCTGCATCTGCAGCGCGCGGTTCACTCGCTCAGGAGCGAATTCAGCGTGCGGGTGCGAGGGGAGCTCAGCGCGCCGCAGCTGGAGGGCATCCGCGGCGGAGCCCTCGACAGGGGGGCGCAGCTCGCGGTCGAGCGCTGCGAGGCCGGCGGCGGGGAGGCCGCCAATCGCTGGTACGCGCTCACGGTGCGCGGCGCGAGCGGCCGGCAGGTGCGGCAACTCTTCGAGCGCCAGGGGGCGCTGGTGAGCCGCGTGCTGCGTACCCAGCTCGGCCCCGTCATGCTCGAGCGCACGCTCGCGCGCGGCCGCTTCCGCGAGCTCACTCAGGCGGAGCGCCGCGCGCTGCTCCCCGGGCCGGCGGCTCCGCCCGGCGTCTGAGCGTCGAAGGCCTGCCCCGTGACCCCGCGGCTCGCCGGCCCGAGGAGCGCAATGTAGGGTCCGGTGAGGGAGTCCGGCGGCGGCAGGCTCTCGAGGTCTTCGGCGGGATAGGCCTGGCGGCGCATGGCGGTGCGCGCGCGCCCGGGGTTGAGAGTGTTGACGCGCACGTGGCTCACGTTCTCCAGCTCCGCGGCCAGCACCTGCGCCAGCCCCTCGACGGCGAACTTGGACACGGCGTACGCGCCCCAGTAGGCGCGCCCGCGGCGCCCGACGCTGCTGGCGGTGAACACGAGCGACGCGTCGGCGGATTTCTTCAGCGCGGGCAGCAGCACCTGGGTGAGCACGAACGCCGCGGTGAGGTTGACGTGCAGCACGCGGCACCAGGTTGGCACGTCGTAGTGCTCGATCGGCGTCAGGGTTCCGAGAAGCCCGGCGTTGTGCAGCAGTCCGTCGAGGCGCCCGTAGCGCTCGAGCACGGCATGAGCGAGGGCCTCGTAATCGCGCGCCACCGCCTTCTCGAGGTCGAGCAGCGCGATGCTCGCCTCCGGCTGCCCGGCCGCGGCGATCTCGGCGTGCACCGCCTCGAGGGCCGGCGCGTTGCGGCCGACGACGATGACGCTCGCCTGATGCCGGGCGCAGGCGAGGGCGACCGCGCGGCCGAGGCCCGAGCCTGCACCGGTGATCGCGATCACCCGGCCGGCGAGCTCGGCGGGACCTGCGGTGTGGTTGCGGGGATCAAACACTAAGGTTCAGCGCTCCTCTCGCTTGGGCTCAGCCTGATCGGGCGAAGCCGCGTCCGGCGTCCGCCCGCCGCGCGGCGCGCCACGCGCACCAGCCGTCGAGCGGCGCGTGATGCTCGCGCGAGAGGCTCGCGCGCGGCAAGCGGCGTTCCGCGCGCCGCGAGTGCGCGCGCCTCACGGCGGCCCAGACGATGAGACCGCGCAGCGGCGGCTGCGCCAGGGGCGGAAGCGCAGCGACGCTCGCCTCGAGCGCCGCCCGCGCCTGGCGGTGCCGCGCCCGCACCAGCTCCGCAAGGGCCGCCGGCCACGGCGGCCGCGCGAGCTCCTCCGGCGTCGCCGGGGCGCGCTCGAGCTCATCGAGCGACAGCCGCAGCCGTCCGAGCCGCGCATCGCTCGCGAGCGAGAGCAGCAGCTCGATCTCGCGCAGGCTCCGGCCGAGGGCGCGCGCGGGCTCCGCCGCCGCCGCCGGCGCGGCGAGCTGCACCGCCGGCTCGATCATGGCGGCGCTCCAGCGCTCACAATAGCCCTCGAGCTCGCGGCGCGTTCCGAAAGTCGCCGCGGCCAGGTCCCACACGGCGATGTCGACCAGTCCCGCGAGGCCTGCGGGCGGCGCGAGCCCCGAGGCCGCAAACAGCGCGCCGAGCTCGCGGGTGAGTGGGTGGCTCGGGCGTGCCTGCGTGGTGCGCTCGCACTCCTCTCGCCACCACGCGAGGCGCGCGTGGGCGAGTTGGGTGTCGAGGCCGGGGCGGAGACTCTCGCCGATCTCGCGCTCGAGGGCGAAGAGCGTCGCGAGCGGCTCGCGCAACGCCCGAGGGGAGTAGAGCCAGGCGAGGGCGCGGGCGGCGGGCGCCTCAGGCCTGTCGGGCATTGCTCGCGCCCGGGCTGCCTCCGGGCTGGGCGACGCCCGGCGTGTCCTCTCCGGGGGCGGCGACGGGCGCGGCGACGGGCGCGCCGGCGGGCGGTGAGGCGGTCGGTCGCTCCGCTGCGCTCGGGCCACCGGGGCTGCGCGTGAGCTGCACGATCGGCTCGAGCTCCGGGAGCGGCGCGTCCGCCGTGACGCCGAGCTCGCCGAAGCGACGCGCCTGCGGCAGCACGTGGCGCTCGAGCGAGCCGACGGCCGCGTTGTAGGCCTCGACCGCGGTGGCGAGACGTTGTCCCATCCGCCCGAGATGGCCGTTGAAGGTGGCGAGCCGCCGGTAGAGCTCCTGACCCAAGTCGCGGATCAGCGCGGCGTTGTGCGCGACTGCCGCCTGCCGCCAGCCGTAGGCGACCGCCTTGAGCAGCGCAATCAGCGTCGACGGCGTGGCGATGATCACATTCTGGCCGAGCGCGGTCTCGAGCAGCTCCGGACGCTCGCCGAGAGCTGCGGAGAGGAACTGATCGCCCGGCAGGAACAGCACCGCGAACTCGGGGCTGCGCTCGAACTGCGTCCAGTACTCCTTGGAGGCGAGCTCGCGCACCCGCGTCTCGACCTGCTGCGCGTGGCGCCTGAGCGCCTCGCGGCGCTCCTCCTCGCTCTGCGCCTCGAGGGCGGTGAGAAAGGCCTCGAGCGGCGTCTTGGCGTCGATCACGAGATCGCGCGCGTCGGGCATGTGCACGACGAGATCGGGACGGAGCGAGCCGTCCTCGCCCACCACCTGCAGCTGCTCGGTGAAGTCGCAGTGCTCGGTGAGGCCGGCGAGCTCGACCAGGCGGCGAAGCGTCAGCTCGCCCCAGCGGCCGCGCACCTCGGGACGGCGGAGCGCGGTGGCGAGGTTGCGCGTCTCGCGCTGCAGCTGCGCCTGGCCGCCGGCGAGCGTCTCGATCTGGGTGCGGAGAGTCGCAAAGGCCTCGCGGCGCTCGCACTCGAGGGATTGCACCTGCGCCTCGGTGCGCTCGAGCGCGGCGCGCAGCGGCTGCACCAGCTGCTCGATGGCGAGCTCGCGCTCCCGGAGCGCGCCGGCAGCCACGGCCTGGTCGCGTCCCAGCGCCTCGCGCGCGAGGCGCAGGAAGAGCTCGCTGTTCGTGCGCAGCGTCTCTCCCGCGAGCGAGTCGAACGCGGCGCGCAGCCGCGTCTCGGATTCCTCGAGGAGCTTCAGGCGATCGGCTTCATTGAGGGCGCTCGCCTCGAGTCGCACGCTCGCGGCGGCGAGCTCGATCCGCAGCGCCTCGATGCGACCCGCGGCGCGCAGCTGCACCACCAGGGCACCGAGCACCGCGCCGGTGGCGAGCGCGGCCGCGGCGACGAGGAGAACGGCGAGCGTCGTCATCGCCCGAAATGCGCCAGGTAGTTCACCGCGACGCTGCGAGTGAGCGCTGCGCGCGCGGTGAAGGGGTTGAGCTCGAGGCCCGCCATCGAGCGCAGCTCGAGCCCGGCGGAGCGCGCCCAGCGGGCCAGCTCCGCGGGCCGGATGAGCCGCTCGTACTCGTGCGTGCCGCGTGGAATCAACTTGAGCAGATACTCCGCGCCGACGATGGCCAGGAGGAACGAGCGGAGGTTGCGGTTGAGCGTCGAGACAAAGAGCGCGCCGCCCGGGCGCAGCGCGCGCGCGAGCGTCGCCACCATCGCTGCGGGCTCGGGCACGTGCTCGAGCATCTCCATGCAGGTCACGACGTCAAAGGCTCGAGGCTCCGCCGCCGCGAGCTCCTCTGCGGCGGCGACGCGGTAGTCGATGGCGAGGGAGCCCTGCGCCGCGTGCAGCCGCGCCACCTCGATCATTCCGGGCGCGAGATCGATGGCGGTGACGCGTGCGCCGGCGCGCGCGAGCGCCTCGGCGAGGAGCCCGCCGCCACAGCCGACATCGAGCACCCGCTGGTGCGCGAGCCTTGCGCGCTCGGCGATGAATTCGAGCCGCACCGGGTTGATGAGGTGCAGCGGCCGGAACTCTCCCTGCAGATCCCAGAACCCCGCGGCGGCGGCCTCGAACCGCGCGAGCTCCGCGCGGTCGGCGTTTGCGCCCGCGGGCGCGCTCACGCGGCGGCCTCCATCCCGATGCGCTCCGCCCAGCGCATGGGGAGCGCGGCGAGCTCCTCCTCATCGAGTGCCACGAGGCGCCCGGCGCAGAGCGCCGCCCGCCCGGCCGTCCACACATCGCTCACCTGGCCGCGGGCGGCCCCGAACACGATCGCGTCGTGGACGCCTGAGCCCGGAGCGCCGCTGAGCCCCCCGAGATCGATGCAGGCGAGATCGGCCGCCTTGCCGGGCTCGAGCGAGCCGATCCTCGCGGCAAGCCCGAGCGCCGCGGCGCCGCCGAGCGTCGCCATGCGCAGCGCCTGCGCCGCATCGATGCCGCAGACGAGCGCCGCGGTGCGCGCTTCGGTGAGCACGTCGAGCGCGCCGGCCGCGGCCGGACTGTCGGTGCCGAGCGCGCCGCGGTCGACGCCCCTCGCCACGACCGGGACACGCGCGCCGAGGCGCAGATCCGCCTGCGGACAGCTGACCACGCTCGCGCCGTGGCGCGAGAGGAGTTCCAGATCCGCCTCATCGCAGACCGTGGCGCCGATCGCGGTGAATCCGGCGCGCAGCAGGCCGAGTGCCCTGAGCTGGCGGAGCCACCCTGAGCCGGGCGGCGCGCGCGCGCTGTCCTCGACGCCAGGCGCGCCCTGCGGCCCGGGCCCGGAAGGCTCCCTCAGAGCGGCAAATTCCTCGAGGTGCAGCGCGATGCGGGCGTCGAGCTCATCGGCCACGCGCCGCACTCGCGTGAGCAGCGCCTCGCTCATACCGTGCGAGGCGAGCGGCGCGAAGTAAAGCGCGATCCGCGGGTCCGACCGGTACTCGTCCCAGAGCCGTTCGGCGCGGGCGAGATGTGCGGTCGCACTCTCCGCCCACGGGGTGGGGGCTTCCGAGACCGGCAGTGCGATCGCCGCGCGCACGTGCGCCGCGGCCGCAGCGCGCGCGGCCTCCTCCGGATGGAGACTCAGGTCCGCGAAGCAGGTGATCCCGGCGCGCAGCATCTCCGCGAGCGCGAGCCGGGTTCCGTCGCGCACGAAGTCGGCGCTCAGGCAGCGCCGCTCGATGGGCGCGAGGGTCTCGCGCAGCCAGGATGAGCGGGGACCGCGCACCGGGAGGCCCCGGAGCAGCGCGTGGCTGGCGTGCGTGTGGGCGTTCACCAGGCCGGGCAGCAGCACATGGCGCGAACGCACTACGTGCTCGCGGGCCTCGAAGCGCTCGCGCAGCTCCGCCGCGGGACCCACCGCGAGGATGCGTCCCGCCGATACCGCGAGCGCGTGCTCGGCAAGAGCGACGTTCGCGGGCGCGATCGGCAGCAGCCAGCGGGCTTCGATCAGCAGGTCGGCCGGTTGCCTGGTGGACACGGTTTTCCCAGCGGTGACTCCCCGAGAGCTGTCGCGATGAGCGCGAAGCGCTTACGCGCAGTATATCGGTGCATGGGCGGGCTTAGAATGTGCGGCGCGGTTTTCACCAAGGAGCACACCATGCCCAAGTATCTCATCCAGGCGGCCTATTCGGCCGAAGGCTTGCGCGGCCTGCAGAAAGACAAGGCGTCCGGTCGCAAGCAGGCAGTCGTCAAGGCGGTCGAGAGCCTCGAGGGGAAGGTCGAGGCCTTCTACTTCGCGCTCGGCGACAGCGACGTCGTCGTGATTGCGGAGTTCCCCGACACGGTGAGCGCGGCGGCGCTTTCCCTCGCCGTATCCGCGACCGGTATCGCCAGAACCCGGACCACGGCGCTTCTCACCGTTGAGGAGACCGATCGCGCGCTGACGAAGAAGCTCACCTACAGAGCCCCGGGCGCCTGAAGGCGCTCGCCCGCCGCCTCGCGGGGCCGTCAGGCCCCGGGGCGGCGGCGCTCGCGTGATAGAATTGCGGTTTTATTTCGCCGCCGGATAAGGTGGGGGACTCAAGCCCTTCGATGGCCGAAATCGCCCGTGAAGTGCTGCTGGTCAGTCTCGAAGGAGAGATGCGGCAGTCCTATCTCGACTATGCCATGAGCGTGATCGTCGGGCGGGCGCTGCCCGACGTCCGTGATGGACTGAAGCCCGTGCACCGCCGCGTGCTGCACGCCATGCGCGAGCTCGGCAACGACTGGAACAAGGCCTATAAGAAGTCCGCCCGCGTGGTGGGCGACGTGATCGGCAAGTACCACCCGCACGGCGAGAGCGCGGTGTACGACACCATCGTGCGCATGGCGCAGCCGTTCTCGCTCCGCTACCTGCTGGTCGACGGCCAGGGCAATTTCGGCTCGGTCGACGGCGATCCGCCGGCGGCCATGCGCTACACCGAAGTGCGCATGTCGCGCATCGCGCACGAGCTGCTGGCCGACATCGCCAAGGAAACCGTCGAATTCACGCCCAACTACGACGAGACCGAGCTCGAGCCCTCGGTGCTGCCGACGCGCATCCCGAACCTGCTGGTGAACGGTCAGACCGGCATTGCGGTCGGCATGGCGACCAACATTCCGCCGCACAATCTCACGGAGACCGTCGATGCGTGCCTGGCGCTGCTCGAGGATCCGTCGCTGCCGCTCGCCTCGCTCATGCAGCACATGCCGGGGCCGGACTTCCCGACCGGCGGCATCATCAACGGCGCGCAGGAGATCGCCACCGCCTATCGCACCGGGCGGGGGCGCCTGTCGGTGCGCGCGCGGGTCAGCATCGAGGACATCGGCCGGGGCGATCGCCAGGCGATCGTGGTGACCGAGCTCCCCTACCAGGTGAACAAAGCGCGCCTCATCGAGCGCATCGCGGAGCTGGTGCGCGAGAAGCAGATCGACGGCATCGCCGGCGACGGGCTGCGCGACGAATCCGACAAGGACGGCATGCGCATCGTGATCGAGCTGCGCCGCGGCGAGGTCACCGAGATCGTCCTCAACAACCTGTATGCCCAGACGCCTTTGGAGACGGTGTTCGGCATCAACATGGTGGCGCTCCAGGACGGCCAGCCGAAGCTGATGTCGCTGAAGGAGATGCTGGAGGCGTTCATCCGCCACCGGCGTGAGGTCGTCACCCGGCGGACGATCTTCGACCTCGCCAAGGCGCGCGAGCGGGCGCACATCCTCGAGGGCCTCGCGGTCGCGCTCGCCAACATCGATGCAGTGATCGCGCTCATCAAGGCCGCCGCCTCGCCCGCCGAGGCGCGCGCGGGGCTGCTCGCGCGCTCCTGGCCGCCGGGCATCGTGAGCGAGCTGCTCGAGCGCGCCGGCGCCATCTCCACGCGCCCGCGGGAGCTGCCGGCCGAGGCCGGACTCGCCGGCGGGGCCTACCGGCTGTCCGACGCGCAGGCGCAGGCGATCCTCGACATGCGGCTGCACCGGCTCACCGGGCTCGAGCAGGACAAGATCGTCGCCGAGTACCGCGAGCTCCTCGCGCAGCTCCAGGACCTCAGCGACATCCTGGCGCGCCCCGAGCGGCTCACCCAGGTGGTGCGCGAGGAGCTGCTCGAGATCCGCACGAACTACGGCGATGCGCGCCGCACGGAGATCAATCGCGATCACCTCGACCTCACCACCGAAGACCTGATCGAGCCTCAGGACGTGGTGGTGACGCTGTCGCACGCCGGTTACGCCAAGAGCCAGCCGCTCACCGAGTATCAGACCCAGCGCCGGGGCGGTCGCGGCAAGAGCGCCACCGCCGTCAAGGACGAGGACTTCGTCGAGAAGCTGTTCGTCGCCCACACCCACGACACCGTGCTGTGCTTCTCCAACCGCGGCAAGGTGTATTGGCTCAAGGTCTACGAGCTGCCGCAGGCGGGCCGCGGCGCGCGCGGCAAGCCGATGGTGAATCTGCTGCCGCTGGAGGAGGGCGAGAAGATCAACGCGCTGCTGCCGATCAAGCAGTACGACGAGCAGCACTTCGTGTTCATGGCCACCCGCGCCGGCACGGTGAAGAAGACGCCGCTCAGCGCCTTCTCGCGCCCGCGCTCCACCGGCATCATCGCGGTCGACCTGCACGACAACGATCAGCTGGTCGGGGTGGCGCTCACCGACGGCGAGCGCGAGATCATACTGGTGTCGAGCGGCGGCAAGGCCATCCGCTTCCACGAGAGCGAAGTGCGCTACATGGGGCGCGAAGCGGCCGGGGTGCGCGGCATACGCTTAGGTAGCGGCCAGCAGCTGATCTCGCTGATCGTGGTCGGCGAGGGGCACGTGCTCACCGGCTCCGCCGCCGGCTACGGCAAGCGCTCCCCGCTCGCGGAGTTTCCCGTGCACGGCCGCGGCGGCCAGGGCGTGATCGCGTTGCAGACTTCCGACCGCAACGGCGACACGGTGGCGGCGCTGCAGGTGATGCCGGGGCAGGAGATCATGCTGATCAGCTCCACCGGCGCGCTGGTGCGCACCGCGGTGGACGAGATCTCCGTGCAGGGTCGCAACACCCAGGGAGTGCGGCTCATCCGGCTCGGCGAAGGCGAGCGGCTCGCCGGGATCGGGCGCGTCGAGAGCCTGGATACGGGCGAAGAGGAGGCCGCGGCCGAGCGCGAGTTGCAGGCCGGCGCCGGCGAGCCGGCCGCAGATACTTAGGCCATGCGCGTCTTCAACTTCGCAGCGGGGCCGGCCGCGCTGCCCCTGGAAGTCCTCGAACAGGTCCGCGGGGAACTCACCGACTGGCAGGGCTCGGGCGCCTCGGTGATGGAGGTGAGCCATCGCAGCAAGCCCTTCCTCGCGGTGGCGCGCGAAGCCGAGCGGCTGCTGCGCGAGCTGCTCGCGGTTCCCGAGAGCTACAAGGTGCTGTTCGTGCAGGGTGGCGCAACGGGTCAGTTCGCCGCCGTGCCACTGAACCTCGCGCGCGCCGACTCCGCCGTCGATTACCTGAATACCGGCCATTGGTCGAAGAAGGCGATCGGCGAGGCGCGCCGGCTCGCCGGGAAGGTGAGCATCGTCGCCGACGAGGGCGCCTGCGGCTACACCACCGTGCCTGCCGCCGAGACGCTGCGCCTCACCCCGGGCGCCGCCTACGTGCACTACACGCCCAACGAGACGATCGGTGGAGTGGAGTTTCCGTACGTGCCCGACACCGCCGGCGTGCCGCTGGTGGCCGACATGTCCTCGACGATCCTTTCGCGTCCTCTCGAGGTGTCGAAGTTCGGCCTGATCTACGCGGGGGCGCAGAAGAACATCGGGCCGGCCGGTCTCACGGTCGTCATCGTGCGCGAGGAGCTGACGGGCAAGTCGCGGCCCGGGACGCCCGCGGTGTGGGACTACAAAGGCATCGCGGAGGCAGGGTCGATGCTCAACACCCCGCCCACCTTCGCGTGGTACTGCGCGGGCCTCGTGTTCCGGTGGCTCAAGGCGCAGGGGGGACTCGGTGCGGTCGCCGCGCGCAACCGCGCCAAGGCGGAGCTGCTCTATCAGGCGATCGACGGCTCCGGCTTCTACTCGAACCCGGTCGCGCGGGAGTGCCGCTCGTGGATGAACGTGCCCTTCACGCTCGCCACGCCTTCGCTCGATGAGACCTTCGTCGCCGAGGCCCGCCGCGCCGGGCTCGCCAACCTCGAGGGCCATCGCTCCGTCGGCGGCATGCGCGCGAGCCTCTACAACGCGATGCCGCTCGAGGGGGTGCAGGCCCTGGTGGCCTTCATGAAGGAATTCGAGCGCCGCCACGGCTGAAGGCAAATGGCTTACCGCATCCTGACGCTCAACGAGATCAGCAGCCGGGGGCTCGCGCGGCTGCCGCGCGAGCGCTACGAGGTCGGCGCGAAGGTGACGAACCCCGACGCGATCCTGGTGCGCTCGGCCGACCTGCACGACTTCGCGATCCCGCCGGGCGTGCGCGCCATCGGCCGCGCCGGCGCGGGCGTGAACAACATCCCCATCGACCAGATGAGCCGGCGCGGCATTCCGGTCTTCAACACCCCGGGCGCCAACGCCAACGCGGTGAAGGAGCTGGTGCTGGCGGGGCTGCTGCTGGCGGCGCGCAACATCGGACCCGCGTGGCTGTTCGTGCGTGCCCTCGAGGGGGACGATGCGGCCATCGAGGCCGCGGTCGAGAAGGGCAAGAAGAGCTTCCTCGGCTTCGAGCTCCCCGGTCGCACGCTCGGGGTGGTGGGGCTCGGGGCGGTCGGCGTCGAGGTGGCGAATTCGGCGCTGGCGCTCGGCATGAAGGTGCTCGGCTACGATCCGCAGCTCACCGTGCAGCGCGCCTGGCAGCTGTCGTCGAGCGTCGAACAGGCACTCTCCCTCGAAGACCTGTTCACGCGCTCCGACGCGATCACGGTGCACGTGCCCCTGAATGAGAGCACCGAGGCACTGGTGAACGGCGCGCGGCTCGCGCTCGCGAGGTCCGGCGCGACGCTGCTCAACTTCGCGCGCGCCGCCATCGTCGACAGCGCCGCGGTGCTCGCGGCTCTGGACGCCGGGCGGCTGCATGCCTACGTGTGCGATTTCCCGAGCCGTCTGCTCAAGGAGCATCCCCGGGTGATGACCCTGCCGCATCTCGGCGCCTCGACCGGGGAGGCGGAGGAGAACTGCGCCGTCATGGTCGCCGAGCAGCTGCGCGACTTTCTCGAGAACGGCAACATAAGAAACAGCGTCAACTATCCGGAGGCGGTGCTGCCGAGGGTACCGAACACCACGCGACTCAGCGTCGCCAACCGCAACGTGCCCAACATGGTAGGCCAGATCTCCACCTGTCTCGCCGCGCATGGGATCAATATCGCCGACCTGCTGAACAAGTCGCGCGGCGAGTACGCCTACACGCTCATCGATGCCGACGGCGGCGTCGGCGAGGAGCTCCTCGCGAGGATCGGCGCCATCGACGGGGTGCTGTCGGCGCGCATCGCCTGAGCGCACGGCAAGGGGGAGCGCCTGTCCATGGCCCGAAAGAACCCGAAGCGGCCGCGCGCGGCGCGCCGCAAGTCCGCACCTCGGGCGCCGGCGGGGGACGGGCCGGCGCGCATCGCGCCGGGGGCGGCGCCGGCGCCAGGGCCGCTCGATCTCGGGGAGGCGCGCGGCCGCATCGACGCGGTCGACGAGAAGATTCAGGCGCTGATCAACGAGCGGGCGCGCCTCGCGCAGCAGGTCGGGATCTCGAAGACGAGCGGCGCGCGGACGGTGGATTTCTATCGCCCGGAGCGCGAGGCGCAGGTGCTGCGGCAGGCCCAGGCGCGCAACACCGGGCCGTTGCGCGATGCGGAGATCCTGCGCCTGTTCCGTGAGATCATGTCGGCGTGTCTTGCGCAGCAGGAGCCGCTCAAGGTGGCGTTCCTCGGTCCCGAAGGCACCTTCACTCAGACCGCGGTGCTCAATCACTTCGGCCACTCCGTACGCGCGCTCCCTCTCGCCTCGATCGATGAGGTATTTCACGAGGTGGAATCGGGGAGCGCCGACTTCGGCGTCGTGCCGATCGAGAACTCCACCGAGGGCACGGTCAACCACACGCTCGATCGCTTCCTCACTTCCCCGCTCAAGATCTGCGGCGAGGTGGAGTTGCGCGTGCGTCATCACCTCATGGGCGCCATGAGCGAGATCGCGCGCATCGAGCGCGTCTGCTCGCACCCCCAGTCTCTCGGCCAGTGCCGGCAGTGGCTGGACGAGCACCTGCCGGGCGTCGAGCAGGTGCCGGTATCCAGCAACGCCGAGGGGGCGCGGCGCGCCCGCGACGAGAAGGGGAGCGCCGCGATCGCGGGCGAGACCGCGGCCGAGATCTATGGCCTGAAGATCCTGGTCGCGGAGATCGAGGACCGCGCCGACAACACGACGCGCTTCCTCGTGCTCGGGCGCAGGCTCTTCGCCCCGAGCGGCGAGGATCGCACGACGCTCCTCGTCTCGGTGGGGCACACCGACGCGCCCGGGGCGCTCTACCGGCTGCTCGAGCCGCTCGCGCGCCACCGGGTGTCGCTCACCCGCATCGAGTCGCGGCCCTCCAGGCGGCGCAAGTGGGACTACGTGTTCTTCATGGACCTCGAGGGGCATGCCGACGAGCCGCGGGTGTCCAAGGCGCTGGCGGCGCTCAGGAAGCGCGCCTCGCTCTTCCGGGTGCTCGGCTCCTATCCGCGGGCGGTGCAATGAGCCCACCGGGCGCCGACCGCTATCGAGTGCGCGCCGGCGGGAGCATCAAGGGCTCGCTCACCGTGCCCGGCGACAAGTCGATCTCGCACCGCGCCCTCATGCTCGGCGCACTCGCCGACGGGGACACGCACATCAGCGGGTTTCTCGCGGGCGAGGACTGCCTGTCCACCGCGCGGGCGCTCGAGCAGCTCGGCGTTGCGATCGAGCGGCCCGCGGAAACCGAGGTCGTGGTGCACGGCGTGGGCGCACACGGCCTGGCGCCGTCGCCGGCGCCGCTCGACATGGGCAACGCCGGCACGGCGATGCGCCTGATGATGGGAGTGCTGGCGCCGCAGAGATTCGACTCGACGCTCATCGGCGACGAGTCGCTGATGCGCCGGCCGATGGAGCGGGTCGCCGTGCCGCTGCAGATGATGGGCGCGCGCATCCACACGCGCGCGGGCCGCCCGCCGGTCGAGATCCGCGGCACGCCGCATCTGCGCGCCATTCATTACAGCCTCCCGGTGGCGAGCGCGCAGGTGAAGTCCGCGGTGCTGCTCGCGGGGCTCGCCGCCACCGGACGCACCGAGCTCACGGAGCCCGCGCCCGCGCGCGATCACACCGAGCGCATGCTCGGCGCCTTCGGCGTACGGCTGCAGCGCGACGGGCGAAGGATTGCGATGGAGGGGGGGCAGCCGCTCACCGGCACGCGCATCGCGGTGCCCGCGGATTTCTCCTCGGCCGCGTTCTTTCTGGTCGCCGGCTGCCTGGCGGCCGATCCCGCCCTCACCCTCATCAACGTCGGCGTGAACCCGACGCGCACCGGTCTCATCGAGCTGCTGCGCCGCATGGGAGCCGACATCCGCGTGCAGCCGCGCACCGCAGCCGGGGACAGCGACGCCGAGCCGGTCGCGGATATCGAGGTGCGCCGCAGCGCGCTCCACGGCATCACCGTGCCCGAGACGCTGATTCCCAACTCGATCGACGAGTTTCCGGTGTTCTTCATCGCCGCCGCGTGCGCGAGCGGCGAGACGCTGGTGCGCGGCGCGCTCGAGCTGCGCGTCAAGGAGAGCGATCGGCTGGCTGCCATGGCGGCGGGGCTCGAGCGTCTCGGGGTCGAGCACCAGCTGCTCCCCGACGGCCTGTGGATCCGCGGCGCCGGAGAGCTCGGCGGCGGCACCATCGACAGCTCAGGCGATCACCGCATCGCGATGGCGTTCGCGGTCGCCTCGCTCAAAGCGCGCGCGCCGATCGAGATCCTCGAGGTGGCGAACGTGGCGACCTCTTTCCCGGGGTTCGTGGACACGGCGCGCGCCGCGGGCTTGCGGATCGAGGCGCTCTGACGGACGCTGCCTCAGGATGTCCCGCACGCGATCCCCTATCGTGACCATCGACGGCCCGAGTGGCTCGGGCAAGGGCACCATCAGCCGCGCCGTCGCGCGCCGCACCGGCTGGCACCTGCTCGACAGCGGCGCGCTGTACCGCCTGGTGGCGCTGGCCGGCGCCACCGCGGGTCTCGAGAGCGTCGACGAGCGCGGTCATGGCGAGATCGCCGCGTCCATGGACGCCCGTTTCGGCTCCGCCCCCGACGGGAGCGAGCGCGTGTGGCTCGACGGGCGCGACGTCACCGAGGCGATTCGCTCGGAAGGCGCCGGGCAGGGGGCCTCACGGGTTGCGGCATGGCCGGCGGTCCGCGCGGCCCTCCTCGGGCGCCAGCGGGCCTTTGCCAGATCCCCGGGGCTGGTCGCGGACGGGCGCGATATGGGCACCGTGGTCTTCCCCGGGGCCGACCTGAAGATCTTCCTGACCGCCACCCCCGAAGAAAGGGCCCTGCGCCGGCATAAGCAGTTGAAAGACAAGGGATCGGATGTTAGCCTTCCCGCCCTTTCGCGCGAGATAGCCGAGCGGGACCTCAGGGATCAGACCCGCCCGGTCGCCCCGTTGAGGCCGGCGTCCGACGCCTGCGTGATCGACTCGACCGGCATCGAGATCGAGGCGATCGTCGGGCGGGTGCTGGAACTCATGACCGCCCGGCGCCTGTGGCCGTGACAGCCGCTCGTTCGCGTACGCACGGAAGGTGATTAGAGGTCGGCACTCGCCGGATTGCGGGTGCCCGGTGTTTCTTTCCTGGGCCTCAGGACGAGTGCTCCAGTGCAGGCACGCCGGTGGCGTGCAAAGTGAAGGTATGACAGAAAGTTTCGCGCAGCTTTTCGAGCAAAGTCTCGCCAATCAACGCATCCGCCCGGGAATGATCCTCACGGGGCTCGTGGTGGATGTCACCCCCGACGTCGTCATCGTCAACGTAGGCCTCAAGTCCGAGGCCGTCATCCCCCTCGAGCAGTTCAAGAACGAGCGCGGCGAGGTCGAGGTCAAGCCCGGCGACCAGGTGGAGGTCGCACTCGATTCGGTGGAGGACGGCACCGGCGAGACCCGCCTGTCGCGCGAGAAGGCAAAGCGCGCCCGCACCTGGACACGCCTCGAGGAGGCGTTCAACAAATCCGAGATCGTGACCGGTGTCATCACCGGGCGCGTCAAGGGGGGCTTCACCGTCGAGATCGAGAACGTGCGCGCCTTCCTTCCAGGGTCGCTCGTCGACGTGCGCCCGGTGCGCGATACCTCGTATCTCGAAGGCAAGCCGCTCGAGTTCAAGGTCATCAAGCTCGATCAGAAGCGCAATAACGTCGTGGTGTCGCGCCGCGCGGTGGTCGAGCAGGAGTTCTCCGCCGAGCGCAGCGCGCTCATGGACAACCTGCAGGAAGGCGCGGTGGTGCGCGGCACGGTCAAGAACCTCACCGACTACGGCGCGTTCGTCGATCTGGGCGGGATCGACGGCCTGCTGCACATCACCGACATGGCGTGGAAGCGCGTCAAGCATCCTTCCGAGGTCGTCAAGGTGGGCGACGAGGTCGAGGTGCGCATTCTGAAGTTCGACCGCGAGCGCTCGCGCGTGAGCCTGGGGCTCAAGCAGCTGGGCGCGGATCCGTGGCAGAACATCGCGCGCCGCTACCCGCCGAGTACCCGCGTGTTCGGCAAGGTCACCAACATCGCCGACTACGGCGCGTTCGTGGAGATCGAGGACGGCGTCGAGGGCCTGGTACACGTCTCGGAGATGGACTGGACCAACAAGAACGTCAATCCCGCCAAGGTGGTGCACACCGGGCAGGAAGTCGAGGTGATGGTGCTGGACGTGGACGAGGAGCGGCGCCGCATATCGCTCGGTCTCAAGCAGTGCCAGGCCAATCCCTGGAAGGAGTTCGCCGAGAACTACAACAAGGGCGACAAGGTGGCGGGCCAGATCAAGTCGATCACCGACTTCGGCATTTTCATAGGTCTGCAGGGCAACATCGACGGGCTGGTGCACCTGTCGGATATCTCCTGGGACCAGCCGGGCGAAGAGGCGGTGCGCAACTACCAGAAGGGCCAGCAGCTCGAGGCCATGGTGCTGTCGATCGACCCGGAGCGCGAGCGCATCTCACTCGGCATCAAACAGCTGGCGAAGGATCCGTTCTCCGCCTATATCG
>Ga0209689_1000032_pt1 | contig 65019 bp, 62 predicted proteins | sample GraSoiAngelo_149_FD_187119 | JGI IMG/M metagenome (GOLD analysis project Ga0209689, IMG submission 187119) | Grasslands soil microbial communities from the Angelo Coastal Reserve, California, USA - 14_1009_09_30cm (SPAdes) (version 2) | ecosystem: Environmental > Terrestrial > Soil > Grasslands ... | reverse complement strand
AGGGTTAGCTGGCGGCGGAACCCATCCTGAGCGAGAAGCCGATCCAGTACGAACTCGACCGACATGTCCCCGCATCTTAGCGAACAAATGTTCGGAGTGCAACCCTACCCCCACCCCAACCCTCCCCCTCAGGGGGAGGGAGGAAGGCGCGAAGCGCCTTTTCGGCTCCGCTCTAGTCGCGCAGCTTGAAGTACTTGAAGCCTTCGGCCACGGGAAACTGCTGGCCGGTCGCCATCTCGGCGGCCCGCTCGCGAATCGTCTGCTCGAGCTCGGCCCAATCGCCGACCTGACTCTTGTGTTCCTGCAACGCCTGGACCTTCAGCTCGATCGTGTCGCTGATATCGACCCAGGCATCAGGCTCGTTCGATCCCGTCAGGTAGATCTCCTTCACCTGGTGCGGCTCCAGGCCCTCGTCGAGCAACTCCGGAAACACGAGTCGCGTATCCGATCCGGGGATGATCGCGTCCAGGGTCGCCTCGCCGGCGGCCCGGTGATCGGGATGGTTGATGTAGCGCTGCCCGGTCCAGCGGCGGGTAGGGTCGGGTGCGACCACGACGTCGGGCTTGGTTCGCCGGATCCAGCGCGTGATCTGGCGGCGCAAGTCAAGCGTCGGCAGCAAAGAGCCGTCGTCATAGCCGAGAAAGAAGACGTCCTTGACGCCCAGCTTCATGGCCGCCGCTCGCTGTTCCGCATGCCGGATCTGCGCGAGCCGCTCGGCGGTCATGGTCGGGTCACTGCTGCCGCGGTTGCCGTCGGTCAGGATCAAGTAGGTGACCTGGCGGCCTTCCCTCGCCCATCTCGCCACCGTCCCCGCCGCCCCGAACTCCGCATCGTCAGGATGCGCCATCACGACCAGGACGCGGACGAGCCCGTTTGGTGACTGCGCCATCAGGCGGCGGGCGTCGGGATCGCCGTCGAGACTTCGTAGTCGACGAAATCCTTGAAGTGCGCCCCCTCGCCGCAGACCGGGCATTGCGGATCGCGCTTGAGCCGGAGGGTACGGAATTCATCAGTCAGGGCATCGATCATCAGCAGCCGCCCTATCAGCGGATCGCCGATGCCCAGTAGCAGCTTCACGGCCTCGTTGGCTTCGAATAGCCCGACGATGCCCGGCAGGATTCCGAGTGTGCCGGCCTCGTCGCAGCTCGGCGCCAGCTCCGGCGGCGGCGGTTCCGGAAAGACGCAGCGATAGCAGGGACCGTCAAATGGCTTGAAGACACTGACCTGGCCGTCGAACCGGAAGATGCTGCCGTGCACGACGGTCTTCTTCAAGAGCACGCTGGCGTCGTTTACCAGGTAGCGGGTTGGAAAGTTGTCACTGCCGTCCACGATCAGGTCGTAGTTCTCGAAGATCTCGATGATGTTCTCGCGGGTCAACCGCGTCTGATACGGGACCACTTTGACATCAGGGTTCAAGTCCTCGAGCGTCTGCTTCGCCGAATCGACCTTCGGTTGCCCGATCCGCTTGCTGTTGTGCAGGATTTGCCGCTGCAGGTTGCTCTCGTCGACCACGTCGGAGTCGACGATCCCGAGCGTGCCGACCCCGGCGGCCGCCAGGTAGTAGGCGGCGGGCGATCCCAGGCCGCCGGCCCCGATGATGAGCACTTTGGAATCGAGCAGCTTCAGCTGCCCCTCCTTCCCCACCTCGGGAATCAGCACGTGCCGGCTGTAGCGCTTTTGCTGCGCTGGGGTGAGATCACGCGGCACCACAAACTTGAAGCCGGCGTCCTTCCAGGCGCCAAAACCGCCCTTCAACGAGGCCACACGCTGGAAGCCCATCTGCTGGAGGGTTTCGGCGGCGAAGGCCGAGCGATTGCCGGAGGCGCAATAGGCGACGATCGGCGTGTCGTAGTCCGGGACGTACTGCTCGACCCGGGATTCGAGGAAGCCGCGCGGGATATGGATGGCGCCGGGGATGATCCCCTGCTCGACCTCGTCCTGCTCTCGGACGTCGATCACGACCGGCTGCTGCGCGCCGTTGCGCGAGGCGTCCAGCTGGCGCACGTCCGTCTCACGGATGCGCGATTTGACGCCCTTGAGCAACTCACGATAGCTTGCCATGGTGCTCTTAAGTCTACCCGCGATCAGCCGAATTCATTCCCGCCTAACTCCCTCCCCCTTGTGGGGCGGGCCGGGGAGGGGGACCTAGATCGTGGTCGGAGTACGAGCCGTCTCCAGCCGAGCAACGATCGCGTCGGCCACCTCGCGGGTGCCGACCGCCGTTGGGTCGTTTCGATCCGCCTTCATGTCATAGGTCACCGACTTGCCTTCGCGGATCGTCTCCGCGATGGCCCCTTCGAGCATGTTGGCGGCGTAGGTCTCTCCGAGGTGGTGCAACATCATGACCCCAGACAGCATCATCGCCATCGGGTTGATCTTGTTCATGCCGGCATATTTCGGCGCGCTCCCGTGGGTGGCCTCGAACAGGGCGATCTCGTCACCCAGGTTGGCACCCGGCGCGAGCCCCAGCCCGCCGACCAGCCCGGCGGCCAGGTCGGACAGGATGTCGCCGTACAGGTTGGGCATCACGATCACGTCGTATTCCCGCGGGTTCTGGACCAGCTGCATCGACATGTTGTCGACGATCCGGTCATTGAACTGGATGTCGGGATGCTCCTTGGCGATCTCCTCGGCAACTTGCAGGAAGAGGCCGTCGGTGTATTTCATGATATTTGCCTTGTGGACGGCGGTGACCTTGCGGCGGCCGTGGGTCCGAGCGTAATTGAAGGCGAAGTTAACGATCCGGGCGCTGGCCGTCACGGAGATCGGCTTGATGCTCAGTCCGGAGTCGGGCCGGATCGGCTTGCCGGTCGCGGCGCTGATCTCCTTGATCATCCGATCCGTTTCGGGCTTCCCTTCCTGGAACTCGATCCCGGCGTAGATGTCCTCGGTGTTCTCGCGGACGATGATCAGGTCGATGTTGTCGTAGCGCGACCGCACCCCGGGGTAACTCTTGCAGGGGCGGACCAGCGCGTAGAGATCGAGCTCCTTGCGCAGAGCCACATTGACCGATCGGATCCCCTTGCCGATCGGCGTCGTCAGCGGGCCCTTGATCGCCACCTTGTTCCGGCGGACCGACTGCAGGACCGGCTCCGGCATCGGGGTGCCGTATTTCTCCATCACCCCGAGGCCGGCGTTCTGGACATCCCAGTCGAATTGGACGCCGGTCGCCTCCAGCACACGGCGGGTGGCTTCGCTGACTTCTGGACCGACCCCATCGCCGGGGATCAAGGTCACGCGATGCGGCAAAACGTTTCCATCGTACCAGCGGGCTCTTACGTATCCTTATCTATGTGGCGCAGGCGGAACTCCAGAGCAGCCCGTTCGAAACGCGGGCGCAGAGTCCGCTGGCCCAGGCCAACTACCGGCTCTGGATCGAGCATGCCCGGGCCGAGAATCGGCGCGAGCTGGAACGGCTGATCGCCACCCTCCACGAGGAGTGCGAGTACGAGGTGATCCCGCTCGGCCGGCGCTGGCACGGCAAGGACGAGGTCCGCGAGTTCTACCGCGGCCTCTGGCGGGGCATCCCGAACGTCAAGCTGACGCTGCTGAACCGGGTCGACGCCGACGACTGCGTCGTGGAGGAATCGGAGATCTTTGGACGCATGGAAGGCCCGTTCTTCGACCTCGAGCCGACCGGCCGCGATCTGCGCTATCGAGTGGTCATCTTCTTTCCGGTTCGCGATGGGCTCTTCACCGGCGAGCGGGTGTACTTCGACCTGGCCGAGTTCGCTCGCCAGGTCCCCGGCGCACGCTCGCTCCTCGAGGCCGCCGGCGGATGAAAGTCGGCGTCGTCAAGGAGACCCTGCCGGGCGAGCGGCGGGTGGCAGTAGTTCCCGACACCGTGGCTAAGCTGGTCGCGGCCAAGCTCGAGGTGGCGATCCAGGCGGGAGCCGGCAGCGAGGCGTTTTATGCCGACGACGCGTATCAGAAGGCCGGCGGCACGCTCGTCCCCGAGGCCCGCGCCGTCCTCAGCCAGGCCGATGCCGTGCTCAAAGTGCAGCCGCCAAGCCAGGACGAAATCGGCGCGCTGAAGAGTGGCGCCATCCTGATCAGTTTTCTCCAGCCGTCGGCGCACGCCGACATCGTCAAGGCACTGGCTGCACAGAAGGTGACGGCTTTCAGCCTGGAGCTGGTGCCGCGGATTAGCCGCGCTCAGAGCATGGACGCCCTCTCCTCGCAGGCAGGGGTTGCCGGCTACAAGGCCGTGCTAATCGCCGCCAACCGGCTGGGCAAATTCTTCCCCCTCCTGATCACGGCGGCCGGGACGGTCACGCCATCCCGCGTGCTTGTGCTGGGCGCGGGCGTCGCCGGCCTGCAGGCGATCGCCACCGCCCGCCGCCTGGGGGCAGTGGTCGAGGCCTACGATGTCCGTCCCGCCGTCAAGGACGAGGTCAAGAGCCTGGGCGCCAGCTTCGTCGAGCTGCCTTTGCAGGCGCAGGAGGGCCAGGGCGGCTATGCGGCTCAGCAGTCCGAGGAGTTCCTCCGACGGCAGCGTGAGCTGATCGGTGACCATGTCGCCGCATCCGACGTTGTCATCACCACCGCCGCGGTGCCGGGGCGCAAGGCGCCCATCCTCGTGACGAAAGACATGGTGGCGAGGATGCGACCCGGTTCGGTGATCGTCGACCTGGCGGCCGACACCGGTGGGAACGTCGAGCTCACCAAAGCGGGTGAGGCGGTGGTGAGCGGAGGCGTCACCATCGATGGTCCCCGAAATCTCGCCAGCAGTATGCCGGTCCACGCCAGCCAGCTGTTCAGCCGCAACGTCAGCACCCTGCTGCTCAGCCTGGTAAAGGACGGTCAGCCGAACATCGACTTCAACGACGAAATCGTGAAGGGGAGTTGCCTGACAAACGCAGGCGAGCTGGTCCACCCCCAGGCGAAGGCGCTGCTGGAGGCCTCCAAGGCATGAACAACGAGCTGCTCACCGAATTCACCTACTTCGTACTGGCCATCTTCGTCGGGATCGAGGTCATCTCCAAGGTTCCAACCATCCTGCACACGCCGCTGATGTCGGGAACCAACGCGATCCACGGCATCATCCTGGTCGGGGCGATCTTGATCGCCGCCAATGCCACCAGCCCGCTCGAGATCATCCTCGGCTTCGTCGCCGTCCTGCTGGCGACCCTCAACGTGGTGGGCGGTTTCGTCGTGACCGACCGCATGCTCGAGATGTTCAAAGGCCGCCAGGCGCCCGCCAAACCGGAACCGAAGTGACCGTCTGGATTGCGCTCGCCTACCTCCTGGCCGCCGTGCTATTTATCCTTGGCCTGAAGCAGCTCAGCAACCCGCGGGGCGCCCGCCGCGGTAACCAGACCGCCGCCGTCGGCATGGTGATCGCCCTGCTCGCCACCATCCCACTGCTGCACTTCACCACGGCCGGCATCGTCGTGACGTTCCTTGGCCTCGCGATCGGGGCGCCGGTCGGCGCCATCTCGGCACGCCGGGTGCACATGACCGCCATACCCCAGATGGTCGCCGCCTTCAACGGGGTCGGTGGTGGGGCGGCCGCGCTGGTCGCCATTTCCGAGCTCCTCCACCAGGGGATGCATCCCGCGTTCCAGCTCGCCTTTCCCAGCATCTTCTCCATGGTGGTCGGCGGCATCTCGTTCGCCGGCAGCGCCATCGCCTTCTCCAAGCTGCAAGGTCTGCTCACCGGGACGCCCATCACGTACGCCGGACAGCAGGTCGTCAACGCGCTGATCGCCATCGCGATCGTCGGGCTAGCGATCGCGAACCTCGCGATTGCGTCGCAGCCGATCCTGTTCGTGCCGTTGCTCGTCCTCGCCCTCGTGCTCGGCATCGCGTTTGTCCTCCCGATCGGCGGGGCCGACATGCCGGTGGTGATCTCGCTGCTCAACGCCTTCACCGGTCTATCGGTCGCCGCCAGCGGCTTCGTGCTCAACAACTTTGCGCTGATCGTCGCGGGGACGTTAGTGGGCGCCTCCGGGACGTTGCTGACCACGTTGATGAGCCAGGCGATGGGCCGCTCCCTCGCCAACGTGCTCTTCGGCGCGTTCGGCCAGGTCAAGGCCGGCGCCGGCGGCGCCGCGGCCACAGCCGAGGGCAAAAGCGTCCGGGCCGGCAGCCCGGAGGATGTCGGCACCATGCTGGCCTATGCCCGAAAGGTGATCATCGTCCCGGGTTACGGGCTCGCCGTCGCCCAGGGTCAGCATGCGCTGAAGGAGCTCGCCGACGAGCTGGAGAAGCGCGGCGTCGAAGTCGAGTACGCCATCCATCCCGTCGCCGGCCGCATGCCCGGACACATGAACGTGCTGTTGGCCGAAGCCAACGTCCCCTACGAACAGCTCAAGGAGATGGACGAGATCAACGGCGAGTTCCCCTCCACCGACGTGGCCCTGGTCGTCGGGGCGAACGACGTGGTCAACCCGGCTGCCCGCAATACGCCCGGCAGCCCCATTTATGGGATGCCAATCCTCAACGTCGACCAGGCGAAGAACATCGTCTTCATGAAGCGGAGCATGCGGCCCGGCTTCGCCGGCATCGACAACGAGCTGCTCTACGACCCGAAGACGGTCATGTTGTTTGGCGACGCGAAGGACTCCCTGACGAAGCTGGTCGGCGCCGTCAAGGCCGCCTGACCAACCACCCGCGATAGAATCCTCCAGCCCATGGATATTGCCGTCGAAACTCGGGCGCTTCGGCGCGTCTACAAAACCCGCAGCCAGGAGGTGGTGGCGCTCGATGGCGTCGACCTCCGCATCGGCCGCGGCGAGCGCTTCGGCGTCCTCGGCCCGAACGGCGCCGGCAAGACCACCCTGATCAAGATCCTGGTGACACTCCTCCTGCCGTCATCCGGGGCCGCGTTTGTCGACGGCCTGGACGTGGTCACCCAATTCCGGGAGCTGCGCCATCGGATCGCGATGGTCTCCGGTGGCGAGAACGTGGGCTTCGGCATGCTCAAGGTCAAAGAGCAGCTGTGGATGTTCTCCCAGTTCTACGGGATGCCAAGCAACCCGGCGAAGCGCCGCATCGCCGAGCTGCTCGAGCGCCTGGGGCTGAGCGACGCCGCCGACCGGCGAGTTTCGGGGTTATCCAGCGGCATGCGCCAGAAGATGAATCTGATCCGGGGCCTGATCACGAACCCGCGCATCCTGTTTCTCGACGAGCCCACCGTGGCGCTGGACGTAGGAGCTGCCCGGGATGTTCGCGACGAGGTGCGTCGCTGGATGGCGGAGGATCCAACCCGGACCGTCATCCTGACCACCCATTACATGATGGAGGCCGACGAGCTCTGCGACCGGGTGGCGATCGTCAACCGCGGCCGCATCGTCGCCCAGGGCACGCCGTCCGAGCTCAAGCAACAGGTCCAGCAGAATGCGATCGTCGATATTCAGCTGAGCCCGGGCCGTCGCCTGCTCGACGCGCTGCGGGAGGTCGACGGCGTTGCCGGGGCCAGCGTCGCCGAGCAAGACGGCATCGACCGGTTCACCCTCCTCCTCTCCAGCGACGCCGCACTGGGGGGCGTCATGCGGATCGTCGAAGGCTCTGGCCGCGAGATTCGAGGCCTGCAGAAGCGCGAACCCACGCTGGAGGACGCGTTCGTCAAGCTAGTGGGTCGAGGCATGGCGGAAGAAGAGCAGGGATGAGCCATCCATCGGCAGTCAGGATCTTTCTGAAGACGATCGTCGCCCGCGCCTTTCCACGCTTCGTTGGGTCGTATCGCAACCGGACGTGGATCGTCACCGAGACCCTGCTCCCCCTGATCGGGACGATCGCCATGATTTACGTCTACCGAGCACTGCACGCGCCCGCCCGCTATCTCGGCTTCGTCGTGCTGGGCGGGGTGCTGCTGGCCTTCTGGCAGAACGTGATCTGGGCGATGGCCACCCAATTCTTCTGGGACCGGGGCCAGGGAAATCTCGAGCTGTTCGCCATGGCGCCGACCAGCCTGGCGGCCATTCTGCTGGGCATGGCGCTCGGCGGGGCCTATCTCAGCTTGACCCGGGCGGTGACCGTGCTAATCGTCGTCTCCGTTTTGTTCGGGGTCGCCTATTCGACCTCGGGCATCTTGCCGGCCCTGGGCGTGTTCATCCTGACGATCTGCGCGCTTTACTGCCTCGGGATGCTGCTTGCCAGCGTCTTCCTTTTCTACCACCGGGAGGCCTGGCACCTGGCAGACGCGCTGCAGGAGCCGATTTACTTTCTCAGCGGTTTCTACTTCCCCATCCGGAGCCTCGGCGCATTTGTCGGCGGCGTGGGGTCGCTAATCCCCCTGACCCTTGGTTTAGACGCCATCCGCCAGCTCATCTTGCCTGGTACCCCGCAATTCATCCCACTCCGCTGGGAGATCGTGGCCGTGGTTGGCCAGATCGTCCTGTATGCGGTCCTCTCGCAGGTGAGCCTGCGGTATCTCGAGCGGCTGGCGCGCCAGGATGCCCGACTCATCCTGAGGTCGACATGATCGCGACGATCGCGCAGTGGCGCGGCTTCAAGGCCGCGACCTGGCTTGGTTGGGAGATCTCGAGCAACTGGACCCGGCCGCTGATGTTCCTGATCTATTCCGTCCTCCGGCCGATTTCCGCGGCGTTCATCCTGGTGGTGATGTATCGCGTCATCAGCGGCCGCGCGCCCGGCACCACCGACTACCTGGCTTTCCTGGTCAGCGGCGTAGCCTTCTGGTCGTTCGTTCAGTACGGGTTCGCCGGGCTCAGCAACGGCATGGCGGAAGACCGCGGCGAGTACCGGATGTTGAAGTACGTCTACACCAGCCCGGTCGACTTCTATCTCTACCTGTTCGGCCGAGGCCTGGCGCAGCTGGCCAGCGCGGTCGCGTCGGCCCTGATCGTGCTGGTCGTCGCCACTATCGCCCTCAGCTTGCCGATCGACCCGCTGCGCGTCAACTACCCACTGCTGGTCGTCGGGTCGGTCCTGGCGCTGGCGGCCGTGATCGGCATGGCGATGGCCTACGGGTTCCTGCAGCTCCAGGCCGTCGATGCCCATGGCTACGGGGAGCTCGGCGCCAGCGTCCTGTACGTAATCTCGGGGGCGATCTTCCCCATCACCGTGCTGCCCGGCATCCTGGCGACGATCGCCAGCCTGTCGCCACTGGTCTACTGGATGGAGCTGATCCGTCGCAGCCTGCTCGGGTCGCACGCCATCCGAATGTTTCCCACGCTGTCCGACGCCGATGTCCTCTTGCGGCTGGTGGTCACCACGGTAGCCACGCTCCTCCTGGCTCACCTGGTCTTCAGCTGGGCCGATCGCCGCGCGCGGCGGCGAGGCCTGATCGACATGGAGTCGAACTGGTAGGCCAGGCTTCCAAATCTCCCTCCCCCGCTTGCGGGGGAGGGCAGGGTGGGGGCCTTAGGCGGTCTGATCCTCGCTCGGCTTCAGGTCGAGCGCCAGCGAGTTGATGCAAAAGCGCTGGCCGGTCGGTTGGGGGCCGTCATCGAAGACGTGGCCCAGGTGCGAGCCGCATCGGCGGCAGACGACCTCCGTCCGGCGCATGAACAGACTGTTGTCGGGGCGCAGCTCGACCGCCTCGAGGTTCGCCGGCTCGTAGAAGCTCGGCCAGCCGGTGCCCGACTCGAACTTGGTTTTGGAGTTGAACAGCTCGGCGCCGCAGGCGGCGCAGGTGTAGGTGCCGTCGGTCTTGCTATGAACGTACTTGCCGCTGAACGGCCGCTCGGTCCCTTTGTGGCGCAGCACATCGTATTGTTCGGGCGTCAGTTCCGCCCGCCACTCGGCATCGGTTTTGGAAATTTCGGTGCTCATGTCCAGAGTCTACCCAGCCGCGCCGGCTGGCAACCCAACCCTATAGTGAGCGGGTCCTGACCGACTGGCTGCGCGCGCCCGACTATTGGCTGAGCCGGCTGGTGATCACCCGCGGGCTGGGCGTGATCTACCTGGTCGCCTTCCTGGTCGCGCTCAATCAGTTTCGCCCGCTACTCGGAGAGCGCGGCCTGCTGCCGGCGCCACGCTTCCTGAGTCGGGTCACCTTCCGGCAGGCCCCCAGCCTGTTTCACCTTCGCTACTCTGACCAACTCCTGACAGCCTCAGCCGGGCTCGGCATCGCACTGTCGGTCTTGATCGTCGTCGGGCTGATCGACGCGGCGCCCCTGCTCGTGTGGATGCTGGTCTGGTTCGTGCTCTGGGCGCTCTACCTGTCGATCGTCAACATCGGGCAGACGTTCTATGGCTTCGGCTGGGAGTCGCTCCTGCTGGAAGCCGGGTTTCTCGGGATCTTCTTCGGGCCCGCGGGGATGGCTCCCCCCTTGGTCGTCATCTGGATGTTCCGCTGGCTGCTGTTTCGGGTGGAGTTCGGCGCCGGACTGATCAAGCTCCGCGGCGACCCCTGTTGGCGGGACCTGACCTGCCTCTACTACCACCACGAGACCCAGCCGATGCCCAATCCCCTGAGCTGGTTCTTCCACAATCTGCCCAAACGGCTGCACAACGTCGAGGTGCTGGGCAACCACTTTGCGCAGCTGGTCGCGCCGATTGGCCTGGCCTTCCCGCAGCCGGTTTCGAATCTCGCCGGCGTGATCATCGTGGTGACCCAGGGCTGGCTGGTGCTCAGCGGGAATTTCTCCTGGCTCAATGCGATCACGATTGTCTGCGCGGTGGCGGCGTTTGACAACGGTGCCCTGAGCAGGGTCTTGCCGGTTCACGTTCCGGTAATGAGCGCCCCGCCCCTGTGGTACGACGGCGTCCTGATCGCCCTGACGGTGTTCATCCTGGTGCTGAGCTATCAGCCGGCTCGCAACCTGCTCTCGCGGCGACAGCTGATGAACTTCAGTTTCAACCCGTACCACCTGGTCAACGCCTATGGCGCGTTCGGGGCGATCACCCGGGTCCGCTACGAGATCGTCATCGAAGGAACGACCGCGCCCGAACTGAACGACGCGGCGGTGTGGACCGAGTACGAGTTCAAGGGCAAACCGGGCAGACTCCGGCGCATTCCTCCCCAGGTGGCTCCCTACCATCTGCGGCTCGACTGGTTGATGTGGTTCGCGGCGATGTCGACGCCACTGGATCATCCCTGGTTCGTCCCGCTGCTGATCAAGCTGCTCGAGAACGACCAGGCTACGTTGAAGTTGCTGCGTGGCAATCCCTTTCCGCACGCTCCGCCGACCTTCGTTCGCGCGCGGCTGTATCGATACCGCTTCACCAGCTCGCGGGAGCGGCGTGAAACCGGCAACTGGTGGGTCCGCGATCTCGCCGGCGATTACGTTCCCCCGGTCCGTCTCGCCCATTAGCAGTCAGAGGGATCGTCGCGAGGAAGATGGTGCCGAGGGCCAGAATCGAACTGGCGACACCATGATTTTCAGTCATGTGCTCTACCGACTGAGCTACCTCGGCACGAGTCGGTATTCTAGCTAGCGTGACGCCGGTCGTCCTGGCCACCATCGCGGTCGCCCTGGTCCTCGCAGGGCTTGCCGGCTTCGTCGGGCTGCGGCTATCAACGGGCCGGGGCAGCGGCACCACGACGGTAATGGCCGTTTTCCTTCTTGCGATCACGCTCAGCCTCGTCGCGATCTTCAGCGTCACCTTCATCCGGAAAACGGTCGGGGGCTGAGTTCTGGTCGGCCGGGTTACAATCCCCGGCAGGAAGGTCAGCACCATGCGCTTTGTTTACATCCGACGCAAGTGGCGCTCCAAATGATGGCTTCCACCAGCGAGGGCAGCTCGCATCACGAGTTGACCACCGAACTGGCCGCGCTCGATCGCCAGCTCCGTGACCTGTCGGAGCAATGGGAGGCCGTCGAGCGCTCGATCAGCGAAAAGATCCGGCGACGTCGGGAACTCATCGCCCGGCAGGAAGAGACGAATGAGGATCATGCCGAGGAGATCAACCGGTTGCAATCCGACGTCTACGCGTTGCGCGACCGGCTCGACCAGTTACGCGATTCGCACCTAGATTTCAGCGCGTTGTATCGAATCCTGCAGCAAGCCCGAACCTAACGGGTGGGGCCGACCTGGTCGGGCCGGCCCCAATTCGCTACTCGGCTTTTCCGAACGCCTTGATTTCCTCCAGCTCCTTTGCTGTGAGCTCGCGCGGCGTCTCCCCCCGCTTGACCTTCTCAGACTGGACCTGCTGGCGGATCGTTTCGACGATCTCTGGGTTCGCGAGCGTTGTGATGTCGCCCGGAGACGTGAAGTTGGAAATGCCCGCGATCACGCGGCGCATGATCTTCCCCGAACGTGTCTTCGGCATGTCCGGAACGATCCAGATGTTCTTGGGTCGAGCCACCTTGCCGATCAGCCTCTCGATCGCACCAGACACCTTTTCCTCGACTTGCTTGCTCGGCTTCTGCCCCGGCTTGAGCGCGATGTACATCTCTACCGCCCGACCGCGCAGCTCATCGATGACCGGGACGGCGGCGGCCTCGGCTATCTCCTCGACCGTTATTGCTGCCGATTCCAGCTCCTTGGTGCCCAGTCGATGGCCGGCCACGTTGATCACGTCGTCGACGCGCCCGAGGATCCGGTAGTAGCCGTCCTCCGCCTGCAACGCGCCATCGCCGGCGAAGTACGGCCAATCGTGCCAGTCCTTGCTGTCCTTCTTCTTGTTGTACTTCGCGTAGTACGTCGAGACAAACCGGTCGGGATCGCCATAGACCGTCTGGAAGATGCCGGGCCAGGGGTTGCGGATACAAATGTTGCCCGCCTTCGTACTACCCTTCGGGACTGGCTTTCCCTCCTCGTCGAGGATCACCGGGTAAATGCCAAGCACCCCCGGACCGCAACTGCCAGGCTTCATCGGTTGTAGCGCGGGCAGCGTGCTCCCAAGAAAGCCGCCGTTCTCGGTTTGCCACCAGGTATCGACGATGACGGCTTCCTGTTTGCCCACAGACTGGTAATACCAGCGCCACACCTCGGGCTCGATCGGCTCCCCCACCGTGGTCATGTGCTTGAAGTGGTAGTTGTACTTCTTCGGTTCATCCGGTCCGAGTTTGCGCAGCATTCGAATGGTCGTGGGCGCGGTGTGGAAGATGTTGACGCCGAGGCGTTCGGCGATCCGCCAGGGACGGCCGGCATCTGGATAGGTGGGAACCCCTTCGTACATGACGCTGGTGGCCGCCAGGGTCAGTGGACCGTAAACGATGTAGGAGTGACCGGTAATCCAGCCAATGTCGGCGAAGCACCAGTAGGTGTCCTCTGGATGGATGTCCTGGTAGTACTTCGAGGTGCCGGCCACGTACGACAGGTACCCCCCGGTACTGTGCTGGGCACCCTTGGGCTTGGCCGTGGTACCGCTGGTGTACATCAGGAACAAGGGAGCCTCAGCCGGCATCGACACTGGCTCCACGATCTTTCCCTTGTAGTCGGCGAGTAGCTCATCCACGAAGAAGTCGCGACCCTTCACCATCTCGGTCTTGGACGAGTACTTCCCGGCGTGCCGTCGCCAGACCAGGACCTTGTCTACCTTCTGGCCTTGCTTCTCGGCCTCGGCAATAGCCTCTTCGGCCTTGACTTTGTGGTCAAGCAGCTCGCCGTTACGGTAGTAGGCGTCCATGGTGACCAGCACGGTGCTCTTCGAGTCGGCGATCCGACCACCGCAGGCCGCTCCGCTGAACCCACCGAACACCTCTGAATGGATGACGCCGAGGCGCGCGCAGGCAAGCATCGAGACCGGAAGGTCCGGGACCATCGGCAGATGGAAGGTGATGCGATCACCCTGTTTGAGCCCGCAGAAGTCGCGCAGCAGTGCAGCGAACTCATTGATGCGCTTGTAGAGCTCCTGGTAAGTGATGGCCTGCGTGACCTGGTCCTCGGGCTCCGGCACCCAGATGAACGCCGCCTTGTTGCGGTACTTCGCCAGATGCCGATCAACGCAGTTATAGGAGGCGTTAAGCCGACCTCCGACAAACCATTTCCAGAAGGGCGCGTTGCTGGTATCGAGCGTTGTGTGCCAGTACGTATCCCAGGACAGCAGATCCGCATACTCCCTGAAGCATTCAGGAAATTTCTCCTCCGTGAATCGATCGAAGATGCTGGGGTCGCTCGCATTGGCCTGGCCAATGAATTTCGCGGGAGGGACGAAGTACTCCTCTTCTCGCCAGTGGACCGCGATCTGAGATTCGGAGACCTCAACCTCTTGCGCCGCTTTCATGACCTCATCGGTTTGGATCGTCATCGCCTCATACAGCCTCCTTCAGAGAGAATCACTCGCCTTAGCCGCGGCGGCGACTTTCGCTCCACATCGGACGGCCAACGGGAAGGATCGCGCGCCCGGCCATCCCCGAGATCACATCGGCCGCCGACGTGTAGAAGGCGACGGCCGCCGTCAGGACGCCGACCAGGCCACCAACCAGGATCAGCCCCTCGCCTGCCTTGCTACCGTTGAAGAACCCGATGAAGAGCAGGATCTCGGTGAGCTCGAGGGTCAGGAAGACACCGAACACGGCGGTGTTGATCCGCAGGCTCCAGAACAGCATGTAGGTGTTGAAGATCGCAAACGCCAGCAAAAACCACCCCAGAGCGTTGTTCGCATCTGCCGCGGGAGCTTTCCCGAAGACAACGAGCAGGAAATAGGTGGCCAGGCTGAGCCAGAAGGCACCGTAGGTCGAGAACGCGGTGGCCGTAAAGACATTGCCGCGCCGGAACGACCACATGCCGGCCAAGAATTGCGCCAGACCGCCGTAGAAGAGAGCGGTGCCCACCCAAATGAAGTCCGGGGCCCAGCCCGCGTTATGGGCACTGAGCAGCAACGTCGTCAACGCGAATCCTGCCAGCCCTAGCGGTGCCGGATCGGCAATCGCCGGGACTGCGCCCGCTCGCATTTCTTGTGCCATCGTCATTCACTCCTTATCGTTCGTTCCTGATAGACCGAACTGATTCGTGCCGTGAGTGCGAGTCACGGCGCGTGAGGGGTGTGACCGGAGCGCGCCAACCGCGAGGGGTAGTCCGTTGCTTCCACCATCCCCTGCCGCGAGATCGAGTCAGATTCATCCTAGCGCAGCAGGAAGCGGGTCGGCTGAGGCCGGTGGGCGAGCGGTCGGCCTCTCAGCTGCCCCTCCTACCGCCAAGGCCTATCGGACGATTCCCTCTCCCGAGCCCTAAGAGGCCGCCCGCCTGACGCCGAGAATACGCTTTCGAACGGGGCTGTCAAGCCACCAAATTGGCCAGGCGCTTATGCGGTCGTGGTCGCCGGTTCCTTTGCCTCGACCTCGACCAGCTCGCCCTCGATCTGGATGAGGATCTCGTTACTGACGACGAACTTGCCGTCGAGCATCATCTCGAAGCGCATGCCGAAGTCCTTGCGGTTGATCTTGGTCTCGGCGGCATAGCCGATCCGGTGGCCCATCATCGGATCGTTGAATTCGCCGTACTTGACCACGTTGAGCGTCACGGGATGGGTCTCACCCTTGATCGTGAGATCGCCGGTCATCGTTCCCTTGTCCGGACTCTTCTGCTCGATCTTGGTGCTCTTGAAGAGGATCGTCGGGTACTTGCCGACCTCGAGGAAATTCGAGGAGCGCAGATCGTTGTCCCGCTGGTCGTTGTGAGTCCGAATGCTCGCTGTGTTGATCGTCACGTCGACGCTCGACCTCTCGGGTTGATCGGGAAAGAGCTGACCGGTTGCGTTGACCTCGGCGAAATGACCGCGGACGGTCATCATTCCGAGATGCTTGGCCGAAAATTCCACTTGCAAGTGCGCGGGATCGAACTTCCAGGTAGCCATGGGCATGCCTCCTCGAGTAATTCGGGCTCTGCTGGCGAAGCTAACACGTCGAGCTTACTTTTCGCAAGTTCCTGCAGTCTTTTGCTGGCCGCGCTACACTCCGGGTGTGGCGCGGAGGCCAACCGTGAGTTTGGCGGAGCGGCCGGCGGAGCAAGTGCGCGAATGCGACGAGCGGCTTTCCCAGGCGTTTGCTTTGCTCGGAAAGCGCTGGTCCGGCGTCATTGTTGGCCTGCTGCTCCAGGGCCCGGCCCGGTTTGCCGTCCTGGCCCGCACGATTCCTGGAATCAGCGAGCGTGTGCTATCCGACCGCCTGGCCGAGTTGGCCAGCGCCGGCCTGGTCGCTCGCACGGTCCTCGATGGTCCGCCGCTCGGCGTCGTTTACGAACTGACCGAGAGCGGCCGGGCGCTTGGACCCGGCCTCCTCAAGCTGGGTGAGTGGGCCGACCGCTACATGGCTCCGAAACCACGTGGCGCGACACGACCCCTGATGAGGCGTGGGCGGTGAGAGACTCGAACTCCCGACATTCTGCGTGTAAAGCAGACGCTCTACCAGCTGAGCTAACCGCCCGAAGCGCCTAATTATGCAACGTGGGCGGCGGGTTTCCCCGTCAGCACGAAGCGCCTGGAGAACCGCGAAATGATTGCATCCTCAACCGCCGCCATGGGGGGCGCCACACCCAGCTCGAGCGCCATCGAGGTCACGCCCTTGTCCGGGAGGCCGCAGGCCAGGATGTGGGTGAAGAGGCTCAGGTCGGTCGACACGTTGAGCGCAAAGCCATGGGTGGTCACGCCTTGCGAGACCTTGACCCCGATGGCAGCGATCTTTCGGTCGCCCAGCCAGACGCCCGTATAGCCCTCCAGCCGTCCGGCAAGGATTTCAAAATCGGCCAGCACGTCGATCAGGCACCCCTCGAGGTTGCGCAGGTACCGGCCGACGTCGGGTTGCGGTCCGAGATCGAGGATCGGATAGCCGACCAGCTGGCCCGGGCCGTGATATGTGACATCACCGCCGCGGTCGACGTCGAGGCAGGTGATACCGCGCGCCTCCATCTCCGCCTCGCTGAGAAAGACGTGGTCGCGGGTGCCGCTTCGGCCGATGGTGTAGGTGTGCGGGTGCTCGAGCAGGATGAGCGTGTCCGGCACGATCCCGGCGCGCCGGCCGCCGGCCAGCCGATTCTGCAGCGCCCAGGCCTCCTCGTATGGAACCAGTCCGAGCCGGCGGACGTCCATGTCAGCCAGCGGCGGCGCGGGCCGGTACCTGACTGGCCGCGTGGTACGAGCTGCGCACCAGTGGCCCGGATTCCACATGACGGAAGCCGAGCTTGAGCGCCTCCACTTTGAGCACCGCAAATTCCTCCGGGGTCACGTATCGCGCGATCGGCAGGTGGTTGGCCGTCGGCCGAAGGTACTGACCGACGGTCAGGATCTCGACGTCATGCGCCCGCAAATCGCGGAAGACCTGGATCACCTCGTCCAGCTCCTCCCCCAGGCCGAGCATGATGCCGGACTTGACGAAGACGGTCGCGTCCATCCGCTTGGCGCGCTGCAACAATTCCAGCGAGCGCGGGTAGCGGCCCTTCGGCCGTACCTGTGGGTACAGGCTGGGAACGGTCTCGATGTTGTGGTTGAGGATGTCAGGGCGCGCCCGCATCACGGTCGCCAGCGCCGCCTCGTCGCCCATGAAATCCGGGATCAGAACCTCGATGCCGCACTGCGGAATCCGCTTGCGAATCTGCCGGATGGTGCCGGCGAAGATGGCGGCGCCCCCATCCTCGAGCTCGTCGCGGTTGACCGAGGTGATGACGGCATGCTTGAGGCCCATCCGCTCGACCGCTTCCGCCACCCGAATCGGCTCGCCCAGGTCGAGCACGCCCGGCCGACCGGTCTTCACCGCGCAGAAGCCGCAGGCCCGGGTACAGGTGTCGCCCAGGATCATGAAGGTGGCCGTGCGCGCGTTCCAGCACTCGCCGATGTTGGGGCAGCGCGCCTCCTCACAGACGGTGTGCAGGTCGAGCCCGCGCATGATGCCCTTCAGTTCGGAGTAGTTCTGGCCGCCGGGCAGGCGGACCCGGAGCCAGTCGGGGCGGCGGGTGTCGATCGGGACGACGGCGTTGCGCTTGGAGCGGCCGTAGAACTTGATTGGTGCGACGTCAGCCATGGTTATCAGTATCCCAAAGGTCGGCCGAATTCGGCGTCAATACAACGGAACTTGTTCCGAAAACCCCTCCAGCCAGCGCCGGACGCCCTGCAGGAAGCGGGCGGCCGAGACCCCGTCCAGCACCCGGTGGTCGAAGCTCAGGCAGAGATTCATCATCGATCGGATCGCAATCGCGTCGCCGTCCAGCACCACCGGGCGTTTGACGATCGCGTCCATCGCCAGGATGCCGGCCTGCGGTGGCGCAATGATCGAGTACGACAGGATGGTCCCGAAGGTGCCGGGATTATTGACCGTAAAGGTCGCGGCCTGGACGTCGGGGATGGTCAGTTTTGTAGCGCGGGCCCGGCGGGCGAGGTCGTCGATCGATTTCGCCAGGCCGGCGATCGACATCCGGTCGGCCTGGTGAACGACCGGCACGATCAAGCCGTCTTCGACCGACACGGCGACCCCGATGTTGATGTCTTTGTGCAGAACCACGCCGTCGTCGCTCCAGCTGGCGTTGAGGACCGGCACTGCCTTGAGGCCCTCGACGACCGCCTTGACGATGATCGGTACGAAGGTCAGATCGACACCCTCGCGCTGTTTGAAGCTGTCCTTGACCTGTTGGCGGAAGCGGACGACGTTCGTCATGTCGACCTCGGCCACCGTCCAGGCGTGCGGGATCGTCTGCTTGCTCTTCAGCATGTTGCTGGCGATCGCACGGCGCATCGGCGTGAGCGGCACCGTGGTCTCGGCTCCTGGTACCGCGGGCGCTTCCGCCACGGCCTGACGCTGCTCGCCATTTGCGGCGACCGGCTGGGCGCGGCGTCCGACGAAGTCCTCGATGTCCTTCTTGCTGATCCGTCCGCCAACGCCCGAACCCTGGATGCGACCCAGCTCGGCGTCGGTGATGTGATGCTCCTCGATCAGGGCGCGAACGGCAGGCGATAGGCGGGTGCGAGACTCTGTCGACCCCCCACCCAGGGCCTCGCCCGGCATCGGGGCGGCAACCGCTGGCGCCGATTCCTGCGCGACTGGTTGTGGCTCCCTCCCCCGCTCGCGGGGGATGGTCGGGGTGGGGGCGGCTGCCACCGATTCCTCGATCACTGCGATTTCGGTCCCCACCGTGACCGTGGTTCCCTCTTTGACCTTGATCTCTTTGAGCACCCCGGCCAGCGGCGCCGGAATCTCCGCGTTGACCTTGTCAGTGATCACCTCGACCAGCCCCTCGTATTTCTTGACCTGGTCGCCCGGCTGCTTGAGCCATTTCGAGATCGTGCCCTCGGTGATCGACTCACCGAGCTGCGGCATTTTGACGGAGGCCATCGGGGTACCCCGCCCTAGTAGGCGGCCAGCTCCTTTGCCTTGGCGAGGATTTTTTCCGCGTTTGGCATGAAGGCATCCTCGAGCACGTGGTTGAACGGCATGGCGGGCACGTCCGGCCCGGTCAGCCGCATCACGGGGGCGTCGAGCGCATCGAAGGCGTTCTCCATGATGATCGCGCTCACCTCGGCGGCAATGCCGGCAAACCGGTTGTCTTCGTGGACGACGAGCACCTTGCCCGTCTTCTTCGCGGTGGCGAGGATGGCGGCCTGGTCGATCGGCTTGATGGTGCGCAGGTCGAGCACCTCGGCCGAAACGCCATCCGCTGCCAGCTTCTCCGCCACCTCCAGGCAGTAGGTGAGCATCAGCCCGTAGGCGATCAGGCTGAGATCCTTTCCTTCTCGTTTGATCTCGGCCTTGCCGATCGGGACCACCCCGTCGCCATCGGGAACCTCGCCTTTGACCAGCCGGTAGGCCCGCTTGTGCTCGAGGAAGAGGACCGGGTCGGGATCGCGGACGGCCGCCTTGAGCAGACCCTTGGCATCGGCCGGCGTCCCCGGCGCGACGACCTTCAAGCCGGGGATGTGGCTGAAGGTCGCCTCGATACTCTGCGAGTGGTAGAGCGCGCCATGCACCCCGCCACCCCACGGCGCTCGGATCACCATCGGCAGGTTGAAGTCCCCGGCGGTCCGGTAGCAGAAGCGGGCGGCCTCTTCGATGATCTGGTTCATCGCCGGTGCGATGAAGTCGGCAAACTGGATTTCGGCAATCGGCCGCATGCCGTTGACGGCGGCGCCGATCGCCACCCCGACGATGCAGGACTCGGCGAGCGGCGAGTCGATCACGCGATCTTCACCGTATTTCTTGTAGAGGCCGTCACTGGCCAGGAACACGCCGCCGCGCTGGCCGACGTCCTCGCCGATCAGAAAGACGGAGGGGTCGCGCGCCATCTCCTCGTCCATCCCCTCCCGGATCGCCTCGATGTAGGTCTTGACCGCCATCAGGGCCGCGGCTCCTGCTTGTAGACGAACTTCGTCAGCTCCTCGGGCGTGGGGTCCGGGGCTTGCTCGGCATATTCCGTCGCGTCGTCCACCTGCTGCTCGATCCGCTCGCTGATCTCCTGCTCGACCGGATCGGTCAGCGTGCCGCTCTCACGGAGGTATTTCGCGTACCGCTGGATTGGATCCTTCTGGCGCCAGATGGCGACCTCTTCGGCCTGCCGGTAGCGGCGGTCGTCATCGTCGCTCGAATGCGCCGTGAAGCGGTAGGTCTTGGCCTCGATCAGGGTCGGGCCATCGCCGCGCCGGGCACGTTCGACGGCTGTGCGGGCGACCTCGTAGCACGCCAGTATGTCGTTCCCATCGACGACGACCCCGGGGAAGCCATAGCCCGCGGCGCGATCCGCCACGTTCTGAATCGCCATCTGGTGGCTCTGCGGCACGGAGATGGCGTAGCCGTTGTTCTCGCAGACGAAGATGACGGCCAGCTTGTGGATGCTGGCGAAGTTCATCGCCTCGTGGCAATCGCCCTGGCTGGCGCCCCCTTCCCCGAAGAAGGTGGCGGTGACCGCGTCCTCCTTGCGTTGTTTCGAGGCCAGCGCCACCCCGGCGGCATGCAGCAGCTGGGTCGCCACCGGGCTGCCCCCGGTGACGATGTGCAGCCGCTTGCTGCCGTAGTGCCCGGGCATCTGCCGGCCGCCGCTATTGGGGTCCTCGCGCCGGGCGAAGAAGGACAGCATCTGATCCCGCGCGGTCATGCCGAACCAGAGCACGACGCCGGCATCGCGGTAATAGGGCGCCACCCAGTCATGGCCGGGCCGCAGGGCCGCGGCAGTGCCGACCTGCGCGCCCTCCTGACCCTGGCAGGAGATGACAAACGGGGCGCGGCCCTGCCGGTTGATCAGCCACATCCGCTCGTCGACCGCGCGTGCCAGCCGCATCACTTCGTACATGCGCAGCGCCTGGTCGTCGGTCAACCCGAGCGAGCGATGCCGGCTCTGCCCGCCCTTGGCTTCGACCTCCTGGGTCTTGGTCGCCATCCCGCTAGATGTGGATCGCGAGGCCATCGACGGCCAGCGCGGCCTCCTTGACGGATTCCGACACGGTCGGATGCGGATGGATGCTGGCGCCGATCTCCCAGGGCGTCGACTCCAGGAGCTTTGCCAGCGCCGTCTCCGAGATCAGCTCGGTGGCGTTCGGCCCGAGGATGAAGACCCCGAGCAGATCGCCCGAGTCTTCGTCGCTGATGATCTTGACGAAGCCTTCGGTCTCTCCCAGGATCACGGACTTCGCGTTCCCGACCAGGGGGAACTTGCCGACCTTGACCTTGAGCCCCTGGTCGCGCGCTTGCTTCTCGGAGAGACCGAGGCTGGCCACCTGCGGGTAGCTGTAGGTCGCCCGGGGGACGCGGTTGTAGTCGAGCGGCTTGGGATTCTTGCCGGCGATGACCTCCATGATGTGCTCGCCTTCGTAATAGGCGACGTGGGCGAGCAGGAAATTGCCGATGACGTCTCCCGCGGCGTAGACGTTGGGATGCCCGGTCCGGTAGTGCTCGTCGGTCTTGATGAAGCCCTTCTCGATCTGGATGTCGAGCTTCTCTAGCCCAAACCCGTCGGTGATCCCCTGACGGCCCACCGCGAGCAGCAGGCGCTCGCCGTCGATGGTCTGGGTCTCCGCTCCGGTCTTGACCGCGACCGTCATCCGGCCGTTGACCTGCTTCAGGCTCTCCGGTTCAACTTGTGCCCCGGTCATCACCTTGATGCCCCGTTTGCTAAGAATTTTTGCCAACTGCTGACCCACCTCCGCGTCTTCCGCGGGCAGCAGGGTCGGCAAAAACTCGACGAGCGTGACATCGCCGCCGTAGCCGTTGTAGACGCAGGCGAACTCGGTTCCCACCGCGCCGGCCCCGACGATCACGATCGATTTCGGCATCTGGTCGAGGTTTACGGCGTGGTCGCTGTTGATCACCCGGTTGCCGTCCATGGTCAGGCCGGGCAAGGACTTCGGCCGCGACCCGGTGGCAACCACCAGGTTCTTGGCGTTGATCGCCTGGCCGCTGTCTTTGACTGTGACCGTGTGCTCCGATTCGATGTTGGCTTCGCCTTTGATGACCGTCACCTTGTTCTTCTTCAGGAGGAACTCGGTGCCACGCCAGAGCTGGTTGACCACCGCCTCCTTTCGCTTCAGCACCGCCGGCCAGTCGACCTGCAGTTCGGCTTTGAGCCCGAGCGCCTCGGCGCTGTGCAGCTGGTGCGCCAGCTCGGACGAATGCAAGAAGGACTTGGTCGGGATGCAGCCGCGATGCAGGCAGGTGCCGCCGACCTTTTCCTTCTCGATAACTGCGACCTTGAGCCCCAGCTGGGCCCCACGAATGGCACCGACATATCCGGCGGAGCCGCCGCCGATGACGGCTACGTCGAACGCCTCATCGGGCATACGAATCGATTGTAGCCACCAGACCGGGGCGAGCCTAACCCTCGAGGATGGCCAGCGCGGCGGCCAGCTGCGTGTCCTTGGCGAAGTCATTGGGCGTCGCGTCAACCGCATACTCATCCAGCGCGCTGGCGAGCGTCACGGTCTTGTCCGGGGTGATGCCGGTCTTTTCGATCGAGTGGCGGTTCGGGGTGAGCCAGTAGGCGATCGTCAGGTGCAGGTCGGCATCGCCCCGCAGCGGGTAGTCCTGCTGGACCGAGCCTTTGCCGAAGGTCTTGACGCCCACCAGCTTCCCCCTTGAATGGTCCTTGAGGGCGCCCGCCGTGATCTCAGAGGCGCTCGCCGAGTTCTCGTTGACCAGCACCGCCAGCGGTACGGAGAAGGCGCGCCCGTCGCCGGTGACTTTCTCCACCTGTTCTTGCCCGCCGCGCCGGACCAGGATGGTGCTGGTCCCGGAGCGAACGAACTCGCTGATGATGCTGTTCGCCGCGTCCACGTAGCCGCCCGGGTTGTCGCGCAGGTCGAGCAGCACCATCGTGACCGAGCCCTTCAGGTTGGTCTTCAGCGCCTGGTCGAAATCGGACGCCGTCTTCGTCCCGAAGTCGAAGACCCGGATATACAGCACGCGGTTGTCGAAGATATGCGTGCTGACGCTCGGGACGTTGATTTCCGCGCGGGTCAGGTTGAAGGTGAGCGTCTGGCCGTTCCGGCTGACCTGCAGCTGGACCTGCGTGTTGGCCTTCCCCCGGATGTGATTGACGGCCTCGTCCGCCGTCCAGCCCTTGGCGCTCTGCCCATCGACCGCGGTGATGGCGTCACCGGCCTTGATGCCGGCCTTTTCAGCCGGCGTGTTCGGCAACACGCCGGCGATCACGACCTGGTCGCCTTTCTGCTGGACGGATGCGCCGATGCCGGCGAACTGACCGGCGAGGAAACTCTGGTTCGCGCGGTATTCGTCCGGTGTCAGGTAACGGGAGAACTGGTCGCCGAGCGCCCCGACCATCCCGGAGGCGGCGCCCTGGGTGAGCTTCGTGCCGTCCGGGTTGGGCTTGACGTAGTGCTGCTGGATGCTGGTGAAGACGTCGTTGAGCGCCCCGTAATCGACATTCGATTTCGGCGGCGTGTAGAAGAGCAGTGCCTTCGCCCAATCGGGCGCGTAGCCGCCCCATTGGAACTCGGCCAGGCTGCCGGCATAAAACGCGCCGATCGCGACCGCCAGGAGGATCGCGATGTTTCGGACTCGGGACATCAGTGGATTATCGCCCCGGGTGGGCGCGACCTGAGGCCGGAGCGGCCCCGCCGCGCGGGGATCGATCACGAAGCCGGCAGGTACGCGAGCGGATCGACGGGCGTACCGGCCAGGTCGATCTCGAAGTGGACGTGCGGGCCGGTGGAGTTGCCGGTCGACCCTTCGTAGCCGATCACGGTGTCCTTATCAACCTGGACTCCGTCGCCCACCGCCCAACTGGAGAGGTGGCCATAGAGGGTGGTAAAGCCGCCGGCGTGAACCATCACCACGTAACGACCGTAGCCACACAGCCCGCCGCCCCACCCGCAGCCCATGGTGAAGTTGTGGACGATGCCGCCGTCCGCCGCATGCACCGGGGTGCCGTAGTCGGTCGCAATGTCGAGGCCGCTATGGAAGTGATGGCTCGGGCAGCTCGGATCGTATGGTTCGAAGGGATAGGTGGTACACCCGAAGCCCTGGGTGATGACGCCGTCGATCGGCCACTTCCATTTTCCGGATGACCGCGCCCGGAAGCTCTCGTGGATGAGCGACGCGATTTGCGCCTGGAGCGCCGCCCGCTGGGCTTCCATATCCGCCAGCATCTGCTGGAAGCGGGCCTCGATGGCGGCGATCTGCTTCACGCTGGCTGCCCGCTGGTCGCGGATCGCCTGCAGCTGGGTCTTTTGGTCCTGGATCTGCTTGACCACCTGCGCCTGCTGAGCCTGCTTGGCTTCGAGGTCGGCCTTCATGGCCTCGATCGCGGCCCGCTCCTTCTGCAGCTCCGCCAGCTGGCGGCGGTCTTCACGAACGATGTCATTGAAGAAAAAGATCCGGTTCATCAGGTCGGTGAAGTTCGCCGCGGAGAAGACCAGCTCCAGCCCACTGACCTGGCCGCTCTTGTACATGATCCGCATCCGATGGCCGAAATCGGCGATGTGTTGCGCCAGCTCGGCCTGCTTGAGGGCGAGCTGCTCTTTGGCCAGGTCCACCTGCTGACCGAGCTGGATCAGCTTCGCCGTCTCCTGGTCGATCTGGACCTGGACGGCCTGCAGCTGCGAATCGAGACTGGCGATCTGGCTCTGGAGTTGCCGCTCCTGGCTGAGGAGCTGCCCGATCTGGGCCTTGGTGGCGATGATCTGTCCATTGAGCCCCTGTAGCTGTTTCTGCTTGTCGTACACGGTGTCGGAGACCGTGCTCAGCAGCGCCCCGGCCAGCACCACGATGGCCAATGCCGTCTGGAAGCGCGCCGACCTCACTGCTTGAGGAACCGCCTTACGCCCAGATAACTCCCAACGCTTCCCAGTAACAGCCCGAAGCCAAGCATCGCCGCCAGCACGACCCGCAGGTAGGACGGGTCAAAGGCGAGCGGAACGAAGATCAGCACGCTCTGCAGGTTGATCACCGCCGGCCGATAGCCGAAGCCAACGATGACGACGGCGACCACAGCGCCAATGACACCAACGATCAGCCCCTCGACGATGAAGGGCCAGCGCACGAACCAGTCGGTCGCCCCCACCAGCTTCATGACCTCGATCTCCTTCCGCCGCAGGTAGATCGCGGTTCGGATGGTGAGCATGATGATGAAGACGGAAAGCCCGGTCAGCCCGATGATCAACACCAGTCCGGCGATGCCGGCGACCCGCGCCAGCAGGATGATCTTGTCGATCACATTCGGTTCGTAGTTGGTCGCCGGCGACTTGTCGACCAGGGGCGAGGTCCGCACCTCTTGATCGATCGCGCCCAGGTCGCGGATGTCCCGGACGGTGACGTCCAGGCTGGCCGGCAGGGGGTTGGTGCCCAGGGTATCGATCACGCTTGGGTCCAACGCCGGCAGCTGCCGGAACCTTGCCAGCGCCTGGTCCTTGGAGACGTAGGTGACGTTGGTCACCCGCGGGTCAAGCTCGAGGTGCAGCTTGAAATCCATGGCGCTGCTGAGGGGCGTCGTGTCCGCCAGGTAGACCGAGATCGCGCTGGCCTTGGTCTTTTCCAGGGCCACGATCTGGTCCAGCGAGTGGAGGACGAGCAGCAGGCTCCCCAGGGCCAGCAGCACCACCCAGACGATGAGCACGCTCGCGACGCTGACCGCGGCATTCCGCCAGAAGTTCTGCCAGGCGCTGCTGAAGGCAAAGTCAATGCGATTCCAGAGCCGGTGCATGGTACCCTCCCGCATCTTCGTCTCTGACAATCTGGCCGCCTTCGATGGCCACCACTCGTCGCCGCATGACGTCGACGATCTCCCGGTTGTGGGTCGCCATCAAGACGGTGGTGCCCCGCGCGTTGATCTGTAGCAGCAGCTGGATGATCTCCCAGGAGGTCGCCGGGTCGAGGTTGCCGGTCGGCTCATCCGCGAGGAAGATCCGCGGATCGTGGACCAGGGCGCGCGCGATCGCGACCCGTTGCTGCTCGCCGCCGGACAGCTGGTCCGGATACTTGTTCTCCTTCCCCTCGAGCCCCACGATGCTGAGCACTTCCTCGACCTTGGGTTTCAGGTGCCGCAGCGCGCCTTCGGTGACCCGTAAGGCGAAGCCCACGTTCTGGAAGACGGTGAGGTTGGGGAGCAGCTTGAAGTCCTGGAACACCATCCCGATCTTCCGGCGCAGGTACGGAAGGTGCCGGCGCTTGAGCCGGCTGAGGTCCTGTCCCTCGACCCGGATGGTGCCGGTGGTCGCTTTCTCCTCGCGGATCAACAGCCGGACCAGGGTCGATTTGCCGGCGCCACTTGGCCCGACCAGGAAGACGAAGTCCTGCTTGGGAATCTCCAGCGTCACGTCGCGCAGCGCGACCGTGCCATTGGGATAGGTCTTTTGCACGTGATCGAGGCTGATCTGCGGGGCGGCCGGAATTATGGTTGCCACGCGCGCCCTTGCTGGCAACGTCGTCCGTGTCGGCTGGGTCGTGATTGTTGCTGGCACGAAAGCAAATCCATTCCGAAAGCCGGGGCCACGGCAGGCTGAGCCCTTTCGGGCCGAACGACTTGGGAAGTATAGGGCATCCTTTCGCGCAATGCTCTGTTAATTCACTCTCTGTCCAAAAGCCGGCCGACCCGCTTCCTATACTCAAGCACCATGCCTTTTCTCGCCGCCCCGATGGTCCGCGTCGAGCGTGGCGGCGTCGAGGAGGCGATCCACCCCGGACATCTGGCGGCGGTCGACGCCAGCGGTCGGGTCCGGGCGAGCGTGGGAAATCCCGATCGCCTCACCTACTTTCGTTCCTGCGCGAAGCCGTTTCAGGCGATGGCGGCGCTGCGCACCGGGATGGCTCTCCGGTTCAACCTGGCGTCGGAACACGTGGCCATCATGGCCGCCTCCCACAACGGCGAGCCGGGTCACGTCGAAGTGGTTCGCGACCTTCTCGATCGCGTGGGCATCCCCGAAAGCGCGCTGCAATGCGGCGCCCACTGGCCCTATTACGAGCCGGCGGCGACCGTGGCCCGCCGCGCGATGGAGGAGCCGCTGGAGATCTTCAACAACTGTTCGGGAAAGCACGCCGGCATGCTCGCCGCGGCCCGCGCCCTCGGCGCGCCGCTGGAGACCTACCTCGACCGCGAGCATCCGATCCAGCAACGCATCGCCGCCGTGATTGGCGAGTTCACCGCGGAACGGCCGGCCGAGATTCACTGGGGCATCGACGGTTGCAGCGCACCCAACGCGGCCGTGCCGCTAGCAGCGATCGCGCGGAGCTTCGCGGCGCTGGTCACCTCCCGGGACGACCTCGCCCGCGGTACGGTCGAGGCGATGACGGGGCATCCCTTCCTGATCGGCGGGACGGACCGCTTCGACACCCGGCTGATGGAAGTGACGCACGGCCGGCTGCTGGCCAAGGGCGGGGCGGCCGGCGCGCACTGTACCGCTGACCGTCGGTCGGGACTCGGGCTTTCGATCAAGCTTGACAGTGGCGACGGCACCTGGACCGCGGTGGCCGTGATGGCGGCGCTGGAGCGCCTCGGCTGGCTCGAGGAGGCCGAACGGGAGGCGCTGAAGTCGTTCGCCTCGCCCAGCCTGCGCAACCACAAGCGGGTCGTGGTGGGCTCGGTCCGCCCGGTGTTCGACCTGGCCGTAACGGCCGCGTAACAGCGCGCGTAACCGGCCCGTATCGCGGGTTATATGCCCGTGCGGCGATTGCTGGGCTGGCCGGATCCCCAAGCGCTGGTCGTCAGCGGCCTGATCGGGCTGCTGCTGGCCGTGTACGCGTGGGTCGCGGTGGTCCCGGTATTCGGGGCGCATGCGCCGCGCGCCGACGACTTCCAGGATTACCTGCTCGCCGCCCACCAGCTCGCCACTGGCGGGGATCCGTACGCCACTTTCGTCAACACCCGCGTGACCCACGATTGGTCTCTCAGCAGCGGCTATATCTATCCGCCAGTGTTCGCGGTCACCCTGATCCCGCTGACCTGGCTCTCGAATGACCTGGCCGTCCGCCTCTGGCTGATCCTGATCCAGGCGGCCGTTGTCGCCAGCCTGGTGATCATCTATGGCGTCATCGGCCGGCCGCGACGCGGCGAACTGCTCTGCCTGGTCGCGGTCCTGACGACGTTTTTCCCCTTGTTGAGCAGCAATCTCACCGGCACCATGAACGCGATCCTGCTGCTCTTACTGACCGGGGCGTGGGCCGCGTGGCAACGACAACGCGACCTCGCCGCGGGTGCAATGGTGGGGATCGCCGCGGTGTTCAAGCTCTTTCCGATTGCCCTGGTGCCGTACCTTGCCTGGCGACGCCATTGGCGGCTGCTCGCCGCCCTCGGCGTCACGCTGATTGGTGGCCTGCTCCTTGGTCTCGCCGTCACCAGCCTTGAGCACAACATCTATTACTTCCACGACATCCTGCCCCACCTGGCGGCGGGCACCGGCTACCGGGAAAACCAGTCTCTCGCGGGATTTACGGCCCGAATCTGTAACCCCTCCCTGGCGGATGCCGGCGGCAGCGCCGGCTGGTGCGGCCGCCTGCTCGACTGGCCGCTGGTGCTGGCGCTCCTGTTCATCGTCGTGATGGCGACCTCAGGCGCGAGCCGCTCCGGGCTTGAGTTCGCGCTGGCGGTCACCACCCTGCCCCTGATCAGCAGCGTGACCTGGAGCTTCCACCTGGTGGTCCTGATTCTGCCGATCGCCCTTCTGATCCGGCGGGCGTTCAGCGGCGAAATGTCGCGAGGCGCCGGTCGCGTCTTGATCGTCGCCTGGCTCTGCTTCTCGGTCGGCCCCGCGATCCACTACCTGTTGATCTTCCATCCCCTCCCCCACTTGCCCGGCATCCTCGACGTGGTTCCTCCTGCGCTAACCCGATTGGCCGCCGAGGCCTACGTCATCGGAACGCTCGTCGTTTTCGCGAGCCTCTGGTTCGCCCTGCGATCCGATCGCAACGCCGGATCGGCCGACCAGCCGTTCGCCAGGGCTGCCTGAGCGATCAGGCTTGCTCTAATAATCGGTCGATCGGCACGGCGAGCCGGAATCCTGGCGCATTCGCGGAGCTCAGCGACGTTCGTTCGATGACCTCCCGATGAGGCCACGGCCACAGCGTCAATTGCGAGAGAACGTCAAGTCTGGTGCGGTCTCCGCTGAGGTTCAGATAGGCTCGGATTCGCCACGGCCGCCCGGCTTGGCCGCGATACAGGCAGCTCCATTCGATCGGTCGCGCGAATTCCTCGGCGAGGACGGCACCAAGGCGCTGGAAGGGTACGTCGCTAGACGGCCAGCGGTCGACGACGTGGCCCAGATCGATCTGATCGTGATCGCTAAGGTCGGAGACGACGGCCCACCGAAGATCAACGAATTCCGGCCGGGCGAGGAACACGAGCGAGACGCCACCAAGCCAGTGATGCGGGATGACGAGGATACAGACCTCTTCGCCTTCTCCCGTGATCAACGTCTCGAGAGGGTCGACCATCCCAGGAGCTTGCGCCTGTAGGGCTTCGCGGACCGCGCCAATCAGCGCCTGCCAGCGCGGGAAATATTCGGCGCTGACCCCCACACGTAGATACTGGCTCACCGCCCGCTCTCAGAGGCTCGAGCTTAGGCCGCCTCACCCTCGCGGCCGGCGTCGAGGCGGAGGAAGGCTTCCATGAAGTTGTTCAGGTCGCCGTCGAGCACCGCCTGGACGTTGCCCACCTCGAGACCGGTGCGATGGTCCTTGACGAGGGTGTAGGGATGGAGCACATAGCTGCGGATCTGGCTGCCCCACTCGTTCGACTGGTGCGCGCCCTTCAGCTCCTGCCGCTGCTCGGACCGCTGCTGCTCGCGTAGCGCCACCAGGCGGGAGCGCAGCACCTTGAGCGCCAGTTCGCGGTTCTTGATCTGGGAGCGCTCGTTCTGGCAGGTCACGATGATGCCGGTCGGCAGGTGGGTCATCCGGACCGCCGACGAGGTCTTGTTCACGTGCTGGCCGCCTGCCCCGCTCGAGCGGTAGACATCGACCTTGAGGTCCTCGGGGCGGATCTCGATGTCGGTGTCGTCCTCGATCTCCGGAATCACCTCGACCAGCGCGAACGAGGTATGCCGCCGGTGGGCCTGGTCGTAGGGCGACAAGCGGACCAGCCGGTGCACACCGCGCTCGGCGCGCAGCCATCCGAAGGCGCGCTTCCCGGTGATGCGCACCGTCACGCTCTTATACCCGGCCTCTTCCCCGGGTGACTCGTCGATGATCTCGGCGTGCAACTTGTTCCGCTCAGCCCACCGCAGATACATCCGGAGCAGCATCTCGGCCCAGTCCTGCGAGTCGGTGCCGCCGGCGCCGGCGTGAATGCTGACCAGCGCGGGATTGCCGGCATACGGGTTGGCGAAGAGCAGGTCGACCTCCTGCTTCTCGACATCAGTATTGAGGGCGCGCAGGTCCTGCTCGAGCGTCTCCTGGATGTGCCCGTCATCCTCGGCCATCGCCATCTCGGCCAGGCCGATGACGTCTTTGGCGCGGACCTCGAGCCTTCGCCAGACCTGGACCTCGTCGCGCAGGCCCTTGGATTCCTGGGCCAGCCGCTGGGCTCGCGGCGGATCCTGCCAGATGTTGGGGTCGGCTAGCTCGCGCTGCAGCGCGTCGAGGCGCTGGCTCTTGTCGGGCAGGTCAAAGATGCTCCTGGAGTTGCAGGATCTTCTTCAGAAGGTCGTTCGCCTGGTCGAGGATCTGTTCCATGGCCTAGTGTCCGTGACAGTTCTTGAATCGCTTGCCGCTGCCGCAGGGACAGATGTCGTTGCGCCCGACGCCGGCGAAATTCAGCGATTGCGGCCGGCGGAATGGCAACCGCGGGGCCGCGGCTGCGCTGGCGCCTCCCGCCTTCGGCGCCTGGGGCGGCTGCGCCACGTCCTCGGCCCGTACCGGATTCGCCGCGGTGGCCGCCTTGACGGGTGACGTCTTGTTCGACCCGGCCTTCTTCTTAGCCATCGCCGGAAATCCTACCCGAAGATGGGCGATTTTACGCCAGCGCTATTCTTCCCTGAGATCAGCCAATGCTCGACAAGGCCAAACTGCCGCCTGATATCTGGGCCCGGATCCTCTGGCTGCCGGCTGACGATTCTGACCGAAGCCAGCGCCCGATCGTCCTGGTCACCGACCGCCCCCGCTTCTTGATTGGCGGCATTCCCGCGGTGGCGGCCCTCTTCGTAGCCGTGGTTCTCTTGCTGGCTCGGGTGCCCGTCGGGGTGGGATTCCTTTTCCTGATCATCTCGATTGCAGCCGGACTTTATGCCCGCGGCGGTAAGAGCGGGTACTACGACGTTGCCCAGGACGGCAGCCTGGGTCACTTTTACGGACGGCGAGTTCCGGCGGGCCTCAGCGCAATGCGTCGAACGAAACCGTAGCCCTGGATCGCGCCCGGCCGATCAGCGGCCGTGACATTTCTTGTATTTCTTTCCGCTCCCGCACCAGCACGGATCGTTGCGGCCGAGCTTCGCGCCCGCCGGCACCGGGGTCTTCGCGCCACCGCCGTTGGGGCTCGCCGCGCGCGGCGGCGAGGCCGGCGGGTTGGCCATCGCGGGCGGCGGCGGGGGTTCCTTCGTGATTTGCACCCGGTACATCATGGAGGCGATCTCGAACTGGATGTCGTTGAGCAGCTCCTGGAAGGCCTGGAACGCCTCGTTCTTGTACTCGACCAGCGGGTCTTTCTGGCCGAACGCCCGCAGCCCGATGCTCTCTTTGAAGTTCTCCATCATCGTCAGGTAACTGATCCACTTGCTGTCGATCGTCCGCAACACGATCCACTTCTCCGCGCCGCGCATCACCTCCGGCGTCAGCTCGGCTTCCTTCGCCTGGTAGGCGGTGTCGGCGTACTCCATCAGGCGGTCGACCGCCGCTTCCCTGGTCTCGCCGAACTCCTCGGCCGGCATCTCGCTGAACGGTGGCAACGGGAACACTGCGCCCAGCTGCGCGTGCAGGCCTTCCAGGTCCCAGTTGCCGGGGTGCCGCGATTCGCAGTGCTCGTTGACCGCGTCCTCGACCGCCTTGCGGATCCAGCTCTGCACCTGCTCGCGGAGGTCTACCCCCTCGAGCACCCGGCGGCGCTCGCCGTAGATGATCTCGCGCTGCTTGTTCATCACGTCGTCGTATTCGACGAGATAGCGGCGGGCGTCGAAGTTATGCCCCTCGACCTTGGTTTGCGCCCCCTCGATCTGCCTCGAGACCAGGCGGGACTCGATCGGTTCATCGTCGGCGACCCGGAGCATGTTCATCATGCTTTTGATCCGCTCGCCGCCGAAGATCCGCATCAGGTCGTCGTCCAGCGCCAGGAAGAAGCGGGATGAGCCCGGGTCTCCCTGCCGGCCGGAGCGACCGCGCAGCTGGTTGTCGATCCGGCGACTCTCGTGCCGCTCGGTGCCGACGATGTGCAGGCCGCCCGCGTCCGCCACCCCCGGGCCGAGGACGATGTCGGTGCCGCGGCCGGCCATGTTGGTGGCGATGGTGACCGCGCCGGGCTGCCCGGCCTTGGCCACGATCAGGGCTTCGCGTTCGTGCTGCTTGGCGTTCAGCACCTCGTGCGGGACGCCCCGCTTTTCCAGCAGCCGGGCGAGCCGCTCGGACTTCTCCACCGACACGGTGCCGACCAGGACCGGCCGGCCGGTGCCGGCCGTCTCCTGGATCTCGTCGGCCACGGCCTTGAACTTGGCGTCTTCGGTCTTATAGATGAGGTCCGCGTTATCGGTGCGGATCATCGGCTTATGGGTGGGAATCACCACCACCTGCAGCTTGTAGATCTTGTCGAACTCCTCGGCCTCGGTCACGGCCGTCCCCGTCATGCCGGCCAGCTTCTTGTAGAGGCGGAAGTAGTTCTGGTAGGTGATGGTGGCCAGCGTCTGGGTTTCCTGCTGGACCTTGACGCCTTCCTTGGCCTCCACTGCCTGGTGCAGGCCGTCGGCCCAGCGGCGGCCGGGCTGCTGGCGCCCGGTGAACTCGTCGACGATCACGACCTCGCCGTCCTTGACGAGGTAATCCCGGTCGCGCTTGAAGAGCGTGTACGCCTTGAGCGCCTGGTTGATCTGGTGGGCCTCGTCCACGTGCTCCAGTTCGTAGACGTTCTTGATCCCGGTCCAGCGCTCGATCTTGGCGATCCCCTCTTCGGTGAGGGCCGCCGACTTGGTTTTCTCGTCGACGGTGTAATCCTCCGGGGCGAGCCGCGGGATCAGGCGAGCGTACTGGTAGTACTTTTCGGTCGATTCCTGCGCCTGCCCGGAGATGATGAGCGGCGTCCGGGCCTCGTCGATCAGGATGCTGTCGACCTCGTCGACGATGGCGAAGTTCAGGCCGCGCTGCACGCACTGGGCCAGGTCGACCGCCATGTTGTCGCGCAGGTAATCGAACCCGAACTCGCTGTTGGTGCCGTAGGTGATGTCGGCCTGGTAGGCCTCCGCGCGAGTGACTGGGCGCAGGTGTTGCAGCCGGGGATCGGGATGGGTCTCGTCCAGGAAATCGGGGTCATAGCGCAACGACATCTCGTGGCCCATGACGGCGACGCTCATCCCCAACGCGTGGTAGATGGGCGCGTTCCAGCCGGCGTCGCGGCGGGCCAGGTAGTCGTTGACCGTGATCAGGTGCGCACCCTTCCCCTCCAGCGCATTCAGGTACAGCGGCAGCACGGCGACCAGGGTCTTGCCCTCGCCGGTCTTCATCTCGGCGATGTGTCCCTGGTGCAGCACGATGCCGCCCACCAGCTGGACGTCGAAGGGCCGCAGCCCGATGGTGCGGCGGGCTGCCTCCCGGACGACAGCGAATGCCTCGACCAGCAGGTCGTCCAGGGCTTCGCCCTGCTCCAGGCGCTGGCGGAACTCCGCCGTCTTGGCCTTCAGCTCGTCGTCGTTGAGCTTCTCGAGCAGCGGCTCGAGCTCGTTGGCCTCGGCCACCCGCTCGAGGTGCCGCTTGACTTCGCGGGCATTCGGATCGCCTAAGACTTTGGTAAGGACGCTCATGGACAGAGCTGAGGACTCAGCAACCAGTAAGCATACCCGGCCTCAATTGAGCCAAACGGGCTAGCTGAGATCGGCTTCGACCAGCCCCAGGCTCCCGTCGTGCCGGCGGTAGAGCAGGTTCAGCTCCTGGGTGTCCTCGTTGAGAAAGAGGAAGAAGGCATGGCCGAGGCGCTCCATCTCCTCGCGCGCCTGCTCCTCCGGCATCGGCTTCATCTTGAAGCGTTTGATCTTCGCCACCCCGTTCGGCCGCAGCGCCGTTGTGGCCGGCGACGTCGGACCGAGGGCGACCACGGCCGCCGGCTTGGCGCGGCGATGGTCCTTCAGCTTCTCCTTGTGCTGCCGGATCTGGCGATCCATCTTGTCGATCACCAGGTCCACCGCCTCGTTCATGTGGCCCGCGGACTGGACCGCCTTGAGGATGTTGCCGGTGCGGCCCGTGACGTGCACCGTCAGCTCGGCCACCTTCATGTTTTCCAGGCTCTTGTTCTTCTCCGTCCCCAACTCCATGCGCGCTTCCAGGATGTGGTCGAAATGGCGCGCCAGCTTCTCGAGCTTGGCCTGTGCGTACGCCTTGATCTGCGGATCGGCCGCGGACTTCTTGGCCTGGATCAAGATCTCCATGGTGCCTCCTGTGAGATCTTTGTGGACAGGAGTATAGATCAGCGGCTCGCGCACGGGGACGAATCCGTTCGCGCGCGCCAGATAGCAGCTAGGCGCGTTCGGTTGCCCGGCGATCCGGGAAGACCCGCGCCAGCTCTGGCGGGATGGGCACGCCGGCACCGAACAGCTTGTCCATGATGTGCGGCCGGATGCCGGTCGGCCGGAAGACGCCGGTCATCTGGCCGTCTTTTCCGACGCCGTGCGACTCGTAGATGAAGATCTCCTGCATGGTGATCGTGTCGCCCTCCATGCCGGTGATTTCGGTGATGCTGGTCACCTTGCGCTGCCCATCGCGCATGCGGGATAGCTGCACGATCAGGTCGATGGCGGAGGCGGTCTGCTGCCGGATCGCCTTGGCGGGCAGGTCGATCCCGGCCATCAGCACCATGGTCTCCAGCCGCGACAGGGCGTCGCGAGTGGTGTTCGCATGCAGGGTGGTGATCGAGCCGTCGTGGCCGGTGTTCATCGCCTGCAGCATGTCCAGCGCCTCGCCGGCACGACACTCGCCGACGACGATCCGGTCCGGACGCATCCGCAGGGCGTTGATGACCAGGTCGCGAATGGCGACCTTGTTCTCACCGTTGAGGTCGGGTGGGCGGGACTCCATCCGGCAGACGTGCTCCTGGTGGAGCTGCAGCTCGGCGGCATCTTCGATGGTGACGATCCGCTCGTCGGGAGGGATGAACGAAGAACAGACGTTGAGGAGCGTGGTCTTGCCGGTACCCGTTCCGCCCGAGATCAGCAGGTTGGAGCGAGCCATGACACAGGCCTTGAGGAAGCCGACCGCCTCGTGCGTAATGGTGCCGAAGTTGACGAGGTCCTCAGCCTGATAGGGATCCCGGGAGAACTTTCGGATCGTCAGCATCGGGCCGTCCAGCGCAATCGGCGAAATCACGGCGTTGACGCGGGACCCGTCGAGCAGCCGGGCGTCAACCATCGGGGTGCGGAAGTCGATGCGCCGGCCGACGGCGGAGACGATAAAGTCGATCACCCGCAGCAGGTGATTCTCGTCGTCGAACTTGCGGTCGGTCAGCAGGATCTTGCCGTTGCGCTCGACGTAGATGTTTTCATGGCCGTTGACCATGACTTCGGTCAAGCTCTCGTCCAGGACCAGGTCGCGAATCGGTCCCAGCGCCTCGTAATAACGGGCTAGTTCGTCCTGCGAAACCTCGGACGCGTTGACCATGTAAGCCACAATCCCCCAAAACAGAGATTCAGGGACACGTCGATTGTCCCGGCAATGTAACGGCGAGTGCCGGCAAAGTTTGCGCCCTGGCGAGAACCACAAAAGCCCCGATCGAGCCGCCGGCCCGGGCCACCGCTTCGGCGGCCGCCGTCAGGGTGGCGCCCGTGGTGCAGACGTCATCGACCAGCGCCAGGCCCCTCGGCGGCGGCGCGGTGGCCGCCCACTCGAAGGCGCCCAGCATGTTGACCTGCCGCTCGGGCTGGCTCAGCCCCACCTGGGCGGGTGTGGGGCGAAGCCGGGTGAGTCCGCCGACCAGCGGGACAGCCAGCCGGCCGGCCAGGGCGCGGGCGAGCCGCTCCGCCTGGTTGAAGCCCCGCTCGCGCCGTCGCTGGGGATGGAGCGGGATGTAGGTGAGCGCGGCGAGCTCGAGGTTGCTGGCTGCCGTGGCACGCCAGAGCAGCTCGCCGAGCACGCTGGCGAGCCCCGGCCGCGGCCGGTACTTGTAGGTATGGATCGCCTGCTGCAGCGGGCCGTCGAGCCGGCCGGCCGCGACCAGCGGCATGCCGTTCAGGGTGGCCAGCGGCTGGGGCTGGACTCGGGCGGCGCACGCGTCGCACCAGGCCACGCCCTCACGGCCGCATCCGCCGCAGCGCGGCGGAAAGATCAGGTCGAGGAAATTCACCTAGGCCGCGACCTGCAGGTGGTCCCCGGGCTTGATCGCATGCCGGCGGATGGTGCCAACCGGCAGCTCGGCGCACTTGTCCGCCCGCCAAACGAAGGGCACCATCCCGATCCACGGCAGCAGCCGCTCATAGGTCTTGACCACGACGTTCTTCTTGTCGACGAAGACGGCGTCGATCGGAAAGCGCATGAACATCATGTGAATGCCACTGCAGCCATGGATCAGCAGCCCACCGTTCTCGGGCAACCTTGCCCGTCCCATCAACCCCAGGCCGGAGCTGATGAAGTTGCGGGCCTCCTCGAGCGGCTCCGCGACCACCGTCCCGTCCGGTTTTGTCAGTCGCAAAACTCTTTCTCCGTATTGATTGTATCGCGTTGAGCGGCCCGTGGGCGGCCGCCCTTGGCCCGGATTTATTTGTGCTGGAAGGTGTGGATGATGATGATGACGGCCGGGCCCATCAGCACGATGAACAGGGTCGGGAAGATGCAGCCGATCATCGGGAAGAGCATCTTCAGCGGGGCCTGGGCGGCCTTCTCTTCCGCGCGCTGCCGGCGGCGGCGCCGCATCTCTTCCGATTGGATGCGCAGCACCTTGGCGATCCCGACGCCGAGCTGTTCGGATTGGATCAGCGCCTGGATGAAGGTGTGGAGCTCCTCGACGCCGGAACGGCGCCCCATGTCATCGAGGGCCTCCAGCCGGGGCCGGCCCAGCCGGATCTCGTTGAGCACCTGGGCAAACTCATCCGACAGCGCGTTCTTGAATTTTTCGACCAGGCGGCCGATGGCGGCATCGAAGCCGAGCCCGGCCTCAACCGAGATGGTCAGCAGGTCGAGCGCGTTCGGCAGCGCGAGCCGAAGCTCGGTCTGCCGTCCCTTGATCCGGTTGTTGAGCAGCACATCGGGGAGGAAACGGCCGCCCACAAACCCCAGGCCGGCGGCGGCCAGCTTGAGCGCAAACGTGGTCGGAAACACCAAGCCACCAAACCAGAAGGCGACCAGGGCGACGACCAGCCCGGCGATCACCTTGAACACCTCGAAGCCGTTGACCGTGAGGCCGTATGGCCGGCCCGCCAGGTTCAGCTTGTTCTGGACCACCAATTGCCGGTTCTTCGCCATCCGGGCGGTGAGCAAGCTGCCCAGCCGCTCCAGCGCCGGCTTGATGAACCGCTCGCTGAACGGTAGAGAGAGCTCGATCTCGTCGAGGGTGAGGTTGTGATCGCGGTACTGCGCCAGCCGTTCGGCGATCAGGTCCTGGCGCGGCTTGGCGGTCACCGCCTGAACGGCGATGAAGATACCGCTGAAGGCGAGGAAGGCGAAGACGATGGTGAAAATGCTCATTCGCTACACCTGGATGTTCGTGATTTTCGAGATGATGCCGTATCCGATCGCGATCGAGACCAGGCCCATGCCGATCAGGATGTAGCCAAGCCATTCGTGAAAGAGCGGTGTGATGTAGCTCGGCGAAATGAAGGTCAGGATGAGGGCCAGCGCAAAGGGCAGGCCGGTGATGATGTACCCGGAGGCCCGCGCTTGCGCGGTCAGGGTGCGGATTTCACCCTGGATCCGGATGCGCTCGCGAATGGTGAAGGCGATCGTGTCGAGGATTTCCGCCAGGTTGCCACCGACCACCCGGTGGATCTGCACGGCGGTGACCATCAGGTCGAAGTCTTCGCTCTCGATCCGCTTGACCATGTGGGCCAGCGAGTCGTCAACCGAAACGCCCAGGTTCATTTCCCGCACCGCCCGGCTGAACTCGTCGGCCATCGGGGGCGACGAGCTCTTGGCGATGGTTGCCATCGCCTGGGCGAAGGAGTAACCGGCCTTCAGCGCGTTGGAGAGCAGGACGATGGTGTCGCCCAGCTGGTTGTTGAACGCCTTCAGCCGGCGCCGCTGCCGGAACTTGAGGAAGAAGCCCGGGGCAAAGTAGCCGACCGGTATCCCGATCAGCGCCAGCAGCGGGTTATGGAAGCGCAAGAAGAGAATCGCCATCAGGAGCACGATCAGGCCGACGATCAGCATCACGTACTCCGAGACGCGGAGCTTGAGGTCGGCCTTGGCCAGCTCCTCCGTCAGCCTCGAGGTACGCCCGCCCTTGTTACGCGTCAGGCTCTTGTTGAATCCCTCCAGGAAGCCTTCGAAGACACCGCCCTTCTTGGCGGTCGGGCTGGCGGCCGGGTTGTAGCCGTCCATGTGCAGGTCGACCTCGGTCGCCGAGTTCCGGTTGGACATGAGCGCCATCACCACGATCAGCGCCCCGATGGCGGCCATCGCCGCGAAGATCAGCTGGATCGACACTTACTTGCCTCCTTTTCCGGCAGGATCCGGCACCGGCGTGAACAATTCCTTGGCCACGCCCTCGCCCGACGACTGCAGATGGTCGAAATACTTGGGCATGATGCCGGTGGCCGTGAAGTAGCCCTGCACCTTACCGTCTTCGCTGACGCCGGTCTGCTTGAACACGAAAATGTCCTGCACCTTTACCTGGTCGCCGTGCAGACCGAGCACCTCGCTGACGGCGATGATCTTTCGCGTTCCGTCCCGCAAGCGGCTCTGCTGCACGATGACGTTTATGGCGGACGAGATCTGCTCCCGGATCGCCCGGGAGGGCAGTTCTGCCCCCGCCATCAACACCAACGTTTCCAGGCGGTTCAAACTGTCACGCGGCGAGTTCGCGTGGATAGTCGTCAACGAACCGTCATGACCCGTATTCATCGCCTGCAGCATGTCCAGTGCCTCGCCGCCGCGGCACTCCCCGACCACGATTCGATCTGGCCGCATCCGCAGCGCGTTGACCACCAGGTCCCGGATCGCGATCCGGCCGCGGCCCTCGACGGTGGCGGGTCGTGACTCAAGTGTTACAACGTGCTCCTGGTTCAGCTGGAGCTCCGCGGCATCCTCCACCGTCACCACCCGCTCCTCCTCGGGGATGAAGCTGGACAGGACGTTGAGCGTGGTTGTCTTCCCGGAGCCCGTCCCGCCGGAGACCAGCATGTTCAGGCGCGACCGGACGCAGGCCCGCACAAATTGGGCCATGGGGTCCGTCAGGGTGCCGAACTTGATCAGGTCGTTGATCTTGTAGGGGTCCTTGGAGAACTTTCGGATGGTCAGGATGGGCCCGTTGAGCGCCAGCGGCGGGATGATGACGTTGACGCGGGAGCCGTCCTTGAGCCGGGCGTCGACCATGGGCGAGCTCTCGTCGATCCGCCGGCCGATGGTCGAGACGATCCGGTCGATCACCCGGCGAAGCTGGTCCTCGCTCTCGAACTGCACGTTGGAGAGCGTCAGCTTGCCCTTGTGCTCGATGAAGATCTGGTCCGGCCCGTTGACCATGACCTCGGTGATGCTGGCGTCGGCGAGGAGTGCCTCGATCGGACCCAGCCCGAGGAAGTCGTTGAGCACCGAGTCGAGCAGGCGTTGCTTCTCCGGCTTGGTCAGCGAGAGTCCCATCTCGGCGACCACCACGTTCAGGGCCTCGGTGATCCGGGTCGCCCGCTGTTCCTTGTCCTCGTCCTCGGCGTCGTCGATATTCTCGACCAGGCGCGCCTGCAGCCGGTTCTTGACCCGTTCGGCCTGCTGCTCGAAGGGGGTTCGGACACGAGCGGCGGTGGAGCTCTGGCGGGCCGCCTGGCCGGCGCCGGCCTGCGGGACGTAGGCGCCTTCGGGGGGTGCGTTGGGGTCGGGTGCTTGCTGCTTCTGGACGCGATCGAGCAGCGACACGGCTACGCCACCTCTTCGTTCGTCACCGATAGCGACCTGCCAGCCACGGTACGTGGTACCAGTAGGCAAGCGACAACCGCGCGAGTCATCTCAACCTTCCTAACGGCGGGCGAACAGACCCTTGCGGGATTTCTTCTCGGCGGGCTCGGCCTCTGCCGCCGCCGGGGCCGTCGGGAGCAGCTTGGCGACCAGCTCTCGAATCCGCTGGCTGATCTCGGACTCCGGGTGGGTGGTCACGAACGGGTTGCCGCGGTTGATCGAGTTGATCACCAGCTTCGGGTCGTTGGGGATCTGGCCGGCGATCGGAAAGCGCAGGTTGGCCTCCACGCTCTCTTTGTTGAACTCCGAGTGGGCATCTGACTTGTTCAGCAGCAGCACCACCCGATCGGGCGAGATGGACAGCGAGTCGAAGATCTTGAGCGCGAGCTTGGTGTTTTTGATCGCCGGGATACTGAGCGAGGTGACGACCACCACCTTGTCGGCGTGGTCCAGCACCTCCAGGTTGATCTCGCCCAGGTGCGCGCTGCTGTCGACGATGATGTAGTCGAACATCTTCCGCAGCTCGCCGAAGATGCGGCGAACGTGCTCCACGGTCACCAGGTCGGCCAGCTCCGGGCTGATCGGGGTGAGCAGCACCTTGATCCCGTAGGGCCCGTCCACCATGATCTCCCGGATGAATTCCGGGTCCATGTGGTCGATGTTTTCGATCAGGTCGGTGATCCCCTGGGAGTGGTCGAGGTTGAGCAGCACCCCGATGTCGCCGAATTGCAGGTCGAGATCGACCAGGGCGACCTTCCCCTTGGTTTCGTTGGCCATCGAGACCGCCAGGTTGGCCGCGATCAGCGACTTGCCGACGCCGCCTTTGCCGGAGTAGAAGAAAAAGACCTGGCCATGCTCGGCGCGCCTGCCGGCCGGGGTCCCGCCGTCGGGCGGGGCGGCCGCCGCCACCGGGGTGCCGCCGGTGGTCTTGGCCAGGAAGGACTCTTTCTTCTGCTCCAGCTGATAAACCCGGCGGATGCTGGCGATCAGCTCGTCGCCGGAAAAGGGCTTGATCAGGAACTCGCGGGCGCCGGACTGCATCGCCCGCCGCAGGTAGTCACGCTCCCCCTGGACCGACATGATGATGACCGGGGAGCCCGGCACCTCCTGGGCGAGCGTCTCGGTCGCCTGGATGCCGTCCATGATCGGCATGTTGACGTCCATCAGGACGATGTCCGGGGCCAGCTTCTTGGCCTGCTCCACTCCTTCCTTGCCGTTGACGGCGGTCGCCATCACCTGGATGTCGGGCTCGAAGGAGAGGAGCTTCTGGAGGTTGTCCAGGGTGCTGGTGATGTCGTCAACGATCAGGACTTTGATTGGCTCGGTCATCCAGTCATCTCGTTAAAGACAGCACCCCGCGAAATCTTCCGATTTCGCGGGGAGCCTGTCAACGTTTTTCTGTGGTCGGGTCTAGCGCAGGCTGTAGGTCCTGCTAAAGCTGTCCCCGGTCGTCGACGAGGTGTCACTATCGACGTGGTCGTAGTCGTCCACCGCTTTGAGGACGTATTTGTAGTTCGTGTTGTCCAGCAACCACTTGAGGTCCTGCGCCTGCTGGAGCGTGACGATCACGGTTAGGCTGGACGAGATGCCACGGGCATTCGGTCCGCCGGCCGGTCCAACCCGGATGATGTGCAGGTTGGTGAAGGTCACCTTGGTCAGGGACTTCCCATTGACGGTGGAGGTCACGAGAACGTCAATCCGGTCGTCCGGCTGGATGTAACCGCCGGCGCCGACCAGCTCTCCGGTCGGGATCTGCATCGCGACCTGGCCCGGTGGGATCTTCAGGAACGCCTGCTTGGCGGGCACCACGCTGCCCGCGTCGCTCACGATGTCGGTGTCGATAACCGCCGCGTTGGCATGGATCGGAATCGCCGCGTACTTCCCGATGACGAGATTCTTGTCCCGGAACGCGAAGGGCGGCACGGTGTCCTCCGAGAACTTCTGAATGGTCACCAGGGCCGCCGTGATCTGCGTCGATGCCGCGATCTCCTGGGTGGCCACCACGACGTCCGTGTTCTTCGCCCCTCCGCCGATCGCTGTCGTGCCACCCGAGGTGCGGCCAACGAGCAAGGCCCCTCCGAACGCCACGATGGCGAGGAAAACACCGAAGATCAAGAGGATGCGGTTGCTCTTCGGCTTTACCTCAGTCGCCAATCAACTCACCTCCTGAAATTCGGCGCCAGCGCCCAAAGCGAGACGCTCTTTCGGCTGATGTATCTAGAAAGGCACGCGCTTCCTTGCGCACTGGAAAAAGAAGAGAGCGGGCCGTTGCCCGCTCTCCTGTTTTGCTCCCAGAAGGTGTCCCTTACTGGCCGAGACCGCCCGAGATGTTGCAGAAGACGTTCTTGACCTGGTTGCCGAGCACGATCAGGACGACGATGACGACCACCGCGATCAAGACGAGAATGAGGGCGTACTCAACCATACCCTGCCCTTCCTCACGGTTGAGCAGTTCGCGGAGGCGTAGATAAAGGTTGGTCAACATGCTAATTCACCTCCTTTGCGAGTAGATCGAACGGCCCCAGTTTCACACCGGCCCGAATTGAAGACAACGGACAGCCCGCCAAAGAACGGCGAAGATGTTTTGACGCCTTCGTAACAGCCGTCACTGTCTTACAGCGATCGTTACGAGTGGGCAGCAAAGCGCCGCGGACCCGAGCGGCTAGCGCTTGCTGAGTGGAACCTCGACCTTGACTTCGGTGCCTCGGCCCGGTTGACTGCGGATCTCGAGGGTGCCCTTTTCCAGCTCGGCGCGTTCCCGCATGCTGAGCAAACCGAGATTCTTGTTCTTGTGGAGGTTGGCCTCGGTGCGGGCCACGTCGAAACCCTGCCCGTCGTCCTTGATCACCACCGAGACCCGGGACGGCTGCAGGTTCATGGTGACCTCGGCCATCTTGGCGCGCGCGTGTTTGTGCACGTTGGTCAGGGCCTCCTGAACGATGCGGAACAGCACCCCCTCGGTGTTCCCCGGCAGCCGGCGCTCCTGGCCCACCACGTTGAAGCGGGTGGCCAGACCGTAGCGGTCGCCGTACTCCTTGATGAACTTTCGCAGCGTCGGCACCAGCCCGAGGTCGTCGAGCGTCATCGGCCGCAGGTCGAAGATCAGCTGCCGGGTCTCTTCCAGGGCATTGCGCACACTGTTCTTGAACTCGGCCAGCTCGGTCACCAGCTGTTTGGGGTTTCGATCGAGCAGCCGCTCCAGGATCTCCGCCTGGAGGACCAGGTTGGCCATCGATTGCGCCGGTCCGTCATGCATGTCGCGGGCGATCCGCATCCGCTCTTCTTCGATGATCTGGAACACCTGACGGGAGGCATCACGAAACTGCTTGTCGCCGTCGGCCTGAGCCGGATGCCCGCCGTTCTCCCCGTACATCCGCTGCAGGTCGGCGAGGATCTGGCTGGCGGAGCGGAGAAACTGCCCCTGGTCCTTGAGCTCGGCGCGCCGAGCCGCCAGCGCCTCGTACTCGAACTCGGCCCGCTCCACGCTCAGCTGCGTTTCCCGGATGTTGGCAAAGGTCGCCTGCACCTCGGACGGCGAGAACTGCTTGAGGTTGTTCAGCAGGTGCTTTTCCACCACCCGCGACTCCTCCGCTTGCTCGCGCACCTGTTCGAGCGACGCCTCGAGCTCGCGCGACTTGGCTTCGGCAGTCTCCAGTTCGGCCTCGACTGTCTGCAGGCGGGCCGTGACCGATTGGTGAATCAGCACGAATGGATCGAAGATCTCATCCGTGGCCTGGATCGCACTCATAGTGGGCTACGGAACGGCCCCCGCGCCAAGCTGGAGCCCCGTTTGGCGGCCCCATGATAGCAGGAAAATCGCCGAATTCACGCTGAATCTCCGTAGCAGATGAGCGAACGAGCGTCCTTCATCCTGGGACGGGCGCTGCCTCTGGGCGTGTTCGGCTTCCTGGTCGCCATCCAGGGCGAGCTCGCCTATGCCGGCGTTCAGCAGGCCTTCGCCGGGGTGATGGACCGGGCGCAGGTCATGTATCTCCTCAACCGTGTCCTGACCATCGCCTTCTTCGCCTTCCTGCTCGGCATCTACACCATTCGCCGCAAGGCGGTGGCCCACGACCACAATCCGGTGGCCGTCGCCGCAGCCCTGGTGGGCAGCTTCATCCTGTACGGGATTTTCCTGATCCCCGGCCAATCGCGCAGCACCGAGCTTCCGGTGCTCGCGTCGAGTGACATGCTGCTCGCCTGCGGCATGATCTGGGCTCTCTATTCGCTGACCTACCTGCGCAACCGCTTCAGCATCGTGCCTGAGGCGCGCGGTCTGGTCACCACCGGTCCCTACCAGTTCGTGCGACATCCGATCTACCTCGGTGAGATCATCGCCGGCTTCGGTTTGGTGCTGCCCACCGTGTTCAGCCTGCATCTCCTGGTGTTCGCCGTCTTCCTGTGCGCCCAGGTGGCCCGCACCTATTTCGAGGAGCGGATGATGCGCACCGTCTATCCCTCATACGAGGCGTATGCCCGGCACACCTGCCGGCTCATCCCCTTCATCGTCTAGTAGATTGGCAAGCCTGCCCCGCTCCGCCGCCCCATCCCCAGCCGAGCAAGGTCCGGATCGCTGGCTGAGCCGAGCCGTGCGCTGGCTCGACCTGCCCCACTTCTTCACCATCGCCATCTTCGTGACGATGCTGATCGCGGCCATCCAGCCGGTCACCGACCCCGACTTCTGGTGGCATGTGACGACCGGCAACTGGATCCTGAGCCACCACGCGGTGCCCCGCACCGACCTCTTCACCTACACCGTCAGCGGCCACCGCTGGATCACCCACGAATGGTTGAGCGAGGTACTCCTCTCAACCCTCTACGCGGTTGGCCGGCTGCCGCTGGAGAGTTTCGCCCTGGGCGCGATTACCGCCGCCGGCTTCTTCCTGGTCTATCGGGCGATCGATCGCCGGGTGAACTTTGTGATCGCTGGACTGGCGCTCGCCCTCGGCGTGGCCGCGGCCAATCCGATCTGGGGACCGCGGATCCAGATGGTCACCTTCGCCCTGACGGCGCTGACCTACCTGTGGGTCAAACGGTTCTGCGAGGGCCACGGTCGGGCGCTCTATTTCCTGCCGGCGGTCATGCTCGTCTGGGTCAACCTCCACGCCGGATTCGTCGTCGCCTACGCGGTCGTCGGGACCGCGCTGCTGGTGGAGGGTCTGCGCTACCTGGCCCGCCGTCCCGGGGCGATGCCGATCGACCGGCTGAAGACGATGGGGATCGTGCTGCTCGCCGCGGTGGCGGTCGCCATCGTCAACCCCAACGGCTGGGACATCTACCTCTATCCCTTCCAGACCGGCGGCAGCCCGGAGCAGCAGCGGCTGATCGTCGAGTGGTTCTCCCCGAATTTCCAGATGTCGCAGATCTGGCCCTTCGAAGCCATGGTGTTCCTGATCATCGGCGGACTGGCTTTGGCGCGCCGCATCGAGCTGCGTCAGTTCCTCCTGCTGTTGCTCGGCCTGGGCCTGGCGCTGCACTCGGTCCGCAACCTCTCCTTCTTCATGCTGGTGGCGGTGCCCGCCCTGGCCGATTACGCCCAGCAGGCGCGCGAGCGCCTCCCCTGGCACTGGCCGCGGCGCCTGCCCCGGACGTCGATCGCCACCTTCGCCGCGAACGTCCTGATGGTCCTGTTGCTCTGCGTCGTGGTGGCGCTGGCCAGCGTCCCCAGCCTGGTGCAGCGCGTCGACGGCAAGCTCGTGGCCAAAGACTTCCCCATCAAGGCGGCCGACTTTCTCCTCCAGCATCCGGCGCCCGGGCACATGCTCAACGTCTACGGTTGGGGCGGCTACCTGATTTACCGGCTCTACGGCCACACCCCGGCGCAACCGGTTTTCATCTTTGGCGACGCCGCCCTCGACGGCGACCAGCTGCTGCACGACTATTCCCACCTGCAGTCGCTGGGGTCGGACCAGCCGCAGTTGCTGGCGCGCTATCAGATCAACTGGGTCATCTTCCACTCGGATGATCCGATCATCACCGAGTTACGCCAGGACCATAACGCACCCGGCCACGTCGGGTGGTTCGAGCTGGGCAGCTTCGACAAGGCGACCATCATGCTGCGCGACACGCCGGAGAACCGCGCCTACGCTGCCGGGTCCGGCCGGTGACCGGCGCCGATCGGGCCGCCCGGCTGCGCCGCCGTCAACGGCTCTTCCTGATTTTCACCGCGGTGCTCTGCGTGGCCTACGCCCGCCAGCTGCTCACCTCGCCCACCGCCGGCCAGGATTTTCGCGCCTTCTTCGCCGCCGCCACCGTGAGCGCCCACGGCGGCGACCCCTATGACTGGACCATCCTGGGCCGGACCGAGGACGCGCTCTACAACGCCCCCATCCATGCCCGACCCGGTGATCCGCGCTACAACGATTTCCTTCCCTTTCCGGAAGGGCCCTGGCTCGCGCTCGGGCTGCAGCCGCTGACCGGGTTCCCCTGGCAGGTCGTCTATCCGCTGTTCGCCGGCGTGATGCTGCTGGCGATCGCCGCCGGCGCCTGGCTCGTCCTGCTGCGGCTCGGCTGGCCGCCGGCGCGGCGGCGGATCGCGGTGGCCGCGACCGTCCTCTCCCCCATCGCCTTCCTCAACGTTTTCCAGGGACAGGTCAGCGCGCTCGTCTTTCTCGGGTTTGCCGGCGCCTGGTATCTCGCCGGCCGCGGCCGGCCGGTGTGGGCCGGGCTGGTGCTCACCCTCGTCTGGATCAAGCCGAATCTCGGAGTGGCGCTGCCGCTGGTGCTGCTGCTGCTCGAGCCGGCGTCCGTCACCCGGTTGCTGCTGGGTTTCGGCGGCGGCAGCGTCGTCGCCTTCGCCCTGGCAGCCCTGGCGCTGCCCGGCGTCCTGTGGCACTGGGCCAATGAGCTGATCTCCCACTGGCGCGCGGTGCAGGGCACCCAACCGGACGTCGCCTCGATCCATAGCTTCTACTACCCGGCGCTGACCGGCCCGCTCAAAACCGTGGCGCTGGTCATCGTGCTGGCGGGCGGTGCCGCCTATACGGTCTGGGCCGTCCGCCGCGGGCAGCAGGCGCGCGCCCGCGGCCTGACGGTGTTGCTGCTGTGGTTCGCGCTGCTGCCCTATGTCCACTCCTTCGACGCCATCCTCTTGCTGCCGCTGGTCGTGTTCTTGCTCGGACCGGATCTGCGCGGCTGGGCGGATCCATTGACCGAGGTGGTGGTCTGGGCCTTCGCGATCCTGCCCTTTGGCTACTTCATCGGCTTGCGGCTTGGATTTTTCAACGGCTTTACCGCAGTGCCGGTCCTCCTGCTCCTGCTCGCCTGGCATCAGCGAGTGATCCGCGACCGGCCGCGCGTCGTGCCGGAGGCGGTCGCCGCATGACGACCTGGTGGGGCATCCGGCGGCTCTACGAGCCGCGCTTTTTAGAGCGGATCCTCCTCCTGTTGCTCCTGGTCGCCGCCGCCTACTATGCCGTCTTCGCGATCGTCCAGTGGACGACCTTGACCCCGGAGGCGCTGCGGTTCGATTTCGCGAACTATTTCGGCGGCGCCCAGGCGGCCGCGCACGGCAGCGACGTCTACGCCGACTTCAAGCGGTCGTGGGGAACCGAGGCCTGGGTGGTCGCCTACATCTACCCGCCCTTCTTCGCCGAGCTGCTCGCGCCGCTGACGCCGCTCGGGCTGGTAGGCGCCGCGCGGGTCTGGCTGCTCGCGGTGCACGCCGCGTTCTTCGGCTCGCTGGCGCTGCTGCTGCGCCTCCATCCCGAGCTGTCGCGCGCCGGCCGTCGGGTGCTGCTGGTGGCCGCGCTCGGCTTCATGCCGGTGTACCTCAACCTGAAGTTCCAACAGGTGGCGACGGTGTGGCTGCTGCTGGTGACGGCCGCGCTCTGGGCCGCGCTGCGGCGACGGGACGGCCTGGCCGGCGGCTTCATCGCGCTGGCCGCGTCGCTCAAGGTCGCCCCCATCTTCCTGATTCCGCTCTTGGCCCGACTGGGGCGGCGGCGGGTGGCGATCGTGGGCGGCGCGCTGCTGCTGGTGGTGACCGTGGTCACCATGCTGGCGTCACCGGGCAGCTGGCAATTCTTCACCGTCGTGCTGCCGCGCATCGGCCTGGGAACGGCGAACTGGGACAACGGCTCGATCGACGGGCTGGTCAGCCGCATCGTGGTGCTGGCGCCGCACCTGCTCGGCGGCGCCACCCAGACGGCGGCAAAAGTCGTGATTGCGCTGGCCGCGGTGAGCGTCATCGGCGTGACCATCTGGCTGGCGGGCCGGGCCGCGAGCCACGATGGATGGACGATCCGGCTCGGCGTCGCCGCCCTGATGACGTCGCTGCTGATCGTCAGCAGCGTGACCTGGCAGCATCACCTGGTCACCCTGCTGCTGCCGATGGCGACCGCGCTGGCGTGGATCAGCGCGCGACGGCCGGGGGCGCGCTACGGCTGGGCCCTGATGGCCGCCTATGGGGCGTGCTGGATCGACCGTCGGGCGTTTCCCTTACCGGCGGACCTCCAGGTGCATTCGGCGTCGCAGGGGGCGCTGGTGCTGGCCGGCACCTCGGTGAAACTGCTCGGCCTGCTGCTGCTCTGGGGGCTGCTACTCGAGATGCTGCGCCGCGAGCGCAAGCTGATGGGTGCGCTCAGGCGGCCTGGACGACCGGCGGCCGCCGATGCTGTTGCGCCCGCTGCCTGAAGCGCCACCCGTACCACAAGACGACCGCGGTCATCACGATGGGCCCCAGCGGCAGGCCGACGCCGTGAAGGTCGATCAGCAGCGCCAGGTCGATGAGCAGCAGGCCGGGGATCGGGTTGGGCAGGCGGCCCTCGAAAAAAAGGTCGACCGCGAGCCACGCCGGCACCGCCAGCATCAGCAGATCATGGGGAAGCGCATGCGGAGAGGCCAGCAGCGACAGCGCGACCGCCAGGACGGCGAAGCCGGTGGTTGACGCCGGCCGCCGCCAGGCGGTCAGCCCCAGCGCCGCCAGCACCGCCAGGTAGACGGCGATCGCGACCGCCGTCGCCGCCACGGCTGGGAGCGCCGGGCCGAGGACCCCGATCCAGGCCTCGTCGAGACGGATCGCCACCGCCTGGTTGGCGCGCAGCGCGTTGTGCACCATGGCGGCCATGCCACCGGCGCCGGCCGCCAGCGGGCTCATCAGGACGAGGGTGGCTGCGACGCCGGCGACCAGCAGCATTCGCCAACGCCGGGCCGCCAGCACGACCAGCAGGTACGCCGGCAGGTACTGCGGCTTGATCGCGAGCAGCGCGCCGCCGGCGGCCGCCAGCCCCCACCGGTCCCGGCTCAGCGCCGCGACCAGCAGCGCGCCACCGACAACCAGCAACGGAGTCACCTGTCCTTCGGTCAGCGCGGTCCAGGTGGGGACGGCGGCCAGCAGCCCCAGCATGGCGAACGCCGGCGCCTTGCGGTCCAGCGGTCGCGCCCGCTGCAGGATGAGGACCGCGACCAGCAACAGTGCCGCGGCGACGATCTGCCAGACGCGAAATGCGAGGTCGATCGAGAGCAGCGAGAGGGCGGCAAACGGCAGGGCGGCGACCAGCGGCAGGCTGAAGGGCAATCGGGGGTCGATCGCCCCGTCCGGCGCCACCCGACGCATGGTGTCAGCGAGCGCGGCCTGCCGATAGGGGGCGGCGAAGTGGCCTTGTCGGACCAGCACGCCCGCGCTGTAGTTGATGGTGAAGTCGGAGGACAGCCGCGCCGCGCGCGGCTGCAGCAGGATCACGAGGAAGCCCGCCGCCGCCAGGGCGACGACCAGCGCCAGCATGGCCTGATGCAACGGTCGCCTCACGGTTGCACCTGGAAGACGGCCGCATCCCCCTCGCGGTCGACGATACGCAGCCGCGGGTCGTCCCGCAGCCGCTGGACGAAGCGCGGATCCGTCGCCAGCACGTAATCGATGTGGTTCGCCTGAGCAAAGGCGGCGCGCTCGGCGGTTGACCAGCGGGTGAAGAAGGCCAGCGCCTGGTCGGCCTTGCGACCGGCGTCGATCGTCATTTCCGGATGCCCGGTGAAGGCGCGGGCGCCCGACTGCGCCGGGACGAAGATGCCGTCCAGATAGGTCGTCAGCACCACGTCCTGCGCGGTGACCTGCGGCGCCAACCGAGCCAGCAGCGCGGCTTCGGCGCGGCTTTCGTACTCGGCTCGTGGATCCAACCGGAACGCGGCAATCCAGTATGGCTGCGTCAGGCTGAGGATGCCGTAAAAGCTCGACACCGCCACGGTGCTGACCAGCAGGCGTCGCCGCCACGCCACCGAACGGACGCCGCGGAGCATCGTGAGCAACCCCGGCGCGGCGCAGAGACCAAACGGCACCGAGCTGGCCATGAAGCTGCGTCCGAGGATGCCACTGATGCCGGGCGCAAACATGAAGACCGTCATGCCCGCAATCCACAACGCGGGCAGCAGCAGATCACCGCGAAGGCGTCGCCGCCAGATGGCGATGACGATGAGGACCGTGGCGACCAGGTGCGACAGCACCAGGAAACCGAACGGGTCTCCGACATCGAGCGCCGGGCGGATCACCCGCAAGGCGTCGGGGGCGGTGGCCCAAATCCACAGCAGGTAACCGAGGTAGGGCAGCTGCAGGGCGGCGCCCGCGACGGCAAACCAGATCGCGCGCCGGTGCCGGCGCGCCAGCGACCAGCCGAACAGGCAGGCCACGGCGAGCAGGGCGAGTTGCGGATAGATCAACTGCAGCCCGAGGATGGCGCCCAGCCCACTGATGAGCACGCTTGCGGAGTCACGGTGACGCAGACGAAGACCAGCGGTCATGGCCCAGCACATCAACGCCATCGCCCATGGCAGATGCGGGGCCATGCCGACCAGGTCAGCCACGCTGCTTCCCGGCGAGGTCATCTCGGTCGCGTGGCTGACGAACGGACCAAGGTGGATGTCGTGCGGGAGCAGCGCGCCGATCCCACCGCCCAGGATGCACAGCGCAAACGCCCAGCGCCTCACCAGTCGGGGGCGGAACAGCTCGGCGATCAGCAACCAGACCGAGCTCAGCAAGGCCGCGCCGGCCGCCAGCCGGCCGAGATGATAGAGCCAGGGACCGGTCGCCCAGCCAACCAGGTGGGCCGGCCACAGATACCAGGGATACAACACGATGCCGGGTAACGACTCCGAGCTGTAGGGCGAATGGAAGAGCCAGGCACCCTGCCACCCGGCGCGCCAGAGGGCCTGGTAGACCTCGGCGTCGCGGGCAATCACGACGTATCCCGTAAAAACGCTACCGGCCGGCGTCCGGATCCCGGCCAGCAGGATCGGTGGCATCGTCATCAGGCAGAGGGCGGCGAGGAACACGACGGAGCGGGTCACGCGCAGCCGACGCGGCCGGGGCGACTCGTTGCCGGGCTCCTCGTACCGGCGCGGGCGCGCGAGCGCCATCAGGCCGCGAGCCGATCGGCCTGGTCGCTGCCGGCCGGGGCCAGGCTCCGGTCACCCAGCGGCCGGATGCACAGCAGGAGGGTGATGACGACCGCCAGGTAGTTGTCGTTGAAGAAGCGGGCAAAGAAGGTGAAGGCGAGCAGCAGGGCCGAGTAGCCCGCCATCCAGCGAGCGGCCGTCGGCCACCGGAGGAAGGCCCGCGCCCCGATCCACAGCACCGGGATCATCGCCGCCAGCTGGAAGACTCCGAAAGGAAAGGCGTCGGTTCGGTGGGCAACGAGATGGGTCTGGAAAAGGAATTCGCCAAAACCGTAGCCGGCGATCGGATAGGCATCCGGGATGCCGCCGGCGGCGTACAGCACGGTGTCGGTCCAGAACGCCGACGGGTCGGCAAGGACAAACGGCGCCACGGTGGCCACCGGCACGATCGCGAGCGCCGCCACACTGAGCAGGACCTCGCGGATCGACCGGCTGTCGCGCCAGCGAAGGTAGAGCACCAGCAGCAGGAACGGCACCGCCACCCAGGCAAATGGCTTGAGCGCCGCGGCGACGCCCAGGGCGGCGGCGGCCAGCGTCGGGTGGCCGCGGGTGAGCAGGGCAAGACTCAGGAGCACCACCGCCAGGAACTCGATGTCGTTTCTGCCCGCCCACAGATACAGCGTGATCAGCGGGCTCAGGTAGACAGCGGTAAGCAGCATGACGCGACGTTCGGCGTGGACCGGAAGGGCGGCGATGGCGCCCAGGCCGAGACAGGCGAAGGCGATCAGGACGATGCGGTAATCGAAGGGCAGGCCCAGCGCACCGGTCACCAGCCGGAAGGGAACGCCTACCAGCACCGTCAGGGGGTAGTACGCCATGTGGTGGAGAGCCGGGTTGCCGCCCGGGGTCAGGTCCCAGGGGAAGCTGGCCATCGGCGTGCTCGACCAGTCCACCCCATAGATCGGCCGGCCCGCGAGCAGGCGGTCGATCGCCGATTCGACTTGCAGCAAGCCGTCGTGCTCCATCGTCAACCCCATGCGCGGCCGTTGCACGATGCCGGTCAGGGTGGGGCCGATCGCCACCAACACGCCCAACGACCCGACGCACCAGAGTTTCAACCGCCAGTGGCCGGCGACCCGGACGACCAACGCGAGCAGCGCGACGTAGGCCACCGTCACACTCAAAGGCAACCACCAGCCGAAATGCCCCCGGAGCATCCACAGGACCAGCACCTGGAGACCACCGAGGACGCCAAGGTAGGCGGTCGGAGTCGTCAACCGGGCGGCCACCCGGGTCAGTGGACCCGCCGCTGGACCGCTCCGGCGTCGGGCGCCGGTCATGACGACGGTGTAACGCCCGGTGTGAGGAACCCCTTCTGCCGGCCGTTATAGCTGGGTCGTGTCGACCCGTCCCTCCGCGGCCCGGGCAACACCGGCGACGCCCACCGTCGGGAGAATCCGGCTGGCCTTCGTCGCCCAGGCCGGCCTGGTCGGGTCAGCCGCCGCGATCTATGCCATCGTTCTCAGCCAGGCCGGTCCAATGCACCAGGACCTCGGCGCCTACCTGGCTGCGGCGCGGGCCATCTGGCACGGGCAGCCGCTCTATTCGACATTCCTGCACCATCCCTTCCCTGACCCGACCCTGCGGCCGGCCTATATCTACCCGCCCGTTTTCGCGGTCCTGGTTGCCCCGCTCGGTCTGCTGTCCGACTTCGTTGCCGGCGTCGTCTGGTTGCTGATCGGGCAGGTGGCGTTGGCGGCGGCCCTGGTCATCGTCTTGCGTTCCTGCCGTCCGGCCTCCTGGGCCATCACCGCGGTGCTCTGCGCCACGCTGACCTTCTATCCGCTGTGGGTGGATGCCGCCCAGGGCCAGGCCAACCTGCTGGTCATGCTGCTCGTCACCATCGGGGTCGTCGGGATCGCGCAGGGCCGGCCTCGGGCCGCGGCCGCCCTCGGCGCGGCGGCGGCGTTGAAGCTGACCCCCGCCATCCTGCTGGTCTGGCTCCTGGTCGACCGCCGCGTTCGAGAAGGCGCCTGGATGGTGGCCGGCATGGCGGCCGTAACCGGCGTCGGCGCCCTGCTCCGCTTTCAAGACACCCTGGCGTTTTTCGGCCAGGTCGTGCCCGCCCTGGCATCGGGCACGGCGTATTACGCGAACCAGTCGCTCGCTGGGATCCTGCGCCGGGTCGTCACCCCGAACCCGTACACCCGGCCGTGGACCGTCTTCGGCTGGCCATTCCTGTTGCTGGCCGTGATCGCCATCGGCCTGACCGTCTGGTGGTTCTGGCGGACGCGCGGCCATTCATCGCTGGCTCGTTCGGCGGCCTTCATTCCGCTGCTGCCGCTGTTATCGGCGGTGACCTGGCCGCACCACCTCGTCATCCTGCTTCCCGTGATCTGGCTGAGCATCGTTGCGATTGCGGCCCGCGAGTGGCCGCTGGCGCCGACGCTGGTTCTGGCCGCGGTGCTGATCGTCTTCGACGTGGTCTCGCGCTGGCCGGTCAGGCCCGGCTTCAACCAGCCCGGGTTCAAGCTCGCCCAGACCGCCGATCCCGCCGTGTTCCTGGTCGCCAACTCGCTGTTCTTCGGGACCCTCATCCTGTTCCTGGCTTCGCCATGGCTGCTGCGCTCCCGCTGATTCGGCCGGTGCCGCCACCGTCGGCGCGGCCTCGGCACGCCCCGCGCTTCGCGCTGGTCTTCGCGATCGCGGTTGCCATCGCCTCGCTGGTTCCCTACCTGCTCGCCTACCTGTGGACGCCGCCCGGTCATCACTTCGCCGGTTTCTTCTTCATCGCCGACGACGCCACCACCTACCTGGCGAAGATGCGCCAGGGCGCGCAGGGATCCTGGTTGTGGAACGACCCCTACACCAGCGAGGCGCACGGCGGCGTCTTTCTGTTCGGCTTCTACCTGCTGTTCGGCCAGCTGGCGGGCCTGCTGCATCTGCCCCTCATCGCCGCCTATCACCTCGCCCGGGTGTCGGGAGCGATCGCGCTCGTGCTGTCGGCCGATCGGCTCTGCCGCCGCCTGCTCGCGCCCGAGCTTCGCCGGCTGGCGCTGGCGCTCGTGATCCTGGGATCTGGCGTCGGCGTCCTCGCCCAGGTCGCCGGCAATCCCTCCATCTTCGGCAGCAAGCTCGAGGCGCTCGACCTCCACCTCCCCGAGCTGAGCGGCTGGTACTCCATCCTGGCGATCCCGCATTTCGCCTGGGCCACCGCGCTGATCATCGTCGCGCTGCTCGGCCTGCTCGAGATCGCCGACCGGCCGCGCTGGCAGTCCCTGGCGGTGACGTCGATGGCGTTGATCGCGCTGACGGCCATCCATCCGCAGATGATCCCGGTGCTCGGCATCATCTGGTGCGCCTACCAGGCGGTGCTGGCCTGGTGGGGACGGCGGCCGGGGTGGCGGGCGCTGGCGGCACAGACCGTTCCCTTCGTCGCCACCATTCCGCTGCTCGCCTACAACGCCTGGATCCTCTTTCGCGATCCAACCATCGCCGAGTGGGCGCGCCAGTGGCGACACCAGGCGCCCGGGCCACTCAGCCTGGGGCTGAGCCTCGGCCTGCCGCTGCTGCTGGGCATCGCGGGGATGGTACTCGCCTGGCGCCGCCGCGACCAGGGGCTGGCGCTGCTGATGGTCTGGCCGCCGCTGGTGTTCCTGTTGCTCTACCTGCCCAACGTCGCGAACATCCAGCGCCGCCTGCTGGATGCCCTCTACGTCCCGCTCGGCATCCTGGCGGCGGTCGGGCTGCAGGCGCTGGTCCACCGGTTCAACCCGGTCCAGGCTCGCCGCATCAAAGCCGCTCTGCTCACTGTCTGCTGCCTCTCATCGGCGATCGTGCTGGCCATCGCGCTGCGCTTCGCCTCGGGCGCGTTTGCTGAGGCGTACATCAGCAACGACGCCTGGCACGCGATGCAGTGGCTCTCGGCCCATCACCAGCCGGCAGACCGCGCCCTTTCCTCGCCGCAGGCCGGGCAGCTGCTGCCCGCCTGGTCGGGCGTCAGCGTCTACGTGGGGCACTACAGCGAGACGCTGAATTATTTCCAGAAGATCCGCAACGAGGCCGCCGTGTTGAAGTCGGATGCCGCGGCGTCGACCGTGCGGTCGTTTCTTTCGGCCAATGGCGTCACCCTGCTCTACTGGGGGCCCGACGAGGCGGCCACCGGCTTCCAGCCCCAGCTCCAACCCTACCTCGAGCCGGTGCACCGGGATGGCAGCGTCACGATCTACCGGGTGCTGCCCTAGCGCCGCATCATCTATTACGGTCGAGCTAGGCCGACGCGCGTCGCTCGCCCGCTTTGTTGACGCCCGGGGTCGGGTGCGCGCGGACCCGATTCGGGATGGCGAGCAATTCGAGGAACATCGTGGCGGAGTGCCGGATCGGATGGACCCGGCTCTGCGGCGAGTTGATCCAGCGGGTCGGCACCTCGACGATCCGGTAGCCCGCCCGCTTCGCCCGGTAGAGCACCTCGACGTCGAAGCCGAAGCCGCGGGTCTGCAGCGAAGGAAAGACTCGCTCCGCGACTTCCGCCGTGAAGGCTTTGAAGCCGCACTGGGTGTCGGCGACGCCGCCGAAGACGAAGATCCGCACCAGCCGGTTGAAGATCTTCCCCATCGTCTCCCGGTACCAGGGCTGGTGCAGCTCGACCTGCGAATCGCGCAGCCCGCGGGAGGCGATCGCCACCCCCGCCCCGCCGCGGAGCGGCCGCAGCAGCTTTTCCAGGTCGTCGATGGGCACGCTGAGGTCGGCATCGCTGAAGACCCGGAAGCGACCGCGGGCGGCCGCCATGCCGAGTCGCACCGCAGCCCCCTTGCCGCCGTTGCGCTCGGCCGCGACCAGCCGCAGCTGGGGCCAGCGCGCCGCGCGCTGGCGAACGATCTCCGCGGTACCGTCCCGGCTCCCGTCGTCGACCACGATCACCTCGGCCGGGGTGCCGGTCGTGGCCAGGTAGCGCTCCACCCGGTCGAACGTCGCCGGCAGCCGGAGCGCCTCGTTGTACGCCGGAATGATGATCGAGATTTCCGGCGTCATGCGGCGTTCTCCACTTTGCGCATCTCGGCGCGGAAGGCGAACAACTCTCCGAACGCTCGCAGCACCACCCGCGGGTTGGCACCCGTCTGCTTCCCGGATCGGCGTGGGTAGTGATGCACCGGGACTTCCACCACCCGGGCGTGCATCTGGCGGGCCAGCACCAGCAGCTCGGTGTTGACCAGGGCGCCTTCGGCATGCAGCACCATGCCGGTGAGCAGGTCACGGCGGATCAGCTTGAAGGCGCAGTTCACGTCCCGGACCAGCCGGCCGAACAGCAGGCGGACCAGGGTGAAGAATGCCCAGGCATTGAGTCGGCGGGTCAAGGGATCGCGCCGGTGCCGGCGGTAGCCGGCCACGATGTCCGCCTCCGCCGCCCGCGCCAGCAGCAGGCCGATCTCCGCCGGGTCGAACTGGTTGTCGGCATCCATCAGGAAGACCCAGGGCAGGCGGGCCGCGTCGAATCCCGATCGGACGGCGGCACCATAGCCGCGATTGACCGGGTGGCGGACCACCCGAAGGTTGGAGTGCACCACCTTCAGCCGCTCCAGCACCGCCGGCGTGTCGTCGCGGCTGCCGTCGTCGACCACGATGATCTCGAAGCTGCGGGCCTGAGCGGCCAGCGCCTCGGCGGTGCGGCCGACCGCTTGCTTCAGGTTGGTGGCCTCGTTGAAGGCGGGCATGACGGCGCTGATGTCCATCGACGGCGCAACCCGTCTCATGGTTGGAAGCCTACTCGCGTGAACACCGTCGCCACCCCGTCCCGGGTCATCAGCCGCCAGCCGGGATCACGCTGCAGCAAACCGACCAGCGGATGGGCGCTGGGCACGACGATCGCATCGGGATTGGCCCGGGCGATCACGGCCGGCCAGCCCTCGGCCAGGTAGCTCACCTGGAGGTACTCGCTGAAGATCCGCGAGCCGTAGACCTCGACCCGGCCGTCGATGAAGACCCGTCCGCCGCCGGGGTACAGGCGCCAGACGAGGTAGCCGCCGTAGTCGTAGTAGTTGAAGATCCGCAGCGGCCGGCCGATTCGCTCCAGCGCCGCGGTCGATTCCACCGGCAGCACCACCCTGATGGCGGCCGCCTGGTTGGCGGGTTGCAGGTTGGGCAGCGCGCGGTAGCCCAGCATGCCGGCGCCGACCGCCAGCAGGAGGGCCAGGTTGATGGCGCCGAGCGCCACGCCCGGCCCGGCGGGCCGAGCCGGCGACCAGCGGAATGCCGCCGCGCTCATCGACCGCTGGGCCACCGGCGCCAGTTCGCCCGCGAGCCCGAGCAGCGCCTGGGCGCAGCGGCCGGCCAGCGGCGCGGCGCCCAGGATGAAGAGCGGCACGTTCCGTTGGGAGGCCAGCCCCAGGTAGAGCAGGGCGAAGGCCAGCAGCCATTCACTCGTCCGGGCGGTCACCCGGCGGGTCGCCAGCCCGGCAAGCAGCAGGAAGAGAAAGACCTCGAGCATCAGCCCCGCGGTGGAGTGGAAATCCGGCGAGGCCCACTCCTGGATGTTGTTCTGGATCAAGGGCGAGGTCAGGGTGCCCAATGGGAAGAGGACCGTCTGGATGCCAAAGGGGTTGACGAGGGCGAGCGCTGTGGCGGCGGCGACCGCCAGGCCCAATGCGCGGATCCGCCGCAGCGGCATCGGGGCGGCGCGGTGAAGCCAGGCGTCGAGGCCTTCGCCGGCGACGAACAACAGGCTGATGATCACGCCGACCAGGAAACCCGAGTGCAGGTTGGCCCAGAGCCAGATGAAGGGCGGGAGCATCCACGCCCGCAGGTGACGGTCGCGATAGCGGGCCAGCCCGACCAGCAGCACGCCGGTGAAGAGCAGGTTGAGCAATTGCGGGCGCGCCCCCCAGGCGGTCGAACCGGCGAGCGCCCCGACGAGCGTGAGCCCCACCGCGGCGCTCGGGTTAAGGCCGGTCCGCCGGAGCAGGTGATAGAGGCAGAGCGCGGCCCCCGTCACCGCGAGGGCCGCGATCGCGACCAGCAGCGGCAGGCCGCCGAGCTGGTAGAGGCCGTACATGCCGAGATCGGCGAGCCACTCATGCATCACCCACGGTTGGCCGGCGGCGCTGAACGAATAGACGTCGACGTGCGGAATCGACGCCGTGGTCAGGATCAGCCGCCCGTTGGCGAGATGCCACCAGAGGTCGGGATCGAGCGGCGGGACTGCGGCGAGGCTGAAGATCGCCACGAACAGCAGGCCGCGCAGCACCAGGGCACTGGTCAACCGGCGCAGCAAGCCGGCCAGGGCAGGCATCATCGTTGTAACGGCCGGGTCACGGACATCCTTCGTGGGTGGTTAGCGAGGCTCGCGTAAGACGCGCAGCACGAAGCGCGGCAGGGCCAGCATCCGCCGCCAGCGCCACGGCTCCCGGCCCAGCCGGTGCAGCCACTCGAGCCCGTGCTCACGCATCCAGGGCGGCGCCCGCCGCGACCGCCCGGAGATGAAGTCGAAGGCACCCCCCACGCCCATGCCGACGATCGCGCCGGAGCCGGCCAGGTTGCGCGCCAGCCAGGCTTCCTCGGCGGCGGCGCCGTAGGCGAGGAAGAGCAGCTGGGCGCCACTCGAGCGAATCGCCTGGGTGATCCCCGCATCGTTGAACCGGTCGGGCGACCCCGCGTCGGTCCCGGCAAGCTGAAAGCCGGGGAATCGCTCCCGCAACGCCGCGCCCGCTGCCTCGGCGACCCCCGGCGCGCCGCCGAGGAAAAAGAATCGCCAGCCCTCGCTTCCGCCCCGCGCGGCCAGCGATTGGAGCAGGTCAACCCCGGCCACCCGGCCGGGCAGAGGATGGCGGATCCGGCGGGCCGCCCACAGCACGCCGGCGCCGTCGGCCAGCGCCAGGTCCGCGCGCGCAAGCACGGCGGCAAACTCCGGATCGCGGGCGGCCCGCATGATCCGTTCGGGGTTCACGCTGATGATCAATCGCGGCCGACGTTCCGCGATCGCCCGGGTCACCCAGTCCACCGCCTCGGCTTCTGTCATCGGGTCGATCGGGACCCCGAGGAGGGTGAAACGGGTCACGCCGCGAGTGCCTGCCGGTAGACCTCCGCGGTCTCGCGCCCCAGGCGCTCGACACTGAACGCCGTCGATCGTTTCAGCCCGGCCTCGCGCAGCCGGCGCTGCTCGTTGTCGAATCGAAGGAGTCGCTCTATCGCCTGGGTGAGTTCTTCCACGCTTTCGGTGCGGAGCACCACGCCGGCCTGGTCGACCAGTTCGACCAGCGCGTCCGCCGACGACACGATCACCGGCGCTCCGCACGACATCGCTTCCAGAACCGGGAGGCCAAAGCCCTCGTAACGCGAGGGATAGCTGAAGACGGCGGCGCCGCTATAGATCGCGGGCAGGACGTCTCGCGGCACGTAGTCGAGCGCGATCACATGTCCGCGTGGTCCGGGCAGCCGCAGCTGTCGGGCGAGACGTTCGGCCCCGCGGTTGACGCGGCCCACGAAGACGAGCGCCGAATCGTCGGCCAGGTCGGGAGGCAGCAGCTCGTAGGCCGAGCGCAGCCGTGGCAGGTCCTTGCGCGGGTCGACGGTGCCGACATAGAGGACGTAGCGCTCGGGAAGACCGTACTGCTTGCGGACGGTCGCGATCTCTTCCGCCGGTCGCGGCGTGAAGATGGCGTCGGCGCAGAGGGGGACATAGCTGACCCGCTCCGGCGCGATATGGTACAGGTCGATGACCTGGCGGCAGACCGCTTTCGAGGAGACCATCACCCGGCGTGCCCGGCGAATACTCGGCGGGCCAAGGGTCCCGAAGTACCAGCGGGCCCGTGGATGCATGTCTTCGGGACGAGCCCGATAGGCGAGGTCGGGCACGGTCAGCACCAGCGGTGCGGCATTGAGCAGCGGCGCCACCCCGAGCACCGAATGCAGCAGGCGCAGCGATTGAGGATAGGCGCCAAACCGCCAGGGCAGCGACCATTGTTCGCGGCCAAGCCGCAAGCCACGCGGCACCTTCGCGAAGGGCACCAGCCGATGACCGCGGGCCGCGTCGCCCAGTTCGGACATTACGTCGGCGGGAACGAGCACGTCAACCGAGACGCCGACCGCGCGCAAGCCGCGCAGGATATGCAGCGCGTGATGCTCGAGGCCGGTGAAGGGTTGCGCCGCAAACAGCAGATCGACCGCAATCCCTTCGGCGGCGACATTCGACACGTCGCGGATGCTAGCGGAACCCTAGGGCCTCGGGCCGCGTGATCATCGGCATCGACGGGACGCCGGCGGTGCGGCGCGTGGCGACCGGAACCGAGATCTATGCCAGGAGCATCATCGAGGCGCTGGCCAGATTGAGGGGCGAGCGCACGATGCGCGTCTTCGCCAACGCCGTCGAGCGGCCGTTATGGCTGGCGCCTGGCGTGGAATGGCGTGGCATCCCCTTTCCGCGCTTGTGGACCCACTGGCGGCTGCGACAGGCGCTGCGACGCGAACGCCCCGACGTGACGTTTATTCCCAGCCACGTACTGCCGGTCGCGCTGGGGCTACGTGCAGTCGTCACCATCCACGACCTCGGACACCGGCGGGAGCCGCGATCCTACACCCACGCGGCGCGCTGGTACCTGGAAGCCACGACCCGCTACGCCGCCCGCCGGGCGAGTCGGTTGATCGCCGTGTCGCAATCGACCGCGGACGACCTGGCTCGCTACTACGGGGTGCCGGGCGGGCGCATCGCGGTGGTGCATTCTGGGATCGGTCCCCGGTTCAACCCCCAGAGCCCTCGCACCGTGCAGGAGGTTACCCATCGTCTTGGCATTTCCGGCCCCTACTTTCTCTACGTCGGGCGCAACCACCCGCGAAAGAATCTGCCGATGTTGCGACGCGCCTTCGACGACGCGCGGCGGCGCGGACTGGAGGCGACGCTGGTGCTGGCCGGACCTGGTCACGATCCGGCCTCGAGCGATCCGGTGCGGGTGCTGCCGTACATACCGGACGGCGAGCTGCCGGCGCTCTACGCGGGCGCGCTGGCCCTGACGCTGCCCTCGCGGTTCGAAGGTTTTGGCTTTCCGGCGCTGGAGGCGATGGGCTGCGGCACGGCGGTGATCGCCTCGACCGCCGGCGCGCTCCCCGAAATTGTTGGCACCGCCGGGATTCTGCTGAGCCCCGATGATGCCGGCGCCTGGAGCCAGGCCCTGCTCGAGCTGGCCGGCGACCCCGCGCTGCAGCGCCGGCTGATCGCAGCCGGCAGTGCGCGCGCCGCCACGTTTACCTGGGAGGCCGCGGCCGAGAAGACCTGGCGGGTGCTCGAAGCCGTCGCCCGGCAGGGTCAGCCGGCGACCGCGGCGTAAACCTCGCGGTGCGCGGCGGCGCTCGCCGACCAGGTGAAGAGGGACGCCCGGGCTCGGCCGGCAGCGACCTGACGCTCGCGCAGCTCGGGGTCCTGCAGGATTCGCCGCAGATTCTCGGCCACCGCCGCGACGTCCTCGGGATCGCAGAGCAGGGCCGCATCACCGGCCACCTCCGGGATGGCTCCCGCGGTCGACGCGATCACCGGCGTCCCGGCCGCGAACGCCTCCAGCACCGGCAGCCCGAAGCCCTCGTCCAGTGATGGAAAAACGACCGCCTCGGCCAGCTGGTACAGAGCGGGCAGTTCCGCCAGCTGGGCGTAACCGACGAACCGCACCCAGGCGGCAAGGTCCAGCTCGCGAACGGCCTCGACCACCGGGTCGTAGTTCCAGCCGAAGCCGCCGACGACCACCAGGGGGATCCGCTGCCCGGCGGGGATGCGGGCGAGGGCGCGCAGCGTCGTGACATAGTTCTTGCGCGGCTGGACCGTGCCCACCTGCATCAGGTAGCGCTCCGGCAGCCCGTAGCGGGTCTTGACCGCATCGCGCACCGCCGGTGACACCGGCAGCGCGAACTCCGTCTCCACACCATGCGGGATGACCCGGCATCGGTGCGGCGCCGCGCCGAAGCGGCGGACCACGGCCCGCATGGTCGCCGCCGATGGGCAGATGATCATCCGCGCGCCTCTGATCGACCGCGGCACGATCACCCGGGTGGCGAACCACTGGCCCGCCGGAAACCATTCCGGGTGGTCGTAGATCGCGAGGTCGTGGATCGTCACCACCCCGGGCAGCCCGGGGTGGAGCAGCGGCAGCGAGTTCGCCGGTCCATGAACCAGCTGCGCGCCATCGCGGCGCATCGCCAGCGGCGTGAGCAGCTGGGGCCCGATAACACGCAAGCCCCCAGCTCGGTACGTGAGCAGACGGACGTCGGCTCCCGAGTTGAACCGGGTGACCAGCGCCTCGATGTACCGGCCCACGCCGGTCGCGGCGTCACCGTCGAGCGCCCGCGTATCGAGCGCGACTCGCAGGGCGCTCGAAGAACGCCTCAAACGCTCGCCTGGCACTAAAGCGCCGCTCGCGTGGGCCGGCAGGCCCGACTCAGGCGTAGGTATCGACCCGAGCCTGTTTGCTGAACGCCTCCATCACCTGCCGGGCGGGTAGCTTCTCGAAGTCGTCGACGTGCAGGGTCACGACCCGCTCCCCCATCGGCGGGATGTCGGGTGGGCGGACGATCGCCGCCACCGATACGCGGGCGGCGGCCGCCACGTGGAGGGCGTCCCCGTCGTGGCCGACCACCCCCAGGCTGAGCTCGCTGATCACCGCCACCTCCTCCACGGTCAGGTCGCCCATATTGATGACGATGGTCGGCTTGGCGATGCCCGCCCTGGTCTCGCGCATTTGGGCCGCGTCGCCCGCGCCACTGAGCAGGATGATGCGCTCCGCGGTCGATTGATTGGCCACCACCGCGAACCGCTCGGCCGGCCAGATCGGACCAGAGCGCTGACGCGACCAGTTGCCGCCGCCTGGAATCAGGACCAGCGGTCGGCGCCCACCGCCGACGAACGCCGGCCAGCGTGCCATCGCCTGGTTGCGGACCGCATCGGGGGGCTGCAGGCGCGGCGGCTCGCCGGGCGCGAGCACCGGGCGCTGGCTGGCGGCGGCGGCCAGGCGCCAGTTCGCTTCGACCGGGTGCAACCGGCGGGCGCGGACGTGCACGGTCGCCGCCCAGTCATTGACACCGGCCACCAGGAGGCGGCGCGGAATCCCACTGAAGTAGGCCAGCGCTACGTGCGTGAACCTCGCCGGGAACGGCACGACGATGGTGCCGATCGGACTGGTCCGCAACCGCTGGAAGACGCGGAACAGTTCGCGGGGAGAGTCGTCGAAGACCAGGGCACGGCCCACCGAGGGCAGCCCCAGCAGGGTGCCGACCGCGTCGGGGGAGGCGAAGACGGTCGCGCCCTCGCAGGCCCGCAACAGCGGCTGCGCCATCAGCGCCTCGCGGACGCCACCTCCAAGGAGGATGGCGACCTGGCTCGCGGGGCGGGCTTCGGTGCTCATGTGATGTAGTGCTGCCCCCGTCGAATCACCTGCAGATTGTCGAGCGCCATCCCCGTCCCCACGGCCACGCAGCTCTGCGGGTCTCGCGCCACCCGCACCGGGATGCCGGCGCGGGCGGCCAGGTATTCGGCGATGCCACGCAGCTGGGCGCCACCTCCGGTCAGCACCGCGCCGTTGCGCTGGACCGCGGCGCGCCGCGCGTCGGGAACCTGGGCCAGCAGCCGCTGCAGGCTCGCCGCGATAGTGGCCAACGGCTCCTGGATCGCCTGTTGCACCTCCGCGGCCGTGACGCGCAAGGGATGAGTCGCTCCCTCGCCCGCCGCCACGTCGAGCCAGGTCGCAGCGGCGGACGGCGTGGCGGATCCAATTTCCAGCTTGAGCCGCTCGGCCTCGCCCGGCCCCAGCGTCTGTCGGTGGCGCCGGTCGAGGGCCGCCTCGATGGCTCGGTCGAGGGCATCGCCGCCGATCCGGATGGAATCGATCGCCAGCATCTCGCCATGCGCGATGGCCGCCAGGTCGGTGGAGCCGGCGCCCAGGTTCACGACCAGGATGCCGTCCGTGGTGGCCACCGAGACGCGCGCGCCGATGGCGGCCGCCATCGGCTTGTCGATCAAATAGGCCGTCTTGGCGCCGGCCTGCATGGTCGCCTCCAGGACGGTTCGGCGCTCGACGCCGGTGACCATCGGCGCCACCGAGAGCATCACGTCCGGCCGAAAGATCCGCTGCCGGCCGACGATCCGGCCGATCAGATGCTGGAGCATGACGCCCGCGGCGTTGTAATCCACGCCGTCACCGGCGAGGACCGGCCGAATGGCGCGGGTCTTGCCGCCGCGGCCAAGCAATTCCGAGGCCGCCCGACCCACCGCCAGCACCCGCGCGCCTTT
>Ga0209689_1000031_pt1 | contig 65643 bp, 67 predicted proteins | sample GraSoiAngelo_149_FD_187119 | JGI IMG/M metagenome (GOLD analysis project Ga0209689, IMG submission 187119) | Grasslands soil microbial communities from the Angelo Coastal Reserve, California, USA - 14_1009_09_30cm (SPAdes) (version 2) | ecosystem: Environmental > Terrestrial > Soil > Grasslands ... | reverse complement strand
CAGAATGGGCGCTCATGACCAGCAACTTAACATTAAAGGATGCAGTCCGGGGTGGTTTCTCAGCCTAAGGTATCCAGTTTATAACACAGTAGTACTAGCCGGGTAGTGAGGAAGTAATCAGACAGCAGTATCAGGAGACTTTGGGGTCGAGTCGTTTGACGAGAGGTTCAGTGCCCGCCTCACGGTGCCACGTTCCTTCTGAATCTTGTCCTGCAACAACGTAATCGCGTAGATCAACTGTTCCGGCCGGGGAGGACATCCCGGCACGTAAACATCCACCGGGATGACCTGGTTGACGCTCTGCACCAACGCATAATTATTGAAAACGCCGCCTGAGGTGGCACACGCGCCCATGGAGATCACCCACTTCGGCTCCGGCATCTGTTCCCAAAGCTGCCGAATCACCGGAGCCATCTTATTGGAGACGCGGCCGGCAATGATGATGAGGTCCGACTGCCGCGGCGAGGGACGGAACACCTCTGCGCCGAAACGCGCAATATCGAAGCGCGAAGCCCCCATGGACATCATCTCGATGGCGCAGCAGGCCAAGCCAAAGGTCAAGGGCCAAATGGAGTTCTTGCGCATCCAGTTGACGGCGCTGTCCAGAGTGGTAAGCACAACTCCTTCAGGCGCGGGATTGCCAAAAGTAAGTTCCTTGACCTCTTTGCGACCGTGCTCGACCACAACGTAATTGCCGAAACTACGACTCATATTTATCTATTCTAAACCACAAAGACTCAGCGCCAGAAGCAGGAGCAGGCAAAACGTTATGCCAGCCGATAGCTTTTTTATCTGAAACCAGAACTTCACGGATTCATCACGATTTTGCCGAACATCTGACTTTTCTCCATGTGTTCGTGGACCGCGCGCGCTTCCCTCAGTGAGAAGATGCGATCTACGATCGGCTTCAGCGTGCCGCTAAACACGTGCCTTAGCACTTGGTAGAGTTCTCCCATAGTACCCATATACGAGCCCAGCAGGCTCAACTGACGGGAATAGACGAAGCGCAGGTCGATGGCAACATTTGGCCCCGTAGTGGCCCCACACGTCACCAGCGTGCCACCCGGTTTCAGTGACTTCACACTCTCGTCCCAGGTCGCCGGTCCAACGTGCTCGATCACGATATCCACGCCTTCCCTATTCGTGATTTTCTTCACTTCATCGGAAATTTTCTGCTGATAATGGTTGATGACATGGTCTGCGCCTAGTTCGCGGGCCTTTTGTTCCTTGTGCTCATTGCCGGCAGTGGCAATTACCCTTGCATTGAAGAGCTTGGCAATCTGGATGGCGGCGATGCCCACGCCGGAATTCGCACCCAGCACCAGAACGGTATGTCCAGGTCGTACCGCGGCACGGCCGGTCAGCATATGAAAGGCAGTGAGGAAGACCAGCGGCACGCTGGCAGCTTCGTTGAAGCCAAGAGTGTCGGGAATCGGAATCACGTTCACCGCGGGAACAGCCATCAATTCGCAATTGCCGCCATCGACACCGTTGCCCAGCACAGTGAACTCGCGACACTGGTTCTGGCGGCCCGCAGTGCACTGGGCGCAGTGATTACAGAAATGCATGGGCGCAAGCAACACCCGCTCATTAGGCTGAAGCCCGGTGACGTACTCGCCGACCTCGACTATTTCTCCGCTGATATCGCTCCCCAGAATGTGCGGCAGCTTTACACCGGGTAACCCCTTGCGCACCCAGAGGTCGAGGTGGTTCATGGCGCAGGCTCTGACTCTGATCAACACCTGGTCTTTACGTGGCTTTGGGTCGGGGACATCTTCGCAGCGCAGAACTTCCGGCCCACCAAATTCGTGAATGCGGACGGCTTTCATGAGCGGCAACTCTCCGATTGAATCGTGCGAATAGTCCGAAACTCATTAAACTAGCACAGCGTCAACAGAAAAGGCCGAACCAGGTTCGGCAAACCCGGCTCGGCCTTCGACGAACGAGATACTTTCGGTTCTTACTTGGGCGTCAGATCCATCGCCTCTACAATGCGCTTGAACGGTATCTTGGCGGTTTCGTTGAGTTCTTTGACGACCTCCGGATTCGACGCTTCAAAGAAGCACATGCAGTGAGCTTCTTCGGGGACAAACGCGCTACGGATGTAACGCACTTTCTTTCCCTGAGCGGTCATTTTCTGGCTGAGCTCGATTGCGGCCTTTTGAGCCGCGGCAAGCTGCTCCATTTTGATTCCGGGCAGGTCGCGATCAACCATGTAAACGGGCACTGCACACCTCCTGGTCCTTGTTGGCCCTAAAAAAGCCTAGTCCTGCGAGGAATGGATTGCAATAGAGGCACGATAGGTTTGACTTGCGTTCCGCAAACCCCAATAATCAGGCTGTGATGGACATCTACGAGGAAATCGTCAAATTGCGGCACGAGGGCCGCCGTGGCGCGGTTGCCACTATCGTGAACGTGCGCGGGTCGATTCCGTCTTTTGAGACTGCCAAAATGCTGGTGCGCGATGACGGGTCCATTGTGGGGACGATCGGAGGCGGCTGTGTCGAGGCCGAAGTGTGGCAAGCGGCGCGCGAGGTGATGGAGTCGGAGAAACCGCGCACCGTTACTTTCAATCTAAATCAGAATCCCAAGTACGATACCGGGCTGGTGTGCGGTGGCACGCTCGACATTTTTATTGAGCCGGTTCTTCCTCCAGCGTTGCTTTATATATTCGGCGCAGGTCACGTATCAGTAAACCTTTATCAAGTCGCGAAACACGCTGGCTTTGATGTGACTGTAGTGGACGATCGCGACGCGTACGCCAATCGCGAGCGCTTCCCTGAGGCGCGCGATGTAATCGCCGAAGATTTCGATGTGGCGACGAGCCGCCTGGCGCCCAACGAATCCTCCTATATCGTGATTGTTACTCGCGGACATCGTGACGATATGCGTGTGTTGCGTTGGGCGGTGCAAACTCAGGCCCGCTACATCGGCATGATTGGGTCCAAACGAAAGACCATCGCCATTTTTAAAGAATTGCAAAACGAAGGCCTCCCGGCGCAGTTGTTCGAGCGGGTGCATGCACCCGTCGGTCTGGACATCGGGGGCGTCACTCCGGAAGAAATCGCGGTCGCCATCACCGCCGAACTGATCGCCATCCGACGCCACGCGGAGCGCGCTCTGCCGCATATGAGCTGGTTCCATTCGCACAAGCTGCAAGCGGCTACGGCTGACACCGAAGACGTGACTCTCCAAACTTTGGACGATGATGCTGAAGAGGAGCTTTAATCACAGGGTTGTAATTATCTCTCGCAAAAATACGTTCTATTCGTTTGACAGCCCTCGATCCTGACAATCCTCAATCGCAAATCGACAATCTTTCTGTTATGTTCCCCCAGTGAGCCGGACGCCAAGTTTGTGCGGAATTATCCTGTCGGCGGGGGAGTCGACCCGTATGGGAACAGACAAGGCGCTGCTTCCCTGGCCTCCGGATAATTCCGGGCAGCCATCATTTGGACAAACGTTTCTTTCCGCCACCGTCCGCGTGCTGTCAATGTATACGCAGATGGTTATCGTCGTAGTGGGAAAGAATGAAGGCGCGGTCGCGCCAGTGGTGTATGCGTCAGGCGGGTCTTTGGTGCAGAATCCCGATCCCGGTCGCGGCCAGTTCAGTTCTCTGCAGGTCGGCTTGCGAGAAGTGTTGAAGCGTGGCCGCGACGGAGCAATGGTCACTCTGGTAGACAGGCCTCCCGCGAAACCAGCTACTCTGCAACACCTCTGCGATGCCTTCGGAGTCGCCGCTGAAGCCGGAAAATGGGCGGTGGTCCCTGAATATGGCGGGAAGCACGGGCATCCTATCCTGGTGGGACGCGAGATGATCGAAGAATTTCTGCGGGCGCCGGCGGCAGCGACGGCACGCGAGATTGAGCACAAGAATCAGAAACACATCGAATACGTGCCCGTAGACGACCCATTCGTTGTGATGAATGTGGATACCCCACAGGATTACGCTAACCTATCCGCCGGGGTGCTCCCGTCAGCTAAGTGATCTCTTCAGAAATGAACTCAACAAGAATCGCAGAACCGTTCAGCGCCAAAGCTCGAGAATTCGTTCACGCGGTGCTTTCACTTAAGCCCCAAGTCGCTACGTTTGACTGCGACGGCACCCTATGGGCCGGCGATGCCGGCGAAGGCTTTTTTGACTGGGAACTGGGCCAGGGTTTTCTATCTGCGGAGATCCTGCAATGGGCGCGCCCGCGCTACACCGAGTACAAGGCCGGTAAAGTAAGCGAAGAAGACATGTGCGGCGAGATGGTCACCATGCATCGTGGCTTGGGCGAGGAAGAAGTGCAGAGGGCCGCGCAGCGCTATTTCGACGAGCATATTTTGTCTCAGATCTTTCCCGAGATGCGGGACCTGGTGCGCAGATTACAAGAGCAAGGATCCGACGTTTGGGCGGTTTCTTCTACTAGCGAATGGGTGATCCGGGCGGCTATGCGACATTTCGGAATTGCCAACGAAAAGATTCTCGCCGCAGCCGTCGAAATCACGGGTGGAAGGATCACCGACCGACTGATTCGTATTCCCAGCGGTGAAGGCAAGCCGCGGGCGATCGGTATCGCGGTCGGTCGCAATCCCGACGCGGCTTTTGGCAATTCCCGCTGGGATACTGAAATGCTGAGGATCGCGCGCCACCCATTCGCGGTGAATCCGAATGCGGACCTGGAAAGAATCGCGCGGGAGCAAGCCTGGACGATCTTCTTTCCCGATTCAGTGCGGCATCTTTAACAGTTGTGCCCTCCCGGTTCGAACCACGCGGCACAAGGCAACTTTTTTATAGCTTCTTCAGCACAGCCTTCAGCGCATCCATCGCCAGATGGCTGGCGTGCGCAGACGCTTCCGGCAGGCCGCCTATCTTGTCAATCAACTCTTGCCGCCGAATTTGCTTCGCTTCTTGAATCGTTCTTCCCTGCACCAACTCTGTTATTTGTGAGCCGCAGGCCATAGCTGGAACGCATCCCTTGGCCAGAAAGCGAATTTCGCTGATGCGGTTAGCGGTGACTTTAAGCGTCAGCTTCAGGATGTCACCGCAGGCGGGATTTTCGATCTGAACTGAGGCGTCGGGATCCGCGATCTCGCCTGCGTTGCGCGGATGCTCGAAGTGGTCGAGGAGCTGGGGCGAATACATGGGAAAAGATTGTAACGTGGGCAGAGTCATCGCGGAGCGCCGAGAACCTAATGAGAACTCAAATCCTTGTACCATTAGAACTCAATGTCTCTCGACAATACCCCTCAACGGGTGGTTTCGTTGCAACCCAGCGCGACAGTAATTCTTTCGGCCATTGGAAAACTCGACCGCCTTGTTGCCTGCACCAAATACTGTGTGGACGTTTGTCCAGAGGTAGCGACTGGCGATCGCAGTATCATTGCCGATTCCTGGACAGCAAAAGCAGACGAAATTCTCGCGGCTGCACCTGATCTGGTGATCGCCGCTGTTCCCTACCAGGAGAAAGCCGTCATTGAGATTCTAAAGTCCGGAACGCGCTTTCTAGGACTTGCCCCAAAGGCGCTGGCCGACATCTACACCGATGTCGCAACCATCGCTGGAGTGCTGGGCGCAGCGGAGCGCGGTGAAAAGGTTATTGCCGAGATGCAGCGTGAAATTGAAGTTATTTGCGCGCAGATAAAAGATCAAACTGTAAACAAGCCGCGAGTATTCTGCGAAGAATGGGGCAAGCCGCTGATCTCATCCCAGAAGTGGGTAGCCGAGTTAGTGGAAGCGGCTGGCGGAGAGTTTATCGGCGAACCGGGGAAACAATGCAGCCCGCAGGCAGTGCTTAGTCAGAATCCGGACGTCTTTATTGCCGCCTGGTGCGGCGCCGGCGATCGGGTGCCGCTGGAAAAGATCATTCATGACCGCGGCTGGACGGACACAAGCGCGGCCCGTCACGACCGTGTCTACTGTATTCGCGATGAATTACTGAACACTCCTGCACCTACTCTCGTGCACGGCTTGCGTGCTCTCGCGGCGGCCATTCATCCTGGGCGATTTCCACAACCCGCGGGTCTAAGATGTATTGCTGATGTTCGTGCGCGGGCGCGTGAGCAACATCAGTAATGAGTTAACATCGTCCTTATGCCGGCCGCCTCAAACAAGCAGGAAAGACTAGAGGAAGTGAAAAAAGAAGTCGATGAACTCGCCCGGTCGGCGGGCTCTGCTGCTGAACTGATGCGCAACATTGTCAAACTCCTACATGACCAAATGCTCAAGTACAACTGGGTTGGGTTCTATATGTTGGCGAAGTCTCCCGCGGAGCGGTCGCCCATGCTGGTGCTGGGCGCGTTCCAGGGCGCGATGACGCCCCACTCGCGCATTCCGCTCCACCAGGGTATTTGCGGAGCGGCAGCGTCGACAGGCAAAACGGTGGTTGTGGACGACGTGAACGAAGATCCACGATATCTGGCCTGTTCCATTGAAACCAAGTCGGAGATCGTCGTACCTGTTTTCGCCCATGATGAAGTGGTGGGCGAACTTGATATCGACAGCCACTTCCCTGCCGCCTTCGACCACGAAGATCGGCAACTTGTTGAGCATTGCGCCGAGCTGGTCGGTAAGTTTCTGGAAAAGATCCCTGGATGAGAGTCGAGAAAGGCAAGGTACGAGCTCCTGAGATCGGTCGAGTGTGGCTTAATTCTTTGCCACTCAGCTTCCGGCAGTTGCGCGGACGCGCGGTGCTGGTGGATTTCTGGGACTACACCTGTATGAACTGCATTCGAACGTTGCCATACGTGCAGGCCTGGCACGAGCGGTATGGCAATAAGGGACTCACGGTGATCGGTGTACATACGCCTGAATTCACCTTCGCGCAGTACGAATCGAATGTGGAACGCGGAGTGCGAGAGTTCGGGCTGACCTATCCGGTTGTGATCGACAGCAACTACGAATTATGGAAAGCCTTCGCTAACCGCTGCTGGCCCACCAAGTACCTGCTCGATAAAGATGGTTACCTGCGCTATGCGCATTTCGGCGAGGGTGCGTATGGAGAATGCGAAGAAGCCATCCATGAACTATTGCGGGAGATAAGTCCGGGCGTCTCTCTGCCTCCGGTAATGGGACCGGTGCGGGAGGAAGATCGTTCGGACGCGGTGTGCTATCCCGCGACCCCCGAGCTGTACCTCGGCCACCGACGTGGACGGCTGGGTAATGGCGGCGGTTTCAAAGAAGACCAAGTGTCCGAGTATTCGTTCTCCGGTGAGCCAGAGCAGAACTGTTTCTATGCTCGCGGAGAATGGGCGTCCACCGCCGAGTATCTGGAGGCCGCCGGCGATGGTGAACACAGCATTGTGTTGAAGTATTCCGGAGCCGCGGTCAACCTGGTCATGGCTTCACCGCGGGGACCGTCCTGCAGCGTCGTAGTACTTCAGGATGGCAAACCACTGAGCCGAGAGAATTCCACCGTTGATACTCGGTTCCGAACTGTCAACGGCGAGGAACAGAGTTACGTATTCGTACAGCAGGCCAAGATGCACTTCCTCGTCGATAACCACGAGTTCGGCGAGCACGAACTGGAACTGCGCTGCCGCGGCGGCCTGGCGGCGTTTGCCTTCACCTTTACCTCTTGTGTGGATCCGAGCCGCAAAGCAGTTTCCGCCCAAGCAGTCTCTCAAGAATGAAACGTGTAGTGGCAGCATTGATCGTGAAGGACGGGGCAATCCTGGTATGCCAGCGGACCCGGCACCAGCCCATGCCGTTGAAATGGGAGTTTCCCGGCGGCAAGATTGAAGATGGCGAGCAACCGCGAGATGCGCTACGCCGGGAGCTGGATGAAGAACTGGGAATCGACGCCAAGGTAGGCGATGAGGTAGCTAGAATCCAGCATGATTACAAGAACGGCGGTTCTGTCGAGTTACGCTTCTTCCTGGTGCAGGAGTTCAGAGGACAGTTGGAAAACCGAATTTTTCGCGATGTGCGCTGGGCGAAACGCACGGAGCTTCCGGGATATGACTTCCTGGAAGCGGATCGAGAGTTAGTGCAGGACCTGGCGGCGGGAAAAATCGTCTAGACTACCGATTTATCCTGAACGCAACGTCCACAGGTAGGCAACGCTTAGTACTACCATAATCACGGTGGTAACCCAGGCGATGATATTGTATGCGCGCGAATTAATATATTCCGCCATCAGCTCTTTCTTGTTAACCAGCAATAGCATGAAGATGAGCACCGGCGGAATCGCAATCCCGTTCAATACTTGCGAGAGAATGGCTATCTTCACCAGTGGCAGGTTAGGGATCAAAATCACGCCTGCGCCGGCAACTATCAATAGGGTATACAGCCAGTAAAAGACAGGGGCTTCGCGGAATTCCTTGCCTACTCCAGATTCAAAACCCAGACCCTCGCACACCGTGTAGGCGGTTGACAGTGGCAAGATCGACGCGGCAAATAGGGACGCATTGAAAAGACCCATCGCGAACAGAATGTAGGCGTAGTCGCCAGCCAGAGGATGCAATGCCTCGGCCGCATCTTTGGCGGTCGCTATGTTGTGGTATCCGTGTACGTAAAGGGTAGCTGCGCACGCCACAATAATGAACCATGCCACCACGTCCGTGAAGATGCATCCCGTGATCACGTCCAGCCGAGAGGCTTTGTATTGCCGTCGGGTCACACCCTTTTCGACGATCGAAGATTGCAGATAAAACTGCATCCAGGGCGCGATTGTCGTACCTACTACACCGATCACCATGTACAAATAACTCTTTTGTAGAAACATTGCTTTGTCTGGTGGTTTCACTGTTGCGACCAAGGCGTCAACCCAGCCAGGCTTGGCGAACACTCCGGCAAAAATATAGGTGACATAAAAGAAGGACGCGACCAGAAAGACTTTCTCCACGGACTTGTACTGGCCCTTCACGACAATCAGCCAGACGATAACCGCGCAAACCGGAACCGTTATGTACTTGGAAAGTCCGAACAGTTCGAGACTTCCGGCAATGCCGGCGAACTCCCCAACCACGTTGCCGAAATTGAGAGCCAGAATTCCCAGCATCATGAAGAAGGTGATGCGGAAACCAAATTCTTCTCGAATTAAATCGCTGAGGCCCTTGCCGGTTACCGCTCCCATTCGCGCGGCAATCTCCTGGATCACGATCAGAGCGAGCGTGACCGGGATCAAGGTCCAGAGCAGCATGTTGCCGAACTGAGCCCCAGCCTGAGAGTAGGTAAGAATGCCGTTGGCGTCGTTGTCGACGTTCGCGGTGATAAATCCCGGACCGACTACGGCAAAGAACAGAAGGATCCGGATTTTCCAGCGCCTCAGGAATCTCATTGGGTTGCTTCACAGACATAGATCGAACGAATGACCGAACAGAATAAACGTAGATGCGGATTCTGGGTAGACGAAATATAGAATGAGTGCTTGTTCGAGGAGAACTAGGAGAACTCCGGTTCTAGTGCGGTAGAGCTAATGCCGTGCCACCCCGAAAAAAACGGCTACAGCTTGGCCCGCAACAGGCTGATCACATCATCCGAAGTGATCACGCCGGTAAGCGTTCCATCATCATTCACGACTGGCAGGGTCATCAGGTTGTATTTGTCAAACAGTTCTGCGATTTCCTTATCGCTCGCGCGGGCATGCGTGAAGATCAGGGGCTGCTGAGTCAAAGAGGAAAGCGGCGTGGTCGGTTCGGCTAAGACCAGCTTGGATAAGGGCACCGCACCCACCAGTTTTCCTTTTGGGTCCAGCAGGTAGACGGTGCTGACTGTCTCCACTCCACCCTCAAAGTGGCGCAGGGTTTCTATGGCATCGTGTACGGTCGCGTCAGCAGGCACCGCCAGGTATTCGGTAGTCATGCGGCCGGCGGCAGTGTTTTCCTTGAACTCGAGCAGATCCACTACTTCCTGGCGCTCTTGCGGTTCCATTTGCACCAGAATCTCTTCTGTTCTCTCGTCGGGCAGATCAGCGAGCAGGTCAGCGGCGGCGTCCGGTTGCATCTCCTCGACAATCTCGGCGGCACGCTCCGAGTCCAATGACTCCACCACTGACTTCTGAACCTTAGGCTGGAGTTCCTCCAGTGCCCCGGCCGCCACTCCTTCGTCGAGAGTCTCGAATACAGCTTCCCGTTCATCGGGAGCGAGGTTCTCGACGATGTCGGCGATGTCGGCGGGATGGAGCTTGGCCAGACGGGCATTCGAGATTTTCAGCTTCACGCGGCGGGCGGGATCGGTTTCGATGATGTCCACGAATTCCCAAGGGATTGTCTTGGGTGGAATCTTGCGCAATAAAGCCTTTAAGGCTGCGGATGGCACAATCCCTTTCAACAGGCGGCGTACTGCTCCGCGCGCGCCAATATCGACCGACCCGATCTTCAGCACCGGGCGGTTCGCCACTGATTCCTGGTGCAGATCAACATCGTTCACCCGGACAACCTTTCGGCCGTAGACATCAATCACTTGCTGGTCAAGAAGGTCGCGCTCGAGTAGTAACAAGCCCTCTGCGCCGTTGGTGGCGGGCGGCCACTCTGAAACCGAATTGACCGCTTTAATGCCTCCATTAATCGATGCCACTGAAGTCAACGGCAGCATGCGATTGCCATCTTTGGTTTTGACGATCAGCATGGCCACTCGGGTGTGATCTTCCCCAGGCGCCAGGGCGACTTCACGCACACGTCCGCGTGACTTGCCGGAAGCATCAAAGACCGGCGCACCCAATAATTCCGTAAGCGCTAGGGTGGACATCCCTGTGAGAATACTCAACTGTCAGGGCGGAATCCACACGCCTCGGAGTTTTTTCGAGCACAAGTGTCTAAAATCATAGGGACAGCTCCGGACATTTGGGGACACTCAATGAGGTTGCGTTGACAATTGTTGATTGGAAGGGCAAACTACCGGATTCGCCATGAGCCGCTATCCAGGTCATGCCATCCGTCAATCGGTATTATGCAGGGGGAGCCGGATCCCAAGGCTTCAGAACAGATCGCATATATGAGCGGAAGACGGGTCTCCTATACGCTGGACTCAACCTTGGAGACCGTAAACAGCGCCGAGGAAACTGCCAGCCGAATCGCTGCCGAGGCTGGTTTTGGAGACGAAGACATCACCAGAATTGCTATGGCTGTGCGTGAGGCGGCGGTAAATGCTGTTCTGCATGGCAATGCCTACGATCCCGGCAAGAAGGTGACGTTAGCGTTTGAACGCACCGCCGTCGACCTGGTGATTACTATTCGCGACCAGGGTGGAGGGCTCGACATGAGCAAGATTCCCGATCCGCTGGCGCCGGAAAACCTGCTGAAAACATCCGGCCGGGGCATTTTTATTATTCGCTCGTTCATGGATGAAGTAGAAATTCATCCCTCTCAGGCGGGCACCGAAATCAAACTGACCAAGCACGTCCACGGCTCAAACCTGGACGGTAAGGAGGCTTCCCAGTGACAATGAAGACAAGCACTCGGCAGGTAAATGGCGTAACGGTTGTCGATCTCAGCGGTCGAATCACCTTGGGTGAAGGCAGCGTGGTGCTGCGCGACACCGTTCGCGACCTGCTGTCGAAAGGCAATAAAAAGATCCTACTCAACCTGGGAGAGGTCAACTATATCGACAGCTCCGGCATTGGTGAACTGGTCAGCGCTTTTACTACGGTTCGCAACCAGGGTGGTGACCTTAAACTGCTCAACTTGACCAAGAAGGTTCACGATCTTCTTCAAATTACTAAGCTCTACACCGTCTTCGACGTGAAGGATGACGAGGCGAAGGCGGTGAAGTCCTTCAGTTAATCTCCGTTTGTGCCAACGGTTAGAGTCGCGACACTTGAGGGTCGGCCGCTCGCATCCCGACCCTTCCGCCGGTCAGAAACTTTACCGGTGCCGGCGCTGGCACTCATCTTAGTAAACTCCGCCAGGTAGCAATTTCAGCGAATGCCCGCGGCACTAGTGAACTCTTGATCTAAATTTCCGTTACGGGAAGTCGTAACGATAAATTCGCGTTGCCCCGCCTGTAATCCTTCAACCCCGCCGTAGAATAACAATCAGGAAAAGTGTCAACGCCCAAATGAGCAAGGCGAAGCTAGCACGCCTGCCGATCGCCGCAACCGTCTTGCTTTCTAGTTTCGGTATCGCCCAATGTATTCCATTCGCGGAAGCTAATGAGCAAATCGGCGCAACCCGCTGCATCACCGGCAAAGTTTTGAAGGTTGAAGAAGGACAGGCGGGTGTGACCTATCTCAATTTCTGCGAAGATTGCCGCAGTTGTCCTTTCACCGTGGTGGTGTTTTCCTCGCATCTGAAACATGTCGGAGACGTGCGGGAGTTGAAGGACAAACTCATCGAAGTACACGGAGACGTCAAGCAGTATGACGGGCATGCTGAAATCATTTTGAGTCGGCCGCAGCAACTACGCGGCGAGGCGTCGAGAATTCCGCCCTTTGCCTAAAGGCTACGATGTCGAGAAACGAGGCCGTTACAGCGCAGGTCAGTTCAAACACGCGAAGGCCCCGAGAAAGAAACACTCCAGGCGCCAGCCGGTAGCCGCGATGGCCAACATAGGTGAGACCGAGCCTGAGTAGTTTTTTGCCGCACCCGGTCACACCATTCCCTTCCTCAATTCTTCCAGCGGATATTTCGTGCCCCGCCAATCAATGCCGTCATTCCGGAGGGTCAAATACATGGAGCGCAGCATCGTATAAACAAACAGCGTGGTGCTGAAGGGATGCAGAAAGAAATAGTAGGCGGGCACCGCTGACCGGGACGCCATACCAACGTAGATGAGGAACATGGAGCTCAGTGCTACCGCGTATGGGAGCCGCTGCCATCCGGGCACCACCACCACGCCGACGAAAGGCGTCAAGTTAAGAAATGCCAGTCCTACGCAAGAGGCCAGGGTGCGCGGCCACTGAAATGAAAGCACGGCAAAGAAATTCTTGGTGAGGTTGCGGACCACACCCATTGCGCCCTTGGCCCAGCGAATTGAGATCAAATCCGCACCGAAAACGTTACGTTGGGCGTAACCTGCGTTCTTAACCACCTTGCCCAATTTCATGTCATCGAGCACTTCCATTCGCAACGCCTTATAAGTTCCAATGGCTTCGTAGACCGAACGGCGGATGCAGTTAAATGCTCCCACACCCATGTGGTCCTTCGTATCCGGATCGGCCACTCGCCAAGGGCGATGCCCGAAGACGAACAACGACTGGAAGAACGCGATCATCATCTTCTCACCGGCATCCTTCATAATCATGCGGGGGAACATCACTACGTGGTCAGCCTTTTCACATTCGGCGTAGGCTAGCGCGCGACGCACCGCGTCGGCTTTGAATAGGACGTCGGCGTCGGTGAAGAGGAGCCAGTCGCCCGTGGCCTGCTGTGCGGCCATCCACATGGCGTGGGCCTTGCCAAGCCACCCGGGCGGAAGTCTTTCAATGTGGATAATTTTAAGAAGGCCTTGAGCCTTCGAAGTGCCAGCGATACGATCCATAATTTCGCCGGTGGTGTCGGTTGAACGGTCATTCACGGCAATGACTTCATAATTGTCATAGTCGAGAGCGAGCAGCTGATCCAGGGTTTGGGCGATACTCTCTTCTTCGTTGCAGGCGGGTACGATAATGCTCACTCGAGGAGTGCCGCTCTCCGTCACCGGTCTGCGATCCCATTCCGGACGAGAGACATCGCCGATTTTCGGCATGCCAATGGCTGCTTCCACAATACGAGAAAACCACGCCGCCGCCAGGATACCGCCCGCAATCCAATGAAAATAACTCATCCCGCTCCTGATGCAGTGGAAGGTTCGCCGATGCGCAGTGGCGGAGCAAATCGCATACCGTAAAACAGTATGGCAGAGGAAAGCGCGATGGCGACGACCGCACTGATGAATCCGCTCTGTAAAGAGGAGCGGTCAGATATTTTCCCTATCACCCAAGGGGACAGTGCGTCGCCGAGAAAGTGGATGACGAACAGATTTACAGCAATCGCGGTGGCCCGGATGTGGGCTCCGACGGAGTTAATAATTGCCGCGTTCAGCGGTGCTGTATTGAGCAGGACCAAAAACGCCGCAACCAGGAGGGCGGGCAACATCGCGGACCCGCTGGTAAAAAGTGCCATCATCATCGCGGGAACTCCCATCGCCAGGCTGACGGCCGAGACCAGGTAATATGCGCTCTTCTTACGCTTAAGCAGGCGATCGCCAAGCCAGCCGCCGGCTAGCGAGGCGATAATCCCGTCAAAGGCGATGATTGCGCCAAAGATTTTATTAGCGGAATCCAGCGAATATCCGCGAACTCGGGAAAGGAAAGTCGGCATCCAGACCTGAAGTCCACCCAAGGAGAAGGTCATGGCGGCCATGCCTAGAGTGGCCGTCCAGAACGCCGGGTTTCGCACCAGCCCAAGAACCGTTGCCCGTTCCGGCGTGTCGCGGAGTGAATCGAACTGCCCACGTTTGGGTTCGGGGATAAACATCATAATAAAAGCCAGCAAAAATCCTGGAGCTCCGGCAATGTAAAACGGAGCTCGCCATCCAAAGCGTGTCCCAAAATATCCGCCGATTAGATATCCGAGAGCCGTCCCGACTGGTATTGCAAGATAAAACACGCCCAGCACCCGTCCACGTCTCTGTTCCGGAAAGAGATCCACGACAAAAGTTGGAGAGACTGTCACGAAGCTGGCTTCCCCGACCCCCACCAGCGTGTGTCGAATCAAGAGCGCAAGATAACTGTGGGTGACGGCGGTAAGCAGGGTCACGCCACTCCAGGCGAAGGCGCCTAGCACGATCACCATTCGGCGCGAATAGCGGTCGGCGAGAGGTCCCATGAGCGGGGCCGCTACGGTATAGAAGACGAAGAAAAGTGTGGTTACGCGTCCGATCTGAGCATCGTTCAGATGAAATTCGGACTGCACTAGAGGCTGTACCGCAAAGAGCACGGAACGATCGATATAGTTGAGCAGGTTCAGCGCCGTGAGAATCAGCAGCGCGGTTCGCGGATAAAGGCGAGGATGGGTCACCGGTCGAGCGAATATATCATCTCCGGGTTTTAGACCCCTTCAGCCTCGGCCAGTGCGCCACTACGACCGTCGAGATTCCGCCTCGCGGACGGAACACGCCCTTCACCTCCGCCCACACCGGTTTCGCCCAGCGGACCACATCCTCGAGCACGCGATTGACAATATTCTCCTGAAAGATGCCAAGGTCTCGGTAACTCTGCAAATATTCTTTCAGCGATTTCAGTTCAAGGCAGTGCTGGTCCGGCACGTAGCGAATAGTGATATCTCCGAAATCTGGCAGTCCGGTTTTCGGGCATACGGAAGTGAATTCAGGGTCTTCAATCAGGATTTCGTAACCTGGAAACTGGTTGGGCCAGGTTTCAATCTCGGGAAACTTCGCATCGAGGCCAGATTTGGCATGTTCTGGAGTGTATCGGCGCTGCGGCTTAGCCATGGCCGTATTGTAACCAGCAGAGGCGGTAAACATCCAAAGCCTCAGGATTTCTCATTCTTATGGATACCGTCGAGCATCTAATTGCCAAAAGGTAAATGCTTTTGATGCCCCGCTTACGGGCGTGGGTGATAAATTATTGCTTACAACTGTGACTCAATGACATTGAATCAGAAGAGCCCAAGTATCTTTAGCGGAAGCCGTTGGCTGGTAACAGCCCTGGGCATCGTTGTAGCCGTGGTGCTTTTGGGATCTTTTGTCTCGCGCCGCGATGATTCTGTGCCGGTACGCGCCGCGGTTGTGCAACGTGGCACGATCCGCAGTGTAGTTTCCACGAATGGGAAAGTGGAGCCCCTGCGCAGCTTGGAAGCCCATGCCCCGCTGGCCACCACGGTCAAGCGAGTGCTTGTAAGCGAAGGGGACCATGTAAAAAAAGGCCAACTCCTGCTGCAATTGGATGACGGAGATGTCCGCACCCAGTCGGCGCGTGCTACGGCGCAACTCAAGTCTGCCCAATCAAGCGTCAACGCTATCCAACACGGAGGCAGCCAGGAAGAGGTTCTGACGGTCGAAACCCAGCTTGTGAAAGCACGTAATGACCGTGATTCCGCAGCCCGCAACCTCGACGCCCTGCGACATCTTCAACAGAAAGGCGCAGCTTCCGGAGGGGAGGTTAAGGATGCTGAGGCCAAATTGCAGAGCGCCGAAGCCGACCTGCAACTGCTTCAGCAAAAACAGAAGGACCGTTACTCGAAACCTGAAATCGCCAAGGTGGACGCAGAACGTTCCGAGGCGGAGGCGGCGTACAACGCCGCGCAGGATGTCCTTCAAAAATCAAATGTCCGCGCTCCCTTCGATGGGATTGTGTACTCTTTGCCGGTGCGGCAGGGTGTTTACGTGCAGCCCGGCGACCTGCTGCTGCAAGAGGCAGACCTGTCGAAGGTCCTGGTTCGCGCGTACGTAGACGAGCCTGATCTGGGCCGGCTTGCGCCGGGACAGAAAATCGAAGTCACTTGGGATGCGGTTCCCGGGCGTGTGTGGTATGGCAGCGTGAGTGGCGTCCCGTCCACGGTGAAGCTGCATGGGACGCGAAATGTGGGTGAAACCACCTGCATTGTCGACAACAAGGACCTGAAGCTGCTACCGAATGTGAATGTCGGTGTCACCATTGTGACCCGGGAAGACCGTATGGTGTTGACGGCGCCGCGCGAGACGGTTCGCCTCGATGACAGCAAGCCGTATGTTTTTCAGATAATTAACAACGAAGTGCATCGGCGGGACGTAGAGACTTCTGTTTCAAATCTGACGGATGTAGAAATTACCAAAGGAATTCCTGAGAATGCTGTCGTAGCGGTTGGTTCGATCAATGCCAAGCCGTTGCGCGATGGGCTTTCTGTGAGAGTGGTGCATTAATTCATGACTTCATTATTATTGCGAATAATCCTTAGCGTGTTCTTATTGGGGCTGTTGGTATTGTCGGCTGGTGCTGCCGATTCTGCCCGGGACTTGCTGGCTGCGGGGCGCGTAGATGATGCGATTACCGCGTTACAGGGCCAGATCAGTGCTCGCCCGGAGAACGCTGAGTCTTATAACCTGCTGTGCCGAGCCTATTTTTCAGTCGGGGATTGGGACCATGCCGTCTCCAACTGCGACAAAGCAGTGCGTCTCGAGCCCAATAACAGCCGCTACCATTTGTGGTTGGGACGCGCCTTCGGCGAGAAAGCCAGCCACTCGAGCTTTTGGACCGCTGCCGGCCTGGCAAAAAAACTTCGTGTCGAACTGGAGCGCGCGGTAGCTTTGGATCCTCGCAATATCGATGCTCGGACCGATCTTGCGGAGTTCTACCTGGAAGCACCGGGTATCGTCGGCGGCGGCCAGGATAAAGCCCGCGCCGCAGCCGCAACTTTGGCCACAATGAATCCTGCCAAAGCTCACTGGGTGAATGCGCGGATCGCTGAAAAAAACAAGGACGCGGCGAGGGCAGAAAAAGAGTATCAACTAGAGTTGGAGGCGAGCCATGGCAGCGCGGATGCATGGCTGGATATCGCTCTCTTTTACCGCCGGAGTGGCCGGTTGGACAAGGTGGAAGAAGCTATTAATCATGCCGGGCGAGCAGAAGTAGGAAGCCCTGACGTGCTCGTGGATGCCTCTGAAACTCTGATCCGGGCAGGCCGAAACTTTCCCTTCGCAATTCAATTACTGCGGCGCTATCTATCATCCTCCATGGTGGAAGAGGCACCAGCGTTTAAGGCTCATTACCTGCTCGGAACCGTCCTGGAAAAGCAGGGCGATAAGCAATCGGCAGCTCAGGAATACAAAGCCTCGTTGGCTCTCGCCAGAAACTTCGGACGAGCTCAGGAAGCGCTGAACCGTCTCGGCCAGTAATCATTTAGCCGAAGTTGTCCACTTCTCCAATTCGCCGGTGGCCCGGAGAAGTTCCACTTCCGCTCGTTGCGCCTGAAACTCCGCGTTTATGCGTTCCAGCGTCCGTTCAGCGGCGTCTACGGCAGCATTCTGTAATTCCCTTTGTGTGGCTGTTTCAGCTTGCATTCGGGTATGAGCGGCTTGCAGTTCACTTTGCGCCAACTCCGACCGGAGTTGCGCGACATCACGAGCAGCGGAGAGCGCTTGCACGTTATGCTTTAGCTTTAAGGTATCGAGAGCAGCCTTGTTCTTGACCTGTTCAGCCTCCTTGCGAGCGCGCAGCGCTTCAGCATCGGCCGCTGCGGCGTGAGCTCGTTGCGACATGTTTAAGAACGGCAGCCGCACTACCAGGCCAAACGTCGCATTATGCGGCTGGAAAGAGCCGGGAACGAAAAATTTCTCGAAGTTGGTGAGCGATGTATTTATCAATCCATATTGTGCTGCAAAATCCGCCGTGGGATACCATGTAGCCTTGTGCTCGCCTCGGGCACGAATTTGCTTAGCCGCCGCGGACTCCTCCGCAGCTTCCACCGCTGAACTGGATTTCACAGCTTGCTCAAACGCGGCATCCTCAGGTTCGTTTTCGATTAACCTTGGAATCGAATCGTTCAGCGTCTTGATTGATTTCGCCGCCAGACCAGTAAGTTGCGATAGACGCGTGCGCAAAATATCGACCGCCCCCTCCGCCTCGGCGATATGTACTCGGGTTTGCGCGTCGGTAAGTCTGGCCTTGGTCTGTTCGATCGGACTGTCAACCCCGGCTTTGATTCGTTCACCAACCGCGCTTTCAATGTCCGCCACCACCCTCATTTCGCTTCGCAAAATGGGTACCCGCTCTTCCCATCGATTCAGCTCGATGTAGGTAAGCGCCGTATCCAGGATGACTTGCGCTCTTTGTTCACGGCTTTGGGCTTTGCTGGCACGCCACTCCGCCTTAGCGGCTTTAACGAATTCTTTTTGTGCGGCATTGAAAACCAGAGATTGCGCGTTCACATTGAAAAGAGTCGGCGCAGAGCCTTCAAGGCTGAGCGGGAATCCATAGGCGTAACCCACGTTGGAGCCGACCGAGAGTTGAGGCACATAGCTGTTGCGAGCTTCGAGATAGGTTTGATAGGCGCGGATTTCGTCAGCTCCACTCAGCGCCATCTCGCTGCTATGGGCCGCCGCTAATTCGAGTGCACGTCGAAAGCTGAGGGACTCCTGTGCAACGGCGGTTCCCGCCATCGGTAAATAAAGGAACAGAACGCTAAGGGACTGGAGGACCAAGAGAATTGCTTTCATCGACCTTATTCCTTCCCGAGCTGTTGTCATTGAAACGAGCCCTCTGAGTATAGAGAACCGGGCACGATCTCACATGCCTGGGCGGCCGGTCTCGTCCCTCGTAAAAGCGAATAGCGAGTGGGACCTCGTCCTTGTTGGCAGCGATTGGAAACTTTGACAATCCGGTGAGTACCCTGCCTAGGCCCTCTTTTTGCCTTCCAGTGCACCAAAACGCACATTGGACGTAAACGGATTGTCTCCATTTACGCCCTGCAGTACATTGAGAAACTTGTATTTAGCCGAAACTTTGTCTGCCTTAAGGCGCTGAGATCGAGGGCGAGACGTATTAGGCCGCGTACCTGAGAATGCACTGGGGTTTCACACCGGTGGAGGGCGAGATGTTAGTATAAGTTATTCAACCCATATGCCTTTAAAAACACTTTTCCTGAATCCGCCCTCGTTCGAAAATTTTGACGGTGGTGCTGGCTCGCGGTGGCCCGCTACCCGCGAAATCGAATCCTACTGGTACCCCGTCTGGTTGGCCTACCCGGCTGGAATGTTAGAGGGAGCACGCCTTTTGGATGCTCCGCCGCACTACGTATCCGCTGAACAGACCATTAACATCGCAAAGGAGTATGAGTTTCTGGTCCTGTTTACCAGTACTCCTGGCTTTCCCGGTGATATAGGGCTGGCACAAGCGATCAAAGCCGCAAATCCTGGGATCAAGATTGCATTCGTAGGGCCGCATGTCAGCGTGCTTCCAGAAAAGTCGCTGAAAGCATGTCCGGCCATTGATTTTGTTTGCCGTAAAGAATTTGATCTCTCAGTCGTGGAATTCGCCCAAGGTAAGCCGCTGGAACAGATTACGGGCATTTCTTATCTCAACAACGGTTCCGTGGTGCACAACCCCGATCGAGCGGAGATCCAGCACTTGGACACCCTGCCGCACGTTACTGACGTCTATAAGCGGGATCTCGATGTCCGTCGCTACAACGTTCCCTTCTTGCTTAATCCTTTTGTCTCGCTTTACACAACCCGGGGCTGTCCGGCGCAGTGCACGTTCTGCTTGTGGCCGCAGACACTAAGCGGACATCCATGGCGAAAACGCTCTTCTGACGATGTCGCCCGGGAAATGGCCAAGGCCAAGGACTACTGGCCGTTCGTGAAGGAATTTTTCTTCGATGACGATACTTTCAATATACAGAAGGCTCGTACCATCGAGCTCTGTTCCAAGCTGAAGCCGCTTAACTTAACCTGGTCCTGCACCTCGCGGGTGACTACCGATTACGAGACGCTGAAGGCCATGAAAGAGGCGGGATGCCGGTTGCTCATCGTAGGCTATGAATCTGGAGACCAGCAGATCCTGAAGAACATTAAGAAGGGCGCGACGATCGAACGCGCGCGGCAGTTCACCAAGGACTGTCACAAGCTGGGACTGGTGATTCACGGCGACTTCATTATGGGACTTCCCGGTGAGACTCACGAGACGATCAACACTACTATTGCATTCGCTAAAGAGCTGGACGTCGAGACGATTCAAGTTTCGGTGGCCCACGCTTATCCCGGTACTGAACTTTACGACTACGCTGTAAAGAACGGGTTCTTTCTGGCCGACAGCAAGATGGTGGACGACGGTGGTCACCAGCTCGCTCATATTCAGTATCCAGGGCTCCCGGCCGATGAAATCCTTGATGCGGTTCACCGCTTTTATGACGAGTATTACTTCCGTCCCAAGGCCATTTTCCGGATCCTGCGGAAGGCAGCCTTTGACAGTGGCGACCGCAAGCGACTGTACAAGGAAGCCAAGTCTTTCCTGAAAGTGCGCGCCATGCGCCACAAGTGGGTCAAGGATAAACGATTGAAGGACGATGCCGCGGCTGCGGCCGAACCCGTCAGCGCTTAGAATCGTTAAGCTGGCATCACAGGAATTCTCCGCAGAATCTTTTGGAAAGACGATTGACCTTCCGCAAGTATCTGGTGCTGGTGGGGGTGACCATTTTCGCGGCGGCAGGCGATTCCCTGCTCTCCCGCGGCATGAAGGAAGTCGGTAACGTTTCGCTCAGCCACCTTTCGGATGTGATTCTGGCGATCCTCAATCCCTGGGTCGCAGCCGGAATCGTGCTCCTCCTGGGGTTCTTCGCGGCGTACATGACAGCGCTCTCCTGGGCCGACTTGACTTATGTGCTGCCCGCAACCTCGCTCGGATATGTGCTGCTCGCTTTAGCCGCCAGATTTCTATTACATGAACACGTGAGTCCCACGCGCTGGTTGGGCATTGTGCTCATTTCCAGTGGGGTCGGATTTGTTGCAGGCGGTCCTCCCCGTACCCACGTCACCCCTCACACGGATGCCCAGAACTCTGCCAGGAATGCGCTAGTGATAAAGAGCAGGAACTCATGAAATCGATTTACACATGGGCCGCCATCCTCGTCATTGTTCTGACCTCGACGACCGGGGACATACTGCTGGCCCGCGCCATGAAACGCGTAGGAGATGTCGGGCAACTCCGGCGGCGCCAGGGACTCATGGCAGTGCTGGGGCGCGTGCTGCGCAATCCTCATTTCCTGCTCGGCCTGGTAGCTATGGCGTGCGGATTCTACAGTTTGCTGTTTGCGCTTTCGTGGGGAGATGTGAGCCTGGTGGCCCCGGCAGCGGCTTCGCTTACATTTATAGCGAACGCCATTGCGGCAAGAATTTTCCTGCATGAAAGAGTGGACCGCCGGCGATGGATTGCTGCTCTGCTGGTCGCTGGCGGAGTGGTGCTGCTGGCAACCTAGAGTCCAGCAGAGATATTATTCGAACAGCCGCATAAATCCCGATGCAGGCAAATCCGGCACCATGAATTTTGTATCTTGCAAGCCGGATGCACGGGCAACCCCTTCCGCAGCCATGTATCCGCTTCGCACCGCGCCCTCCATGGTGGCGGGCCACCCCGTTGCCACCCAATCTCCTGCGAGAAACACTCGCGGCCAGACTGTCTCCGGTCTGGGACGGTAGAGATCCACTCCGGGGCCGGGCGAAAACGTGGCATGGACCTCTTTGATCACCGTTGATTTCACCAGCTTGGCGGTACGCGCTTCCGGAAAGAATTCTCCTAGCTCGCTTAGCGCGAGTTCCACAATCTCGGTTTTGGATCTCTCAACCAGATTCTTCGAAGAACTGACAACAAGTTCGATATAACTGCCGCCGCCGTTGCGTCCCAAAAGCTTCGATTTATGGAACATCCACTGAATGGTGCGGTCAAGCAACACAGCATGGTTCAGTTCCGTAATCGGGCGGTCGAACCAGAGGTGAATGCCGGTGATCGGAGAAGTCTGGAAATGATTCAACTCTTGCCTTAGTTTCTCCGCACCGGAATGTTGAGGCAGCAGGCGAGACAAAGCATCGAAGGGAACGGCCAACACTGCAAAATCGAAACTCGTTTCCTTCCCTCCGATGGAAACCTTTATCAGAGACGGTTCCGGAGAAAACGACTCCACTCCGGATCTAAATTCCACTTTGCCATCACGCGCCTTGATGTATTCACCCCCGCCCTCGTAGAGCTCAGTCAGGGGCACCATGGGAAGACCAATGCGTCCGGCAGACACGGACTTAAGAAATGATTCGCGGACTACCTGGGCTGCGTAGTGGATTGAAATTCGATTTAGATCCTCGTTGAGGGCGCTAACTAAGAGCCCTTTCCAGAAACGCTCAATCGCGGCCTGGGTTTGTCCATGGCGGCGGAGCCAGGTCAGGAATGCCTCGCCGGTGTCACTGGGCAGCTTGGGGGTGAGCACTAGCATGGCGCGCGCGATAGACAGCTTGTCCGACATATCCAGACAGGAGGCCCGGAGAAAAGCCGGCGCGGTGTGGAAAGGCGCAGGCAGGAATGATGGTTTTATAGCCGAGGCACGTCCCCCCGGCTCCAAAAATGTATATTGATCGAACCAGCGGATCTTGCTTTCTACCCCAATCCGCCGATAGAACTCGATCAGGTTGGTACAGCAACCCAGCAACAAATGTTGGCAGTTATCCACCACCTCGCCGGTGCCGGGATGTTGGTAGGAAGATGCGCGGCCCCCCAGATAGGAACGCCGCTCAAAAAGCGAGACCCGGAATCCAGTATTAGAGAGAGCACAACTGGCAGCCAATCCTGCCAGCCCCCCTCCAACAACTGCCACCGTGGGAGGTTCTGTTCGGGTCTGGTTCATCAGGCCAGACGTTTCAGGGCACCCTTTGCCAGAATGATCAGCTTCTCGCGGACCGTCAAATTAATCTTGCCGTGGAATACGTCATAGCCTTGCTGCGCAATTTTGTCCAGTAGTTTGCGATATATATTGATTAAGACCCACAGAGCGGGCTGGCTGTCTTCGTCTACCAGAGGAATCAGTTCGTCACCAGCGCGGTAATAGTTTCTCGCTCTTTCCGCCTCCATGGCAAGCAACGGGAGGAACCGCGCGGCATCATTCGTAGTGGCAACCTCAGAAGCGGAGATGCCGAACGCAGCCAAGTCTTTCTCCGGAAGGTAGACCCTGCCCATTTCGGCGTCTTCTTTAACGTCGCGAATGATGTTCGTAAGTTGGAAAGCCAGACCGCAACGCTCGGCCAGTGGCTCGGCCGCAGGGTCGTGATACCCGAACACGCGGATGCACACCAGCCCAACTATCGAGGCGACGCGATAGCAGTATTCGTACAGATCCTCAAAAGTGCGATATTGCACCGCGAGTGCATGCGGCGCCGACGCGTCCGCCCACGGTTCGCCATCCTGCACGTCCATCATTGTGCCGAAGGCAAGCTGATCGAGCAATTCTGGCGGAATGTGATACTTCCGTTGCGCGTCGGTCAGCGCCAGCAGGACGGCATCGTCCGTGGATTCGCCCGCCTGCGCGCGGTGCAGGCGGGCGAGACGCTCCGCCAGCTTATTCCTGCGCTCCTGAAGTGGGACAGCGGGGTCGTCCGCAATATCATCACAGCCACGCATGAAAGCGTAAACCGCATACAAGGCTTCGCGTTTGGCGCGGGGTAGAACAAGAAAAGCATAATAGAAATTCTTCGCTGCGGAGCGCGTGATGCTACGGCACACCGAGTAGGCCACCGCGAGCTGAGACGACGTGGCAGAAAACTGCAAGGGCGCTTGTTGTACCCCCGCACTCATAAAAATTTGACCAGCGCAGCACGGGCCACCAGCGCCAGCTTCCGCCGCCTGGAGATAGCCGGACGCAGGCCCAGCACTGAAAATGCCTGGCGCTCAATGGCATTCAGCACTTCCTGGCCCCCTCGGCTGAAAAGCTCGATGTCAGTTGCCAGATCGTGATCGACTTTTCCTACCAAGGGAAGTCCACGTCGGAACCAATCTCGCGCCCGGTCCACTTCGAATCGCATCATTTCGCGAAACGCTAGTGTATTCTGCTGCCTCGCGATATCTTCTTCGCTCACTCCATATTGCCGCAGATCCCCGAGAGGCAGGTAGATACGGCCTTTGGCGTAATCCAGGGTGACATCCTGCCAGAAGTTCGCCAACTGCAACGCCGTGCAGGTGTAATCCGAAAGCTGCTGACGCTCCGCATCACGGTATCCACAAAGATAGAGCACGAGGTGTCCAACCGGATTTGCCGAATAGCGGCAATAACCCAGCAAGTCATCGAAACTCTCATACCGTGTGACCTTCTGATCCTGACGAAAGGCTGTAAGCAAATCAGAGAATTCGTGCTTGGGGATCTCGAACTCGCGGATTGTGTCTGCCAATGCTACGAATACTGGATGCCTGGGATGGCCCGCGTAACCAGCGTCCAGCTCGGCTTCCCACTCATCGAGCAAGCGCAACGAAGTTTCGGCATCGCCGGTCTCGTCGCCAAGGTCGTCCGAGATACGGCAATAGGCATAGACATTGAAGAAATGCTGTCGTAATCGCTGCGGTAGGAACCAGGTCGCCACTGAAAAGTTCTCATAATGTGTGCGGGCAAGACGCCTGCAATACTGACGCGCCTCCTCGTCTGAGGGGGCTCGGTCAGGAACCGCGTATTCAGAGGGAAAATTGCTCCAGCCGGCCGCCGAAGTATGAACAGGCGCAGTATGAGAGCGGCTAGCCATGGATGACATAGTTAGTTCTGTCTCCCCGTGATTCGGACCCCGGCCGCGACCATCCCTCAAAAATCCCATTCCCCCAGGATTTCGGAGTCCCGAAGTTCAATGGCCGGGAATGATAGCGGTCTTGATGTCGCCGTTGCGATTCAGCATGTGTCGGAGAACCTGCTGCAATCGCGAGAGCGGCGCTTCGCCGGTAATGTAATCGTTGGAACGAATTTTCTTTTCCGAAATGAGCCTGAACGCCCGTCGAACGGTATCCGGGGTGTGATGGAACGTTGCCTTCAAAGTAATCTCTGAATAATGCAGTCGATTGGTATCAAGCTGCACCTTTGTCCCGCTGGCACACCCGCCAAAAAAATTCACGGTGCCACCCTTACGCACCATCTCCGTAGCCCATTCCCAGGCTTCTGGACGGCCTACAGCCTCGATGACAACATCCCCGCCTCGCCGCTCAGCGGTGACCGCGCGGACTGCTTCTATCGGGTCTTTGACCTTGGTGATTTGCACCACCTCTTGCGCGCCCATGTGCTTGACCGCAGTGGCTTGAGAATCACGCTTCACTACTGCCACCACATTGCACCCAATCGCCTTGGCTACCTGAACGAACATCAAGCCGATGGGCCCACCGCCAATCACAACCACGGTATCGCCGATTTCTACGCCGGTTTCGTGCAATCCCCGCAGCACGCAAGCCAGAGGCTCCACCATAGCGGCTTCTTCGTAACTTACATCTGGCGGAACGGCCAGCATATTGGCCTCAACGATTCGCTTAGGAATGCGAATGTACTCGGCATACGCTCCGTTATTAAAGAGCAGATCTTCGCAAAGATTTTCCTGGTGTTTAGAGCAGTAGAAACACATCTGGCAGGGAGCGGAATTTAATGCCACAACCCGCATGCCCTTCCTGAAGGCACGCACATTGGCGCCGACCTCTTCCACGACGCCGGCGAGTTCGTGTCCGAACAGTGCCGGGGGAACAATCATGCGGGCATGGTAGCCACGCTGGTAGACCTTAAGATCGGTGCCGCAAGTCAGTGCCACCTGCACCTTGACAAGCACTTCGCCATCCCCCACCCGGGGAATCGGCACTCTTTCAATTTTTATGTCCTCTTTTCCATAAAGGACGGCAGCGGTCATCTTTCCGTTCACGCTGAACTTCCTTCCCATACGCTGCCCGGTTGGATCACTATTTTCATCGACTCGGGTTTAGGATGGGCAGCCAGATTAAGGGCTTCCAGGCTGTTAGCGAGAGGAAAGCGGTGGCTGATCAGGCGCTCCAGATCCATATCATGGTTCATGACAAATCGCACGGATTCCTCCTGCAACTCGACGGAAGCACTGTACGATCCCAAAAGTGTCTTTTCGTCGACGCAAACGGCAGCGGGATCAAAAGTGGCCTCTCCACTTACTGTCTGAGCAAATAACAATACCCGCCCGCCTGGACGCGTCGCATCCATGGCAGACCGGATAAGGCCATTCCCGCCTACCGCCAAAATCACGGCGTCCGCCCCACGACCTTCCGTGAGTTCGCGCGTCCGCTTGACTGCATCGGACCGCGAAGCATCAATCTGAAGTTCTAACCCGAAGCTTTTACTTATTGTAAGCCTCTCAGGGTACAAATCGGAAGTAATCACCGTAGCCCCTCTCCGTTGGGCCAATACACTCAGCACGATGCCAATGGGGCCTTGACCGATTACTAGAATCGTTTCACTATGCTCAGGATGCAGTGTCGCAATTCCCTTCATGCAGGTATTCACTGGTTCCACGAAGCAAGCCTGCTCAAACGAGATCTGATCCGGGATGCGGACGGTACCTCGCTTCACGATCCAGTCCATCACGCGGACGTATTCGGCGAATCCTCCACCGCTCGGCTCAAATCCCGCAGTGCAACCCACCTTCTTGTACGTGGGGCATTGGGCGAAAGTTTTGTGCCGGCAGTAATAGCACTCACCGCAGGGTATGTGATGAAAGACGACTACTCGGTCTCCCGCTGCGAACTCATTAACACCCTCACCCACTGCAGCGACGATCCCTGAAATTTCGTGTCCAAAGATACGTGGGGCGGAGTGCGAGCCTGTTGCAATTTTCTTTAAGTCAGTGCCGCAAATGCCACAGGTGTGGACTTTTACCAGGAGTTCACCTGCGCCGATTTTAGGAACCGGCACGATTTCGAGGCGTACATCGTTGACCCCACGGTAGACAGCGGCCTGCATGGTCGTGGGAATCGATTGCTTCCGATCTTCCACCGCGATTTGCCTGGTCATCCCCATAACTATGTTTTTAAGTTTGCGGCGGCTCGTGGATCAGAGCTTACGGCCTGAGCGTGCGCTTCAGTGGTTACCGCCGACAAGGCTTCACAGAGCTTTCCAGCTGCCAGAACGCTATCGCGGGCCAACTGCCCCACGCTAGCCCAGAGCCGGGGTCGAAACGCCACATACACAACAAATTTAAGCGCATGAAAACGACCATCGTCGCCTATGAACCGCCCAATGGGTGGCATGCGTGAATCATTCGCATCGGAGATTACCTTGCAGGCCAGGAACTTTATTCCGTGCGCCTCTGCGGCGCGAGCCACGGTTGCAGCTTCCATGTCCACGGCGTGCGCTCCGTACGCCTTTGCCAGCTTAGCCTTTTGCTCTACGTCCGCGACGCTTTCGAAACTAACCAATACGCCATGCCCGGCACCTGAGTCAGTGCGGCTGCCATCGCCCGCGTCGATGACATGCCGGGGGGTCAGCGTATGACCGACTTGCAGCGACCCATCGAGCCCGCCTGCAAATCCAGCAGAAATCAACAGAGACGGCTGATACAAGCTGATGATAGCCTCGGCGGCACGGCGGGCTGCTTCTGACCCCATTCCTCCGCAGACCAGCACCATGGGTCCGCTCTCAAAGAACTTGAACCAGCGCCCTTCGTGTTCCCTGTGGCTTACCGGCCAGTCTTTTACCAGCGGCCAGACTTCGCGCTCCAGGGCAGCGACAATGGCGACTTTAGGTGTTGGCATAGCCGTTTGCCCGAAACCATTCCACGGCGCGGCCCAGGGCATCCTTCACTGGAACCACCTTCCAGCCCAGTTCCCGCACCGCTTTGCCCGAAGTCACAAACATTTTCTTGCGGCTCATTTGTACGGCTTCAATAGTCGCGCGTGGTTCGCGCCGCAAAATCCGTCCAGTGACCATCTCGTCGACGACGCCAGCCAGCAGGGCCACTGCATAAGGCACTCTGACCTTGGGTGATGGCAATCCTGTTATTGCAGACAGCTTGTCGAGAATCTGCTTCAACGTGAGATTTTCGCCACCCAAAATGTAGCGCTCGCCGCTTCTTCCCTTCTCCAGCGCTGCCACATGGCCTCGGGCACACTCTCTAACATCCACCAGGTTCAGACCGGTGTCCACGTAGGCCGGAAACTTCTTCTTAAGGAAGTCCACAATGATGCGGCCTGTCGGAGTCGGCTTAATGTCCTGTTCACCGACGGGCGTCGTGGGATTCACCACGACCACATCCATTCGTTCTCCGCCAATGTCTTTCCTTCCAGCATCCAGCGCAACCTGCTCCGCCATAAATTTTGAGCGCTTGTAATGGCCGATCATATTCTCGAGCGCGACCGGCGAGTCCTCGTTCGCAGGATGCCCGTTGGAAGTAAACCCCATCGTGGCCACGCTCGAGGTATAGACAACCCGCCGAACCCGGTTCTTGCGGGCGGCTTCCAGAATCGCCCGTGTCCCCTCCACATTTGAGCGATACATTTGATCTGGATCGCGAATCCACAGCCGGTAATCGGCCGCAACGTGGAAAACTACGTCGCATCCGGAGATCGCTGTTTCCAAAGTATTCGGATCTCGCAGATCCCCTGTCACCCGCTCCGCGTTCAAGTTCTGGATATTTTTCGGGTCGCTGCTGGAACGAACTAGCAGCCGCAAATCAGCTCCCTGCTCGGCTAAAATGCGTGCCACATGGCTGCCGACGAATCCGGTTGCGCCTGTGACGAAAGCTTTCATGGGCCAACGCTCGGCACTTGACAATCAGTAGTCAGCCAGATTGTTTCGGGATAAGTCCGCGCGGGACGCCAGGCTGGGCAAGCGCCAAATGCTAAGCGCTGAATGCTATTCACCTTGCCAGCTACTCAAGCTTTTCCGGCTGCAGTGAAATCTCGCTTTCGCCCGCAGCCTTCTTCTCCCAGTAATGGCGGACCCAAGTCTCCCAGTTCCTACCAGCGGCCATATCACGGCCGGTGAAAGCCAAGGCTGCAATATCTGAATAGCAGATGGATATCTTTGCTGCGCCATCCTTAGGCAACACCCGTACAGAACTCTGCTCGAGAGTGGCCCCATTGCGGCGATCGAAAATATACCCTTCGATCTTGGCGCCGTCTTTCCTCGTGATCATTACGTCGCCGCGGTAATCGAAGGCCAGCTCCAGGGCCGCGCGCAGTTCCTCAGGAGCAGCCAGCTCCGGGACCCATCCTTCCAGTTTTTCCCGCGTGCTGCCCGGTACGACTTCAAGGATGTTTGGATCGGCCAGGGTGCGCTCCGACCCAGATGGGGTTCGACCTGCTTCTCTGCCGCTCAAACGTGTGTTTCCTCCGCAGCATGGTTATTGATCTGAACCAGAGGATTGAAGGCATGCACCGGATGGACCGGTTCGTCGAGCAATTCGAGAGCTGATGGGTCCTTATAGCTGCTAAAAAGTGTAGCGCGCGCGGTTTGCCACAAGCCCCGCAGCGAGCCGAAGGTATCGTTGACTGCGGACGCCTCGTAGCCGCTGTGAACCATGCAATTCGCACACTTGGGATTTCCTGATTCCGTGCCGTATCGTTCCCATTCCGTGGTTGCCAGCAGGTCGGCAAAAGTATCGGCGTAACCGTCCTGAAGCAGGTAGCAGGGCTTTTGCCAGCCGAAAATGTTGAATGTGGGCATACCCCAGGGGGTACACGTATAATCTTGCTTGCCCATCAGAAATTCGAGAAATAGGGGCGACATATTGAACCGCCAGTTCGCTTTGCGGTTGGACAAAATGGAACGAAATAGTCGCCGGGTGCGGGCACGTCCCAAAAAGTGGCTCTGATCGGGTGCTTTTTCGTAGGAATAACCTGGAGAAAGCATCATGCCTTCGACCCCAAGTTCCATCATTTCGTCAAAGAAGGAGCGCACGCTTTTGGGATCGGCGCCGTCGAACAACGTTGTGTTCGTGGTGACCCGGAAGCCACGATTGAGCGCCTCTCTAATACCCTCAAGTGCCTTGTCGTATCCGCCTTCCAGGCACACGGAAAAATCGTGGTGCTCCCGCTGACCATCCATGTGGACGGAGAAGGTCAAGTATTTGCTGGGTGTAAAGGAATCGATCTTCTGCTTCAGCAGCAGCGCATTGGTGCACAGGTAAATGTATTTCTTGCGCGCTACCAGCCCCTCGACAATCTCGCCGATCTGAGGGTGCAGCAACGGCTCTCCGCCGGGGATAGCCACGGTGGGCGCGCCACATTCTTCGACCGCGCGAAAGCATTCCTCGGGCGTAAGTTGCGCCTTCAGTATGTGGCTGGGATACTGAATCTTTCCGCAACCCGCGCACGCCAGGTTGCAGCGGAACAGCGGCTCCAGCATGAGCACCAGTGGATATTGCTTGCGTCCCCTAAGCTTCTGCTTGAGGACGTAGGTGGCCACCGTCCACATCTGCGAAATTGGTACAGCCATTCTTTTCTCCGCCTGATGCCAAGCGTTAATTGCTAAATACCTTCACTAACAATCGAAATTCAATCGCCTGCGCCCGCCGTCTGCGCGCCGGTTCCTTGCGGGACACCGGCCACAACCTTCGCGTAAGTAGTCAGCGCGAGCAGGGGAAAGTACTCCCGGTACATGTGGTACTTGAGGTAAAACACCCGCGGGAAACCGGTGCCGGTAAAAAATGGCTCGTCCCAGGAACCGTCTTTTTTCTGAGTGCGAAGCAGGTAGGCAACGCCTCTGGCTACGGAATCGCTGCGTGTGTCATTGGCCGCCAATAAACCCAGCACTGCCCACGCTGTCTGCGAGGCGGTACTCGGTCCAATTCCCTTTGTGTCGGCGTCGTCATAAGAAGTACAAGTCTCGCCCCAACCGCCATCGGGATTCTGCACCATGCGCAGCCATTCGGCGCCCTGTTGAACGTAAGGCTCGTGGTAGTCCACGCCCATCGCTTCCAGCCCGCGCAGCACCAGCGGTGTGCCGTAAATGTAGTTCACGCCCCAGCGCCCGAACCAGGACCCATCCGCTTCCTGCTCTTTTCGAATAAATCGAATCGCCTTCTTGACCACGGGATGATTCCTGTCATATCCGTAAGCAGCCAGCATCTCGAGGATACGCCCGGTAATGTCCACCGTCGCTGGATCCAGCATAGCGTTGTGATCGGCAAAGGGAACGTGCTGGAAGACCATGCGGTCGTTGTTCTTGTCGAATGAAGCCCAGCCGCCGTTTTTGCATTGCATCGAGAAAATCCAATCAATCGCACGCTGGATGGACTCGCGCAAATAGCGTCCGTTGGGATGCTCTACATGAGTCAGCGCCAGACAAACCATGGCGCTATCGTCAACGTCCGGGTAAAACTCGTTATTAAACTCGAAGTACCAGCCGCCGGGCTGTCCCTGCGGATTTTTCACTTTCCAATCCCCGACCGTCCGCACCTGCTTCTGCAAAATCCAATCGGCGCACCTGACCATGCGGGGATCATTGCGCGGCACTCCGCTCTCACCGAGCGCAAACATTGCGTATGCCGTGTCCCACACGGGCGACATGCAAGGTTGCATGCGGAAAGTGTGTTCTTCCTCGATGCCGAGTTTTTCGAATTCGTCGAGCGCTCGGATCACCTGGGGATCGTCCACCGAATACCCGAGACAGCGAAGTGCGATGATGGCGTTCAGCATGGAGGGGTAGATTGCGCCCAGGCCATCGCTCATTTCGAAGTGCGCCAGCATCCACTTCTCCGCCTGCTTGAGCGCGATGAACCGCAACGGACGAATGTGCACCCGCTCGAACCAGTGCGTCATGCGATCCAATAACAGGAAAAAATTCCGCCATGACACCAGCTTGGTATCCCAAGTCAGGTGCATGCGGGATTTATCGCGGCCGCCCACAAAAAGTTCTTCCACACCTATTTCGCCGGGAATTTTCTTGAACGGCTTTTTCGCGTAGCAAATCGAGAGCGGTACCAGAATCGCGCGCGACCACGAGGAAATCTCGTAGATGTTGAACCAGAACCACTTGGGAAACAACACGATTTCGGGAGGAATCGCGGGAACAGCGTCGTAGTCGTACTGCCCAAAGAAGCACAAATAGATCTTGGTAAAGGTGTTGACCTTGGTGACGCCGCCCATCTCAAGGATCTTCTTGCGGGCACGCGAGAGAGCGGGATGATCCGCCGTGTATCCCGCCAGCTTCAAGCCGAAGTAAGCTTTCACCGAAGCGCTGATATTCGAAGGGCCGGCAGCGTAGATGCTCCACCCTCCATCGTCGTTCTGATGCTGCAAAATGTAATTAGCCGCCTTCGCAAAACGCTTCTGATCGCCAGTACCGAGAAGAGTGTGCAGCAGAATGTAATCAGACTCAAGGGTGGTGTCAGCTTCCAGCTCGCCGCACCAGTAGCCGCCTTCGTGCTGCTGCGAAAACAATCTCTTACGAGCAGCGTCGATACTTGCCGCCACGCGGCTCGAAAGATCATCTATCTTTCCGAAATGCAGCTGCGGCTCAGAGGCTATCGGAGATGAGGGGGAGTAATTGTCCATATGGTGGTTCTACTTCGCACTGGCGCTCGCGGGAGCGCTTGCAATGGCCTCCACTATTTCAGGCGGTAAACCAAAACGTACGTTTTCCGGCATGACTTCAAGCTCATTTACATTGTCGAAGCCCTGAGTAGTCAGGAATCGGACTACTTCCTCCACCAGACATTCCGGCGCGGAAGCCCCCGCAGTAAGAGCGATGGTTTTAACGGCTTCCAGCCACGCGGGCTTTATGTCTTTGTAATTATCGATAAGATGCGCGTTGGTGCCCAGGTTACGCGCGACCTCAACCAGGCGGTTGGAATTGGAGCTGTTATCAGAACCAACCACCAAAACCAAGTCTGCTTCCGAGGCCACCTCTTTGACCGCGACTTGTCGATTCTCGGTGGCATAGCAGATGTCTTGCGCCGCCGGACCCTTGATATTGGGAAAGCGCTTCTTCAGAGCCGCGATAATGTCGGTAGTTTCATCGAGACTGAGGGTCGTCTGAGTCAGATACGCGACTCGATTGGGATCGGGTACGGTTAATGATTCGACTTGCTGCGGCGATCCCACCACCTGGGTTACCAGCGGCGCCTCGCCCAATGTTCCGATTACTTCATCGTGATCGCGATGACCAATGAGGATAAGCGAATACCCTTCCTTGGCGAACTTTACGGCTTCCACATGTACTTTGGTGACCAGCGGACAGGTAGCGTCGATGACTCGCAGTTTGCGCAGATGGCTATTCTCCCGCACTTCGGGAGAAACTCCATGGGCGCTGTAAATGACCCGCTCGCCCGCGGGGACTTCCTCCACGCTATCTACGAAGATCGCTCCCTTGGCCTGGAGTTCCTCAACCACAAAGCGGTTGTGGACGATCTCCTTGCGCACATAAATTGGTGGTCCGAAGGCTTCCAAGGCGATGCGGACGATGTCGATAGCCCGCACCACGCCCGCGCAGAACCCTCTCGGTTTTAACAAAAGTAAGGTCTTGCCATTACCGTTCGACACGATTACTCCTGCCCTCAGTTAGGGTACACGTTTAGTTGCGTAAGGTTAATTCTAAACTACCGGAAAGTACCCTTTTGGTCAATGTAAGCCATAGAAACAGCTAGGATTAGCAGCGGCCGGGGAATATTGGGCGGTGAATGGTCAGGCATTCGCCTTCAGCATCTGCTCGGCGTGTTGGCGTGAGGTATCAGTAAGCCTGGCGCCACTTATCATGCGAGCCACTTCCTCGGTGCGCTCGCTCCCGACAATACGGCGGACTGTGGTGCGACTGCGACCCGCAGCTTCCCGCTTTTCGATCAGGTAATGGTGATCGGCAAAGGTTGCAATCTGTGGCAGGTGAGTAACACACAGCACTTGGCTGGTACGTGAAAGATTTTTCAGCTTCCTGCCGACCGCCTCCGCAGCTCGACCGCCGATACCGCTATCTATCTCGTCGAAGATTAGAGTGCGCGGAGAGCCCATGCTGCGCTTCTTAGCGGCTAGTGGCGAACCTCCGGCTTCTACACTTGCCTTCAAAGCCAGCATCACTCGGGATAGTTCGCCGCCGGAAGCGATGTTTTCCAGACGGTGCAGCGGTTCGCCGGGGTTCGTCGCAATCATGTAAGCGACCTGATCGAAACCGCTGGGAGACCAGTTCCCTTCTTCTTCGGAAGCTACGCTCTCGATGCGGAAAGTGGACTTCATGGCCAAATCGTTGATCTCAGCTTCCACCAGCCTTTCGAGTCGGCGAGCCGCCTCGGCGCGCTTCTTGGAGACGATCCAGGACGCTTGGATGTAATGTTCTTTGGCGTTTGTAAGTTCGGCTCGAAGCTGACGTAGCACTTCGTCCTTGTTCTCCATCTCGTTGAGCTTGCGGCTCACTTCTGCACCGAAATTAATAACATGGTGGAGCGTCGACCCATACTTGCGCTTCAGACGATCGATGAGCGCCAGGCGATCTTCCACCTCTGCCAGATGCTCTGGCGACGCGTGAATGCCTCCGGCGTAGTCGCGCAGCGTGCCACCGACATCTTCGACGCTGATGCGAGCGGTCTCCAAAGCTTCCATCGCTTCCCGAAAACGAGGTTCGTATCGGGCCAGCTCCTCGATGTGCCTCTGCGCCGCCCGTAGCGACGACGAGGTTGAAGTATTACCTTCATAAAGCAGGTCGAAAGCATTCATCGCCGCGGCATAGATTTTCTCTGCGTTGGCGAGAACTCTCTTTTCCGTTTCTAAACGCTCATCTTCTCCACCTTCAAGCTTTGCGTCCTCGATTTCATTTTTCTGGAAGCTCCAGAGATCGAGCAGACGGAGGCGATCGGTTTCGTCTCGCTCCAATTCCGCGATGCGATTGCCAATGGTCTTCCATTGGGCGAACGCTTCCGCGGTCGATTCAGTTTGAGTTCCTGCAAAAGCATCGAGCAGGGCGAGACGGGTAGGCCCATCAAACGCAAGAATGGATTCGTTCTGTGCGTGGATGGTGGCGAGATGCGGCGCGAGCTGCCGCAGAACAGCGACCGTAGCCGGTTGATTATTGACGAAAACCCGGCCCTTGCCACCCGAGGCGATTTCCCGGCGAAGAATAATTGTTTCTTCTTCCGGATCAATCCCGTTGGTCGCAAGGATCCCTTTGACGACCTTACCTGCCCGGGAATCAAGTTCAAACACGGAGGCAACAATCGCGCGATCAGCACCGCTTCGGATTACATCACTCGATGCTTTATCGCCAAGCAACAAAGCCAGAGCGTCGATGAGGATCGACTTGCCTGCGCCGGTTTCACCTGTCAATAGATTTAGGCCCGACGCGAACTCCACCGCCACGTTATCTATGACCGCATAGTTCTCGAGCCGCAGTTCGACGAGCACCAGAATTCCTGGAATACGAAAGTTGAGCGAAGCATAGCATGAAATTCAACTTGAGCAATTCTGCAACGGAATTTGACAAGACCCCACGTATCACGTCACAAACCATACTTAGCAGTCGATGTGAAAAATATTTTGGGTTAATAGATCGGATTCACACCTGAAATCTCGCCGCAACCTTGGTCTATAATCAGCGCAGGCATTCTCCAAAAATCAAAATGCATTATTCTCCTGCGCTGGCAGCACTCATCGGCGGTGAAATCGTTGACCTGGTTAATGAAACGGGCCTCGTCGCCAAGGCAGTTCTTCTCATTCTCCTCGCTTTCAGCCTGATTTCCTGGGCCATCATCCTGGCTAAATGGGGGATGCTGCGCCGGGCGCGGGTTCAGAGCGGTCGGTTCGTGCGTGCCTTTCGCAAGGCGCAGCGACTGCAGGATGTGGCGGCCGTAGCTGAACAATTCCGACCTAGCCCCCTGGTGGGCGTCTTTGAAGGTGGCTTTGAGGAGTACAAGCGGCAGGTCGGTCCCAGCGGGATCGTGAAGAATCCTGCCTCGCTTCAGCGGGCTATGCAAATTGCCGCCTCCGAAGAGCTGACACGCTTTGAACGAAATATGCCCTGGCTCGCGATCACCGGCGCGGTCACTCCGTTTGTGGGATTGTTCGGGACCGTCTGGGGTATCATCGATGCGTTCCACGGGCTCGGTACCGCCGGCGCAGCCACGCTGCGAGCAGTTGCGCCCGGAATCTCAGAGGCTCTGATTACGACCGCTGCTGGTCTCGCCGCCGCTATCCCGGCCGTCATCGCTTACAACCTGATTGGCGGCTCCATCCGCGAATTCGCCGCGCGGGGCGACGATTTTGCCATGGAAATGCTCAACGCCATCGACCGCCAGCAACCGGTCGGCCGCATGGCAATGGAAGCCTCGGAGGTCCGGCGGTAATGGCTTTCACCGCTGCCAACGGGCGCACTCAAACTTCGCTCTCCGATATCAACATCACGCCGCTCGTAGATGTGGTGCTGGTGCTGTTGATCATTTTCATGGTCACCGCGCCCGTGCTCCAGTCGGGGATTGATGTCAATGTTCCCAAGACGCGCACCGTGAAGGAAATCACGGAGGAGCGGCTGGTGATCACTATCGATAAAAGCCAGCGTGTGTTTCTGGGCAACGATCCCATCAACATCAATGAAATTGGGTCGAAGCTGCGGCAAAAGATTCGTGATCCGCAACATCAGTCCATTTTCGTGCGCTCGGATGAAGATGTTCCCTTCGGCGCCTTCGCGACCGTGATGGACGCGGTGAAGCAGGCGGGCATCCGCAACGTGAGTATCGTGACGCAACCTCTGCAACGCAATGGCAGCCAACGCTGACATCTTTTTCGAGAGCGGAAATTTAGGCCGACCGCTGGCCTGGTCGCTGGTATTGCACTTGGCATTTGCGCTATTCATCATCGTGTACGCGGTTTTCATCCCCGAAAAGCGCGGCGAAGGATGGGGCGCCGGGGGAGGCGGAGAAGCCATGGGCGCCACGCTGGTGAGCAATGTTCCCCTGCCGGCAAGTCCGGTGAAAACGGAAAATGTGCTGGCCAACGATTCCCGGGGACTAACGAAATCCATGCCGCTGCCGGAAGTAAAGCCTCCGGAACCGGAAGCCATCCCAATCCCAGACAAGGAATCTAGGAAGAAGCCGAAACCTGCTCCCAATGTCAGCCGGAAAAAACCTGAGCCTGAACAGCCGGTAGAAGAGGCCAGCAACGTAGTTCCTTTTGGTCAGGGAGGTCCGGTCAGCGGGCCCTATGGCACTTTCAATGCGGGAGGCGCCAAAGGCGGATTCGGGTTTACAGGGGGCGGCGGTGATTTCGGAAATCGTTACGCTTGGTACGTACGGGTCGTGCAGCAGAAAGTTTCAGAGAACTGGCTCAAGTACGAAGTGGATCCGCGAGTCACCAGCGGACAACGTGTGTACTTGACCTTTGATATTACGCGCTCCGGACAACCGTCAAACGTACAGGTCGAGCAATCGAGCGGAGTTCCCTCGCTGGATCAGTCGGCGACCCGCGCCATCCAGCGTATTGATACTTTCGGGCCGCTGCCGCCTGATTATTCGGGCAGCAAGGTTTCGGTGGAGTTCTGGTTTGATTACAAAAGGTAAAACCTCAGGCGTCGAACAGATGTTTTCCACTCATGGTTGCGCAATGGCTGATTCGAAGCCGAATCGAGAAAGATAACGGGCAGAAGGTATGAACAGGAGTAATTTGAAAGCGGTCATACATCCTAATACGAAACGTCTATTCATGGCCCAGGTTACGAATCAAATGCGTGGCAATACTCATTTCTCCGGCAGTGATCGTGTCATCGCGTCCCTTCTAGTGCTGTTCCTGTTCGTGCTGCCCTGCTTCGCACAACAGGATTGGATCCGTACTGGCACTGGTTTAGGCGTGGAAAAGATTCGTCTGGCTGTTCCCGACTTCAAGTCCTCCAATCAGGATCCTAAAAACGCTGACCTTCTTAAAGCGTTTAACGACACTCTGTGGAACGATCTCGATAATGCCGGCATCTTCGATCTGGTCTCCAAGAGCTTTAACCCGCTGGAGGTGCCAGGTCAGCCCACCGAGGTCAAGTTCGAGGTGTGGAGCGCGCCTCCGCCGAACGCTTCCATGTTGGCCTTCGGCAACCTTGGAGTCAGCGACAATACCATAATGGTACAAGGCTGGCTCTATGACGTGAAGAACGTCACCTCGCCCCAAGTACTCGGTAAGCAGTACACAGATGCGGCGACCACGGATGCGGCGCGTTTGATTGCCCACAAGTTTGCCGATGAGATCATCTTCCGACTGGGTGGAGGCGTCCAGGGTATCGCGGAAAGCTCGATTTACTTTGTGAGCGACCGCAGCGGTCACAAAGAAATCTGGGCCATGGATTATGACGGATCGAATCAGCACGCCATCACCCATCTAGCGTCGATTTCTCTCTCGCCGCGAATCTCGCCGGATGGTTCCCGCTTAGCCTTCAGTTCGCTGACCAAGACCAGTTGGGAAATCATGATGTACTCGCTCGAACTTGGCCGCGCGGTGACATTTCCTCGCTTTGGCGGGACAAATTTATCACCGGCATGGGCGCCCGATGGCACCAGGCTGGCCTTTTCCTCTTCTCGCACCGGTACTTCAGAGATCTATCTGGTTGACGCTTCCGGGGGTAGTCTAAAACGTCTGACCACTGCGAAAGGTCCCGACGTCTCTCCGACCTGGAACCGTAAGACCGGTGCGCAGTTAGCGTTTGTTAGCGGGCGAACCGGTCTGCCGCAGATCTACACCATGGAAGCGGACGGTACCAACGTTCAGCGGATGACCGACCAAGGTTACGCGGTGTCACCGTCGTGGGCGCCCAACGGGCAATTCCTGACATTCTCGTGGATGCGTAAATACGGGCCAGGCGCTCCTGGATCGAACGATATTTATTTGATGGATATCGCCAGCAAGCAGTGGGTTCAGTTGACTCATGACGGCGGGCGAAATGACTACCCCTCATGGTCGCCGGATGGAAGACACATCGTCTTCCAATCGAGCCGTTCCGGCAGCGAGCAAATCTGGACCATGCTCGCCGACGGCACGAAAGTACAGCAATTAACTTTTACCGGGCACAATACTCAGCCCAATTGGAGCTGGAAATAATCTTCGCATTCCGCACGGAGGAGAGAGTGAAACTGCAGAAAATGAAATGGATCACGCTCGTGTTTGCGCTGGGTGCCATCCTCATGCTGGGCGCCTGCAAAAAGAAAGTGGCCCCGCCGCCGCCACCGGCCCCGCCACCACCGCCGGCGCCGACGGCGTCGCTCTCGGCTAACCCGAATAGCGTGCAGAAAGGTCAGCCGACCACTTTGAGCTGGCAGACCACGAACGCTACCGACGTCAGCATCGATGGAATTGGTGCGGTTCAGCCCAGCGGTTCACAGCAAGTGACGCCGGCAGATTCGACCACCTATCATCTGACTGCTAAGGGCGCCGGTGGAACTCAGGAGGCGACGGCACGCGTGACGGTGGGCCCGCCGCCCCCAGCGCAGACTACTGGCCCTTCGGCGACGGAAGAGGAGTTGTTCTCGCAGTCTGTCAAGGACCTCTACTTCGACTATGACAAAGCCGATATTCGTGCCGATCAGCAATCGGCGCTGCAAGGGGATGCTCAGTTCCTCGGCCAGCACTCGAGTATCCGGGCTACGGTTGAAGGACATTGCGACGAACGCGGATCCACCGAGTACAACCTGGCACTGGGCACCAGCCGTGCCGAAGCAGTGAAGAGTGCTTTGACGCAAGCCGGCATTGCCGCCGACCGTGTTAAAACGATCAGCTATGGTAAAGAAAAACCGTTCTGCAACGAGCACACGGAAGAGTGCTGGCAGCAGAACCGCCGTGCCCATTTCGTCTATCAGAAATAGTTTCGCGTCAGGGCGGCGGTCCGCGATCGTCGCCCTGCAATTTAGCGTGTATTGGCAACTCTGTAATGTCGTAATTTTGAGCTCGGCCCTCATCACGGACTGGGAATTCAAAATCTGGCCGGACATCCTTGTCCTAGGGCGCTATCCAACGCAGTAAAAAATCTAAGTCTTTGCCATTCGCTCAACCCTGGACAGTGGAGAGCGTTTTGGCATCCAATGGAATGGACTATGAAAACTCAACGATTTGTCCCCAGTTATCTCTTACTTGCATATTTGTTGCTTCTCGGCTTAGGCCCCACGTCGGCGTGGGCCGCGAACAAGGACATGGTCCAACTGCAAACCCAGGTCCAGCAACTACAGGAACAGATGTCGCGCATGCAGCAGACGTTCGATGAGCGCATGGGCGTGATGAAAAATCTGGTAGAACAGAGTACCGATGCCGTCAACAAAATCTCCGCCGCAATCACCACTCTTCAGACCAGCCTGGAGAAGCAGCAGGCGGATTCGGGCGGACATGTGGACCAGATCTCAGGTCAGATACAGGCACTCAACGACACTATGGACGAACTGAAGGGGCGTCTTGCCAAGGTAAGCAAACAACTGGAAGACATGCAGGCCTCCCAGCAGAATCTGTCGTCGCAGCCTTCAGCACCGGGCGGACAGCCGGGACAGCCGCCCGCCCCGCAAGCGCCGCCTCCAGACGTGCTCTATAACAACGCTCTGCGCGATTACAACGGTGCCAAAAACGATATCGCAGCTCAGGAGTTTTCGGATTACATCAAGTTCTATCCCAACACCGATCTCACGGGAAACTCATATTTCTATCTGGCTGAAATTCAGTTCCGGCAGGGTAACTATCAGGAGGCGGTGCAGAGCTACGATCAAGTTCTGCAAAACTTCCCCAGCGGTAACAAGGCCGCGGCCGCCCAGTTGAAAAAAGGTTTCGCCCTCATCGAACTCGGCCAGAAGAGCGCCGGAATCCTGGAGTTACGGCATGTGATTCAGCGGTATCCCCGCAGCAATGAGGCGTTGCAGGCGCGAGAAAGATTGCAGAAGTTGGGAGTCAGTGTGACCACAGCGGCGAAGCCGTCGGCAGGGCGCCCGCAGTAACAGATCGTCTTAACGCACAATTCCCCAGTTACGTACTGACTGCCAAGCATCCCGACGCCTTGGGCCTGAAGACATACTAAGAAAGTAAGAAAGAAAGAAGGTGGCTGACCGGCGGGGAGAGGAAACAAGCCAGTCAACCACCGCAGAAAATGGCCGGGTCAGACTCACAATTGAATCCGGACCGCAGCCAATCGTTTTCTTAACGCTACGCCCCCGTATGCCTGCGATGATGGCGACGGTGCCGCGCCACACGGTGAGGCACATGATGCGGCTTCGCCCGGCCCTCCGTAGGCCGTGCGGTTGCTTGCGGAGCGCTGGACGCCGCTGTGCCCGGAACTTCAGTCGTCGCCTGCCCCCATGAACCGATCGCGAACAAAGATGTTGCGGCCATTGCCAGTAGTAGCTTACCCATCTGCACGCCTCCTGAACTTTCCTACCGATTCTCGCTCACAATTTAAACCCTTTGCCCCAAAAAAAGTTTCGAGTTAGGCTAACGAAGTAGGCAAGTATGATTCCCACGTCTTCACTTCGCAATCAGGAGCATGATTAATGAGTTCTCCTAAAAACAGTCCCTCGAAAGATCAGGACCGCGGCAAAGGCGCCGTGGACCAGGACAACCCGGCAGAGCCAGGCAATACTTCGCTGAACGGCCAGTTGGGGCATCGCGATCAGGATCCGCTGATCAAAGGTGCCGATACTGATTTCCCCGAACCGGGTGAGAATCCCGAACACACCGGCGAACCGGAAAAGCGCAAGAAGGGGGATGAAGTAGCGTAAGCCGCGGACGATTAATGTAAATGAGAAGCCCTCCTGCGGGAGGGCTTAATTTTGCGAACTGCTCTCGGTAACAAGCGTACTAGCGCAATTCTTCCATCACCTGTTCGAGCACTTCGCGTCCAGGACGAACCACCGATTCCGGCAAAGTCGTAAGCGGATTATCAGTCATATTCAGCATTTCGATAAAGTTCGGGGCCTGCGTGTTCACGTAAAAAACTCCCGTTAGTACCTCGCCCTTGGCATGGCCTTCTGCCAGTCGCTTCACGGCAAGGATCTTGTCGGTCGCATCGTAGTCTTCCTCGAGCTTGCGCAGTCGCAGCCGGGAACCGTCATGCATGGTGACCTCTACCGTGGTGCCGGGATCGTATTCCACGTTGATTTCTTCGAACACCGGCACGAAATTGATGTCCTGCAGCGGCTCCTCATGATCTTTCATGTACTTGTACGATTTGGTGGAGCCCTCGTGATCATTAAAAGTCACGCAGGGTGAAACTATGTCGAGCATTACGGTGCCGTTGTGAGCGACGGCCGCCTTCAACATGCTGTGAAGTTGCCGCTTGTCGCCGGAAAACGAACGTCCCACAAACGTCGCACCCAATTGAATGGCGAGGACACAGGTGTCAATCGGAGGCAGATCGTTGATCACGCCTGTCTTCAGCTTCGAGCCGAGGTCGGCCGTCGCCGAGAATTGGCCTTTGGTGAGACCGTAAACGCCATTGTCTTCGATGATGTAAATGATCGGGAGATTCCGCCGCATCAGGTGCACGAATTGCCCAATGCCGATCGATGCCGTGTCGCCATCGCCGCTGACGCCCAAGGCGATCAGATTGCGATTGGCCAGCATGGCGCCGGTCGCAACCGAGGGCATGCGTCCGTGCACAGCGTTAAAGCTGTGCGAACGGCTCATGAAATATGCTGGTGCCTTGGAGGAGCAGCCGATGCCGCTGGGCTTTATGACGCGCTCCGGTGACACTCCCATTTCGTACATGGCATCGATGATGCGTTCGGAGATCGCATTATGGCCGCAACCCGCGCACAGCGTCGTCTTGCCACCTTTGTATTCCGCGATGGACAGCCCGATTCGGTTAGTCTTCGGGACGGGCGTACTGGTCGGAGTTGTGGCCATACTACTTGCCCTCCATCATGATGATCTCATCGGTCACCGACCGCGCATCGAGTGGCAGCCCATGAATATGAGAAATACTATGCAGACGCGTGACCAGTTCAGGTCGCACATCGAGCTTTAACAAAGTGAGCATCTGCGCATCCCGGTTCTGCTCGACGAGGTAAACGCGCTCGTGTTGCTCCACAAACCCGTGCACCTCGCGTGGGAACGGATAGGCACGCAAACGCAGATAATCAGTCTCGACTTTATATTCTTTGCGCAACTGGTCGCGGCTTTCGAGAATTGCCCAGTGCGATGTCCCATAGGCGATGATGCCGATCTTTGACTTCCCGTTCGAAATGAGTACTGGACGCGGCACGAAAGAACGCGCCGTCTCAAATTTCCGATTAAGCCGCTCCATATTCTTTTCGAAATCGTCGGGCCGCTCGCTGTACTGTGATCTCTCGTTGTGTCCGCTCCCCCGCGCGAAGTAAGCCGCGGCGGGATGATCGGTTCCCGGCAGCGTGCGGTATCCGATGCCATCACCGTCCACGTCTTTGTAGCGCGCAAACCCTCCCAGGCGCTCAAGATCTTCCTTGCTGAGCACCTTGCCGCGCTTGATCGGCTTTTCGGGATAAGGAAACGGATCTGCCATCCAGTTATTCATCCCGAGATCGAGATCTGACATCACGAAAACTGGAGTTTGAAAGTGCTCCGCCAGTTCAAAGGCGTCCTGCGCCATGGTGAAGCACTCTTCCGCCGAGCATGGGATCAAGAGAATATTCTTGGTATCTCCGTGGCTAAGGAATGCGATCGATAGAATGTCGCCTTGCGAGGTTCGCGTCGGCAGGCCGGTTGAAGGTCCTACTCGCTGGATATCCCAAATCACCGCTGGTACCTCAACGTAGTAAGCCAAACCGGCAAATTCAGCCATCAGCGAAATTCCCGGCCCCGCCGTGGCCGTCATGGCACGAGCTCCCGCCCAGCCCGCACCGATCACCATACCAATGGCGGCTAATTCATCTTCTGCTTGCACTATGGCGAAAGTCGCTTTGCCGTCAGGACCTATACGGAACCTCTTCATGTATTCGATCATCGTCTCCACCAGCGACGAGGAAGGCGTGATCGGATACCAGGTCACCACCGTACAACCGGCAAACATGCAGCCCAGGGCGGCGGCCGAGTTGCCGTCAATGATGATCTTCCCTGTCGTTTTATCCATGCGCTGGATGTGGTAGGGATCGCGCTTGAGAAGATTCGCAGCCGCATAATCGTAGCCCGCCTGCACCGCAGCCAGATTCAAGTTCGCGGCCTTAACTTTCTTGGCGAACTGCTTTCGGATCGCCTTCTCCACCTCAGCCATATCTATGTCGAGCAACTTGGCGACGACGCCCACATAGATCATGTTTTTTACCAGCTTGCGCAGCTTGGCCTCAGGACAGACGGGGGCCACCAGTTTGTCGTAGGGAACCGAATAAAACACCAGATCATTACGAAGCGTGCGCAGGTTCAGCGGTTCGTCGTAAAGCGCGACTGCGCCCGCCGCCAGCGACATGACGTCTTCCCGCGCCGTCTCCGGATTCATAGCCACCAGGAAATCGATTTCCTTCTTGCGGGCGATGTAACCGTCTTTATTAGCCCGGATCGTGTACCAGGTCGGCAGCCCGGCAATGTTTGAGGGGAAAAGATTCTTACCGGAAACTGGCACACCCATCTGGAAAATACTGCGCAGCAGCACTGTGTTGGAACTTTGTGATCCCGAACCGTTCACCGTCCCGACCTGAATGCTCATGTCGTTGACGACGCGTTTCCGCTCCAGACTCCCAGAGTCTTCATGGAGCGCTACATCCGTCGTGGCCATTACAATTCCTTCCCTTTAAGAGGGCAGTAACGCCTGCCCAGATTTCTCATGATGTGGCGGAGTGAAACTATTTATTATACGGCACACAGCGGTAATAAGGAGAGCGCCCAAAGGCCTATCCCACGCCGGATGTACCTAGTTTAGAACGTTTCAACCGCAGGAAGATACCCGGTAGAGATCAGACTTCCGCGTGGAAGAACTGGGCCATGTTGCGGAATTTATTATATCGTGACGCGAGCAATTCACGGGTCGGTACGCCCTTAAGTTCGCCATAATGGCGTTGCAGGGCGGCATCGAGTAGCGCCGCTGAAGCTTCGTGGTCGTTGTGAGCTCCCCCCTCCGGTTCCTCCACCACTCCATCGATGCAGCCGAGCTCACCCAGATCGCTGGCGGTAATCTTAAGGGCCTGCGCGGCAAGATCTTTCTTGGTTGCATCTCTCCACATAATCGAAGCGCAACCTTCTGGCGAGATTACCGAATAAATTGCGTTCTCCATCATCAATACACGATCCGCGACGGCAATCGCCAGGGCTCCGCCGCTGCCGCCCTCGCCAGTGATGACCGTGATAATCGGAATCTCCAGACGAACCATTTCGCGCAGGTTGCGGGCGATGGCCTCTGCCTGGCCGCGCTCTTCCGCCCCCAGACCGGGATATGCGCCCGGAGTATCCACAAAGGTAAACAACGGACGCTGAAACTTGGCCGCGATTTCCATGGCGCGCAGCGCTTTCCGGTAACCCTCGGGATTAGGCATGCCGAAATTGCGATAAACCTTCTGCTTGGTGTCCCGGGCCTTCTGATGTCCTACGATCATCACATCTTCGCCATGAAAACGAGCCATGCCGCAAATAATGGCCGGATCATCGCCAAAGCCGCGATCGCCGTGAATTTCACTCCAGTCGGTGAAAATGCGCTCCACGTAATCTAACGTGTAAGGACGTTGCGGATGGCGGGCCAGTTCGGTTTTTTCCCAGGCATTCAGGTGGGCCGAGACTTCCCGCCGCAAGGCATTCACCCGCTCATGCAATTGATGAATTTCCTGGCGGGTCTCCTCATCCTGCCCGGCTGCCGATTCGAGGTGGGTAATCTGCTTTTCGATCTTCTGTAATTCCTGCCGCGCTCTCAATCCGGATTCCATTTTGCTGGCGTCACCATTCTTTGCCGACCAATGCGCCTCTACCATCGACAGGAGGAAGTCGGCCCCGATCACCGTTTCTCTGCCATTGGCCGCTGCCATCGCAGCCGCCGCTCGGGCGCTCATACGCCTTCTCCTTGAAACTTTCATTGGAGGCAGATTTCAATTGATGATGCGCACGCTGCCCCTGCCGCAGAGTTCTTCCACGCGCGCAATAAAGTTACGATCTGGTTGGACATTATAGCCTTCTGCTTCCATCACTACCATGAAATCACCCTGGCGCTCCACGTCGAACAACACCTTGGCTTCGCCTTTGCGGTCGGCGAATAGACTATGCAAGGCGTCCACGGTAGACTCCGACGCGCTCTCCAACGGTACCCGAATTCGCAAGGATCGTGGCAGAGGAGCTCTGGCCTCTTCCAGCGCAGTAATTTCACTGACCGTGAGCTTGGGGTTAGCGCCCTCTTCAATCCGTATGCCGCCACGGATCAGCACCGGCACCTCGAGTTTCACCTTTTCCTGCAACCGCTTATAAGCCTCTGGGAACACCAGCATATCAACTGAGCCGGTGCGATCCTCAAACGTTCCCTGGGCGTAGAAATCGCCCCGTTTTGATTTAAGAACGCGAAGATTGCTGATAATTCCCCCGGCACAAATCTCATCTTTTCCTGTGGAAGACTTCATGGACGCAATATCCTCGGTAGAGAGCGCGTTGAAGTCCCTCAATTTATCCAGATACTTTTCTAGTGGGTGGCCGGTAATAAAGAAGCCGAGGATTTCCTTCTCCGCCGCAAGGCGCGTGTGTTCATCCCAGTCCGGCACGCTCGGAAGCTGCTCATTTCGGTTATGCGCTTCGTCCTCTTGGAACACTCCAAACAACCCGTGCTGACCGGATTCGGTATCTCGCTGTGTTTTCTGGGCGCGCTCGATTGCCCGGTCGATCACTGCCATCAATTGCGACCGCCGGCCGAGAGAATCCATAGCCCCGCTCTTGATGAGTGACTCCAGCACACGCTTGTTGAGCAGGCGCAGATCAACTTTTTCGCAGAATTCAAAAATTGAGCGGTAACTTCCCTGTTCCTTGCGGCCGGCGATAATCGATTCGATGGCGTTACGCCCCACATTTTTCACCGCGGCTAATCCGAAACGGATGGCATTGCCGTGAGGTGTAAAGTTGGCATCGCTCACATTGATGTCCGGAGGCTCCACCGCGATTCCCATCTCGCGGCACTCGTTGATGTATTTCACTACATCGTCGGTATTGCCGGTGACTGAAGTCAGGAGCGCAGCCATGAATTCGAAGGGATAACGCGTCTTCAAATACGCAGTGTGGTAGGCCAACAGCGCATAAGCAGCGGAATGTGATTTATTAAATCCGTAGCCGGCGAACTGCGCCATCAGATCGAAAATCCTTTCGATTTTCTTGGGCGGAAATCCGCGCTGCACCGCGCCACTGACAAAGCGTTCCCGTTGCGCCGCCATTTCCGATGCAATCTTCTTGCCCATGGCGCGGCGAAGCAGATCAGCTTCTCCCAGCGAATAGCCCGCCAGCCGATTGGCAATCTGCATGACTTGCTCCTGGTAGACGATGACGCCCAGGGTTTCCTGCAGCATCTCCTTCAATTCAGGAAGCTCGTATTCGATCTTCTTACGCCCATGCTTGCGGTCGATGAAATCGTCGATCATTCCGCCTTGAATTGGCCCCGGACGATAGAGTGCGTTCAACGCGGTGAGGTCTTCAATGGAATTCGGCTGGTAGCGGCGCAGCACATCGCGCATTCCGTGCGATTCAAACTGGAAAACCCCGGACGTCAGTCCCCTATAGAACACCCTTTCATAGGTCTCTTTGTCCTCCAGCGGAATACTTTCCAGCGCGATGCTTTCACCCCGCGTCTGCGCGATCAGTTTTAGGGTGTCGTCCAAAATTGTGAGCGTAGTCAACCCGAGGAAGTCCATCTTCAGCAGGCCCAGCTTTTCAATAGCGAGCATGTCAAAGGCGGTTACGATTTCAGCATTCTTGGTTTTGTGCAGTGGAACCAGATCGGTAAGCGGGCGCGGCGATATAACCACCCCTGCCGCGTGTACTCCGGCATTCCGCACCAGTCCCTCCAGCTTTTTCGCGGTGTCGATGAGCTGTCGGATCTGGCCGTCTTTCTCGTACGCCTCCTGCAGCTGCGCCGAATCATGGACCGCCTGCTCGATCTTGATGTTAAGTTGGTTGGGCACCATCTTGGCGATGCGGTCCACGTCGCTGTACGGGATATCCATGGCGCGGCCTACATCTTTAATCGCCGCCTTGGCCGCCATGGTGCCGAAGGTGATAATTTGCGCGACATTTTCCCGCCCATACGTCCGGGTCACATAGTCGATGACCTCGCCGCGGCGATTCATACAGAAGTCAATGTCAATGTCAGGCATGGAAACGCGTTCGGGATTAAGGAACCGCTCAAACAGTAGCTCGTGCTGCAAGGGATCAAGGTCGGTGATCCCCATTGAATACGAGACCAGAGAGCCTGCCGCCGATCCCCTACCCGGTCCCACTGGAATTTCTTTCTCTTTGGCATAGCGAATGAAGTCCCAGACAATCAGGAAATATCCTGAAAACTGCATTTGCTGGATAATGCCCAGCTCGCGCGCTAGACGTTGCTCGTACTCCGCAATGCTGTGCTTCAGGCGTCCTGCTCGTTCAAGCCCACGGACTGACTCCATCCGCCTCGCGAAACCTTCGCGGGTGACATGTTCAAAATAGCTGTCCAACGTGAATCCATGCGGCACGTCGAAATGCGGGAATGGATTGCTCACTTTCTCCAGACGCATGTTGCAGCGTTCAGCAATTGCCAGTGTCCGTGACAGCACGTCGGGTGAGTCTTTGAAGACGCGGGCCATCTCCTCATGACTTTTCACGAAGAATTGTGTGCCCTCGAACTTCATCCGATTGGTGTCCTGGATGGACTTCCCAGTCTGTATGCATAGCATTACGTCCTGAGCATGAGCATCGTCTTCGCACAGATAATGGCTGTCATTAGTAGCTACCAGCGGCAGCCCAAGATCCTTTTCCAGACGGAACAGATCGGAGTGGATCCGGTGCTCCATCTCCAGCCCCTGATCCTGTATTTCGAGATAAAAGTTTCCCCTGCCAAACATGTCCCCGAATCCAGCCGCCGCTTCGCGCGCTGCCGCGTACTTCCCTTCCATCAGACGTTCAGCCACTTCGCCTTTCAAGCAGCCTGAAAGACCGATCAGCCCTCGCGAATGTTCTGCCAGAAATTTCTTGCTCACCCGCGGCTTGTAGTAGAAGCCGTGCAGCGATGCCTCGGATGTAATCTTGACCAGATTGCGATAGCCCTCCTCGTTTTCCGCCAGCACCAGAAGATGGTTATAGGTGTCGTTGTCAGGAGGCGTGCGCTCAATGTTGTGATCGTCTTTCTTGCAGATGTAAAGCTCGCAGCCGACGATTGGTTTGATCCCAGCTTTGTGGGCGGCATTTACGAAACTGACCGCGCCAAAAATATTGCCGTGGTCCGTCATGGCTACCGCCGGCATGCCCAGTTCTTTGACGCGATCGACAAGCTTCTCTACGTCACAGGCCCCGTCAAGCATCGAATAATCGGTGTGAAGATGGAGGTGGACAAATTGGGACATGATTGGGTCGATTCTTTTTACGCTGACCTCATTTTATCGGCTGCCGGGCTGTGCGTAACGCCGCCAATTGGTGCATATCTCTTCTGGCCACGGCTGCACCGAGCTAAAAGAGGTAAGACTAACTTTCTGGAACTTGTTTTAGTTATGCGTCGCTAATGCGCTGGCAAGCGGAATTCCACTCCGCGTTCATCATTCAATTTGCTGGTGGCTGGAACATCGAGTTCGGCTAATGGTATTTTTCTCGCCCGCCTCTCGCTGAAGATCCACAGCGTCGGCCCGACGATGGCGTAGTTCTTCACTTCCGCAATGTGTTTGTCGCGGAATACCAGTACCGTGGGACGAAGCGGCTCCGTATTCTGGGCTTGCAATTGCGGTGGGGGAGACGGGCTCTGGCGGTTCGCTTGCTCGTCCCGCAAGCGCTCAACTTCCTCAGTGAGCCGATCTACTTCGCGCACGAGTTCGCGTTGTTGATCGTAAGCCGCGGCCGAATCATTAGCTGTATAAGACTGACTGATAACTGGATACGGGTAACCGCCATAAACTACTGGCACAAAGAAGGGCTGCGTAAAGAAAAAGGAAGACCGGAAAAAGCGGCGCTGAAAAAAGAATGGGTTCGAAGTGAAAAAAACATTGAACCTTGGATTGTGGCCGAACGCAAGCCCCCCGCCGACAAACACCGGCCTGCGGACAGCAAAGCCGGATCTAACTGGGGGACCCATAACCCGCGGACCGGAGCGCATCTGCGCCCACACGGGCGGCACGTTTAACGCCAGGACGAACGTCGCGATAAATGCTAAGCGACGCATGTAAGCATTATAGCTCCGGAGCGCGGGAGCTTAACCACGAATCATTTCTAAGATTTTCTGGAAGTTTGAGACTCGCCTGGAACTCCTGGCCGCGCCTATTTCCGCTTCTTCTTCTTGTTCGCCTTGCCTGTGTGCTTTTTTGGCTTGTTGGCCTTACTTGCCAGCTTCTTGCGATCTTTGCCCGGTTTTGCGGATTCCAGTTTCGGAGCTGCCTTCTGCGCTGGTGGCGGTGGAACAGTGGCTGCGCTCTTCCCTTTCTTCTTGCCGCCCGTCGCAGCCGCAACCACGGTCGGGTTCGCCGTGCCCGCCGCGGCAGCCTTGGCAGCCCGTCCGCGCTTGGGTGGAGGCGGGGGTGGAGGCGGGGGTGGCGGCGCGAATGGTTTCAGGAATTTCAAGGTCTCGGTTCGCGAACGCAATTTGCCGTCCAGCAGCAGCATGAACACGTCCTGCGCGATCTTGGGATACTGCGGCAATTGCGGCGTGATGTGCAACTCGGTCATCTCTGGCAACGGAATCTTCTGCTGCACTTGCCGCCACTTAGTGAAAAAGTTCTTTATCTTTTGTACGACTGCCTGTTGTCGTGCGGTCACTGAGAGGAATAACACCATCTCGGGTCGCGCTTCCGATAATAGTTTCCAAGTGCGCGACGGAGTCGCCGCTTCCTTCCCGCTCAACCTCTTGGCCAGTTGCTTGGCATCTTCCTCAAGCTGCCGCCATCCCTCAACCAGATCTTTGCGCGGAATCCGCTTGCGCATGTCGGTGATATCTTTGTCGGCCAGGCGTGCCGTGAGAAAGTGCATGACGGCCGGCGAGGGATCGGGTGTGTAGCCGAGTTCGTTCATTTGCTGGCGCATTTTCATCAACTGGCTCAACCCCGCGCTGTCCACCTTGGCGGTTGTCCAGTGCGGGTTCAGCACCTTCAACCAGCCTTCCTTCTCCAGCACGCGGACAATGTGGAGCGGGTCCTCTTCGTACGCGAGCTGCTCGATCTCCGACCCGATTCCCTTGTCCGTGATGTACTCGATGTATTTGTTTTCCTTAGCAGACTCGAAGCGTTGCTGAGTCCGTTCCTCAAGCGGCCAATGGAAACGCGCCGCAAAACGGCTGGCGCGAATCAGGCGAGACGGATCCTCCACGAAGGCGTAGTTGTGCAGCACGCGGAGCAACTTGGCCTCAATATCGGCCGCACCATTGAAGGGGTCCATTAATAGACCCCGCGAGCCGGGGTTTAGCGATAACGCCATGGCGTTGATGGTGAAGTCGCGACGCCGCAAGTCTTCAATAATTGTGGCCGGAGAGATGGCAGGCGGCTTACCTGCTTTCTCATATCGCTCGGTACGAGCCATGCTGATTTCCGCGCGCACGTTTCCCGGCAAAACCAGGTGAAGCGCCTTGACATCATCGTCGGCGTACCCAACCCTGGCACCGGCGCGCTCCAGTTCTTTTTGCAAGCGCAGCGGATTACCCTGCACGGTGAAATCAAGATCGCGGATCTGAAACCCACTGATGATGTCGCGGATGGCGCCGCCGGTGAGGTAAACGTTCATCCCGGCAGCCCGGGCAACCTCTTGAACCAGGGTGACGCCCTTTTGCTGGTCCGGCGTCAGCCGGATTTCCATGGTGTAGATGTAATCGGCCATGCGTTTCTAAAAGTGACGCCCCTTGGCCCGCGGAACCGCACCTATCCACAGGATTTCCACAGGCTTCTGCCGAGGAAAATCCGCGGCTGCAGCCACCCCGATGTAAGTGACTCTATACAGTGGGCTTAGACTTCCTGCGATGGGTTGCGGCAAGCTACAGAAAATAACACAACGTTTACATTTTGGCTACAGGGAACGCGCAGGCCACCTGCTTTGCCCTGAAAAGTGCGAGAATCCGGACATGCGACCATGCCAACTGTTGGTCCCGCTTTGGCTTTGAAAACGAATCCATGCCCTCAACTCACAAGAAAGTGATTGTCCGCAAGATGGACCGGGATTCTGTGTCCGGGTACGTAGCTCCCTCTAACTATGTACATGAAGGTAAGCTTGAACTACTGAACACAGCTGGCAACGTGGTCGCGATCGACCTCAAGGACATCAAGGGCGTTTACTTCGTGCGCGAATTCAGCGACTCCGAATCGCTCACTCGAAAAACTTTCACCAGCCGCCCGCGCACCGAGGGTCTGTGGGTGCGTTTGAAATTCAAAGACAATGAGGTCCTCGAAGGCATGATGCCCAACGACCTTACTCAGGCGATTACTGAGGGCTTTCTGATCAATCCACCTGACCTGCGATCCAATACCCAGCGAATCTTCGTTCCTCGCAGCGCGCTTGCGTCCCTAAGTGTGCTGGCGGTAATTGGTGGCACCCACCGTCGGCGTAAGACTGCTGCCGATGTGCGCCAGGTGCCATTGTTCGGGGAATAAGCTGATCGTTCTGTCTCCGCTCTTGTCTGCTCATCATAGCTCTGGCAGATGTAGAATGCCTGCTGCTCCGGAGTCCCACAGATTCAGGACCCCGGATGAGGAGGATAGCCATGGCAACAGACATCAGGGACATCTCTCGTCGCGTATTCGAAGAAATATGGAACAACAAGAATCTCAATGCTGCCGATGAAGTCATTGCAAGCGACTACGTGCACCACGACGCTCAGTCCCCACCCGTTCCCGATGGAATCGACGGATACAAAGAATTTGTCAGCCATTACCTGAATGCATTTCCGGACCTCCGCTTCACAATTGAAGATCAGATTTCGGATGGACAAACAATTGTGAGTCGCTGGACAGCTACCGGCACGCATAACGGAGACCTGCCTGGTATACCCCGACCCGGCCGGCGTTTTTCAGTTACTGGAATGACCATTGCGCGGATAAGAAACGGAAAATTCGTTGAGAGCTGGGGCAATTGGGACACTCTCCGATTGATGCAGCAACTGGGAGTGGTACCTGCCGAAGCTAAGGGCCGAGCTGCAGAGAAACTTGCGTCATGCGCGGCTGGTCAGGGGTCCCGGCCAGCTGCGTCTTCCCTGAATTCTCGAAGCAATCCTTCGCTTATTGCCACGTGAGTACATGCAGCGTGCAATGCCTTCCAGAGATGAGACACAAACAGTGTCCCCATCCAGTTGCCGCTACCCGACCTCGCTGTGCAAGATTCTTCATCTTGACAACTTACTTTCTTCCGTTCAGACTTCGCCACGCTGATCTGGACCTTTGGTTCACTCCCCCTTTGAACCGACTTGGCTTTTGAAGCCCGCATTCCCAAATTTTTTTTGTTAGGCGAGTTCGCACTGATGCGACTTGTACGCCCGTCGCGAAGGTCGGGTTGCATGTCTATCGTTAGACGATACATTTCTGTCCCCGGGAGGAGGTCTAGGCGTTATTCCAACCGGGAGGATGCGGCTACTTTGGCGGGGCGCGTCCTCAACGCTGTCGGAGGTGAACTGTTCGAACTCTCCGGCGGCCGCAAGGTAGGACGCACCTGCTCGATTGGATGGGCGGTGTTCCCCTGGTTCGTGCTTGAACCCGCGGCGGTTGATTATGGCGAAATATTACGTCTGGCCGATTGTGCTTTGTACCAAGCCAAGAAGGCAGGAAGAAATCAGGCCATCGGCATATTGCCTTCCAGCGAAGAGCCAGTAGCCGGTATGGCCACAGTCGTGGGCGGAAAGGTACTCAACTTGACTGACAATCTGCCTGCCCGAACCTTGATAACCGCTGGCCCACGAGTCCCCGCTGCGGACGATTCCGCGGAGCCACCTCCGCGGGGAAAAACCGTTGCTGCACCCCAAAACGCTTAACAGGTTCGCCCAAGAGATTCCATCTCTCTCCGCGCCGGACCGCTCCAATAATTCGTGACGTCTAGTATTTGTGACGTCTAGGCAGAACCTCCTCCATCCTGTCCGGTTTGGCGCTACCTGCCCGCAGAGTCAGGCAACCGCACTTCCGTTACAATCACGCTCTACTTCGCGTCAATGGATTCCATATTATGAAACTTTCACAGATCGCCTCTGCTTTGAACGCGCGCCTGGAAAACGGTTCGCCCGACACCGAAATCACCGGAGTCGCCGGCATCGACGAAGCCGTAGCCGGTCAGATCACCTTTGTCGCCAACCGCAAATATGCTGCCACCGCCAGGACCACGCAGGCTTCTGCGGTGATCGTGGCGGATGACTTCCCCACCGTCTCTACCGCGATGCTGCGCTCCAACAACCCTTATCTCTCGTTCGCGCGAGCGATTGAACTCTTCTACCAGCCGCCGCGATATGCGCCGGGTGTGCACTCCACGGCGATAATTCATTCTTCCGCGAAAATCGGAGCACATGCCCACATTGGACCATACGTGGTCATTGACGAAAATGTCGAGATTGGCAAAAACGCGGTTCTGTTGGCGCATGTGGTTATCTACCGCGATGCGAAGATTGGGGACAATTTTTTCGCCCACGCTCATGCCATGGTTCGCGAATACTGCCGCCTGGGAAACGGCGTCACCTTACAAAATGGCGTGGTGATCGGAGCCGACGGATTCGGATTCGCCAAAGACGATTCCGGCAAGTGGCACAAAATTGTGCAGTCGGGCCCAGCCATCCTCGAAGACGAAGTTGAAGTGCAGGCTAACGCCTGCGTGGACCGCGCCAGCATCGGACAAACACGAATCGGCCGCGGGACAAAAGTAGACAATCTGGTGCAGGTCGGCCACGGTTCCGAAGTCGGCGAAAACACGCTGTTATGCGCGCAGGTAGGGCTTGCCGGGTCTACAGAGGTCGGCAACAACGTGATTCTGGCCGGACAAGTCGGTGTCGCCGGTCACTGCAAGATTGGTGACGGTGTCATCGCCACTGCTCAAAGTGGCATCCCCAGCGACGTCGCCGCGGGAGCCGTGGTCAGCGGTTATCCGGCGATTGACAACAAGTTGTGGTTGCGTTGCTCGGCGGTTTTTAACAAATTGCCGGAAATTGCCAAGGCGTTGCGTGCCAGAACGGAAGAGAAGTAAGGACAAGAGGCGCGCATGCATATTCTTTAAGGTGAACATCCGCTGTTTTCATTGGTGGTTGGCAGGCTGTGTTCTCGATATTCAGGCGGAAGCCCGCTATCAATCGCCGCCCGCACTTTCGCCATGAGCGAATCACGATCACCGAAATCTTTGGGATCAATCGGCTCATGAAAAACAATTGTCGCCGTTCCCGGACGGATTGAGAATCTTCGCTTGGGCATAATCTCGTGTGTGCCGACAATCGTTACCGGCACAACGGGCACTCCACATTCCATCGCCAGATAGAAAGGACCTTTCTTGAAGGGCAGCAATTTCCCATCAAACGAACGTTTCCCTTCCACGAAGATCGTCATATTGATTCCCTGGCGAATGACCTCGCCGGCCGCTCGTACCGCCGCAATGCCTGCATCTCGATTACCGCGGTCCACCGGAACCAGCGACCCCAACCGCATGGCCTCCCCAAGAAGCGGGTAATCGAATAGCTCTTTTTTCGCCATAACGGAAGTTCGTCCGGGGATGATTGGCAAAAGAATGGGTGGATCAAGATTGGAAACGTGATTAGACATGAAGATATATGTGCCACGCGGATCTAATCGTTCCATACCGAGAGTCCGCACACTCACACCGGCCAGGCGCACGCCGGTCCAGGCGCTCCGCATACCCACGCGGTAGAGAAAACTGGCATTGCGGGAAAGAAGGGTCCAGGGAAAGGCCAGTAGCGCTGCAACCGGCAGCGCCAGTGCCCAGAAGGCAAGCATGAGCATCGTCTGGATCACGGGTGTGCCCTTGCGGGCGACGCTTCGCCGGTTCCAAACTTAACAAACTTAGTTCGACTTGAAGCTGACGGCGAGATTAGAAGACCGGCCGCAAGCAGAATGCAAACATGATCCGGCGCCTGCGGATCATGCTTTGGCAGGCACCTCGACGGGCGTCTGGCTGGAGTTTTGAGTTGTCGCATTTCCGCCTAGCGTCTTCAGCCGCTGTGGCAGCTTCTCATAAATGCCGCCAAAGCCGCCATTCGACAGGATCGCAACCACGTCGCCGCTACGCATATCCGGGGCAACCATCTGGACGATTGAATCCACATCGGAGATAACACGCGCTCGCCTTCCGCGTCTCTGAATTTGAGTCGCCAAGCCTCCAAGGTCGAGCCGCTCGTGTTCTGGAATAGAGTCCGACTTGAAAATACCCGCTACTACGACTTCATCGGCCAGCGCCAGGCTACTGGCCAAGTCGTTCTGCAGCACGTTGCGCCGCAGAGTATTCGAACGCGGCTCCAGAATCACCCACAAGCGGGCTCCCGGATAGCGCGAGCGCAGCGCATTCAGCGTTCCGCTAATCGCGGTGGGATGGTGCGCAAAGTCATCAATAATCGTAATGCCGTTTACCTGGGCTTTCACTTCCAGGCGACGCTTTACGCTTTTGAAAGTCTTCAACGCGGCGCGAATCTCATCTTTGGATATACCGCATTCCGCAGCCAGCGCCGCGGCCGCAGTGGCGTTCCACACGTTGTATTCGCCGCCCAACGGGAACTCGAAGTTTCCCCACAGCTCGCCGTTGTGTAGCATCGACCACGTAGTGCGGGTGGGCTCAAGATGGATATCGGTGACCCGCCAGGTGGCTCCTACGCTCAATCCGTAGCGTTCAACTGGGCAAAACGCATTACGCACGCAACGCTCGATGCTATCCCCTCCTTCGAAGGCCACAATTCGTCCGCTTCGCGGAACCAAATTCACCAATCGTTTGAATGCCGTTTCGACGGCATCGAGATCCTTATAAATATCGGCGTGATCAAATTCTACCGAGGTAAGAATGACGGAGTCCGGAAAGTAATGCAGGAATTTTGGTCCCTTATCGAAAAATGCCGTATCGTACTCGTCGCCTTCAAGGATGAAGTGCTTGCCCTGACCCAGGGCGAAGCTACTGCCAAAATTCTCCGCCAGACCCCCAATCAGAAACGACGGTTGCTGTCCGGCAGTGTGGAAAATCCAGGCCAGCATCGAGGTGGTGGTCGTCTTGCCGTGTGTCCCCGCAACCACCAATACCTCCTTTCCGCGCAAGAATTCTTCGTGCAAAATCTGCGGCATGGAGCAGAACGGAATGTGCTGGTCGAGCACGTGTTCGAGTTCCACATTCCCGCGTGAGATCGCGTTGCCCACAACCACCAGGTCTGGCCGGGGCATCAAGTTCGTCGCGCTGAATGGCTGTGAAACCGGGATCCCCATCTCACCGAGGAAAACTGACATCGGCGGATAAGACGCCGCATCCGAGCCGGTAACCTGAAAACCACGCTGCTTAAGCATCCCGGCCAACGAGGCCATCGCCGTACCGCAGACGCCGATTAGATGGATGTGCTTTTTTTCTGTCATGATTTCAAACTAGCCGAGGACACGGCCGCCGAGCTCGTCGCGGCTTCCAGAATTCTAAGGCTGACCTCTCGTTTGCCTACTTTCAGTGACGCCCGCACACCCAGCGGCAGCGTAATGTTTTTCCGCGAGACGTGCCCTGACCGCAACCCGTACGCCACAGGAACCCCTAAATCGCCGACCACGCGCAGCACAACTTCTTCCAGCGTATAGCCTTGGTCTTGTTTCGTCTGCACGCAGTCCAGCATTTCGCCAAATACTATTCCCCGCACGCCTGTCAGCTTTCCCGCAAGTTTTAATTGCATGAGCATGCGGTCAATCTGGTAGGGCTTGGTGGCAACATCCTCCATAAAAAGGATCGTTTCCGCGGTGGAAATCTCATAGGGCGTGCCCAGAGACGCCGCCATCATGGAAAGGCATCCGCCGTACAAAACTCCTTCCGCTTCGCCCTCAATTAAAGGTTTTACTCCAGAATCAGTACCGGCATCGAGATGCCATTCGGACAAGCCCGTCAGCGCCGCTTGCCATGCCCTAATATCCACGCCGTCGGCCACGGCGAAGTCCTTAGTCACCATGGGACCGTGGAAAGTCACCAGACCAGTGGAATCGGTGATGTAGGTTAAGAGCGTGCTTAGGTCGCTATACCCGACAAGAATCTTCGGATGAGCGGCAATCTCTCCAAGATCGAGGCCACTCAGCAAATAGTTCGACCCGTACCCGCCGCGCGCACACAAAATTGCGCGTACGTCATCGCGCATGAACATTTCCTGAAATTCGCGTGCCCGCCGCGAGATCGATCCTGCAAAGTAAAAATCCTGATCGAAAATGGAATCAAAGTAGAAAGGCTTGTAACCCAGGTTGCGTAAAGTGTCACACCCTTTTTCAAGCAAACCGGGCTGGATATTGCTGGCCGGCGCCACAATGCCCACGGTGTCCCCAGATCGGAGCGCAGGCGGCTTGATGCGAAGGCGATATGAGACGGAATGCATCGGTCACTAAACCAGACTCAAGTCACGGTCTTAAACCAACACTTTAACTTAAAAACTCTCCCCGGCAGATAAGTTGCGCCGCGCCTGCCAAGAACACTTGTCCTTCCCATCGCACGCTTTGCACCCCACCTGGCGTGTGCACACAAACCACTGATTCCGCCTTTTTCGCAACCATCGAAGCGACCGCGGCAGCACACGACCCGGTACCGGAGGATTGCGTTTCTCCTACTCCTCGTTCGAAAAAGCGCGCCTCGATATTTTGCTTGTCTTTCGTGGTTACAAGCTCAACGTTAATCCCATACTTGAAGTCGTGATGACGTCCAATTTCGGCCGCCTCCGCCTGCCATCCCGGCGCAAAGTCATTCACAAAGACTACGTAGTGCGGATTCCCCATCGAAACCGGAATCCCGCGAACTTCGCGAAATGCGAGCTTGATGGGAAACTCGTCGCCCACCTGTGGCTCTCCCATCGCGATCTCAAATTCGTAGCTCGAACCATTACGCGACCTGAGGGTGCAGGTCTTCAATCCCGCTCCAGTTCGAACCACCACTTTATCTCGCGCCTGTTCGGCAGACAGATAAGCCGCGACGCAACGCGTGCCATTGCCGGAGATCTCAGCCTCTGATCCGTCAGCATTAAACAGACGGGCACGAATATCAGCGTCTTGCGCGGGAAAGAGCCATTCGACCCCGTCAGCGCCAACACCTCGGTGGCGATCACAAATGCGGCGGCTGAACGCGGCTAGATCGGCAGGGGCGTGCATACCATCGATCAGCAGAAAATCATTGCCGCACGCGCTCGCCTTGGTAAACGGTATCGCGGCCGAGGAAGCCATCATTCGTGCTCTTCGCCGCCCAGAGGGCTGACACTATGGAACTGGCTTGACTGGCGCAGCAACCGGTTGAGCTTCTGTTGTTCATGTTTGGATCCATCAACGCTGAACTCAACCCGCGACTGCCCTCCTCCGGAGGCGGCCCGCACGTCCAGGATAGTCTTGCCAAGCTCGTCCAGGATACGGTTCAGTTCGCTCAATATGACTTCCGTATTATCACCGGTCACTTCGTAATTCATGCGCACGAATTTCAACTCGAAACTTTTCTCCATGCTGCCTAACAGCGCCAGCGCGATCAGAATCACACCGGTGGCAAAGATGGCTGTGAGGTAAAGGCCGCCGCCGGCCGCCATCCCGATGGACGCCACGACGAACAATGTGGCCGCCGTGGTAAGTCCACTGACGGAGCCGCGGGAATGCAGAATCGATCCCGCGCCGATAAAGCCGATGCCCGGAATGATCTGCGCCGCTATGCGGGTATGGTCGCCGCCAAATCCTGCTGCCAGCTCGTCCGAAAGCACCGTGAACATGGCGGCGCCGAAGCAGATGAACATATTGGTTCGCAGGCCGGCCGGCTTGTGATGGAGTTCCCGCTCCAGCCCGATGATGCCGCCCAGGATCGCTGCCACAATCAGCCGCAGGATCGTGGAGGAAAGAACAACCGCCATCTCCTGGCGGAGCACTTCGATTCCGTTCTGAATTGCGTGCATGTTGTTGGTTGGAACCTGAGCGAGTGGATTTTATCACCGCAAAACGGCGGCTCTGGCCAAGATCACATAGGACTGAGGTAACCGGCGTGATTACCGCGTCAAACCCAGGTCGTCTGAACGTCTGCGCGGCGGTAAATGATTGCTCGCCCTGGACACGCTGCTGATGGTATTGGGCCGTGTGCGATATATCCTAGCTTGCGGTTGGCCGGGCACATCCACTTGCGCGACTACTGGCAGCGAATGCTTAGCCAAGGCCATCGAAACTGGGTCGCCGGCGAAAGCAATCGCGTAATCCGCGTATTGCCCCGGGTCAGCCAACGCGCGTTCCCATTGTCCCGCTGGATCGGATGGCCGCCGCCAGGTGCGGTGGTTGCCTTCATTAATCACCCGGCGCAGCGGAATTCCGGCTTGCTGCAGTGCGCCAACATGGTCGCCGAGATACATCAGTAGAGTCGTATCGGGCGGCAAGTCTCGAAGCTTGACAGCCAACTCAGATTCGAGCGCCAGACGGGTGCGGGAGTTTACCCATGCCTCGCGAAGGCAAACCGGCTGCGCACGCCAGATAGATATATAACTTCCCGCAAGCAAGATCAAAGCCGCGGCTGCAATTATGATTCTTGCAGGCTTGCTCCGCGCGAAGGTTCCCAGGGCGTAGAAGAATAGCGCACTGAAGACGGTAAAGGCGGGCAACAGTTGTAGTCCATAACGCACGTTGTAATAAGAGAAGGGCCACCATACCGGGATGAAAATGGGCACGCCACTGTAAGCAATCGACAGCATGTAGAACGGCAACGGCAGCCATAACAGTAGAAGAGGAGCCAGTCGCCTCGACACCGTCAGCACTACAAGGATTCCCACCAGCGCTGCCAGTATCCAGACCTTTTGGCAATTCCCTTCCGCCAAATTCAATTCTGCCGACTTGAAAAAATATTTACCTGCAACATACAAATCGTGCGATCCGGGATGCGGCGGCGCCCCGGGCCGCGCCGAACGCTGTTCGATCGCCCGTGCCGAATACGGCCCGTTAGCGAACTCGAGAGGATTACGGTAGATGATCGCGTTGTACGCCAGCCAAAACACCGGAACGACCGCAACCAAGAGCAGAAACATAATCAGGGCCGATCGCAAATCGGAGTTGCCATGGGCCACCCTGAACACAACTACAAAAGCAGCAGCGCCCATCACTGCGGCCGCGAACCACCCGTCGTAGCGTGTCAACTCGGCGCCTGCCAGGCAAATTCCGCACTTCATCAGGGATCGCACCAGGGACGGTCTTCTCTCGGCAGCCCGTGCCACCCGTTGCGTAAACTCGCTGAAGAACACCATCGCCCAAACAAACAATGCCAGATACAACGGTTCCGTCATGGCGGTGCTCTGCAGGTAAAGAAGGTTAGGATTCGCAGCGTAGACGAGGACGGCAAACCACCCCGCTAGACGCGCCGCAGCATCCGGTCCTGATGGAAAATCCAATGCGCCGCGCACCAGCCGGAAAATTCCCACGGCCCCAGCCACGTACGCGATCATGGATGGAATCGATCCGCCCAGCCCGCTGCGCCATGCCGCGGTCGAAAACAAGAATGGAATCATCAGCACATGTGGCAATGGCAGCCATACTGTGCCTAGTTGCAGTAGACCCGGAGTTTGCGAATCAAATACGCGGCGCGCAATGTTAATGTGCGCCACGGCGTCGCCATACAGCAAGACTGCGCCATGCTTGAAATAGATCAGAAAAGAAATAATCGAAACGCAACTCGCCGCGACCGCGACCCACGCGGTCTCGCGGTCCCAATCGCGGGTAGCGTGGAAAGTCATTCCAGATGCGTCAGCTCGCGGAAGACTTGGAAGCGCGCTTCAATTTCCTCGCGGGTCAATGATTGCAGCCGCTCGGTTCCGAAACGTTCGACGGCGAAGGAGCCCATGACTCCGCCATAGAAGAGTGCTCGTTTCAGAACTTCGCGATTCAACTCGCCCTGCGACGCGATGTAGCCCATGAAGCCTCCGGCAAAAGAATCGCCGGCGCCGGTAGGATCTTTCACCTCTTCAATGGGAAGCGCCGGCGCGCGAAAGGGGTGCGACCCAATGCCAAAGGCCCCTTCCCGAAAGAAAATCGTCGCACCGTACTCGCCATGCTTGATGACGAGGGCCTTCGGGCCCATAGCAAGCACCTTGCGCGCGGCCCGAGGCAGGCTGCTGTCAGCGGCCAGCATCTTGGCCTCACCATCGTTGATGAGCAGCACGTCTATCAACTTCAAGGTCTCGGCCAGTTCTTTACGAGTACCCTGAATCCAGTAATTCATGGTATCGCCGCCCGTCAATCTCACATTTTTCAGTTCCTTGCGCACCGCTGCCTGCAACTTCGGGTGGATATTCCCCAAAAAAAGAAATTCGGAATCGCGGTACTCTGGTGGGATGCGCGGTTGAAAGCGCTCGAAAACATTCAATTCTGTGAAGTCAGTCTTGGCTTCGTTCAAATTTTCCGAATACTCGCCGCCCCAGCGAAACGTCTTGCCCTTTGCGCGCTCAATTCCCCCGACATCTACATTACGGTCTTTCAAAACCTTCTCGTTCGCGGTACTGAAATCGTCTCCGACCACGGCAATCACGCGTACCTCGGTAAAATAACTTGCAGCCAGCGAAAAGTAAGTGGCCGATCCGCCCAGCACGTCGGCAACCTTTCCAGAAGGCGTGGCAATTGTGTCGAATGCAACCGAACCCACAGCCAGGATACTCATGTAGTCTTATTGTCCAGATATTTATCCAGGATGAGACTTAGTTTCTTACGAGTCGCCGCCGGAATTTTGTCGCGCTCGGTCAAAATAGCGTGAGCCAAGGCTGCGCCACACTTGCAAGTGCGCGTTTTCGGCATTGCGGCCACAGTTGCGCGCAGAACTTTGACCGCGTTATCCGCATTCTTCACTAACACGGCAACGATCTGGTCCACCGTGACCGAGTTGTGATGCGGATGCCAGCAGTCATAATCCGTAACCATGGCGACTGTCACGTAACAAATCTCCGCTTCGCGTGCCAGCTTGGCTTCCTGCAGGTTGGTCATGCCAATCACATCCATGCCCCAACTACGGTAAACATTCGATTCCGCCTTGGTCGAAAATTGCGGACCTTCCATACACAGATAAGTGCCTCCAAGTTTGCCCGCCACGCCCACTTTCTTGCAGGCGGACTCCACTACTTTGGCAAGCTCGGGACAGATGGGATCGGCAAAAGCGATGTGGGCCACAATGCCGTCGCCGAAAAAGGTGTCCACGCGATGCCGTGTACGATCGAAGAATTGGTTGGGGACCACGAACTCCAGCGGCTTATGTTCTTCCTTTAGCGAGCCCACAGCAGACACGGAAACAATTCTCGTCACCTCGAGCTGCTTAAATCCATAGATGTTGGCGCGGAAATTTAACTCGCTGGGAAGAATGCGGTGGCCACGACCGTGCCGTGCCAGAAATGCGACTTTACGGCCATCGAGGTCGCCTAGCACATAGACTTCAGAGGGATCACCAAACGGCGTTTGCAGCCGGACCTCCTGCGTTTCTTTGAATCCGGGCATGTGATACAACCCGCTACCGCCAATGATTCCGATTTCCGCTTGCGGCAAAGATCCTCCTGAGAAAATGTGTGACGTGCAGAACGGTGATTATACAAAAGGGCTTGCTGCGCTCATGCTCTAGCGGATCAATATCGATAGGCTTCTTTTCGGTGGGCAATTCGGAGGATCAGTACCATCTGGCTTGCATCGCTTATTTGACCAATCATGCGATAGTCACCCACGCGGTATCGCCACAGTCTAATTTCGCCTCCGGTCAGGGCCTTGCCCAACTCACGTGGATTCCTACGCCCTTCGATACGATCTCGCAAGAAATTCACGATGCGTTTCTGTGCAATACGATCCAGCTTTTCTAATTCCTTCAGCGCACGTGGATCATAGCTAACGCTCCAGGCCAAGTCGCTTGACCACTTTATCCAATGAGATCGAAGGAAGCTGATCTTCTAATCGTGACACCGCGATCAAGTAATCTTCTTGCTCATCCAGAAACTCAGCGATTGCTTTTTTCGCGTAGTATGCCTTTGGCCGGCCAGTGCGCTTGGCCAGCTTGTTCAGTCGTGCTTCCAACTCAGGAGACAACCTCACGGTTAGCATTTAAAGCTCCCCAAATGAAATACTTGTAATACAGGCAGTATAGCATGGTGATGTCTTCACTTCTATCGCGAGATTCCCGCCCACAGCAAAATGTCCCTGGCGCCCCGCGTTGACCCTGCGCTCTGTGGTCTAATGCGACCAGTTCGTTGTGAGCTAACCCCGAGGATTAGATGCCGCCCCTGAGATTCATTAAATCTACAACTGTCTTCTTGATTGCGATTGCCTCGTTAACCAGTGCCGCGTTTGCGGGCGATCAACGCCTCACAGCGCGTGAAGTGATCACACGCATTCAGCAGCACGTCGGAGTTCCCTGGCGGAGCGACACTGTGGATACCTTCAAAGCCGGGAATCCCGACACTCCAGTAACCGGCATTGCGGTAACCATGATGGCTACCCTTGATGTGCTTCAGCGGGCGGCCGCTTCGGGCAATAACCTGATCATCACACACGAACCAACTTTCTATGATCACCTGGACAAAACCGACCAGTTACCAGAGAAAGAAAACGACCAGGTGCTGGCGGCAAAGCGACAGTTCATCGAGAAACATGGCCTGGTGATCTGGCGGTTTCACGATCACTGGCATGCTCGAAATCCAGACGGCATCGAGGCCGGGATGGTTCACGCCCTGGGGTGGGAGAAGTTTCAGGATCCACACAATCAGTATCTATTCGCTATTCCGGAGACCACGCTGGAAAAACTTGCGGCCGTTATCAAGCGCCAGCTGGGCATTCATGTTATGCGGGTGGTAGGAGTTCCTGATCTACGCGTAACCAAAGTCGCACTTGCCCCCGGCGCCGCCGGATTTTCACGCCATGCCGAAGCGCTGGAAATGACGGCAGTGCAGACTCTTGTTATCGGAGAAGCGCACGAATGGGAAACAGTCGAGTACGTTGCCGACGCGGTTACAGAGGGCAAACAGAAGTCGTTGATCATCCTCAGCCATATTCCCTCTGAACAGGCAGGCATGGAGGAGTGTACGCGCTGGTTGAAGACGTTCTTGACTGAGGTTGCGATCCAATTCGTTCCGGCGAGCGAGCCTTTCTGGAGTCCAAAGCCATAACTCAAATTAATTCCAGCTTGACAT